>OOCH01000821.1_pt1 | contig 28377 bp, 25 predicted proteins | sample 1671641 | NCBI WGS metagenome assembly OOCH01 (sample SAMN06348177, study PRJEB24527) | human gut metagenome | biome: human gut; feature: ankylosing spondylitis patient; material: feces | host: Homo sapiens | place: China | collected 2015-10
TGATGGAGACATCGAAGGTGCCGCCGCCCAGGTCGTAGACCATGATCTTCTGGTCATCTTCCTTATCCACACCGTAAGCCAGAGCAGCTGCGGTGGGCTCGTTGATGATACGGCGGACGTTCAGGCCGGCAATGGTGCCTGCGTCCTTGGTGGCCTGACGCTGGCTGTCGTTGAAGTAGGCAGGCACAGTGATGACAGCCTCGGTGACGGTCTCGCCCAGATAAGCCTCGGCATCAGCCTTCAGCTTCTGCAGGATCATAGCGCTGACCTGCTGGGGAGTGTACTCCTTGCCGTTCAGGGTCACCTTATGGTCGGTGCCCATCTGACGCTTGATGGAAGAAACGGTGTTGTCGGGGTTGGTGATAGCCTGACGCTTTGCCACCTGACCTACCAGACGGTCGCCGGTCTTGGTGAAGCCGACAACGGACGGGGTGGTGCGAGCGCCCTCAGAGTTGGCGATGACAACAGGCTCGCCGCCCTCCATAACAGCCACGCAGCTGTTGGTAGTACCAAGGTCGATACCAATAATCTTACTCATAATGAAGTCTCCTCTCGAAAGAACAAATCTTGTTTATATGATGCTTATGATGATGTCAAGCGGATGTTATTGCAAACTCCCTTGCGGGAGGTTCGGCTTATTTATTCGGCCACCACAACGGTTGCATGGCGGATGATCTTGTCACCCAGCTTGTAACCCTTCTGGAAAACGGTGACCACCGTGCCGCTCTCCTGCCCGTCCGGGGCGGGGATCTGCTGCACAGCATTCATAAAGTTGGGGTCAAAGGGCTTGCCCAGCACCTCGATCTCCTCCACATGGAGGGCTTCCAGTGCCTTTGCCGCCTTATCCAGCGTCATGACCACGCCCTTTTTGTAGTTCTCATCGGTGGTGGGGGCGTTGGCAGCCATATCCAGCGTATCCAGAATGGGGATGATCTTTTCCACTGCATGGGAAACACCGTCGCCAAACTTCTGGTCGGCCTCGCGGGTGGAGCGCTTGCGGTAGTTGTCGTACTCGGCAGCCATGCGCAGCAGCTGATCCTTGGCCTGTGCAGCGTTCTTTTCCGCTGCATCCAGCTTTGCCTTAACGGCTTCCATCTCCCGGGCCTTCTTGTTGAACCAGCCGCCGTCCTTCTTCTTGTCCTCTTCGGTGGCAGCTTCGGCAGCAGCCTGTTCAGGCGCTGCGGCAGCGGTCTTTTCCTCGGGGGCAGTTTCCGGCTGCTCGGTCTCGGGCACCGTGTTCTTTGCTTCTTCGCTCATTCCAGATCCTCCTTATAGATCACAGTCCGCCGCGGTACGGCAGCCTGCGGGGTGTCTTTTCGTTTACCGCTCATGCCCTCGCCCAGCTGGTCTGCAAACTCGTGCAGCAGAGGCATCAGCTTCTGGAAGGGCATCCGGGTGGGACCGATCAGGGCAATGGAGCCCCACAGCCCGCCGCCTACCAGATACCGGTCGCTCACGATGCACAGCCCGGGGATCTGCGGTTCCAGATCCTCGCCCAGCAGCACGCTTTCGCTGCGGTTTTCCGGGGGTGCGATCAGGCTTGCGGCCTGTTCCTCGTCGTTCAGCAGGGTAAGGATATCACCCACTCTGCCGTCCAGCTGCGGCCAGTCCAGCAGGTACTGCTCGCCGCCCAGAAATACATGGGGCTTTACGCTGTCCTGCAGAATTGCGGCTGCGGCGCTGACCACCGGCACAAGCTCCGGTGCGATCTGGCTGCACAGCTCGCTGAGCATCCGGGTGGAAAGATCCACCGGTGCCACAAAGGTAAGGTTGCGGTTGAGCAGCGCCGCAAGGGCGGCTGCATTTTCCCGGGAAAGCCCGGTGCGTACCCGCGCCACCCGGGTGCGGACGTAACCGGCGGTGGTCACAGCCAGCACAGCGGCTGCGCTGCGTCCCACCTGCACCACCTCGTAATGGGCGATGCACAGATCCTCGGCGCAGGGGGTGCTGACGGCTGCGGTGCAGCCGCTGATGGCGGCCAGCGCCTTGGCAGCGCCCTGTGCCAGCTTTTCCGGCTCGTGGTCAAGGCTGGCGAACACCGCATCCACCCGGGCGCGGGTAACGCGGTCCAGCGGCTGATCGTCGGTAAGCAGATTGTCCAGATAATACCGGTAGCCCTTGGCGCTGGGCACACGCCCCGCGCTGGTGTGGGGCTGCTCCAGCAGACCCAGCTTTGTCAGCGCCGCCATCTCGTTACGCAGCGTTGCGCTGGACACTGCCATGTCAAAGTAGTTTGCCAGCACGCTGCTGCCCACCGGCTCGCCTTCAAGGCCATACAGCGCCACGATCGCCTGCAAGACCCGTTGCTTGCGTGCATCCATCGTCATAGCGCCTGCCTCCTTTTTGTATCGCTTTTGTTTGTTTAGCACTCCTTGTTCCTGAGTGCTAAGACCATTATAACCGTTTTTGCCCTGCTGTCAAGCCCTTTGCAAAAATGTTTATAAAGATTCATAATTCTGTCATAAAGGGGGTTACCCCCTCAGGCGCCCTCCGGCGCCAGCTCCCCCAAGGGGGGCGCCTTATGGCTATACCGTAAACTTTCCCTCCACAGCAAAAGCCGTCCCCTTGGGGAAGGTGGCACGGCGAAAGCCGTGACGGAAGGGGTGATCCTCCCGTGAAAAAGTAGTTCCGAAACGCCCGCAGACGTTTCGGAACTACCAATAAAAATATTCTTTCCGCTGTTTATGCGCAAAGCAGTGCAGCGCGCATTCCAGATCGTCCCGCCTTACTCTTCCATCTGCTTTGCCAGAAAGGCCGCTGCCACCGCCACTGCCTTGCACTGGGCGTCCTCCGGGCAGGCGGTGCGGTCCTCGGTCAGCAGCCCCACCGCGCCGGTCACGTCCCCGCCCGCCAGCACCGGCGCGGCGCATAGCAGCACCCGGGGTGCGCCCTCGCAGGGCAGCAGGGTCTTTTCCGGGTTGCCGGGGCTCTGGTAGGGCTTGCGGGCTTCCATCAGCTTTTCCAGCGGCTGGCTGATGCTGCGGTCTGCCAGCTCCCGCCGCCCGCTGCCGCTGACCGCCAGAATGCGGTCCCTGTCGCACACAAAGGCGGTCAGTGCAAACTGGCGGCTGAGCACCTCTGCCAGCTGGGCGGCAAGGGTGTTCACCTCGCCCATGGGCGAGTACTTTTTAAAGATCACTTCCCCGTCGCCGGTGGTAAAGATCTCCAGCGGGTCGCCCCGCCGGATGCGCTGGGTGCGGCGGATCTCCTTGGGGATCACCACCCTGCCAAGCTCGTCGATGCGGCGCACGATACCGGTTGCTTTCATTATTTTGCCCTCCTTGCGGTTTCCTTTGTATGTAGTATCTGTCAGCGGCGGCAAATTATACCGGCAGCGCATTTTTTGCTTTGCCCGCCGCATTGCGTTCCGGGCGGGGTTCTGCTACAATAAATAGGAATAAACCCAAAGAAAGCAGGTGTCCGCATGGCACACATCCTTATTCTGGGCGGCGGTGCCGCCGGACTGGCCGCTGCGCTGGCGGCTGCACAGGCCGCGCCCGCTGTCCGCGTCACGGTGCTGGAGCGCAACCCCAAGGTGGGCAAAAAGCTGCTGGCTACCGGCAACGGCCGCTGCAATCTGGACAACACCGCCATTGCGCCGGAAAAATACTTCACCGCCGACCCCGCCGCGCTGCGGCCCCTGCTGGCGGCGGTGGATGCCGCCGCGCCGCTGGCGTGGTTTGAGCAGCTGGGGCTGTACACCCGCACCGATGAGGCCGGGCGGGTGTACCCCTATTCCAATCAGGCGGCAGACGTGCTGGCGCTGCTGGAGCTGCATTTGCAGCGGCACACCGTACAGCTGCGCACCGGCTGCACGGTAAGCACCCTGCGCCAAAGCAAAGGCGGCTACGCCGTGCAGTTTACCACCGCCGAGGGCGGCACCGAAAGCCTGCGGGCAGATGCCGTTATCTGCGCCATGGGCGGCGCCGCCGGGCCGCAGTTCGGCACGGACGGCTTCGGCACCCGCTTTGCCGCCGACTGCGGCGGGCAGATGCGCCCCCTTTACCCCTGCCTGACCGCCCTGCAATGTGCAAAGCCGAACAAGAGCCTTGCGGGCATCCGCGCCAAAGCCGCCGCCCGCCTGCTGGACGGTGACCGGGTGCTGGCAGAAGAGATTGGCGAGGTGCAGTTTACCGACTACGGGCTTTCCGGCATCTGCATCATGCAGCTGTCCGGTCTGCTTGCCCCCGGGCGCAGCCCGAAGCACCCGGCAGTGGAACTTGACCTGTTCCCGGAGCTGAGCGAGATAGACCTGACCCGTCTGCTTGCCCGGCACGCCATCCAAACTGCATCCGACACCCTTGCCGGGTTCTGGACAGGGCTGCTGAACGTCAAGTTGGGCTACGCCCTCTGGGAAGCTGCCAATATGCCCAACAACCGCTCAGTCAAACAGATGCAGCCCCTTGCCCACACCGCCAAGCACTGGCGGTTCGAGGGGCTGACCCCCTGCGGTTGGCGGCAGGCGCAGACCACCGGCGGCGGACTTGCCCTGACCGAGGTGGAACCGACCTTCCAGTTCAAGGGCTGTCCGGGGCTGTACTTTGTGGGTGAAACGCTGGACTGCGCCGGCAGCTGCGGCGGCTTCAACCTGCACTGGGCGTTCGGCAGCGGCCTTGCCGCCGGGCGGGACGCCGCAAAGCACCTTTGCAGCCGAAAACGGTAACAGAAAAGGGACGAGGGAAAGCCCGCGGGCTTTCCCTCGTCCCTTTATTATCTAAATCAGGCAGCCTTGTTCTCGCCCTTGGAAAGCAGCTTTGCACGCTCCAGCGCGGGGCGCAGTGCCAGATACAGCACCACGGCGCAGGCGGTGGAAGCCACACTGTTCACAAAGGTGACGCCGCCGGCGATCTTGGTCAGTGCCTGTGCCACGGTGTACTCCTGCCCAAAGATGTACACGTTGCGGAAGTAGCCAAGGAAGGGGTCGGTGAACACGTTCAAAAGCAAGCCGGAACCCGCAGAGACGATCACCTTGACCAGATACCCGGCGCTGTGACGATCCTGATCCCGCAGCTTGAACACCTTATGTGCCACGGCACCGCAGGTGATGCCGATGATGAACTTGAGCACGAAGGTGGTAATAGCGTAGCCCGGGTCACCGGCAAGGATATCCGCCAGCGCCAGACCGATGGCACCCGCCAGACCGCCGGATACACCGTCCAGCAGCAGCGCCGTCAGGGCAGTAAAGGTGTTGCCCAGATGGAACGAGGAGCCGCCGTAGAACGGGATGCGGAAGAACAGGTAAGCCACTAAGCTCAGCGCAGCCATCACGCCGGTAAGCGCCAGCTCGTGCACCGTAAAGCGGCGCTTGTACAGCACACTGAAAAACAGGATCAGGATAACGACGACTGCCAGCAGCAGCCACATTGCAGTAGTAGACATGATACTTTCCCTCCAATCGCGCCGATAACCCCACAAAGCTACTTGACATTTGGGTGTCCGGCGGGTATGCTCCTATTATACGCAGAACTGACCCCATGAAAATACCCAGAATAAAGTTTTTTTATGGGGTCAGTTTGACGCAATGCCCAGACAGGAGGGACATTCTATGGTACATCTGACCACGGCACTGGACCCGGCTTCGGCGGTGCCGCTGTACGAGCAGCTCTACCGCAGCCTTGCCGCCGAGATGCGGGCGGGCACCCTGACGGCGGGCACCCGGATGCCCGGCAAGCGGCGGCTGGCGGCGGAGCTGTCGGTCTCGGTGAATACGGTGGACACCGCCTACCAGATGCTGGCAGCCGAGGGCTACCTGACCGCCCGGGAGCGCAGCGGCTTCACGGTGCAGGAGTATCTTGCCCTGCCGCAGGGGGTGCAGCCGCCCGCCGTGCCCTCTGCGCCGGCGGCAGCGCCCCCCGCCGATGCTGCCCCGCCGGTGCAGTTTGATTTATCCACCCGGGGCGTGGACCCGGGGCTGTTCCCCTTCCGCACATGGGCGCGGCTGCAAAAGGAACTGCTGTACTCCGCGCCGGAGCTGCTCACCCCCGGGGATGCCCGGGGCGATGCCGCCCTGCGGCAGGCGCTGGCAGGGTATCTGGCCGAGTACCGGGGCGTGCAGTGCGACCCGGAGCAGCTGGTGGTGGGTGCAGGGCTGGAATATCTGCTGGGACTGCTGGCCCCGCTGCTGCCCGGCCCTGCCGCCGTGGAGACTCCCGGCTACCCCCGCGCCCGGCAGGTGCTGGAAAACAACGGCGTGCCCTGCCGCTGCCTGCCGGTGGACGCGGACGGCCTGTCGCTGACGGCTCTTTCCGCCAGCGATGCGGCGGTGTGCTACGTCACCCCCAGCCACCAGTTCCCCACCGGGGTCACCATGCCCGCCGGACGCCGGGCCGAGCTGCTGCACTGGGCAGCCCGCGCCCCGGGACAGCGGTACATCATTGAGGACGACTACGACTCCGAGTTCCGTTTTGACACCCGCCCGCTGCCCAGTTTGCAGGGCATGGCGGGCGCAGACGGCCCGGTGGTGTACCTGTCCACCTGCTCCCGCAGCCTTGCCCCGGGCATCCGCATTGCGTACATGGTACTGCCCCGGCAGCTGCTGGGCGCATGGCAGGCCAAGTACCGGCTGTACTCCGGCACGGTAGGGCGGTTTGAGCAGCAGACCTTGGCGCGCTTTATCACCGGGGGGTATTTCACCCGGCACTTAGCGCGGGAGCGCACCGCCTACAAAGCCCGGCGGGATGCACTGGTGGCGGCGCTGCGCACCTCCTTTGCACCGGAGGAGCTGACCCTTGCGGGGCTGCACACCGGCCTGCACCTGCTGGCACAGCTGAAAGACCCGCCGCCGGATGCCGCCCTGCGGGCTGCTGCCCGGCAGTATGGGGTGCGCTGTTCCCTGCTGAGCGACTACGATTTGACCGGCACGGCGCACTCTGCCGCCGGGACGCTGGTGCTGGGTTACGGCTCGCTGCCGGATGCGGACTGCGCCGCCGCCGGAGAAAGGTTGAAAAAGCTCTGCACCGCCGCCCGGGAGGCATCAGACACCGTATAGTGTCCGCCTGCCCAGTCCCCGGGCAGGGCGTCGGCGGTGATGTCCACCGGCTCGGCGCTGGTGGCTAAAAATTCCAGCGTGCGTTCCAGTGCAGCAAGGTCTACGGCGGTCAGGCTGGTCAGCAGGCTGCTGCTCACCTCCCGCAGACCCTGCGGCAGAGTGGTGGGCAGCAGCTCCAGCGCCTGCCGAAAAAACGCATCCCACACCGCCGCCCGGGCGGCGGCGCTGCGCCGGGGCGAAAGAGAAGTGTCGGCATCCAGCGCCGCTAAAAAGCTGTGGGCATCGGCGGCAGAAATGCCCTGCACCCCGGTGCCCTTGCCGTACCGCGCCAGCTGCTCCGGGGTGAGGGCCCCGGTAAAGCCCACCCGCACTGCACCGTACCGCGCCGCCAGCTTTGTCAGCACCGCCGGGGCGATGGCAAGATAATCGGTATCCTCCGGCAGGGCGAACACTTCGCCCAGCGCTTCCCGGCAGCGGGCGGGGCCCGCGGCGGCGTAACAATCCGCAAGAGGGACGTTTTTGCCCCCAAAGGGCACTTCCAGCGCGGCGGGCACCGCCAGCAGATGGATGCAGTTCTGCCCGGCGTTCAGGTAGGCCAGCACAAAGCCCGGGGTCTCGTCTGCCACGCACAGCAGCACGGTGCACCGGTCGGCGGCTTTGGGCAGACGGATGGGCACCCCGCTCTGGCTTTTTGCGGCCTGCCGCAGACTGCTGCGCAGCTGGGCGCGGCTGAGCAGCACCGTGCCGCCCACCAGCGGCAGCAGCACCAGCAGGGCGGCGCACAGCGCCGCCCAAAAGGGACGCCAGCCGCTGCGTTTTGCGTGTTTCATGGCTCTGCCTCCTTTTTGTGCATAAAGCATGACCCAACGGGCGACCCTTTATGCAGAAAGGCAGGGATGCTGTATGGATAAAACAAATACCCCCAACGAAAAAGACCGCGAGGAGCAGGAGGACTTCTGGCTGACGCTGGAACCCCTTCCCGTCCCCGACCCCGAAAAGCCCTCCGCACCGCATGAGGAGTAAGGCTGCTGCATAGGATACGGTAAAAAAGGGGGGATGGGATGCCAGAGCGGTTCATGCGGGGAATCGAGGCTTTGAACGGCATCGTGTGGGGGCCGGCGGGGCTGGGGCTGCTCTTCGGCACCGGGCTGCTGCTGACGGTGCGCACCGGAGGCTTCCAGCTGCGGCGGTGGGGCTACTGGATGCGGCACACCCTCGGTGCCATCCTGACCGACCGGAGCGTCACCGCCCATACCGCCCGTGAGGAACAGGCCATCAGCCAGTTCCAGAGCCTGTGCACCGCGCTGGCGTCCACCATCGGCACCGGCAACCTTGTGGGGGTGGCCACCGCCATCCTTTCCGGCGGGGCGGGGGCGGTGTTCTGGATGTGGGTCATGGCGCTGCTGGGCATGATGACCAGCTACGCCGAGAACGTGCTGGGCATCTACTACCGCCGCAAAGACCCGGCGGGCGGCTGGCGCGGCGGGCCGATGTACTACCTGCGGGACGGCCTTGGCGGCAAACCGGGGCGGGTGCTGGCGGTGCTGTTTGCCGCGTTCTGTGCGCTGGCAAGCTTTGGCATCGGCAACCTGAGCCAGCTCAATTCCATCGCGGGCAATCTGCAGGCGGCCTTCGGCGTGCCGGAGGCCGTCACCGGCGCAGTGCTGGCGGCAGTATCGGCAGTGATTTTGTTGGGCGGGCTCAAGCGGGTGGCCGCTGTGGCAGAAAGGCTTGTCCCAGCCATGGCGCTGCTGTACATCGTAGGGGCGCTCACCGTGGTGGGGGTGCATATCACCGCCGTCCCGGCGGCGCTTGCCGCTATCGTGAAGGGCGCATTCGGGCTGCGCGCCGCCGGTGGGGGCATCGTAGGCTATGGGCTGTCCCGGGCGGTCACTTGGGGCTTCAAGCGGGGTGCTTTTTCCAACGAGGCCGGACTTGGCTCCTCGGTGATGGTGCACGCGGCTTCCAACGTAAAGGAGCCGGTGCAGCAGGGCATGTGGGGCATTTTTGAGGTGTTTGCGGACACCATGGTGGTGTGCACCCTGACGGCGCTGGTGGTGCTGACCTCCGGCTTTGTGGATCTGGACACCGGGCGCATTGCCGCCGGGGCGGCGGGCAGTGCACTGGTGGGGCAGGCCTTTGACGCCGTGTTTGGCACGCTGGGGTCAAAGCTGATTGCAGTGTGCATCCTGCTGTTCGCCTACTCCACCGCGCTGGGCTGGAGCTGCTACGGCTGCAAAGCCGTGGAGTATCTCTTCGGCGCAGGGGCAGGGGCGGGCTACCGGGTGCTGTTCGTGGCGCTGATGCCGGTAGGCGCGGTGATGCGGCTGGACCTTGCATGGACGCTTTCCGACACCTTCAACGGCCTGATGATGCTGCCGAACCTCATCGGCGTGGTGGCGCTGTCCGGTACGGTGGTACGCATCACACAGAACTATCTTGCCCGCAAGCTGCACGGCAGCCCCGCGCCGCCGCTGTTGTCTGCGGGTGAGACGATTTAAAATCGTCAGCCGTCCCCTTGTCCCAAGGCGGGGTTTGTGCTATGCTAGGGGTTACAAGCGATTTTTGCGCTGAGAGGAGGAGCCCCATGGCCGCCGTAAAAACACGGAATACCGCTACCCTTATGACCGAGGGCAGCATTGTAAAAAGCCTGCTGCTGTTTGCCCTGCCGCTGATCTTCGGCAACCTGCTGCAGCAGATGTACAACACCGCCGACAGCATCATCGTGGGCAATTTTGTGGGCAGCAATGCCCTTGCCGCCGTGGGCTCCAGCGGGTCGCCCATCTACCTGCTCATCGGCTTCAGTCAGGGGCTTGCCGTGGGCGCGGGCGTGGTGGTGTCGCAGTATCTGGGCGCGGGCGACCACAAGGAGACCCGCGAGGCGGTGCATACCTCCCTTGCCATTGCAGTGGTCATGGGACTTTTGCTGACGGTGGGCGGCGTTGCCTGCGGGCGCGCTTTGCTGGTGGCCATGAACACCCCCGCCGAGGTGCTGGCCGATGCCGTGACCTATATCCGCATCTACTTTGGCGGGGTGCTGTTCAGCGTGGTGTATAACATGACCGCCGGCATCCTGAATGCCGCCGGCAACTCCCGCCGCTCGCTGGTGTATCTGGCATGGGCATCGGTGACCAACATCGTGCTGGACTTTGTGTTCATCGTGGGGCTGCGGATGGGGGTGGCGGGCGCTGCCATCGCTACCGACTTAAGCCAGCTGGTGTCCTGCGTGCTGAGCCTGCGCTTTTTGATGAAAAGCGAGGACGCCTGCCGGGTGAAGCTTTCCGCCATCCGGCTGCACCGCAAAATGGCAGGCCGCATCATCCGGGTGGGCCTGCCCACCGGCATCCAGAACATGGTCATCTCCTTTTCCAACGTGCTGGTGCAGGCCAGCGTGAACAGCTACGGCGCCGCCGCCATGGCGGGCTTTGCAGCCTACATGAAGATCGATGGCTTCAACATTCTGCCGGTGAGCAGCATCAGCATGGCAGCTACCACCTTTGTGGGGCAGAACTACGGCGCGGGGCGTCTGGACCGGGTAAAGCGCTCGGTGTGGGTCACCCTTGCTATTGGGGTCATCTACACCCTTTGCACCGGCGCGGCGCTATTGGCCGGACAGGACGCCATTCTGCACCTGTTCACCGCCGACGAGGCCGTAGTCACCTACGGCAAGCTGGCCATGCGGTGGTTCTGTCCGTTCTACTTCCTGCTCAGCATCCTGCACGGCCTTGCCGGTGCCGTGCGCGGCACGGGTGCCAGCATCCCACCCATGGTGGTGCTGCTGGTCTCGCTGTGCCTGTTCCGTGTGGTGTGGATCCAGTTTCTGCTGCCCTTCTTCTCCGGCATCGAGGGCGTGTTCATCCTCTACCCCGTCAGCTGGGGTCTGGGCGCATTGCTCATGATCCTGTATGCGTGGAAGGGCAAATGGATGGAGTATCATACATAACATTTTTACAAACAACGACCCGCCGCACTGAAAGAGATGCGGCGGGTCGTTGTTTTTCAGGTACTCCTGTCGGGGCAGCTTACCATGCAAAGCCCACGGAGTCCATGTCGATCTTCTTTTCCATCAGCCCCAGACGGCTCTCGATGAAGTTGACAGCCATATCCGGCCACTGGGCGATCTGGGTGTAGTAGTCCACATAGCCCTTGGTGCCAGTGCCCAGACCCACACCGTGGGGCGCATCAGGTGCCAGATAGAAGCTGAAGTCCGTGAAGATATTTGCGCACTCCGGCAGAGAGGGCAGCATCATCGCACTCAGGCCATCTTTCTGACCCACAACACCAAAGACCGGAGGCAGGTTGGGGTTCTTCGTGAAGTTCAGACCAGTGACGAACAGTCCGTAGATGGGAATCGCCACATTCAGGTCAGCGCTCTCATGGTCCACAGCATCGCAGACGTAGCTGGGGTAGACCTTATCCGGGGTATTCGTAGTGCCGAACTGGTCGGCCACCACCTGCATTACATTCATGCCGCCGGCAGAGAAGCCCACAGCGATCATGATATCGGTCTTGCCGATGTGTTTTTCAGAGGCGTTGTGGCGGATGTAGCGGATAGCACGGGCCAGATCCAGCTGCTGATCCACAGCGGCATAAGGGTTGACGCGGCGCTGCAGCACAAAGGCGTTGTAGCCGTTCTTGTTGAAGAACTCGGCCACCGGGTAGCCTTCCACCACGTTGTTGCGGTGGGTGCTGCCGCCGCCTGCAATAATGATCACGTTGCCCTTCACCTTGCCCTGATCTCGCAGCAGGTACGGGTTCAGGAAGGGACGGAAGCCCTCGTTATCGTAGCAATTTTCCCAGTTGGTGGGCAGCGGAGATTCCACGGCCATCTGATCTCCCCAAATTTCCCAAACGGTGCTCTTGGGGTCCTTGATCTGGCGCAGCGCCTTGCGGGCATTGGTCAGAGCAACACACATATCGTAGTGGGAGGCGTTGATACCGGGCACAGGTGCACCGTCCACCTTCTCGTACTGAGCACGGGACAGCTTGTGGAACAGCACATAGAACTTGTCAAAATCACCCCGGAAAGCAGCCGGATAAAAGGCCACCTCGCGTGAAAGACGGAGTTCCTCTGCCACCATGGCCTGCACCTCAGCATCGGTGTGCACGCCAGCGTTTTCAGCAAAGGATGCGGGCGCCATGCCAGCCACTGCGCCCATGGTCACAGCAGAAGCGGCAGAAAGCTTCATAAAGTCTCTTCTGTTCATCATCATTTCTCCTTTTAAATGCAGACGGCTCATTTGTGCAGAGCAAAGCCGCCCAAAGCTGTGCAGCAAACGCCCTGCTGCCGGGCCCGATAGACATTCCAGTTGTATCATGCCATCGAAATCTGCACAAATCGTACCACAATATAACTAGCTTGTAAATAGATTTTGTTGTTTTTGTGTGAAATTGATATATTAGTATGTCAGTTCTTGTGAAAATCAACAAGCATGAGAATGGGTACAAAAAAGGACTGCCATGCACTCTGCACGGCAGTCCTTTTTATCTTATTACAGCTTTTCAAACACCAGAAAGCGGAAGGCGATGGTTGTGGTCAGCTGCGGCAGAGCCGCAAGGCGGGCGGCACCGTCGCGGGGCGTTTTCCAGTAGTAGGGGGTCATGGCAAACAGGGCTTCCAGCTGGGCGGCGGGCACGGTGATGGTTCCCTGCACCTCACGCTCATCAATGGCGCGGAAGCCCGGGTACTCCACCTGCTGCACCGGGTTTTTGTAGGGCTTTTCGTAGAGCACGGCCTTCATCTGGTACAGATGCTCTGCCCCCGGCACGACGTAGATCATGCGCCCGCCCGGGCGCAGCACCCGGCTGAACTCCTCCTGCGCAAAGGGCGAAAAGCAGTTCAGCAGCACGTCTGCCCAGCCGGTGCGCACCGGCTGGCTGAAGCTGGACGCCACCGCATACTGCGCGGCGGGCAGCGCCTTTGCCGCCAACCGCACCGCGGGCTTTGCGATATCGAACCCGGCCAGCTGCAACGGCTTTTCTGCCGCCGCGAACTGCTGCGCGATGCAGCGGTCGTACCAGCCCTCGCCGCAGCCTGCGTCCAGCAGATGCAGCGGGGCGTCCTTCGCGGCGGGCACGCCGTGGGTAAGGCACAACTCCCCCAGCGCCTGCCCGAAAATGCCGTAATATCCGGCGTTCAGGAAGGCGCGGCGGGCAGCTACCATCTCCTTGCTGTCCCCGGGGGCTTTGGTTCGCATACTCTGCACCGGCAAAAGATGCCAGTAGCCCTCCCGGGCGCGGTCAAAACAGTGGCCTTTTTCACATTTCAGGTCATTCTCCCCTTGCAGCGCGCCGCCGCACAGGGGGCACTGCCACGGGGCAAAGGCTTCGTTCCGGCTCATACTTCTTCGCTGTGATCCTCAATGGGTGCAGTGGCACCGCCGTGGGCGTCCATATACTCCTCAAAGCTGGTGTACTTCTGCTGGGGCGGGCGGCGGCTGATGAGCACCAGCCCCGGGTCCTCGTCCCGGGCGGCAGCATTGCGGCCGCGGCGGGCAGGCTCGGCCTTGGGAGCGCGGGGTGCGCTGCCGGTGCGGCTCTGATTCCCGGCATTGCCGCGCTCGTTGCGGGCAGGGCGGGCGTTATTATTCTGGGCAGCGGGGCGGGCATTGCGCTGTTCACCCCGGTCGCTGCGGTCGTTGCGGCGGCTGCCGCTGCGGTTTGCGTTCTGGTTATTCTGGGGCTCCTGTGCGCTGCGGATGGCGGGTGCTGCCGGAGCAACAGGAGTCTTGCGTGCCGGGCGCAGCGGAGTAGCCTCCGGGGCGCTGACAAAATGGGGGTCAAATTTGGGCTGGACGTTGCTGCCTCGGGCGGGGGCGGCATTCTCGCGGCGGGCGCGGGGCGCTGCCGCTTCCTTGGGGGCGTTTGCGCCCCGGTTGTTGGCGCGGCGGTCGTTGCGGGCTCCGCGCTTTGTGTTGCTCTCTTGCATCAGTGTTTCCTCTTTTTTCGGTTTTGCAGGCACCGCGTTCTTTGCAGCCTTCGGCTCCTGCTTCGGCGCGGGCGCAGCTGTCTTTGCAGCTTTTGCGGGCGCAGTTTCGGCCTGTTTTTTCGGCGCTTCGGCCAAGTTTTCCGCTTCGGGGCGGGGCTTTTTGCCACGCACGGGCAGCACCGGGCGCACCGGGGCGGGCACGCCGTCCCACGGATGACCGGATACCACCGGGATCTTGCGGCGGTTCAGCTTTTCAATGCCTGCCAGATACTCCTGCTCCTCCGGGGCGCAGAAGCTGACGGCGGTGCCGTCCGCACCGGCGCGGGCGGTGCGCCCGATGCGGTGCACATAGGTCTCCGGCACCTCGGGCAGGTCGTAGTTGAACACATGGGAAAGCTCGCTGATATCAATGCCGCGTGCGGCGATATCGGTCGCCACCAGCACCCGGGTCTTGCCGGACTTGAAATCCTCCAGCGCGGTGACGCGGGCGGTCTGACTCTTGTTGCCGTGGATGGCGGCGGCGGGGATGCCCTGCTTTGTCAGATCCTTTGCGATCTTATCCGCGCCGTGCTTGGTGCGGCTGAACACCAGCGCATTGACCACCGGCGGCTGCAGATTTTTGATGAGCCACGGCAGCAAAAGCTTTTTGTTGCCCTTTTCCACATAGTACAGGCTCTGCTGGATGCGGTCCACGGTGCTGGACACCGGGTCTACCTTGACAAAGGCGGGGTCGCGCAGGATGCCGGCAGCCAGCTGCTCGATCTCGGCGGGCATGGTGGCACTGAACATCAGGTTCTGGCGCTGGGCGGGCAGCTTTGCAATGACCTTTTTCACGTCATGGACAAAGCCCATGTCCAGCATCCGGTCGGCCTCGTCCAGCACAAAGATCTCCAAAGCGGACAGGTCGATAAAGCCCTGCCCGATCAAATCGTTCAGCCGTCCCGGGCAGGCGATGAGGATGTCCACGCCCTTTTTCAGCGCTTCCACCTGCGGTGCCTGGCCCACGCCGCCAAAGATGACGGTGCTGCGCAGCTTGAGGTACTTGCCGTAGGCTTCAAAGCTCTCGCCGATCTGCAAAGCAAGCTCGCGGGTGGGCGTGAGGATCAGGGCCCGGATAGCCCCCTTGCGGCGGGGTGCATTGGCCGTGAGGCGGTCCAGCATGGGCAGCGCAAAGGCAGCCGTCTTGCCGGTGCCGGTCTGGGCGCAGCCCATCAGATCCCGGCCGGACAGTACCGGCGGGATGGCAGCCGCCTGGATGGGCGACGGGGTCTCGTAGCCCGCCTCCTGCACAGCGTGCAGCAGCGGGGCGGACAGATTCAATTCTTTAAATGTCATGGCTCTCCTAATTTCAAGTGGCACTTCCCCATTGGCTTCCCCCGGTCGGGGGAAGCTGTCTGCACAGCAGACTGATGAGGGCGCGTCAATTGCACACATCTGCTGTCCCATCACCCTCATCCGTCATTTCGCTTTGCTCAATGCCACCTTCCCCCGGCTGGGGGAAGGCTTTTGGGGGAGCGTTCTTATTTTACAATTTTCCGGCACTCGATGTAGTACCGCTTTTCCTCCGCGTGGCCCATGCTGAAGGTCTTGCGGGGCAGCACACCGCCCATCACGACGCCCTTGAACAGGTCGCTCTTGGCAAACGGCGGCATCAGGAACGCCACAGCGCCCTTCTTGCACAGGGCACGGACGGCAGGCTCGTCGTGGACGTAGTCCACGCGGGCCTCCTTGTGGTGTTCGAGGTAGTATTCAATGAATTCGTCGATGGTGCCCACGGTCAGCGGGGCGGTTGGGTCCTCAAAGCTGAGCACATTGGCCATGTGGGGCCCGGCCAGCGTGAAGGGCTGCTTCTTGCTGCCGCCAAAGCAGCAGCCTGCCATGTTCGCGTCGCTCCAGGTGATCAGCGCCAGCAGCACGGCGGCGCAGTCCACATTGAACAGCACGCGGTGGATGGGCTCGATCTCGATGGCGGGCGAGTGCACGTTGCACACCTCGGCCAGGCACCAGCGGGCCGGATGGTTTGCGGCCTGCTCCGGCGTCAGGGTCTTTTTCAGTTCCTCCCAGCAGGCCTTTGCGGTGGCCAGCGAGTGGTTGCCGTCGCCCACAGCCAGGGTCAGCGGGTCGCGGCGGGTGGCATCCGGGTATTTTTTGTCAAATTCTTCCTGGCTGCCCAGCACGTCCAACGCATGCTCGATCTGCGCGATGAGGGCAGGGTCCTCCACGGCCCATCCTGCGATGTGGCCGCCGCCCAGCATCAGCTCGCCCTCATACACCTTGGGCAGCTCCGCCTTATGCGCCGCCACCGGCTCGATGAGGGTGCAGCCCGGGTCATCGGCCAGCATCATGATGTGGGGCGTTTCCAGCGCCGCGCCGGTGCGCACCTTCATGCGGGGCGGGATGCGGCTTTCCACCGTGCTCTCGCTGGGGCGCACGGCGCAGGGTGCGCCGCGGCGGTAGCTGTAGGCTTCCAGATCCACCATGCCCACAAGGCCCTGCCGCACCCGGCCGCTCTGCTCGGTGCGCTCGACGTAGATAAAGCCGTCCACGCTGCGGGTGAGCACGTTCTGCTCATAATCCTTCATGGTGGCGTGGATCGTTTCAACGCGGGCGTCCGCGTCGCCGTCCTCCAGATAGACTTCCGGCAAAATCAGGTTCAGGGTGCTGGGGCTGCCTGCTGCGGCAGCCTCGGCCTTCTGCCAGTATTCGCGGTCGCTGGTGAACTGGTCGCAGGCGATGCAGCCCCACTGTTCCAGCGGGATCTGCGCAGAAGGCAGAAGGATGTGGGCCGGTGCAAAGCAGGATTTCGAATTCATAGCAGATTCCTCCCTCTCTATAAAAGCCAGAAACGTTCCAAAAACTTACTGGAACGTGTCGGTGCTGTGCAGTACCAGGTGCTGCACGCCCTGTTCGGCGGCAGACTGTTCCAGCGCGGTGCGGCTGTCGGCATCCAGCGCCTTGTCCGCCGTCACCAGCAGGTTGTCCATGCCCAGGGTCACAGCGGGCACATCCAGCGCCACGCTGCTGGTATTGCACTGGTCCAGCGTATAGCTGAACCACAATGTCACACTGCCTGCAAAGCGGCTCTGCAAGGCAGCGATGTCTGCCTTGAGCTGATCCGCACGGGAGACGCCGCCGGTCTCGCCGTAGTCCTGTTTGCGGCTGAGCTTCGGGAACTGGACATTGGTCAGGATCACCTGCTCAAAGCCCATGCCCTGCACTTCCGCCACCAAATCGCCCACATACTCCACTGCCGCAGCAGAGTAGGGGTTCAGCCAGGCGTTGCCGTCCTTCTGGGCGTCCAGCCACAGGCCGTCGCCGTAATGGATAGCCATGCTGCGGTCGGTGCGGGAGGAGATGGGGTCCTTGAAGGCCGCGATCTGCGCCACCGGGATGATGCCCTCCTCCCGGAAGATGGCCGCGATGCGGGCCGGGTCGGCCGGGCTTTCCACGATGCCGTTGGCAGCAGCCGCCACCGCAGACGCATAGTAGACCGTGCCGGATGCATCCTTCAGGGTCACGACGCCGTAGTCTGCGCCCGCAGCCTTCAGCTGCTGCGCCGCGGCACGGATGGCGGCGTCATCGGTCAGGGTGGTCACATCCACCTCGGCCCAGCTGCCGCCGGTGATGGCTTTGCCGTCCAGCTCCGGCTCTGCGGGCTCCGAGGCCGCCTGCGAGGAAGCTGCCTCGGCTGCAGCAGCAGAGGAGGCCGCTGCTTCCGAAGACGCCGCGCGGGAGGCGGATTCCGCTTCCAGATCGCGGTTCTTCACCACGGTGTACCAGGTGTGGGTGGCCCAGTCCAGCACATGGGGTGCTGCCAGCCAGGCCGCGCCCAGCACCGCCAGCACCAGCACCACGATGCCCACGCCCCGCTTGATGCGGGCGGTGCGGCTGTAGAAGCTGCGGTGGTAACGCTTGACCTTCGGCCTGCGTTTGTATCTTGCCATAGTGCATTCTCCTTTCCTGCCGATGTTACAGGATCACCGAATGTCCGGTAAAACCATAGATCGCCAGCGCCAGCACGCCGATGTAGACCAGCGTGATGGGCAGACCCCGGAACGTCTCCGGGATGGCCTTGCTGCGCAGGCGGTGGCGGGCCTCCGTCACCAGCAGCACGGCCAGCACATAGCCAAGGCCGCTGCCAAAGCCGAAGCCCCAGCTCTGGCCCAGCGTAAAGCTCTGGGTGCGCTCCACCAGCACAGTGCCCAGCACACAGCTGTTCAGCGCGGCCAGCGGCACGATGCGCAGCAGGGCGCTGCGGTGGGGCAGGCCCTTTGCCAGCCACAGCACCGCATACTCGGCAAAGCACACCACCGCGATGCTGGCGATATACACCAGCGGGCGCAGCTGGCCACGGTTTGCCAGCGGGGCGATCCCGCTGCCCGCATACCAGGCGATGGGGGCCACCAGCACCTGGGTGATGCACAGCTGCAGGCCGAACAGCCAGCTGCTGGTGCGGTCGTCGCCCACCAGCTGCACCAGGCGCGAAACGCCCAGCGCACGGGTAAAGACGGCGTTCTGCGCAAACACCGCCAGCACGGCATAGCTGAAAAATTCAGCCGAAGTGATCACAACGTCTCTCATTCTCCGCGCTCCGCCTCCTTCTGGTGATTCACGGCCACAAGGCTGCGGGCTTCCTTTTCCAGATATTCACGGCGCTTTTTCGCCAGCGCACGCCAGACGGCGCACAGCACGCCCAGCACGATGAAGCCGCCCGCCGGCATGCTGGCCATGGGCAGCAGCGCCCGGCTGCCCACAGCAGCCCCGAACACGGTGCCCGCACTCAGCCATTCGCGCACGCAGCCCAGCAGCACCAGCAAAAGCGCATAGCCCACCGTGATGCGGATGCCCTTGGACACTGCCTTGTGCACCGTCTCCTGCACGCGGCCGAAGCGGTAGGTCAAAAGCGGCTCCACCGTGAGCAGGGGCAGGTAGATGCCCAGGCTCAAAAGGCCCGTGCCGAACACAGCGTTCAGGATGGGATAGGCTGCCAGATACACCACCGCCGGGCTGAAGGCATAGATCAGTGCACGGGGCAGCAGCTTTTTCTGCAGTTCTTCCTGCGAGGGGTCTTCGTCCCGCAGGGGCACCAGACGGCTCAAAAGGCAGGCCACCACGCGGGAGGGCACCAGCAGCAGCGCCACGGCGGCCGCCAGCATCACGGCGTTCTGGCCGGAGGTGGCAAGCACCACCAGCGGGGCCAGGCCCATGCCCTGCATGACCACCGGGTTATTCATAAATACGCGGTCGTGGTGGGCAAACTTGGCCGGGTCTTTTACGATGAGTTCTGCCGTCACTTTTCTCATTGTGCGGCCTCCTTTCCCGGCCCGGGCTGCCGATGGGTCATGCGGTACAGGCCCGTCTCGGTGCGGTCGATCCAGGCCGAAATGCTGTTGACCACCAGCAGTGCAAAGCACACGCCGGTCTCATACACGCCATAGTAGCGGAAGCCCATGGACACAAGGCCCACCAGCACGCCGTACAGCACCCGGCCCATCCGGTGATGGGCACAGGTGTAAGGCTCGTTGAGCAGGAACACTGCGCTGAACAGGATGGCACCGGTGAGCAGCTCGTCCCGCATGCACTGCAGACGGGGCAGGGCGTTCGTCAGCACAGCGCTGTCGGCCAGGCCTGCCTGCCGCGGGAAGAAGAAGGCGATGAGTGCACAGGTGGCCAGAAAGCTCACGGATGCCGACATGTGGGCATCCTTCTGCGTCCACAAAAACAGCCCGCAGGCCAGAATGATCAGGGCCGCGCCGGTGCCCATGGGGGCGGCATATTCGCCCAGCCCCAGCGCCAGCGAACCGATGTTCAGCATACCGCCGCTGCGCAGGGTGTCCTCGACGGCGCTGGATACCGGCACCGACGAGGCATCCCACAGCGGGATGGCAGTGTAGGGCTGCGGATAGCGGAACACCTGTTCCGGCCAGGACACCGCTGCCACCACATAGCCCACAGCGGCAGGGTTAAAGGGGTAGCTGCCGTAGCCGCCGAAGATCTCCTTGCCGATGAGTACACCGGCCAGCACCGCCGCCACCAGCACATAGATATCCACCGTGGCGGGCATGAGCAGGGCGATGACAAGGCCGAAGCTCTCGTTGGAAAAATCGCTGGCCTGATACACGCGGCGGCGCAGCAGCGACACCAGACGGTCGCACAAATTTCCGGTGAGCACCGCGATGCCGCACAGCAGCAGCGGGCGCAGACCGTACAGGTAGCAGGACATGCACAGCAGCGGAATGGCCATAAAGCAGATGTGCTTGTAGTAGCGGCCGGTCTTCTGCAGCTGGGCTTCCTGCTCTTGGATCAAAGTTTCATCCATACACGGCACCTCTCAAAGGGCGGCAAGGCGCTGCACGGCTGCAGCCGGGTCGGCCGCGCCGAACACGGCGCTGCCCGCCACCAGAATGTCCGCACCGGCGGCCACGCACTGCGGCGCGGTGACGGCATCCACACCGCCGTCCACTTCCAGCAGGTAGGCAAGGCCGCGCTTTTCCCGCTCGGCCTTGAGCCAGGAGAGCTTCTCCAGCGCCGAGGGCATGAACTTCTGCCCGCCGAAGCCGGGCTCCACGCTCATCACCAGCACAAGGTCCAGCTGGTCCAGATACGGTGCCAGCGCTTCCGGCCGGGTGCCGGGCTTGATGGTCAGGCCCACCTTGCAGCCCAGCGCCTTCACGGCGTCGATGGTCTGCTGGATGTCGTCCTCACACTCGAGGTGGAAGTTGTACAGGGTCGCACCCGCCTTGATGAAGGCCTCGGCATACTGCAGCGGGTGGCTGATCATCAGATGCACGTCATAGAAGGCGTCGGGCAGATTCTTGTGCAGGCTCTTGAGCACCGGCACGCCAAAGCTGATGTTGGGCACAAAGTGACCGTCCATCACGTCGTAATGCAGCATCTGCGCACCGGCGTCCAGCACCATGCGGCAGTCCGCACCCAGTTTGCCAAAATCGGCCGAAAGGATCGAAGGACTTACGATTGCCATAGTATATCTTTACGCTCCGTTATCTTTAGCAGTTTTTGTCCCATGCGTTTCACATTTCGTCGCATTTTCTGCGACAAAATCCACGAAGGCATGGTTACTCTTTAGTTTACATGAAAACGCGCAAAAAATCAAACCCGCCGCCGTCTTTTTCACCGAAATGACGTAAATGGCAAGATTTGTCCATTTGCGGCATTTCCTTTGTCAGGCAGACCATTTTAAATGGCCTCCACTTCGTTCTGGCCATCTTCAGCGGAAATTTTATTTTTAATTTCGCGTTTGTCGCGCTCTGCGGAACTTGTCGGGGCAAAGCCCCTCCATCTGCCGACGCAGACCGCTCGCCGCTTAAAAGCCCCACTGGGGCTTTCATTGCTACGCAAACGCGGAGCGCTCCAAACGCACTTTCACCCAAAAGGCCGGTATGGTAAACTGCATCTTTATCCTTGCTGCGCGGACGCTCCCGAAGGGAGCCAGCGGCAGCAGATGCCGTTTCTCTTGACGGCCCCTCCCGTGAAAAGGCAAATCGAAAAAATCCGCAGATTTTTTCGATTTGCGAATAAAAAATTTTATTTCCGCTATTTATGGCCAAAGCGAACGCGGCGGCCATTTTCAATCGTCAACGCAAAAGCAGCCAGACCGCCCCGATGCTGGGGCAGTCTGGCTGCGGGTTCATTCAACAGGCTTCATGCTGGCGGGGTCTTCCACGGTGGGTTCGCCGCCCGCTTCGTCCGGCAGGCGCTTCATGCCGCCGGGGTTCGGGGCCACGGTGGGCAGGGTGAACACAAATTTGCACCACTCGCCCTGTTCGCTCTCCACCCGGATCTGGCCGCCGGAAAGGTTCACCAGTACCTTGCAGATGTTCAGGCCAAGGCCCGCGCCCCGGGCGTGCAGGCCGCGGGAACGGTCCTCCTTGTAGAACCGCTGGAACACATAGGGCAGTGCCTCCGGGCTGATGCCCTGGCCGGAGTTCCAGATGGAGATCTCGGCCTCCGGGCCCAGCTTTTCCACATGGAAGCGGATGGTGCCGCCCGCCGGGGTGAACTTGATGGCGTTGTCCAGCAGGTTGTAGGCCACCTGATGGATCAGGTCCGGGTCCGCGTAGACCAGCACCTTCTCGTCCATGGTCAGGCCCTCGATCTCGATCATGCCGTCGTTGATGCGCTGCTCGGCCGAGAGCGCCACGCCGGTGAGGGTCTCCCAGATGTTGAACATCCGGGCGTTGACCTGATATTCGCCGCTTTCCAGCTTGGAAAGGTCCAGCATGTTCTGGATGAGCCGCGCCAGACGGCCGGTCTCCTCGCTGACCAGCTGCAGGTAGTGGTTCTGCATGTCCGGCGGGATGGTGCCGTCCAGGATGCCGTCCACAAAGCCCTTGATGGTGGTCATGGGGGTGCGCAGCTCGTGGGCGATGTTACCCATGAACTGGCCCCGGGAGTTGTCGTTGTTCTGGATGTTCTCGGCCATGCGGTTGAAGGTGCGGGCAAGATCGGCCACTTCGCCTTCGCCCTCCACGCCTTCCACGCGCACCGAAAGATCGCCGCCGCCAAAGCGCTGGGCGGCATCCGTCACCTTCTGCAGCGGGTCGGTCAGGCTGCGCATCAAAAGCTTTGTCAGCAGGCTGGCACACAGCAGCATCACGCAGGCGGAAAGCAGGAAGTTGGACCAGAACTGCTGTTTGAACTGGGTCAGCTGATTGCCGGAGGAGCACAGGAACACATAGCCGCTGGGCTGGCCGTGTTCGTTGCACATCTCGCTGACCGTAATGTAGCTTTTCTCGGTCAGCACGCCGTCCAGCGTGCCGAACACATGGTAGTAGTCCGGGCCGGATGCGTCGATCTTCTCCATCATCTCGCCCGGCACGGCGTCGGCTTCCAGCTTGTCCGGGCTGGATGCGATCATCACATTGCCGTCGTTGTCTGTAAAGAACAGATAGGCCTCAGCGCTCTCGCCGATGATCTCAAGCTTTGTGCTCAAAGCATCCAGCTCGTCGCCTTCCGGCAGCGCGGCCTGCTGGGCCAGATACTGGGCCGTGCGCTGGGTGACGCCCACCACCTGATCCAGCGTCTCGTAGCGGTCCTTTGCAAAGTAGTTCTTGAACAGCACCCACTCGGAAGCGCCCATCAGCACGATGCCCAGCACCATGAGGGTGGACACCAGCGAGAAGAACGCGGTGGAAACACTTTTGCGCATTACTGACGCACCTCGAACTTATAGCCCACGCCCCACACGGTCTTCAGCTCCCACTTGTCGGAAGCCCCGGCCAGCTTTTCGCGCAGGCGCTTGACGTGCACGTCGATGGTGCGGCTGTCGCCGTAATACTCAAAGCCCCACACCTCGTCCAGCAGCTGATCGCGGGTGTAAACGCGGTTCGGGTGGGAGGCCAGGCAGTTGAGCAGTTCCAGCTCCTTGGGGGGAGCCTCCACCACCTTGCCCTTCACCCGCAGCTCGTAGCTGTTCATATCCAGCCGCAGGTTGTCGAATTCAATGACGCCCTCGGTGCTCTCGGCCGCAGCCGTGGTGGTCTGGCAGCGGCGCAGCACCGCCTTGATGCGGGCCACCACTTCCTTGGCGTCAAAGGGCTTCACCATGTAGTCGTCGGCACCCAGCTCCAGGCCCAGCACCTTATCAAAGGTCTCGCCCTTGGCGGTGAGCATCATCACCGGGGTGTTGCCTGCCTTGCGGATGCGGCGGCACACTTCCAGGCCGTCCATGCGGGGCATCATCACGTCCAGCAGCACCATGTCGGGTTTGACCTGATTGAACTTCTCCAGGCCTTCCTCGCCGTCGTTGGCCACCGTGACCTGATAGCCCTCCTTGGTCAGGTACAGCCGCAGCAGTTCGCAGATGTTGGTATCGTCGTCCACGACGAGGATCTTTTCGTTCGCCATAATGGTTTCCTCCCGTTTTTATGTCTGAATGCCCGCGCGCGGGCAAAACTGGCAATGGTCTCCACTTTTTATTATACGGGAGAGTTATGACAAAATAAAGAAGGATTTGTATGAATTTTTTGCCGTCGGCCTCCCATTTTCATCTTTGCATCAAAAAAGCGCCCCTGCGCAGCAGGGCAAAGCCCTCCATCACAGGATCGCTTTTTATACATTATTTTTTAGCTCATACTTGTTAGAGATGCATAATAATGCATCTGTGCTGCCTGAAGGAGCGTGTTGTTGTTGTCAACCGATATGGACGCCCACTCTTGCGAGCTTGCCTGATAGTATACGTCCGTCAGATTTTTACAGCCAGAGAAGCAATCCGTCTGGATCGTCCGCAGAGTGCTCGGAATGTAAACCGCCCTTAAGTTGACGCAGTTGCCAAATGTGCCCCATTCCAATTCTTTTACGCCATAGGGGATTGCGGCCTTTGAAATTGCTGTTTTTTCAAACGCATAGCTTCCGATTTCTGTAACCGTTGCCGGGATCGTGATTTCCATAAGCGATTTGCAGCCTCTGAACTCATCCGCCCCGATTCGTGCCAGTTTTTGAGGCAGACTTATCTTTTTCAGTGCGCTGCATCCTAAAAACATCGCATCCGCCAGCTTTGTCAGATTTTGTGGCAGCTCAACATCCGTAAGGCTCACACACCCCATAAACATCCGCCAGCCCGTGCTCGAGCTACGCAGAACAGCCTTCGTCAAATTTTGACATTGGGCAAACGCCTGTTGACCGTATTCTTCAATCGCGTCCGGCAACACTATGCTCAGAAGGCCCGTATCAGCGAATGCATACTGACCAATTTTCTTCAATCCAGCTGGCAGACTGACTGCCGACAAACTCTCGCAGCCATTAAACGCCACATCTCCGATTTCTTTCAGCGTTGATGAAAATTGAATACTGCTAAGCTTTTTACTGCCCTTAAACCCGGTTACTGTTTCCACACCATTTTTGAGGACCAGTTCTTTAAGGACATTGCTTCCATAATAATTTCCATCTGCGTAATCTACGTTTTTGTAGGTTCCCGGAATGATCAGTTTTGTAATTTTTCCACCAAGACCTCCATTCAGGCCCACGATTGTTCTTCCAGACCATTCTGTCGGTAGGGTCAGCTCGCCCGTAGGCTGACTTCCCGCAGCATCATATCCTGTCAGCACAGCTGTTCCGTCCCGATTGTCAGAGATTTTCCAGATAATCTTTGTCGAAAGGTTCCCGGACGATGCTTCCGAAGAACTTGATGCCGGGTTCGACGATGCCGACGAACTGCTTCCGGGTTCCGACGGCGTCGGCTGATGATCGGAAGGCGCCGGCGTACCGGCTCCACCGCCACAGCCAGCCAAAACACTGTTCAGCGATGCCGCAAGTGCTGCCGTGCCTGCCAGCTTTAAAAATTTGCGGCGTTCCATCTTTTTCATTGTTGCATTCCTCCCGTTGCATTTCTGAGGTCTCAATAATTCCGAATGTTTGATATCCATTCGGTTATCATATGTTCAGAATACCATCTTTTCGCGGTACTGTCAAGATATCCATTCAGATATCAGGAGGAAGACTTTATGGCATACTACCGCCGCATCCGCGACCTGCGCGAGGACCACGACCTGACCCAGCGCCAGCTTGCTGCCATCCTGCATATGCCGCAGCCGCAGTACAACCGCTATGAACAAGGCCTGCGCGATATCCCCACTGTCACCCTCGTTCAGCTGGCCGATCTTTACAAGACCTCGACCGATTATCTTCTGAACCGCACAGACGACCCCGCCCCGCCAAAATCCTTATAAAAAACAAACAGCCTTCCGCCGGCATCCATCGTCCGCGAAAGGCTGTTTTTCTGTTTGATTTCGTTCTCACTCGATCATCAACCGGATGATCTCCTCGTTCGTTTCCTTCATGCCGTCCTTGCCCAGGCGGCCGATGCCTTTGATGGTGGTCTCGATGTCCTTCATCACAATGCCGTCGCCGCCCTTGAACTCCTGATGGCACTTATACATGTTGTAGCCCAGCAGCGCCGCGTCCACCGAAGAGGCGATCTTCGCCGCGCAGGAGGCCTTTGCGCCGTCGCAGACGATGCCGGACACGATGGCCAGCGCGTTGACCACCGTGTGGATGGCCGCTTCGTAGCCGTCGCCGCAGAGGTAGACGATGCCTGCGCCCGCACCGGCACCGGCGCTGACGGCACCGCAGTAGGCCGACAGGGTGCCGATGCCGGTCTTTTCGTGGATGGCCACCAGGTTGGAGATGATGAGGGCGCGGTAGAGCTTCTCCTTGCCGCTGTGCAGCTCCTTGGCGTACTCGATGAGGGGCACCGAGCAGGTGATGCCCTGGTTGCCGCTGCCGGAGTTGATGATGACCGGCAACTCACAGCCGTTCATGCGGGCATCGGAGCCGGCGGCGGCCTTGGCTTTTGCGCGGTTGGAGACATCGTTGCCGTAAGTGGTCAGCAGCACCCGCCCGATGTTGGCGCCGTAGTCGCCCAGCAGGCCCTCTTCTGCAATGGCGTTGTTGTAGCGGATCTGCCGTTCCAGCAGGTCTGCCACGTCCCGCAGGTCGGCGGTCTCGGCAAACTCCCAGATATCCTTCATGTTCAGAAGACTGCGGTCCGCCCGGCTGCTCTCCTGCGCCGCTTCGTCCGCCAGCGGCTTTTCGTAGAGCACCTTGCCGTCCTTTTCGATCAGGCAGATGTTGGTGTGGAAGTCCGCGATGCGCACCTTTGCCCAGGCATCGCCGCAGCGCTCGGTCACAATGATATCGAACACATGGCCCTGTTCGATGTGCTCGATGGAGATAGGCACCGTCTGCAGGTAATCCCGGATGGCAGCCTGCTTGTCCGTGCTGACCTCGGCGATGACCTCCAGCTCCTTCTCGGCCGAACCGGCGATGATGCCTGCGGCGGCCGCAGCTTCCATGCCCTTCAGGTGGCCGGTGTTGGGCACGATGACGCTTTTCACGTTCTTGATGATGCTGCCGCTCACCTGCAGCTGCACGCTCTCGGGCAGCACGCCCAGCACCTCGCGGGCCTTCGCGGCGGCATAGGCCAGCGCAATGGGCTCTGTGCAGCCCATTGCCGGGATGAGCTCCTCTTTTAATATTTCTACATACGCCTGATAGCGCGGATCACTGCGTTCCATGACGGTTCCCTGCCTTTCCTGTCGATTCGATATTTACCAACAGGAGTAGTATACTATAGAACCCGCGCAATGTAAAACAAATTCTTCCCCGCCCGCAGGACCGGCTATTGCAAAGCGCAGACCGCAGAAGTAGAATAGGAGCATCCAAACCGATAAATCCATGGAGGGTCTTCCAATGATCGAAAAAGAAGTACAGGAGCTGCTGTCCTTCATTGACGGCAATCCTACCGCATACCACACCACTGCATCCGTCCGGAACATTCTGCTGAAGGAAGGCTTTTCCGAGCTGCTGGAGAGCCGCCGGTGGCAGCTGGAACCCGGCAGGAGCTATTTCGTCTGCCGCAACGGCTCCAGCATCCTTGCGTTCCGCATGGGAGAGCAGCTGGAAAACTACAGCTTCAACGTGGCTGCTGCCCACACGGACTCCCCCTGCTTCCGCATCAAGGAGAACGCCGAGATCCACATGGGCCAGAAGTACACCAAGCTGAACACCGAGGGCTACGGCGGCATGATCTGCTCCACATGGATGGACAGGCCGCTGTCGGTGGCAGGCCGCGTGCTGATAAAGGAGAACAATGCCATCACTTCCCGCCTGCTCACGCTGGACCGCGACCTGCTGATGATCCCCAGCGTAGCCATCCACATGGACCGTGAAGTCAACGACAGGGCTTCCTACAACAAGCAGGTGGATATGCTGCCTTTGCTGGGCGGTGCCGCCGAGGAAGGCGTGCTGAAAAAGCTGATCGCTGCTGAGCTGCAGGTGGCAGAAGAGCAGATCCTTGGCAGCGACCTGTTCCTCTGCATCCGTGAAAAGGCCGCCGTCTGGGGCTGCAATGAGGAGTTCATCTCCTCCGGCCGTCTGGACGACCAGCAGTGTGTGTTCGGCATCCTGAAAGGTTTTCTGAACGCGCACTGCGCCCGCTCCATCAACGTTGCCGCCTTCTTCGACAACGAAGAAGTGGGCTCCGGCACCAAGCAGGGCGCAGCTTCCACCTTCCTGTACGATGTACTGCACCGCATCGCGCAGAACGTCTGCCCCGGCGATGAGGACTTCCACCGTGCGGTGGCGTCCAGCTTCATGTTCAGCGCCGACAACGCCCACGCCGTGCACCCCAACCACCCGGAATACACCGATGTGAACAACTGCACCTACATGAACGAGGGCGTTGTGGTCAAGGTCCACGCCGGCCAGAAGTATACCAGCGACGGTATGAGCATGGCCGTTGCCAAAGAGCTAGCCGCCCGCGCCGGTGTCCCGCTGCAGTATTTTGCCAACCGTTCCGATAAAGTCGGCGGCAGCACTCTGGGCAACCTTGCCATGGCGCAGGTATCCATGAACTGCGTGGACATCGGCCTGCCGCAGTTGGCCATGCATTCCTGCTACGAGACCGCCGGTGCCCGGGACACCGTTTCTCTCATCCGGCTGA
>OOCH01000829.1_pt1 | contig 28184 bp, 27 predicted proteins | sample 1671641 | NCBI WGS metagenome assembly OOCH01 (sample SAMN06348177, study PRJEB24527) | human gut metagenome | biome: human gut; feature: ankylosing spondylitis patient; material: feces | host: Homo sapiens | place: China | collected 2015-10
CGCCAGATAATACCCAGTAGGATATGACGCACAGCATCATATCACTGGGGCAAAGAGCTGCGCTCTCTGCACTCTTGCTCCGGGCAAGCTGCCCTGAAGGACAGCTCGTCCGGTTTTTCAGAGGGTCATTTTGACCCTCTGATTTTGGCAAACTGTCAATCTGACACTTTGCCAACACCCCCTATAAAGGAGAACTTGGGCGTTTTGCTGCGTACGTGCGTACGCAGCAGGCGGTTTTCCCTGTACGCACGTACGCAGCGAAAGACCGAAAACGCACCATATAAGGGGATCAAAAGCGGGTCATGCCCGCCAGCCATTGGGGGTGAGGTCGGGCTGCACAAGGGCTTCAATGCCCACAAAGCCCCGGACACGCCGCCCGGACGAGTTGACGATGTTGTTGGTGGATTCCAGATTATACCTGCGCTGGTTGGCGATCAGCGCATCGCTGAACCCTCTGGCCTTGATCGCATTCAGGCTGTTCTCCTCGCACCACATCTTGTAGATCTCATACAGCTCTTTCGAGCTGGTGCAGGCATCCGCCTTCAGGCGGATGTAGCCCTCGGATTCGAGGAAATCAAACACATTGTTGTTGTCCCGCTTCACCAGTTCCCGGTTGCGCTTGGCGCGGTCACTCTCGGTGAACTGGAAGCCGTTCTTCACCAACCGCTGCAAGCCCTCAAATGCCCACAGCAGGATGCCCTCGACCTCTGCCGCCATCTTCTCGGCAATGTCCGGGTCGTCCGCACGAGACAGAGGTTTCTCTCTGGTGGTCAGGATAAGCTGTCGGCGGTAGAAACCGTCCGAGCGGTCATACAATGCCTGCAGATCGCCGTTGCTGAACGCCAGCAGGCGGGCGTACATCCAGCCCTGATAGCTCTGCTTGCCCTTGCGCTCCAAGTCCATCTGCCCCTGTGCGGTCACGATGGACTTGACATAGTTGGTCTGGCGCAGGGCTTCCATCCGCATATCATCGTCCACGCAGAGCAGGGTGTGTTCGAGGTCAGCACGGGCAAAGCGGTTCTCCGAGATTTTGCCGATACTGCCATCCTTCATGTTGCAGCCGAACAGCCGGGACAGCACCACGCCGATCTGCGATTTTCCCTCGCCGCCGTTGCCCTTGATGACCATCATGCGCTACCCCTTGTTGCTGGGGATCAGGCAGTACCCGATGAACTCCTGCACTGTGGGGATGTCCTCCGGGTAGAGCAGGTCGGACAGGAACCGCAGCCAATGGACAGGCTGTGGGGCTTTCGGGTCATACTTGACAGGCAGGCGGTTGCGCACGATCTCCGGCTTGCCCTCCTGAAAGGTACCGTCCAGATACAGGGTGCCGTTTGCCAGTGCGATGCGGTCAGTGACAGGCGGGAAGTCCTCCACCTGTGCCGCCAGCTTCAGCACATCCACCACATTGGTGACCCTCTTGGCGAGGTTCGCCCCAACGTATTCACGCATCATCTCGAAGATCTCACACCGCAGGGGCATGGGGTCCACCATTCGTCCGTCCGGGGTGAAAAATGCGCCGTTCGAGTAAAGCAGCTGGTGGGTGCTCAGGAAATCGTCACAAAACAGGGATTCGTTGAAGAAGCCTTTCTTGATCCATGCAGGGGTAAAGTTGTTTCCCATAGGCACACATCCTTTCTTCGGTGCTGCGGCTTATCCATGTGGTCAATTTGGCCACATGGATTTTCTCTGCTGCAACAGGTGGATAAACGTCCTTTGGGTTACGGCAAATCAATGTGGACAATTTGTCTACATTGATTTCTCCTGCCGCAACGAGTAGATAAACGTCCGTTTCACCTCATGTGCTCATTTTGACCACATGAGGTGAATTGCCGTTCTCTCTGCATGGCTTTCCTGCCCCCCTCCGGCGGCGTTTTCCGGCTCTCCTTCTCAGGGTCATCGCCGGGTATCCCATACAGACGGTCATGCGGTTCTCAAGGTGCGATGATGGAACGGCAACAAAAAAGCCGCCACAAAACAGACCGGTCATGCCTTCGCTTTTTCGGAAGGTCTTGCCAGTCGGTTATGTAGCGACTTGAAAAGTCAAAAAGGGGAGCTGCCCAGCCCCGCAGGTACTGAGCGAATAAGTGAAAATATGTAAATATTAAATTGTTGGGATAGATTACCACAAAATCTGGGCCGTGTCAACAAAAACTTTTGAAATCACACCACTTTCGGCAGAGTGCAAGAAAATATATCAAAAACTTTAGTAAAAAGATAGATGGCTGGACGGTGCCAGCCCTCTTGACAAGGCAATAAGGCACATCAATATGGGTTTGCAAAATTTATTACGGTAAAGCGATAATAGTAAGACTTATACAAATTAAAACACCGTTCGGTTCTGGTGAAGGAGAACCAGAACCGAACGGTGCAAATGGAAGAAGGAGAAAAGCGTAGAAAATCAGACGATGCAATCTGGGAGCAACGCATGGAGCTGTGTCAGCAGTTCTTCGCAAGAATCGGAATAAATCACAAGGGTAAGCGGATTGCTCAGGTCGAGACTGTAAATGCCAAGCAAGGATTTGGCATCAATGGTATATCGCCCGGAGACTAAGTCCATCTCATAGGGATATTTGGACAGCAAATCTACAAAGTCCTTGACCTGATCGACCTGCCGCATTCTGATCTGTAATTTTGTCATAGGGTATCCTTTCTTTTACATCAGTGGGATAGAGGCAATGCAGTTCTGAATTTCCACCATGGAGGGCATTGCAGGGATTGCGCCGCCCTTTGTCGTGGTCAGACTGCCCGCTGCATTGCCGAAGCGGACGATTTCTTCAAGCTCAAATGCAGGGAGGGTACGCAAATCCTCCGCAGCTTTTCTCCGCAGCTGGTAGTGAATTGCGCCCATGAAAGCATCGCCTGCACCCGTCGTGTCCACGGTAGGCACATCATAGGTGGGAAGATGCCCTGCGCCCACAGCGTTTCGGTAATAAGCACCCTTTGCACCCAGCGATACCAGCACAAGAGATGGCCCCATTTCGAGCAGGGCTTGTGAGCCGCGGGCAAGGTCGCTTTCGTTTGTGATAAGCTGCATTTCTTCCTCGGAAACTTTCAGAAGATCCGCAAGCTTGACACCTTCCTGCATCTGGACAACAGCATCTGCCGGGTGCTCCCACAGAAGCGGACGGTAATTGGGGTCAAAGCTGACCAGCTTGCCCTGCTGCCGTGCATACCGCGCAGCTTCCAACGTGGCGGTGCGGCTCGGGTCGGCGGTCAGAGAGACAGAGCCGAAATGGAAGATGGCAGCATCGTCGATCAGATTCCTGTTGACTTCTGCCGAAGTCAGCATCACATCGGCACCGGGGTTCCGGTAAAAGGTAAAGGAGCGGTCTCCCTTGCTGTCAAGCTGTACGAAGGCAAGGGTCGTGGGAATCTTTTCGTCAATCACCAGACCGGACACATCAATGCTGCTTTCCACAAGGGTCTGGCGGAGAAAATCGCCAAATCCGTCTTTGCCGACTTTTCCGATGAATGCTGTTTTGCCGCCCAGACGGGCATTCATGGCAAGGACATTGGCGGGTGCACCGCCGGGATTCCGGGCAAACAATTCGATGCCCTGTGCATTGGTTCCGTTCGGGGTAAAGTCGATCAGGCTTTCTCCCAAAGCTACAACATCAAACATGGTATCACCTCAACCTGTTTTTTTAGCGTTCAGTTCGGACATAATCTGGTTATACGAACGCTTACTGATTCGGTAGAAGAACAGGACAATCGCTGTTATCAGCCACAGCACACCGGGAAGCAGCGAGAATGCATAGTGCATCGCATTCTGCACGGCAGCATTCTGCACCTGATTGGGGGCAAAACTCAATGTACTCAGCACACCAGCCAGCGCAGAGGTGCCAATCGCCATGCCCAGCTTGTTCCCCAGTGAAACGAATGCGTACTGGAAACCATCGTTGCGGACACCGGTTTTCCACTCGCCATACTCCACGCAGTCGGGAACGATGGCGTAGATGGCGGTATTGAATCCGCAGAAGAAGAACTGGGACAGTGCAGCGAATGTATAGAACGGAATGGGAGAAGAAACTGCACTGAAGAAATAGAGCGCAATCAGGGAAACGCCGGTTCCGGCAGCGAAAAGGGAAGCGGTGTGCCCTTTGTTGCCCAGCTTTTCAAACACGAAGGGGAATGCCGCAGCACCCAGAATGGAGGGAACGATCAGGATCATCGAGTAGATGGTAAACAGATTCTCGTTGCCTTCCACATATTTGAAGTAATAGAGCAGGTCGGCATTGCGGCCATACAGCGTCACACCGAACAGGAACTGACCCGCCAGTGCAATCAGGTAGGGCTTGTTCTGAAGCGCTGCATCCAACTGCTTTTTCAGTGAGACTTTTTTCCGCTCCGGGGGCTGGACGACCTCTTTGGTTTTGACAAAACAGAACCAGTGACAGAGGGTGAAGATACCGCCGTAAAGGACGGTCACCAGAAGATATCCCCGTGCTGCATTATCACCGCCAAAAGCAGAGATCAAAGGCAGGGTGATGATGTTGATGATATTGATGGCGATCATGGCACAGACGGAGCGAGAGGTGTTGATTTTCGCACGCTCCTCGATGTTCTGGGTCAGGGTGCCGCAGAGCGTACCATAAGGGATGTTCACGCAAGTATAGCCCAGAACCAGTACACAGTAAGTAATGTACATATACAGGCTCTTAGCACTGTCTGACCATGTGGGGTGCGCCCAGAACGTCAGCACGAGCACCACAGCAGTTGCCGGTGCGCCGAACAGCAGCCATGGACGGTAGCGTCCCCAGCGGGAACGGGTGCGGTCGCTCAGCGAACCGATCACGGGGTCATTGATGGCATCCCAGAAGCGGGAGACCAGCATCAGGAGGGACACTGCCGCCATGCTGATGCCGCAGACATCGGTGTAAAAAATCATCAAGAAGTTGCCAACGAACATCCAGCTGAAGTTGCAGCCCACATCGCCCATGCCGTAAGCGATTTTACTGATCAGAGGGACTTTGATGTTCGTATCCTGCTGTTTCGGCTCTGCTGTGTAACTCATACGACGCGCTCCTTTCTCCTCTTGACGCGATGCTTATAATTTCTGGCAGAACTCTATTCTCTCTTTATTCGGGCCTTCGACCATGAAAAAGCGAACACCGTTTTCCCAGAACGGCAGTGACTGGATGCTGGAATGCAGCAGGTGCATCCCTGCCTCTTTTGCCGCAGCAAAGGCGGCTTCGATATCGGTCGTTGCCAGAGCTACATGGTCGATTGCTCCGGCCTTTTCCGCCGCACGATGGTTTTCATAGGTTTCGATCATCAGATCGCCAAGCTGAAGAAACGCAACGCGCTCCCCGGCGGCTTTGTTCACCGTTTCCAGCGCAGAAACAAACCCCAGCTTCTTGTAAAATGCAATGGTCTTGTCGAGATCATTTGTTGGGATGCCAATGTGCGCCACACCGGTCAGAACCTGTGGAAAGCTCATACCTTCGTTTCCTCCGCAATCTTCACCACTGCTTTGACGATGTTGGCCTTGTCCGAAATGCTCTTGTCCATGGCATTCTGGATGTCGTCAAAGTCAAAGATGTTGGTCACAATGCCCTTCAGATTGATTTTGCCGGAAGCAACGGCATCGATCGCCATGGGGTAAATGTGGCGATAACGGAACACGGTCTTGAAGGTCAGTTCCTTGTCCAGTGCAAGGCTCATAGGCAGGGTCATCTCGCCGGATTTGGAGTAACCAACCAGAACGATGTTTGCGCCCTTCTGCGCCATCTCAATGGCCTGGCGGGTAGTGATTTCTGTACCAGCAGTCTCGATAACGAGGTCGCAGCCCAGACCATCGGTCAGGTCGAGAATCGTCTGGACAGCATCCTTTTCGCGGCTGTTGATCACACCGTCTGCACCCAGTTCAAGAGCCTTATCCAGACGCTTCTGCATGATATCTACAACGTAAACACGGGAAACACCCTCGGCTTTCAGCGCCATCATGGAGACCAGACCAATGCAGCCTGCACCCATGACCACCGCAGTCTGACCGGCATGAGCACCGCCCTGATTGGCGGCGTGGAAACCAACGGCCAGAGGCTCGATCAGCGCACCTTCCATGGTGCTTACGTTGTCCGGTAGCTTGAAGCAGAGGTTTGCTTCATGTGCCACATACTCCTGAAAAACACCGTCTACCGGCGGGGTAGCGAAGAACACGACATCCGGGCAGAGGTTGTATTTGCCCTCACGGCAGAACTTGCAGTGACCGCAGGTCTTGCCCGGCTCCAGCGCAACGCGGTCGCCGACTTTCAGATGCTTGACAGCACTGCCAACTTCCACGACTGTGCCACCCGGCTCGTGGCCCAGCACGAACGGTGGCTTGACCACATAATTGCCGATCGCACCCGTTTCATAGTAGTGCATATCGCTGCCGCAGATGCCAACGTATTCCAACTTGACAAGGACTTCGTCCTCTTTGGGTGTGGGAATCGGGCGGGTGGTGTAGCCCATCTTGCCGATGCCGTTCATGACTGCAACTTTCATTGTGCCTTTCATAAGATGACCTCCGTTTTTATTTGTTTATTAACTTTTATAAAGTGTTTATGAATGTTACTACAAATTAACACACCGCACAACCAAAGTCAAGCCCTTTTTCGCGGATTCGGAGAACTGCACAAGGAAAAAGCGGCGGAATTGTGCAAAAAATCGAGGACGGCAGGTGCCGTCCTCGATGGGAAGGTTTATAGGTTCTGAATAAAGGCTTCGATATGGAGCAGAGCGGCTCCCAGCGCAGAGGCTTCCAGCCTATAGCGGCTGAACTTCAGGTAGGAACTGTCCGGCTCAAACGTATTACGCTCGACCAGCATTTCCCGGAGCGGTTCGCCAAACTCTGCCAGAAAGCCGCCAACGTAGCCGCCAACGATTACATCACAGTCGAAGGTCATGCGCAGATTATTGACTGCTACAGCAAGGTAAGAAAGGTATTCATTCCATGCCGTTTGCAAAGCTGCATTGCCGGAGCGCAACCCGTCAAAGAATAGTGCAAGATTTCCGTCGGTCAGCTGGGAGAGGACTTTTGCAGAGCAATAGGCATCCAGACAGCCCTTTTTTCCGCAGTAGCAGGGGCGGCCATCGGGAACGAGCGTGTTGTGCCCGAACTCTCCGGCACGAAGATGGTCGCCGCCATAGAGCGCTCCACCGGTCAGAATCGCACCGCCGACACTGTTGCTCAGAGAAAGGTAGACAAGGCTGCGGGGAGATTCGAGGTCGCGCACTTCAGCAAGTCCGGCAGCGTTCGCGTCGTTGATGAACCGGCAGGAGAACGGGATGTAACGGCTGAATTCTTCGGTAGGAACATTCCGCAGACCCAAGGCATGAGAGTAAACCAATGTCTGCCCCTCTTTGTCCAGAATACCGGGCAGCGAAATGCCGACGCCCAAGATTTTTTCGACCGGGCAGCCCTCTTTTTCAATCAGCCCCTGCACGATTCCGGCAAGCATTTCCGCATAGGTGTCCGATCGCTCATAAAGACGCTTTTTACGCTCATAGTGGAGAAGGTTACCGGACAGATCGACCAGAACTGCTCCGACATGATTCTGGGTGATCTCAAGTCCGACCGCAAGTCTGGCATTCCGCACGGGAGCAAATGCTCTCGCCTTGCGCCCACCGGTAGATTCAAAGGTGCCGACCTCCTGCACCAGTCCCATCGCCATCAGTTCTTTGACATTCTGCAATACGGTCGGCCAGCTGTTGTTGACTTTTGCCGCAAGCTCCGGCTGCGAGATTCGGTCGCAGGAAAAAATGCTGCGAATCGTTCGGATGCGGTTGATTTTTTTAACATCACGGTTATTTGCGCCGCTGCCGGTCATGGGCTCACTCACCTCCAAGAGCAGATTCAACATTTGAAAGAAGATTTATAAAGCTCTTTCTTATTATAGAGAATCTGGAGAGATTCTGCAAGGGAAACATTTACAAAAAAGCGTTAGCCGAAAAGAGCGAGTTGCTTATGGATAAGAAGCGATGCTACCAGCTTATGGCGAAAACCATAGGTCGGTGAGCATCGGGTTCTTTATGGGATGAGCTTAATCTTCCAGCCTACCATGATCGCAACCAAGCGAGAGATAGTACTCAATCTCCCCTTTCAGCACCATCTGTGCATACTCCAAGGGCTTATTATACAGCAGCCAGTCCAGCTCTGCCCGCTGTGCCGGGGTGTTGCCGTACTCATCCTCGACGGCGATGCAGTCGATGGCAAGAGTGGTGCTATCCTCGAACCGGGCTTCCACCCGGTTGGTGTCCATATTGAAGCGGCAGGAAAGCAGTTTGTTCATGGTGAACCTCATTTCTATATCAAACGGTGTCTGTTCGGATGTCCTAAACCCTGCCATAAAACCGGTGGTTGATTTGTCCATTGGGCTTTGTTTTGCCCGTCTGCACATTTTTGCACACTTTTTGCACACCTGAATAGCTGGATAACGGTTGCAAAGCATTACACTGTATGCAAGCAATGCGGTGTGTGCAAAGGCGTGTTTTGCGATAATACGATAAAAACAACACTTCTTCGAACTTTTGAAATTTGACGAATGATGCACCTTGGATTCTTTTAATCAGAGGGCCAGGGATTCGAGTTCCCTCGAGCGCACCAAAATCCCACGAAGAATCGTAAGATTCCTCGTGGGATTTTCTTTTTATACGCCATTTGCACGGTCTCTGCACGGTTTTTGCACGGTCCGCATTTTTCGTGTCAGATGGAGTAAGTCCGTGAATTACTCTGCAATCCGTGCTATTTTTTGCAATTCAGGTCAGCAGAGCAAGGCGAAGCTGCGCTTTTACAGAGGGGTCTGCGTCCTTCAGAAGCTCCAACAGTGCCGACACGGAGATGGTCGGTTCTGCTTCAACCGGGGCAGCCTGCACAAGTGTTGCTCCCGGCTTGTAGAAGCCTTCCTCGAACTTTTTGCCCAGCTTTTTGCGGGAATCCTGCTGGATGTGTGCATAGGTGTTGACCAGAAGATTGGCACTGGCGTGGCCCGTTGTGCCTTGCACAGCTTTCACATCGCCGCCGGAGATCATCAGCTGGTAGGTGGCACTGGAATGCCGCAGGCCGTGAAACACGATGCGAGTGAACTCCGGGTGCTCGTCCTGCCACTTGATGAACTTTTTGCGGATGAGGATCGGCTCTACCGCCAAACCGTTGGGCAAGCGCAGGAGCATCCCACTGTTGCGGTAGCGTTCCGGGTCAACAGCTTCGTCCATTTCCAGACGCTTTAGCCAGTGCTTCAATTCCTCTTTCAACACGGCTGTCATGAAAATGGTTCGGTTGGAAGATGCTGTTTTGGTCTTTTTGAGCACCAGCGTTGTGGTGCTGCCCTCACGCTTATCCTCAAATTCCTGCAGGATGCAGTCCTTGCCTGTTTTTGCCAGCGATATCTTTTGGACACGCTGCATACACTTGTTGATGCGGAATGTGCCGGTGCCGTCCGCTCCCTCAAAATCAAGATCTCCCGGGGTCAGACCAGCGACTTCGCCCTCACGCAGTGCGCCCACCAGCGTCAGATGGACTGCCAGATGCAGAATCGGGTCCTCCATGCTGGCAAGTGCGGCCCACATCTCGTCTGCATCCCAGATGGCACGCTCTTGAATTGACTTTTTGGGGCTGTCCACCGGAACGGGGCTTTTGACGAGGATACCCCACTCCACCGCATATTGGAACGCTGTCCGCAGCAGGCGGTGTACCTCGTGGATGGTCGTGCCGGAGAGAAGCCGCTGCTGTTGTTTTTCCGAAAGCACCTGCTTTTTGCCCTCATAATACTGGCCGCAGGGCGTTTTGCTGAGAGTGGCATACAGGTCTTCCAGATGGTAAGGCTTGAGCTTTTGCATCTGCATATCGCCGATATGCGGAATAATGAGGTTCTGAACGGTTCCCAGATTGGATTGATAGGTGCAGGGTGCCCACTTGTGCTTGTTGCACTGCTTGGGAAGCCACTCCATCAAAAACTCTTTGACGGTGATGGTGGACGGAACCAGAAACGTTCCGTTTGCCAGTTCATGTTCGATTTGTTTCTTGCGATTTGTTGCCTCCTCTTTTGTAGAAAAGCTTTCCCATTTGTTGCAGTTTTTTCCCTGCTCATCTTGGTAAGTATAGCGGACACCATAGGAGCTGCCGCGTTTCGTAATATATGCCATACGTTATCTCCTTTTTCAAGCTGCCCGGAGCCACGCATCGAAGCGGTCTTTCGGGATGCGGATGCTTCCGCCGACCCGCAGAACACGAAATTCGGTAGTGCTGTTGCACAGGTTGTAGGCAGAACGCAGGCTGATGGACAGCATCTGCGCGATCTCTTCCACCGTGTACACCAGTGTTGTGGCTTTCAGGCTGTCAGTCGGAGACTTGACGGCATTGGTTTGAGTGACCACTTCCATTGTATCGCTATTCGGAATGGTCTGCAAGATATTTTTCGTATAATCCAAAGATCTCACAGTTTCGGTCATAGCTGCCCTCCTTTTGTTAGGTGCATATTCGTTTAGTGAATCAGCCGATCAACGATTTCATGGATTCCAACTTTTTCTGTGCGTTCTCTTTGCGAAGACTTGCCCCGATGCAGGAAATTGGAACGCACATTTCCAGAATGCGGTCATAAATGCGGGCGTGAGCAGTATCCTGTGGGTGACGTATCTCATCCAGCGTCAGGTTGGTGGTGACGATCAACGGTTTTTGGCTGCGGTATCTGCTGTCCACGATGTTGTAGACCTGTTCCAGCGCATACTCTGTACCACGTTCCATCCCGAAATCGTCAATGATGAGCAGTGGATAGCGGCAAAGCCTGTCTACAACTGCATTCCGCCCGGAAAAACTGTTGTTCAGCTCATTCATGATGCGGGCAAAGTTCGTCATACGCACAGGCACTTCCTGTTCCATTAGAGCGTTTGCAATGCACCCGGCAAGGAAACTCTTGCCGGTGCCCACACCGCCCCAGAGGAGTAGTCCTAGATTCTCTGCACGCATGGTCTGCCATTGCTCCACATAGCGGTGTGCATAATGCATTTGAGGGGCACGACCATCGTCGTTTTCAAAGTTCCAGTCGAGCATTGCCGTATCCGAGAAGCCCCCTGCTTTCTACCGTCGGACAAGTTCGCTGTGCTTTTGCTGACGAATAGCGACTTCCTGTTGCTCTCGCTCCATCTTACGGCACCGGCAATCTACGGGATGCCTGTTCTTTCCCATCAGGACAAGGTTCTTTGCAAAGAACGCTTCTTTTGGCGTATGACATTTTCCGCAATAAAGCAGACCATCTTTGCCATAATAGTCCCCGTTCGATTTGGAAACTGCGGGAATGACCGGTTCTAAAACGGTCTTGCCGGTTGTCATAAGCTTTCTCCTTCCCGAAATTCATACAGTGGAATATTTCTTTGTTCTGTAGGGTGGTTAAAACTCAGTTGGTTCTTATTCAGGTAGTTAGGTGGGCATTTTTGCACAATCATATTGGTCATTTCTGCACAGTCTGATGAGCCAGAAATGCGCAGAGTGGCAGCGCATTTTTGCGCTGTATGCGGAATTTTGAGAAAAATTCTGCTGGGCTTTGAAAAACCGCTGCGAGTCCGCTCAATAAGGCCGGCATTCGTTAGTTCTGTAAGAGAACGCGTTATACTGGAGAAGCTGCACCCAAGGGCTTGTGCCAGCTTTGGAATCGGATAGACCACATAAATCCGGCCCTGTTCATCGGTCCAGTTGTTTTTTCGGGAAAGTGTTGCCCGGTCGAGCAGAAGTGCGTACAGCAGCTTCGCTGTATGGCTTAATTGGGCGTCCAGCAAAAACTTTGGAAATGGCAGATACCGGGGTAGCGGAGTACAAACGGTCAAATCATCAAACAAGCCAATCACCCTCCCTGTCTCTGCGATTCCAGCATTTTCAAGTGCTTCGAGCGGATAAATTCCAGATAGCGCTGCAGATTGTCAGAATACTTTTCAATTTGCTTCCAGTTTTCCGGCCCTGTCAGAAGATCTGGGTACTCACGAAACGTGAGTTCCCAATTCTCGATAAAGGCGTCATAAGCACCTTCAATCGCAGCGATGTGGATGGAATGATCCGCAGGTGCTTCAACAGATTTTTTCAGGGCTTTTTGATCACTTTCGGTCAGTGCCTTTTTGCGCCCTTGCATTTTTTGGGAAATGCCGATCAGAAATCGACTTCCGTCATCATCAAAAGATTCGGCCTTCACGGAAGGGCTTTTTGTAGAGGAAGCAAGCTGCTTATCTCGCTCACTTTTCGGCTTGCGAAGTTCTGCAACGATTTCCGACCGCTGTTCCTTCGGAGCCTTAGCGATAGCGCAGATCTCACGGTCAGCAGCTTTGATTTTCCCGTTTAGAATTTCCTCCCGGGCACCGGGTGCTGCTTCATCGGCAGCCTCCACGCCGTTCATGTACTTTTCGGCACGTCGTACCGTCGCAGACCCAACACCATGTTCTACGGCGATTCGTTCGCAAGTGCGTTTTTCTGAATCGATGTGATCATTTTGATCATATCGATTTACTTTATTGCAATTTCCGGGCTGCCCGCCCACTGCCAGCTTGGTTGATTGATACTCTTTGCCCAGAAGAAACTTCTTTCGTTCCGGGCTGAGATTTCTGCGGCCAAGCTGATTTTTGCAGATCCATGCAAGCGCTTCGTACTTGTTCGCAAGCTGGATTTCTTCCACTTCAAACTTGATAAAGCCGTGCTTTTTCAGGATGCGGTAGCGGGTGTGCCCATCCAGAATGTAGCCATTCCATGTGATGATGGGATTCAGAAGACGACCCTCGGCAATGATGTTCTGCTCAAGCTGCTGGAGCTCCTCAAAACTCAGCGGCAAAATTTGAGCGGAAAACTCGGGGTCTATTTTGAGACTGCTTAGTTTCAGCATATTATTCGCCTCCTTTGACAACAGTGTACCGGTTTCCGCAGCAAAAGTTTATGGACTCGTAGTCCAAGTTACCCACCCTCTTAGTCCATGTGTTGTATACAATGATGCAAAATAAAAAATCCGACCTGATTCTACGATGCTATAGTGTCATGTGGGTCAGATCAGGGAAACGGTGAAATTTGATAAGCTCAAAAAGAGTGTTATTTTTAATTATGACGTGCAAATTTGTAAAAATCACTTGACATTGATAATCAAAGCAGAGTATACTTAACTCAGAGACAGAGTGAAATCCGCTCTAGCTTTCTTTTTCAAAAGTTTTTGTTCTTTATTGCACGTGACAACAGAGGTGTGAAATGAATCTTGGAGAAATTGCAGATATTCGTAGCGGACTTGTCCTTTCTCGAAAACAGGCAAGAGCTGACTCCCCGCAGGCGATACGATACCACCAACTTAGTCTACGGGCAGTAAAAGCGGAAGGTGAGATCGCTCCTGCTGAATTGGAGCCGTATTTTGCGAAAGAACCATTGTCCATAGACTATCTGACGCAGCCAAATGACATTGTAGTGCGCTTGACTGCCCCCTACACAGCAGTTTTGATTGACGACACCACACGCAACTTGGTGATCACGTCGAATTTTGTCGTAATTCGCATTCGGGGAACAGAGCTTGTGCCGGGGTATCTTTATTGGTATCTGAACACGCCGAAGGCAAAAAGGCAGATCTATCAAAATACCACCAAAAGTATGATCAGCTCCGTAAACGCAAGGTATTTTTGCCGCTTGGAGCTTCAGCTGCCCTCGCCGGAAATACAACGCCAGATGGAAGCGCTTCGCTTGCTGGCACAGCAGGAACTACGCCTTCTGCGTAAGTTGGAAGTTGAAAAGCGAAGCTGCTATGAGGCGATGCTGGAACAAATGAATCACGCACAGAGGAAAGGATAACGACTATGACGACAAAATCGGAAATCGAACGCGTTCTTTGGAACGCCTGCGACAGCTTTCGCGGTAAAATTGACAGTTCCCGTTATAAGGACTACATTCTTTCCATGCTGTTCGTAAAATATCTGAGCGACGTTTCGGAGGAAAAGCGAGAGCAATACCGGGAGCAATACGACGGTGATGAACGCCGTGTCGAGCGTGCCATGAGCCGGGAGCGCTTTAAGCTGGACGATACATCTACGTTTGGGTACCTTTATAAAAATCGCCATGATTCCGAAATCGGGCTGAAGATCAACACGGCACTGGCATCTATTGAAGATCATAACAGCAGCAAGCTTCGGAACGTGTTTCGCTCCATCGATTTCAACTCCAATGTGGACTTTGGTACAGACATCAAGGCAAAAAATGCGACCCTCTGCAACCTGCTGGAAGACTTCCACGGACTTGACCTGCGTTCTTCTGCGCTGGACGGTTCTGATATTATCGGTGATGCCTACGAATATATGATCGGCAACTTTGCTTCGGACGCCGGCAAGAAGGGCGGAGAGTTCTTTACGCCGAGCAAGGTCTCCGAACTGGCAGCGGCATTGGTAGATCCGCAGGAAAATGACCGTATCTATGACCCGACCTGCGGCAGCGGTGGTCTCCTGCTCAAGGCATGCAAGCGCGTGCCGGACGGAAAAGTGGCAGTTTACGGTCAGGAATTAAACGCACAGACATGGGCTCTGTGCAAGATGAATATGTTCCTGCACGAGGTAGACGATGCCCGCATCTGGCAGGGTGATACCCTGAGCAATCCGCAGAACATCGAAAACGATAATCTGATGTTGTTCCAGTGTATTGTGGCAAACCCGCCATTCAGTTTGGACAAATGGGACAGCGGTTTCCTTTCCAATGCGGTTCTGGATGCCAAGGGAAAAAAGCCGGAAAAAATGAACGCTTCTCTGGACCCATGGGGGCGCTTTGATTGGGGCGTTCCACCATCCTCCAAGGGTGATTATGCTTTTGTTCTGCACATGCTCAACAGCCTTGACCGCAGTCATGGCCGAATGGCTGTCGTGCTGCCCCACGGCGTACTGTTCCGCGGTGCGAGCGAGGGCAAAATTCGCCGCCAGATTGTTGAACACAACCTTCTGGATGCTGTGATCGGTCTGCCTGCCAACCTGTTTTACGGCACGGGCATTCCGGCCTGCATTCTGGTGTTCCGCAAGGATCGCATTAGCCGCGGTGTCGATAATGTTCTGTTCATCGACGCTTCCGCAGAGGGCAACTTCGAAAAGGGCAAAAATCAGAACCTTCTGCGGGACACGGACATCCAGAAAATTGTGGATGCCTATAAAAAGCGTGAAACCGTGCCGAAATACAGCTATCGTGCGACGCTGGATGAAATCCGGGAGAACGACTACAATCTGAACATTCCCCGCTATGTAGATACTTTTGAAGAGGAAGCTCCGGTAGATATTCAGGCGGTGAAGAAAAATATTGCGGATATCGAAGCTGAGCTGGCGCAGGTACAGGAGCAGATGAAAAAGTATCTGGATGAGCTGGGGCTCTAAAGGTTTAAATGAGGCAATGCACGATTTATGATGCAAAAATTCTGAAATATTGTAGTTTAAATTGTACATCGGCGTATGATATACTTTCTTATGAAAGGAAAGCAAGAGCATGGACGATGAAAGCCTATCGACTGCAAGAAGTAAATCGCAGGAGGAAGGAAAAATGGGAACATTAACAGATCTTTTAGGAACCGGTGAAGCTGCCACTGCATTAGGCGGAGTTATTACAGCATTGTTGGATAAATTGTCGCACGCTGTGGGTTGGTGTGCAAACCATGATACGCCAAATCGCGTAGCAATAAATACCTATATTGCTGAAATCCAAAACAGTAACATTGATCCACTAATTAAAGCAGCTCGAATCAGTAATGCCAAAAAGATTATTCGCGAGTACTGCAACCAAGAAAACATTGTATCCATTGCCATACAATCTGTGAAAAGTGATGCAAAGCCAGAAAATATTGATGCTGACTGGTTGGCACAGTTCATGGATAAAGCTCGGCTTGTGTCTTCCGAAGAGTTTCAACTTATTTGGGGCAAGATTTTAGCGAATGAGTGCAATGAGCCAGGATGTGTACCAAGAGCCTTGTTGGAAATTCTTCCGCGGATGGACAAAGAGGATGCAGAAAACTTTTCTTTAATTTGCAGAATGGCTATTCGGATGGGCAAATCAGCATCGCCAATCATTGACACTGTCAATATTGATAAATATGCGCAGTGGGGCCTTGCACTTGATACGTTAATCGGCTTAACATCACTTGGACTTATTAATACAAATTCCGATTCATATTTTTTAGCAAGTGAAACAGGTGAAACTACAGTTCAATATTTTGATGAAATCTACCCTTTATCTGAAACAAAGCGAATTGCTGTTGGCGGAGCAATCTTTACAAAAGCAGGTGAAGCCTTATACCATTCGATTTGCGTAGAAAAGCTAGATGGGTTTTATGAAAAAATTTGTCTTCCGTATTGGAAAAGAGCAGAAAATGAACTTTGCAATATGGAGAAGAAGCTTCAGAAATATGGAATGGACTTATCTTATATCCGAGGAAAATAATCGTGATTATGGAACCAAAAAATTGGAATGTTTATTTATTCCGTGATATTCTCGAACGCGTTGAAGTCCCTGTTAATGTTGAATCAAACAAAGAATATGTCCAAATTGGTATTCGCTCTCACGGAAAGGGCTTATTTTATAAAGAACCAGTTTTGGGAAAGGCTCTTGGAAACAAGCAGGTTTTCTGGATTCAGCCCAATTGCTTTATTCTTAACGTGGTATTTGCATGGGAACAGGCAATCACAAAAACGACTGAAAATGAACTTGGTATGATTGGTTCCCACCGCTTTCCAATGTATCGCCCGAAGAATGATTTGGTAGATATTGATTACTTGATTTATTATTTTCTAACTAAGAGAGGAACAGATATTCTGGAAGCGGCATCTCCCGGTGGGGCTGGACGGAACCGAACTTTAGGGCAGGAACGTTTTCTAAAAAGTAAAATTACGCTGCCGCCTCTTCCCGAGCAGCAAAAGATTGCTACCATCCTTTCCACACAGGACAAAGTGATTGAACTGAAAGAAAAGCTCCTTGCTCAAAAACAGCAGCAGAAGAAATATCTGATGCAGCAGTTGCTGACCGGAAAAAAGCGGCTTCCAGGATTTGATAGAAAGTGGAATTATGTAAAGGCAAATGAAATTTTTAAGAGCATTGTAGATAAAAGCCATGGTGGTAAACTAGAAGTTCTTTCCTCAACGCAGGACAAGGGTATTGTCCCGCGCAGTCAAGTTGATATCGATATAAAATATGATGAAAACTCGCTATCAACTTATAAAAAAGTTTGTGAGGGAGATTTTGTTATTAGTCTTCGTTCGTTTCAAGGTGGAATTGAATATTCCAATTATGCAGGAATCGTGAGTCCAGCATACACAGTATTGCGCGCAATTGTTAAAATTGATGCTGGCTATTATAAGCAATTTTTCAAGAGTTCAAATTACATTAAACGGTTAAATGTCGCTGTTTATGGTATTCGTGATGGAAAACAAATCAGCTATGATGATTTTGGACAGATTAAAATTCCAGTCCCTCCTATTGAGGAACAACGAGAAGTGGCAAAAATACTAAGCACCGCTGACCATGAAATTGACCTGCTACAAAAATCTATTGAGGCCGAAAAGCAGAAGAAAAAAGCACTGATGCAATTGCTACTGATGGGGAAAGCGAGAGTAGAGGATGAGCAAAGACAAGACGGATAACGTGGATTTCGGAAAGAAAGCATGGAATTATTTGAGAAAAAATCCGTCATTGATAATTGCTGTTGTGTCGGCGATCGTCACGCTGACATCGGCAATTATGAGCTTTTCGTGCAGATTAGCGACAGTCACTTTCCTAAGATACTGGAATATTGATACCTTATATGCGGCATATAATGTACCGAATCTTGGATCTATTTTTGCGATATCTTTTATTTTTTTGCTATGCGGAACAATATCGATGTTCGTCGTAAAAAATACGGTTTCAAAATTCATCCATAATACTACAACGGGCAGATGTTGTAATCAAGTATTTCGGATACTCAGTCATAGAATAAACAAAGAAGATAAAGAATTAAAAAGTATGTACGCCGAGTTTTGGAACGATAAAAGGGCATCTGCGGATGATAGAGTCCATCTGGCTAGACTTGATGCACGAAGAATGTCTATCTATCTCCAGAAAGAGTTAATTCAGAAAGCACGAAAACTTGAAAAAATATTATTTTGGAAAGAAATTTGCAAAGGAGCATTTGAAATACTGGTCGTATGGGGGCTAGTAGCCATTCTATTTTGGATCGTTTTAGCTGCATTAACTGATATTGTAAACTTCGTAATGGTTACTATTTTAAGTGCCTTATATATGATAGAATTCATAGCAATGGCATTATTGGGGTCCGTTTCACAGTTAAAAGTCTCTGGGAAAAAAGCTGTCGAGACGAAACTGGATAAAGCCATTGAAAACAATAATAACACACTCTCTTTTGTGGATGAGATAAAAGAAGATGAAGAAAAAATTTTCAAAAGTGAAAGATTCGAGTTCTCAATAACATCATGGAAACGCTTTTTCTTAATATATATCTATATAATTGTTGCTCTTGTTATAGCTGCCGCATTAAGTGGGCGTGAAATGGCAAAAGATAAACGAATATTTGAATGCCTTGTCACCCCGAAAAAAACAGAAGTCGTAATTTTTTGTAATGAAAATTTTTATATTCTTGAAGAAGCTGAAATAAACGGAAACAGTATTACAATCAATACGTCAAATCAGCATATTTTGAAATCGGATGATATCTCGCTTGAAAAGATGACATTTGATACAGTTGTCAAAAAATAAGGAGGTCACCATGAACCTCGATAAATCCATTTACTCCGAAGCCAACATCAGCAAAAAGCCTGCGCTGGAACTGCTGCAGGCCATGGGGTATACATATCTCTCCCCGGAAGAATGCCGTCAGCAGCGCGGAAGTGGCTACCGGGTGCTGTTGCGGGATGTGCTGCGCGGTCAGCTGCGGAAACTGAACCGCTATAGCTACGGCGGTGTGGAAAATGAATTTTCTGCAGTCAACATTGAGCACGCCATGGATGATCTGGAAATACCGCTGACGGACGGCCTTGTGCGCACCAGCGAGAAAATCTATGATGCGCTTATGCTGGGCAAAAGCTATCCCGAAACTGTAGGCGAAGGGCGGCTGCTGAACTTCAACTTGAAGTACATTGACTGGGAGGACCCGACGCAGAACCTTTACCATGCCACGGAAGAATTTGCGGTGGAAAGCGCCGATGGACAGCATGATGCCCGCCCGGACATCGTGCTGTTTGTCAATGGAATTCCGTTTGCGGTGATTGAATGCAAGGCTCCGGATATCCCGGTGGAACAAGCTGTTGAGCAAACCTGCCGTAACCAGCAGCCTCACTATATCCCCCAGCTTTATGCGTTTGCGCAGATCGTAATGGCGACCAATAAAAACGAGGTACGCTATGCAACAACGGGAACACCGAAAAAGTTTTGGAGCATCTGGAAAGAGCAAGATGCAGATTTCCTGAACCGGGAAATGGCTCAGCTGATTCCGGATCGGACACCAACGGTGCAGGATAAAGATATTGTTTCCCTGTTTACACCGGTCCGTTTGTTGGAACTGACAAAGTATTTCGTGCTGTTTGACTACAATGTGAAAAAGATCTGCCGATATCAGCAATATTTTGCGGTGAAGGAAATTCTGCACACAGTCAAACAGCATGATGAAAAAGGAAACCGGTGCGGCGGTGTGATCTGGCATACACAGGGCAGCGGAAAAAGTCTGACCATGGTGATGGTGGCGAAATATTTGCTGCTGGAGCTGCAGGCAGACCATCCACGTGTAGTGATCGTCACCGACCGAAAAGAGCTGGATAAGCAAATCACGGCGACATTCGCGCACACGCGGCTTCGCCCTGCGCGTGCTACCAACGGGCGGCATCTGCTGGGATTGGTTACGGATGAGCGGGTGGACATCGTCACCAGCATCATCAACAAATTCAGCACTGCCGAGCGACTGGACGGTTGCAACAAATCTCGGGACATCTTTGTTCTTGTGGACGAAAGTCACCGCTCCAATTACGGCAAAATGTCACATAAAATGCGGACGGTTTTTCCGAACGCCTGCTATATCGGTTTTACAGGAACGCCCTTGATGAAGAGCGAGAAGAACACCTTGAAAAAGTTTGGCGGACTGATTCATAAGTATACGATTCAGGACGGTGTAGCCGATGGTGCAATTGTTCCACTGATCTATGAAGGCCGCTTTGTGGAGCAGAAAGTTGACGAAAAGAACATCGACCTATGGTTTCAGCAAACAACAAAACTTCTGACGGAATCACAGAGAGATGATCTCGCCCGGAAATGGAGCAGCATCCGACGACTGACCTCTACGGATGCACGCATCAAACGGATCGCTTTGGACATCAACGAGGACTTTTGCCGAACCTATAAAAATACAGGCTTCAAGGGAATGGTCGCCACCAATTACAAGCGGGATGCCGTTCGGTATCTGGAATGCTTTGAGCAATTTGGCGATCTGAGCTGCGCTGTCGTGATCTCAGCCCCGGATCTGCGCGAAAGCATGGATGATGCAGATGAAGGAGCAGACGACAAGGTAGTTGCCTACTGGAATCGGATGATGCAACGCTATGGCAGTGCCGATGATTATGAAGAAGCAATCAAGGCACAGTATCATGCCGGAGAACTGGATCTTGTGATCGTGTGCAGCAAATGGCTTACCGGCTTTGATGAGCCGCTCTGCCAAGTGCTTTACTTGGACAAAGAACTTAAGGAGCACGGTTTGCTTCAGGCCATTGCCCGCACAAACCGCCTGTGCGAGGGAAAAAGCTATGGAATGATCGTGGATTACCGGGGCCTGATCAAAAAATTGGATGAGGCAATGGAGCTTTACAGTGGTGCCGGGCTGGAAAACTTTGATGGGCATGATCTGAAAGGCGTTGTGGTGGACGTGCTCTCTGCGATTGGAACGGTACGCAGCGATTATTCTGCACTGATGGAGTTGCTTTCGGCTGTTCCCGGTCTGACACTTGTCGGAACCGATGCAGAGGCGGTAGAGGTTTTCTTAGCGGATAGTTCGAAGCGGGAAGAGTTTTACAAACGGCTGTGTAACTTTGGTCGCTCCTTGAATCTTGTTCTGAATTCTGAAAGAGCCTATGAGGCGCTGGCAGTGGAAGAGCGGGAAAAATATATCAAAGCATTTGGCTTTTTCTCTGCGGTACGGCGCAGCGTGAAACCCCGTTATGGGGATTCAATTGACAATCGGGAATACGAACCACTGATGCAAAACCTGCTGGACGTACACCTTTCAGTAGAGGGTCTGAAGCGAATCACCGAGCCGGTAGACATTCTGGACAGAGATGCGTTTGAAAAGGAATTAAACGAGTTAGGCTCACTGCGTGCCAAAGCTGATGCGATTCGCACACGGCTTGCCAAGAGTATCAATACGAAGTATCAGGAGAACCCAGCATACTATGAAAATTTTTCCAAGCGCATTAAGGAAGCGCTGGAGCTGTATAAAGCCCGGACGATAACGGAGGCGGAATATCTGGCCAAGATGCGGGATATTCTGGAGGATTACCGCACGGGAAAAAGCGCTATCGCATACCCGGATCGTATCCGAGCCAATGTCCATGCACAGGCGTTCTATGGTGTACTGACCGCGATTTTCTCCAATGAAAAATTGTCAGTGGAGCCTGATTTTGCCGCCGAGATGGCACTGGATATTACGACAATCATCGAAAAGCATAGCCAGGTGGACTGGACCCATAACCTGACGATTCATGATCGAATCTCACAGGATATTGATGATCTGTTTTACCGCTACCAAAAAGAAATGGGCCTGGTATTTTCTTTTGATGTGATCGACATGATTATTGAGAATGTTAAAACAGTTGCGTTGCGGAGGTTTGCATGATACAGTTTTGTGAAGTTGAGACGGAGCATGGGTGTATCTGCTATCAGCTGGAACGAAAAAATGTACGCAATATCAATCTTCGGATTCGGACAGATGCCTCTGTTTATATTTCTGCTCCGAAAGATGTTCCGGAAAGCGTTGTTATGCAATTTGTGAAACGACGCAGCCGTTACATTGCAGAGGCACAGCAGCATTTTCGAGAATTCCAACAGTATGCACCGCAGCCTCGACATTACATCAGCGGGGAAAGCTTTTCCGTTTTGGGGCGCAGTCTGCGTCTGCGGGTAGAGCAAGGGAACAAAGACGATATACGTTCCGATGGTGTTTATCTCTATCTTACCGTAAAAGACACAGAAGATCAGAAACAAAAAAAGCGTCTTGTTGACCGTTATCTGAATAAGATGTGTCGCGAAATATTTCAGCAGACGGTGGATCAGCTTTATCCGATATTTCGAAAATATGATGTGCCATTTCCACGAATCCATATTCGATCGATGGACACTCGCTGGGGATCTTGTCTTCCACAGAAAGCTATCATTACATTGAACCGGCACTTGCTCGAAATGCCCGTCAGTTGCATTGAATATGTAGTATTGCACGAGTTTTGTCATTTTCTATACCCAAACCACTCGAAGGATTTTTATGCGATACTGTCGACGCTTATGCCAGATTGGCAGCAACGCAAAAAACTGTTAGACAAAAATGCACAGTTTGAATGGAGTCAAAAACATGAAACGTTTTGTGGTGGTGAGAGCTGAAGGGTATATGACCAGCAGACCCGCAAGCAGTGTCTTCGTATATACAAAGACCATTTTGCGTTGCAAAATACTTGTTGGGAAATCCCAAACCCTTCAAATCTGCACCGTCCCGGCGCAGACTGCGCGATGGAATCGCTGAATAGCACAAAGGCATGTTGGAGTCCAGATGTGAAAAAAACGGCGAAGCAGATAAAATCCCCTTTACCGTCTCAAAAAATATTCTATTACGCTGTGATTGCGTTGGCGTTGACCTGCTTACAGCACTGACGATATTCGCTTCACCTTCAAGAACGGTCAAGAAATCAAGGTATAAAAGAACCGCCCCACCATCGGATTTACTCCGGTAGTGAGGCGGTTTTTCTGTGATATTATTCGGATTGTGTTGTTTTCAAAAATTCATCATAACTCTCCTGAAGTCTCTTATTTAAGTCGCCATAGAAATATTGTTGAATCTCTTTTTTATGGGTAGGAACATATTCATCCACCCAATTTTCCAAACACGTTGTCACATTCACTAAAAGCTCATTCAGATGCATATGGTAGGACCCTTCATGCGGCTGAGCTTCCTTTAGATAATTACTCTCCATCATCGCTCTCCAAGTATCGACAAATGTATCCGAATTGTCCATTTTTTTAGCCGCCATATTGATTGCCTTTATTTGGTCCTGTGCAATTCTGTACTGTCCCAATTCATAGCACATTTGATGGAATTCTAAAGGTACTTCATAAAACAAATTGCTTTCTAAAACATTAGACCAAAACCCAACTAAATCTCTTTTTATATCTTCCGGTAAATCTTCTATTAGCCTTCTGACCGATTTTTCAGATAACCCTGTTGCTTCACAGAATCTAATAACATCTGGATTTTCACTTTTAATTGAAGATAAGCCAAACAGGTAATCTGCTGAACATCCAAAAAAATCACAATACGCTTTGACATATCTACCCTGCAATTTATCTGTACCTTCTAAATTTAAGTGTTCCTGTATTCTGCGCGTCATACTTCCTATTATAGATATCTCGTCTTCAGATGCACTGTCTACAGGGACTATCTCCTCGGCATATAAAGCCTGCGCTAATTCTCTTGCCGTTGAAAGATTTCGCTCCTCCATCAATTTCCACAGTCTGTTATAGAAAATCTTTTCATCATCATGATTTATAGATTTGAATGCCATTATATCACCTCGTTAAAGACATATTTATCTTTTTTATGTTTACAAACGATTGAAGCAGACGATTTTAAAGATTGATTCATCCGTCATCTAGTAGTATGATATAGCTACACCAAGGAACTGTCAATCCCAGACAAACATATATTTAGGAGGTTGTCTATGAACAAACAAAATACTATGCAGCCACTCGGCGAAACGAAATCTCTTCAGAACATAGTCATCGATGAAGTCTGTCAAAAAATTTCTGATGCAGTAATCGATGCCGAAGCCACATCAGAAGAGAAATATATAACAAAACAAAAATTAATTGTGTCGGCCGATGACATGAACACCCAAGAACAGCTGGATGCTATGGACAGAAATTACGACCGCAGAAATCAGGAGCGTTGGCAAAACGTACTCTATTTTGCCGTAGTATCTTTTAGTGTAGTTGGAATAGCAATTGGTAGCCCTATTGCAATCAAAAACGTCCACAGACTTCTCTCAGCCGCATAAGTTGAACTGAAAAAGCCCGGAGTTTTCTACATTGTATGAATTTGATGTTGAAAATTTGATGTTTCGTCCTATTGACGGTTTTGTGCAGAACAGCTATAATATAATCGATATTATCATAATTCAAATTATATTAAGCAAGAGGTGAACGGTATGGACTTCATCGGCAGAACATCCGAACTGGCGACGCTGAATGCAGAATTAGAGCGTGGCAGCGGTTTTGTGGTGATCTATGGCAGACGGCGCGTTGGAAAAACGACGTTGATTAAAGAGTTTATCAAGGATAAACGAGCCTTTTATTTTCTGGCAACAACAGAAAGCGAAGCCCAGAGCATGAAGCGGTTTGCCGGGGTGCTTTCCCGTACCACGAAGAATCCCATGCTCAGCAAAGTCACATTCACCGACTGGCTGGATTTATTCCAAGTGGTAGCAGACGACCACCCGGACGAGAAAAAGGTGCTTGTCATTGATGAATTTCCGTATCTGGTCAAGACGAACCCGGATTTCCCGTCCATCTTGCAAAACGCATGGGATGAAGTGCTGAAAGACCATAACGTGATGCTGATTCTCTGCGGTTCCCTCATCAGCATGATGAAAAAACACGCACTTGCCTACGACAGCCCGCTCTATGGCCGCAGAACGGCGCAGATTCGGCTGATGCCTTTGCAATTCACGGACGTGTATGCGGCGCAGAACCTGTCGTTTGAGCAAGCTGTGGAGCAGTATGCCATCACGGGCGGCGTACCGAAATATATGGAGTTTTTCCAGACGGACGAGCCGCTGGTGGAGCAGATTCGGCGTGTGGTACTGTCGAAAAATGGCTTTTTGTATGAAGAACCGGATTTCTTGCTCAACGAGGAAGTGCAGACGCCTATCAACTATTTCTCCGTGCTAAAAGCGATTTCGGACGGCAACCACAAGCTGAACAAGATCGGTATGACGATGGAGCAGGACACGTCAGCTATTACGCCGTACCTGAAAACACTGATCGACCTTGGTTTTGTTATCAAGAACGTTCCCATCACCGAAAAGAATCCAGAGCATTCCCGGAAGAGCCTGTACTATGTTTCGGACAACTTCATCCGCTTCTGGTTCCGCTATGTGTACCCGTTCAAGGGAGAGTTGGAACTGGACAACCAACAGATCGTGCTGGATGAGATGAGCAAAGATTTCAAGCAAAAATTTGTGGCTTTCGCTTATGAGAGCATCTGCCGGAACATCTTTGCGGAGCTGTGCCGAAAGGGGCAGATCGATTTTGCACCCTCACGCATTGGTTCTTACTGGCGCAACGACAACGAGGGAGACACAGAGATCGATGTTGCAGCGGTGGACCATCAGCATAAGCGGCTGTTCCTCGGTGAGTGCAAGTACCATGCGAAACCTGTGGATGTGGCGGTCTACTCTGCCTTGCAAGAAAAGGGGCAGTCCAAAGAACTTACAGCGGCCTTTAAGGGCTACGAAATTGTGTACGGGCTGTTCTCCAAGAGCGGCTTTACAGATCGACTGGTGGAAATGGCAGCGGAGAATTCCAACCTAATTCTGATTCAGGAAGATGCAGTTTACAAGAAATAATATAATCTGGATTATCATAAGTTTAATTATATTATTGCGGAATTTTCTGTGCGCTATGTTTAGCGACCTTGAGCTAAAATGTAGCATCCTTTAGGCAAGATTTAGAAACTACGCCTTAAAAAGTAGCAATCTCTGAAAAAGTTTAGCAGGTGTTCATATCTCATGGGGTACGGAAAGTGTGGAAAGTAATGCGGAAAGTGCGGAAACTTGCCATAGAAAAGTGGCAACCTCTACGCTAAAAGTGGCAACTTCATCTCAAAAAATGGCAACCTCCATGCTAAAAGTGGCAAGTGACATATACAAAATGCCATTATACAGAAATGCCCGCTCCCCTGAGAACTCCTCAGACGAGTGGGCATTCTTCTTCCTGTATATTAGATTTACCTCTGTGGTCACTCAGATCGCCACCAAGTCATGGATCAAAAATCATCATTTTTTATTTGTCCCAGAGTAAGTGCACTGTTTTTGCACACTTTTGCACACCGGCGGGAAAGCCGTGTTTTTCCTTGCATTGTCTGCCTTACTGGAGTTTTCACTCTCCAGAACGGCCCGGTGGGCGGGCATTCTTTTGCTCCTTGTCGGTGCGCTGCACGGCGGCACTATAAAAGGCCGCCTGCAGCACTCGTCTTTGATTCGGTCTTATTTACACCACTTGGCAAATTCTTCATCCGTGCACTTGACGTAGTGGCTGCCCTCCACATGGTGGCGGGTGCCCTTGGAATAGTCGATGCCGGAAGTGGCATAGTCATAAGTCTCAGCCACGCGGCGCTTTTCCACCACCGGGTTCGGCAGCGGAATGGCCGACAGCAGGCTCCGGGTGTAGGGGTGGATGGGGTGCTCGAAGATCTCCTCGGTGGTGCCGGTCTCCAGCAGATGCCCCAGATGCAGCACACCGATGCGGTCGGAGATGTACTTGACCATGGACAGGTCGTGGGCGATGAACAGATAAGCCGTGCCGGTCTCCTGCTGGATATCCTTCATCAGGTTGACTACCTGTGCCTGAATGGACACATCCAGCGCCGAGATGCACTCGTCCGCAATGATGAGCTTGGGGTTCATGATGAGGGCGCGGGCAATGCCCACGCGCTGACGCTGACCGCCGGAGAACTGGTGGGGATAGCGCTCGGCGTGCTCCGGGGCAAGGCCGACCTTGGCAAGGATCTTTTCCACCTTTTCGCGGCGCTCTGCCTGTGTTTTGCACAGATGGTGGATATCCAGACCCTCGCCGATGATGTCCTCCACCTTTTTGCGGGGGTTCAGGGATGCCATGGGGTCCTGAAAGATCATCTGCATCTGGGTGCGCAGGGTATTGTTCTGTGCATGGGTCAGACGGCCGCTGATATCCTGCCCGTCAAAGGTGATCTTGCCCGCAGTGGGGTCGTACAGGCGGATGATGCTGCGGCCGATGGTGGATTTGCCCGAGCCGGACTCGCCCACCAGACCGTAGGTCTCGCCGGGGTAGATCTCAAAACTGACATCGTCCACCGCCTTGACCGTGAAATTCTTATTGACGCGGAAATACTGCTTCAGCCCTTCGACCTTCAGCAGCGGGGTCGTGCTCTGTGCTGCCATTTATTCCGCCTCCTCGATCTTTTTTGCTTCTGCTTTCATGCGGGCAATGCGCTCCTTGAGCTCCGGCGGCATCTCCACCTTGGGGGCCCGGGGATCCAGCAGCCATGTTGCCGCATAGTGGGTATCGCTGATCTTGAACATGGGCGGGTCGATCTCGTCGTCGATGTTCAGCGCAAAGCGGTTGCGGGGTGCAAAGGCATCGCCGGGCTTCTCGTGCAGCAGGTTCGGCGGCGAGCCGGGAATGGTATACAGACGGTCGTCGGCGGTGTCAAGGTCGGGCATGGCCGACAGCAGGCCCCATGTATAGGGGTGCTTGGGGTCGTAGAAGATCTCGTCGATGGTACCGGTCTCCACGATCTTGCCGGCGTACATCACGTCCACATAGTCTGCCACCTTTGCCACAACGCCAAGGTCGTGGGTGATGTAGATGACCGAGATGCCGCGCTCCTTCTGGATGCGGCGGATCAGCTCCAGAATTTTTGCCTGAATGGTCACATCCAGCGCGGTGGTGGGCTCGTCGCAGATGAGCAGGTCGGGGTCGCAGGAGAGCGCAATGGCAATGACCACGCGCTGGCGCATACCGCCGGACAGCTGGTGCGGGTAGTTTTTCATCCGCTTTTCCGCATCGGTGATGCCCACCTCTTCCAGCAGTTCCAGCGCCTTTTTGTAGGCTTCCGCCTTGGGCATTTTGAAGTGCCAGAGCATGCCCTCCATGATCTGCTTACCGATGGTCATGGTGGGGTCAAGGCTGGTCATGGGGTCCTGGAACACCATGGCGATGCGCTTGCCGTTGATGTGGC
>OOCH01000845.1_pt1 | contig 27853 bp, 19 predicted proteins | sample 1671641 | NCBI WGS metagenome assembly OOCH01 (sample SAMN06348177, study PRJEB24527) | human gut metagenome | biome: human gut; feature: ankylosing spondylitis patient; material: feces | host: Homo sapiens | place: China | collected 2015-10
GCTTCAATGCCGACATACCCCTGCCCGCAGAGGACGGGATTATAGCCGACAAGCAGACCGCCTACGAGCAGGCGATGATAAGCCGCAAGGAAAAGGACAAAATACGTTCGTTACAGGATTTCGGCTTCACGCCGGACGGGGAAACGGAAGAACCGCAGGCGGACATCGCCCCGATACCCGAAGAAAAGCCGCAGCCGAAAAGGGGCGGCGGTGTTTCATCGCAGGCGGCTTACCGGAACATCAACCGCCAGTTAAGCACGTTCTATGAAACTCCGGCGGCAGATGAAGAAAAAGAGGAATTGAAACGGCAGGTGGCGGAACTGACCGACCGACTGAAACAACAGCAGAACGCCACGCCTACGGCTGACGACCAAATGGCTCTCTTGGAAAAGTCCTACGAACTGGCGGCAAAGTACATGAACGGCGGGCAGGAACAAGTCGCACAAGTCCCGGTAACGGGCAGCATTGAACGCAAGCCGGATGCGGTGGCGGTGCGGGCTGTCCGTGAAACGACCGTATCGGGACTGAACCAGCCCATGAGCGATGCCGACTTCATCCGGGCTTACAGCCAGCCACGGAACTACGGCTTCAACACGGCGGTAGGCACGGGTTACGCTATGGGAAAGAACACGGTAGCCGCCTGCATCCACCAAGACCAGACACTGATTGACGGACAGAGCGTGAAACTCCGGCTGCTCGAACCCATGCAGGCGGGAAACATCGTTGTGCCGAAGAACACCCTTGTGGCGGGCGTGGCAAAAGTGCAGGGTGAAAGGCTCGACATCACCGTGTCCTCGATTGAACATGCGGGCAACATCATCCCGGTGGAACTCGCCGTGTTCGACACGGACGGGCAAAAGGGGCTTTCCGTCCCGTCCTCTATGGAGCAGGAAGCGTTCAACGAAGCTATGGCGAATATCGGAAGCGGGCTGGGTACAAGCATTTCCTTTGCCCAAAGTGCCGGGCAGCAGGTGGCTATGGACGTGACAAGGGGATTGCTGCAAGGAACGTCCGGCTACCTCGCCAAGAAGTTCCGAACCGTGAAAGTGAAGCTGAAAGCCGGGTACAAGGTGATGCTTTACACCAAACAACAATAATCATTTTATCAACCACTAAAATTCCAAAAGACAAATGAAACAGATTTTTGTATTGTTCGCCCTCTTGTTGGGCGTGTGTGCGGCAAACGCACAGGAAACCGATACCGTGAAGTATGTAGCGGGCAACGACTTGTACCGGGGCATTACCCGGAAACTCCCTTACCGACAAATGGTAACGCCTTACGGTGTGGAAGTTACTTTTGCGAAAACGGTGCATATCATTTTTCCAGCCGCCGTGCGATACGTGGACTTGGGAAGCAACCACATCATAGCGGGCAAGGCTGACGGGGCGGAAAACGTGATACGTGTGAAAGCCACGACAGAGGGATTTCCGGGCGAAACCAACTTCTCCGTCATCTGTGAGGACGGAAGTTTTTACAGTTTCAACGCCAAATACGCCCGTGAGCCGGAAATGCTCAACATCGAGATGAAAGATTTCTTGGAAAATGAAGATACGTCCGATTTCTCGCATACCCGCATGAACATCCATTTTCGGGAACTGGGAAACGAAAGCCCGCTGTTGGTGAAGCTGATAATGCGGAGCATCTACAAGAACAATGACCGGAAAGTGCGCCACTTGGGCAGCAAGCGTTTCGGCATCCAGTTCTTAATCAAGGGGATTTATACCTACAACGGGATGCTCTATGTACACACGCAGACGAAGAACAGTTCCAACGTGCCTTTCGATACCGACTTCATCAAGTTTAAGGTAGTCGATAAGAAAGTACCCAAACGCACGGCTATTCAGGAAACGGTGCTGGATGCAGTACGCAGCTACAACGAGGTGATAGAGATTGCCGGGAAAAGCACCGTGCGCACGGTGTACGCCCTGCCGAAGTTCACCATACCGGACGACAAACTGCTGCTGGTGGAACTCTACGAGAAAAACGGCGGGCGGCATCAGACCATACGGGTGGAGAACGCCGACATCGTGAACGCAGAAGTGATTGACGAACTAAAAATCAAATAGGGAATGAAAAGACACATCTTTATAATGATGCTCTTTGCGCTGTGTCTGACCTCGTTTCAGGCACACGCACAAAGATACCTGCCGGGCATGAAAGGCTTGCAGGTCACGGCGGGCATGACGGACGGGGTGCATTGGAACGCCAATACGGATTTTGCCTACCACATCGGGGCGGCGTACAGCGTTTACACCAAGAACGCCAACCGCTGGGTGATTGGCGGGGAATACCTGCACAAGAAGTATGACTACAAGGATATGCAGATACCAGTCGAACAGTTCACGGCGGAGGGCGGCTATTACCTGAAATTCCTATCGGACAGGCGAAAGACCTTTTTCCTCTCGCTGGGATTGTCGGCACTCGCCGGGTATGAAGTGAGCAACAAAAGCGAAAAGTTATTGCCGGACGGTTCTACACTGCTGGATAAGGACTGCTTCATCTACGGCGGTGCTTTGACGCTGGAACTGGAAGCCTACCTGACCGACCGGGTGGCTCTGCTCCTGAACGTGAGGGAAAGGGCTTTGTTCGGCTCGGACATCGGCAAGTTCCACACGCAGGCAGGCATCGGGATAAAATTCATAATCAACTAACCGCTATATATAAATAATGTATATGGAGCTGCAATAACATATTTTTTATATATTTACAATTTTATAATGACATTTTTTTTGACTTATAGTGCTACTGAATTGTTATTAATATAAAAGCCAAAATTGTATATTACATGGACAGAAGAATTTTATTTTTTGCATCTCTATTGCTACTGGCTGGAGTGTCAGAGTTGTGGGCAGACACAAAGAAAGAGCCGGTGTCGTATGTCAATCCTATGATTGGAACAAGCGGTATGGGGCACACTTTTCCGGGAGCTTGTGCTCCGTTCGGAATTGTCCAGCTCAGTCCTGAAACAGACACAATACCACAGAACATAGACGGACGTTATGTTGGGAAAGTGTATGCATACTGTGCCGGTTACCAGCATGATGACCCGACAATCGTCGGATTCAGTCATACACATCTCAGTGGAACCGGACATTCTGATTTGGGAGACATTATGATAATGCCCCAGACGGGTGCGCTGAAACTTAATCCAGGTACAGCCGACAAGCCTGAAAACGGTTACAGGTCGCGTTTCTCACATGATACGGAAATCGCAGAGCCGGGATATTATGCCGTTACTCTCAGCGATTATAACATCAAGGCGGAGATGACGGCTACACAGAGAGTAGGTGTCCATCGTTACACTTTCCCTCAAGGCAATGACTGCCGTATAATACTTGACATGCTGCATGGCATCTATAATTACGACGGCAAGGTGTTATGGAGCAGTCTGAGAGTGGAGAATGACACATTGATTACAGGTTATCGCATAACCAACGGTTGGGCTCGTTGCAACTATACTTATTTTGCGATGTCACTAAGCAAGCCTATAAAGGATTATGGATATAAAGACATGAAGACTCCCAAATATCAAGGTTTCTGGCGGAAGTTCAATGTCAACCGCAACTTTCCGGAGATTGCAGGGCGCGATATAGTGGCTTACTTCAATTTCGACAACAGCGATTCACAGCCGCTTGTCATAAAAGTGGCATTGTCGGCGGTAGGGACAGACGGCGCGTTGAAGAACCTTCGTGCGGAGGCTTCAGGCAAATCCTTTGACCAGATTCGTACAGAGACCGAAGGACTTTGGAATCATGAGCTCGGGCTAATAGAATGTGAGGGAACCGATGATCAGAAAGCCATGCTCTATACGTCGCTTTATCACACTATGATCAATCCGTCCATATACATGGATGTAGACAGAAGATACCGTGGACTTGACGGTAATATACATGTCGCAGAGGATTTTGACAATTATACCATATTCTCTGTCTGGGATACTTACCGTGCGCTCCATCCGCTTCTCGGGCTTATAAAGCCAGACCGTAATACGGATATGGTCAAGTCGATGATAGCCCATCAGCAACAGAGTGTGCACCATATGCTGCCTGTCTGGAGCCTTATGGCAAATGAGGGATGGTGTATGACAGGCTATCATGCCGTAACTGTTTTGGCAGACGCGCTTGTAAAAGGAGCTGATATAGACCGCGACGCAGCGATGAAGGCTATGGTTGAAACAGCCACCTGCCCTTATTATGAGAGTCTTGGAGACTATATGAGGCTCGGTTATGCACCGTTCGACAAGAACGGCACAGCCGCTTCGAATACTCTCGAGTATTCTTTTGACGACTGGACCATATACAGTGCGGCCAAACATTTGGGAATGGAAGATATTGCGCGGCAGTTTGAAAAGCGTGCGCTTTATTATCGTAATACATTCGATAAGAGCATCGGATTCGCCAATGCGCGCTATTCCGACGGTTCATTCAAGAAAGACCTTGATCCTTACCAGACATCCGGTGAAGGTTTTATCGAAGGCAATTCGTGGAACTTCTCGTTCCAGGCGCCTCAGGATGTGGATGGTCTGATAAGTCTGTTCGGAGGAGACAAGGCGTTCATAGGTAAGCTGGACAGACTTTTCGAGATGGATCTTCCTGCCAAATATTATGAGCACAATGAAGACGTTACGGCAGACTGCCTCGTCGGAGGATATGTTCATGGCAACGAGCCGAGCCATCATATACCTTATCTCTATGCGTGGACGTCACAGCCATGGAAGACCCAGACATGGATGCGTACTATTATGAACAAGATGTACCGTAACCATATACGCGGTCTGGGAGGCAATGATGACTGCGGTCAGATGTCCGCATGGTATATCTTCTCGGCTATGGGCTTCTATCCGGTTTGTCCCGGAAGCGACCAGTATGTGTTGGGTGCGCCATATCTCCCGTATATGGATGTAACCCTTTCTAACGGCAAGCACATCATCATCAAAGCTCCGAATGTGAGCGACAAGAACAGATATGTGCGCAGTGTGAAGATAAACGGCAAGCCCTACTCAAAGATGTATGTCACTCACTCAATGCTTGACAGCGGATGTGAGATTGAGTTTGTCATGGGCAGCAAACCAAACAAGAAACGCGGTCTGGCTGAATCAGACAAGCCATACTCAATGACAAAAGGAGCATAAGTGCCTTTACGGTTTTGCGATAAAAAAAGGAATCATATAAAAACATTAATAACAATGAAAATCAGAAAGACTATTACAATCGCCGCTTTGGTTGGCGGTATGGTGATGTTCACGGCATGCGGAACATCCAAAAAGGCTGCTTCAGCCGGTAAGTGGGAAAGCTTTAAGATTAAAGACATCTTTTTTGACGATCAGGCTCCTGACAGCAAGGGATCTAAAATCTATCATGCCATCATTCCCGACCCTGAAGCTTATATAAACAAAGTGTCGCGTGAGGTGCTCAACACTCTTTATTTCTCACCAAAAGACAGTATTCCCGCATTGGAGAGACTGCACTATAAGCTTGAAGACACAAAAGGTATCTCGGCAAAGGGTGGCGGCAACGGCTATGTGGACATATTCTACAGCACGCGCCATGTGGAGCGTTCGTTTGCCAATAACGACACGGCTCGCGTTGATTTTGAGACAAGAGGAGTGTTGCTTCATGAGCTCACCCACGCTTTCCAGCTTGAGCCGCAGGGTATTGGCAACTATGGAAACAGCAAGACGGTATGGGCGTTCATCGAAGGCATGGCTGATGCAGTGCGTGTTGCCAACGGCGGTTTCCACGGTGAGCAGGACCGTCCTAAAGGCGGCAACTATACTGACGGATACCGTCATGCAGGCTATTTCTTCGTATGGATAAGAGACCATAAGGACCCTGACTTCCTGCGTAAGTTCAACCGTTCTACTCTTGAGGTCGTTCCATGGTCGTGGGACGGAGCCATAAAACACATCCTCGGCGATAAATACACCATGGACGGACTGTGGCATGAATATCAGGTTGCCGTAGGCGACATAAAGGAATAAAAACATAAAAAGGAATGAGAAAATACGTATTGATGACAGTCATGGCTTTGTCCATGACTGTTTACGCAAATCAGGATGGTGGCGCGCGCCTTATAGACTATGTCAATCCGTTTGTCGGAACAGACGGATACGGCAATGTATATCCGGGCGCGCAGATTCCTTTCGGAGGAATACAGATAAGCCCGGACACGGACGAGCATTTCTATGATTGCGCTTCAGGCTACAAATGGAACAGGCAGTCCATACAGGGATTCTCGCTCACTCATCTCAGCGGAACAGGCATTCCGGACCTCGGTGACTTTCTTTTTATGCCCGGTACGGGCGAGATAAAGCTCAATCCTGGCACCGATGAGAACCCTGACGAGGGCTATCGCTCACGTTTTTCACACGAAGAAGAGAAAGCCACTCCGGGATATTACGGTGTTATGCTGAAGGATTACGGGGTGAAGGCAGAGATGACCTCTGCTGTGCGAAGCGGCATGTTCCGCTTCACTTATCCCAAGTCTGACAAGTCGTTCATTCTTATTGATCTCAACCACACGTTGTGGCAGAAATGCGTTTGGTCCAACATACGCGTCGAGAACGACAGTGTCGTGACCGGTTATAAGCTTGTGAAAGGATGGGGACCTGAGCGTCATATCTACTTCAGGGCTGTATTCTCCAAACCGTTGAAGAATTTCATGATTTATCAGGACCAGAAACCTGTGATATACAACACGTCCCGTTTCCGCAGCAACCGCGAGGCATGGGGACCTAACATCATGTTCACTGCCACATTCTCTACGGATGCCGACGAGGTCGTTACGGTCAAGACATCAATCTCCGCCATCAGTACCGACGGGGCGGCTCTCAATATGCGGGAGCTCGACGGCATGACTTTCGACAGTGTCAAAGCCCTTGCCGAGCAGAAATGGGAGAAAGAACTCTCAACGTATACCATAAAGGGAACACGCGAACAGAAAGAGACCTTCTACACATCAGCATATCATGCCGCGCTGTGTCCGTTTGTATACAATGACGCCGACGGCTCTTATCTCGGACTCGACAAGAACGTCGAGAAAGAGAGCGGGTTCACAAACCGCACCGAGTTCTCGTTCTGGGACACGTACAGGGCATTCCATCCGCTGATGAATCTTGTGCATCAGGACATTCAGGCGGATGTGGCAAACTCCATGCTTGCACATTATGACAAGAGTGTGGAGAAGATGCTGCCCTACTGGTCGTTTGCCAGCAATGAGACATGGTGCATGATAGGCTATCATGCCGCGGCTATATTGGCGGACATGATATGCAAGGACGTCAAGGGATTCGACCACGAACGCGCCTTCGAGGCAATGGTCACAACGGCAATGAACAACAACTACGACTGCCTGCCTGAGTACCGTTCGCTCGGCTATGTGCCGTTCGACAAGGAGGCGGAATCGGTCTCGAAGACATTGGAATATGCCTACGACGATTACGCCATAGCACAGGCTGCGAAGAAACTCGGCAAGAATAAGGAATATGAATACTTCATGAACCGTGCCATGAGCTATCAGAACATCTATGACAGTCAGACGGGATACATGCGCGGCAAGGACGTTAACGGCAAGTGGCGTACTCCGTTTGCCCCTGTGGCTTATCAGGGACCGGGCTCGGTTCATGGCTGGGGCGACATCACGGAGGGCTTCACCGTGCAGTATCACTGGACCGTGCCGCAGGATGTCCAGGGACTTATCAATCTGATGGGACGCGATCTTTTCCGCTCAAGACTTGACTCGCTGTTCCTTTACGAGTTGCCCGAGGACATACCGGGAGCACACGACATCCACGGACGTATAGGCGCATACTGGCACGGCAATGAGCCTTGTCACCACGTTGCCTATCTTTACAATTACATAGGCGAGGGATGGAAGTGCCAGAAATGGGTGCGTGAGGTTGTCGACAGGTTTTATGGCAACAAGCCGGGATCGTTGTGCGGAAACGACGACTGCGGTCAGATGTCGGCATGGTACATATTCAATTGTCTCGGTTTCTATCCTGTATGTCCGGGCAGCGGATACTACAACATCGGCTCGCCTGCGCTGCCTGCCGTCGACGTAAGGATGAGCAACGGCAGCCACATCAGAATGACTGCCAGAAACTGGAGCAAGGATGCCGTATATATTAATAAGGTGTATGTCAACGGAAAACGCTACACCAAGTCGTATCTCACATGGGATGACGTGAAGAACGGCATTGATATAGAGTTTGTCATGAGCAAGAAGCCTAACCGTAAATGGGCTGTGGCAAAGGACGACATTGCTCCTTCCGTGTCGGTGGAAGGCAAGACTGTGGCATATAAGCACGGCATGCGTCTCTGATGCATACTTGTATCAGGACATCACTGATATTATTGAGGACGGAGCCCAAGGGGTCCGTCCTTTTTTGTTTGCGCCGGTATGTCGTGTCATTTTGCGCTTCCCTTCTTGTCATATCAAGCGGATGTTCTAAATGAATTGCCGTCATATTGTGTGCTGTTCAGCAGCTGCATTTCAAAGTACGATGATGAATTGTAGCGGGCTACACTACCGATGAGACTCTGGAATGAAGCCCTGAACAGCGCACAGGATGATGGCAAAGATGTATATAACATATGAGTAATTATATAATATCGGTTAATTTTGAACAGCTACTTATAATATTTATTGTAACTTTGCCATGAAATATCCTTTCAAAGCCATCATTGCCGCAAGTGTGCGGTGGCTTTGCACAAAGTCAGCCCGGATGCGGGAAACTTGCATGTTACAGTTTCGGGCACGATATTTGCATACATTTTATTCATATATTATATTACGGATTTCAATCAATAAAGCAATACAGATATGGTAATATATCCTGAAATAATAAGGAAGGCACTGGAAACAGTGATATATCCCGGCACGAAGAAGAACATCGTGGAAAGCGGGATGCTTGCCGACAATATGAGAATAGACGGCATGAAGGTTTCGTTCTCGCTCATTTTCCCGCGCGAGACAGATCCTTTTCTCAAGTCGGTTGTGAAGGCGGCAGAGCACGCCATCCATTTCTACGTGTCAGAAGAGGTCGGGGTGACGATAACCACTGAGTTCACCTCAAAGGCACGTCCGAAGCCCGGAAAGATGCTGCCGCATGTGAGGAACGTTGTTACTGTAAGCTCAGGCAAGGGCGGAGTAGGCAAGAGCACCGTGGCTGCCAACCTTGCAATAGCACTGGCAAAGCTGGGCTATAAAGTAGGAATACTCGACACTGACATCTTCGGTCCGTCGCTTCCGAAAATGTTCGATGTGGAGCATGAGCGCATTTACAGCATAGAGAAAGACGGCCGCACACTCATCCAGCCGCTGGAGAAATATGGAGTGAAGCTTCTCAGCATAGGCTTCTTCGTGAATCCTGACACTGCGACTCTATGGCGCGGAGGCATGGCTTCAAACGCCTTGAAACAGCTCATAGCCGATGCCGACTGGGATGAACTCGACTATTTCATCCTCGACACGCCGCCGGGAACGAGCGACATTCACCTTACGCTGCTGCAGACGCTTGCCATCACCGGTGCGGTTATAGTCAGCACGCCGCAGGACGTGGCTCTGGCTGACGCGCGCAAGGGCATCGACATGTATACAAACGACAAGGTGAACGTGCCGATTCTCGGACTTGTGGAAAACATGGCATGGTTTACACCCGCCGAACTGCCGGAGAACAAGTACTACATCTTCGGCAAGGAAGGCTGCAAGAAGCTCGCCAAGGAAATGAATCTGCCGCTGCTCGCGCAGATACCGATAGTGCAGGGACTTTGCGAAAGCGGAGACGAGGGACAGCCGGCAGCACTCAACAGCGACTCCATTCTCGGTCAGGTGTTCCTCAATCTTGCGCAGGCGGTGGTGACGGTGGTCAACCGCAGGAACAAGGAAATGGGACCAACGAAGATAGTTGAGGTGAAAAGCTGAGGCGCGTATGCCGTATGCGGCATATTTTAAACGGTGCCCGTAGAAGCCTGATGTGGATGGCTTTTGCGGGCACCGTTATTTTTTATTCATCATTTTATAATGATGTCGTCAGTGGAACAGGTTGAGACTGCCTTTCCGCAACCTCTCACATGATTGTCCTTCAGCTCCACGTGCCTTGCGTTGCGTACGACGATGCCGCAGTCGTTGGAGCCGTTGCCTATAATGGTGTTGCCGTATATGCGTATGTTCTCATGCAGGAATGTGTTGTCAGTCTGCGGTGCGTCTATCACCACTGCTATGCCCGACGCGCCGAATTGGGTTCCTGCTCCGAGCCCGCAGTTCACCATCACGTTGTCAGCAATGGTGACGTCTTTTGCATGACTGCCTTCTTTCCAGCCCGACTCCGCACCCACGTGGACAGCCGTTCCGGTGCAGCCTCTGAATATGTTTCCCTTTATTTCCACTCCGCGTGTCTTTACAAGCACTCCGCGAGCCATCTGCCCCCATACTGAATTGCGGCAGAAACTGAGTCTCGGAAGTTTGGATGCGTTCAGCAGATAGTATTCTCCGAAATTCTCGGGCAACTCTCCGTCCAGCCTCACCTTCACGTCCTTTGCTTTAGGAGCGTGTTCTACGTATGTCACCCTTAATGTCTTTTCAGGCACGAGTGTCGCTATGCGTACAAGCTCAAGGCTGTCTCCGACCCTCGGTATGTCAGCCATCTGCGCGTGGGTAAATGTGGGTGAGCGTAACTGCAGCGTGACCGTGCCGTCCTCAACGGAGGCTATGTTGTGATAGTAGCCATGCACGTTTGTGGCGTCATCGCCTTGTCCGCGGAAGCTGCATTCGTCGAAGCTGATGTGTCCGCGGCACGATGCGAAGTGCGTGGCGTCTGTGTTGGTGGAGAACATGAATCCTTCTGCCGGACTGACAGACAGCCGGTGTATTGTTATGTCGGTGCTGTCGAATCCTACTATTCCCATGCCCGGCTGTGAATGTATTGACACTCCATCGAGTGTTGTAGATGTGCTGTTGCCTATGAATATGGCAGGGCGGAAGTGGAAGGAGTGCAGGGCTGCAATGTAAGCGCCCCGAAGCCATTGCGGCAAGTGCCCTTCAAATTCCACACGGTTGTTGCCCAACAGTCTGCGTCTGGGGAAATAGAACGGTTCTGCGTAGAATCCGCTTATGGAACTGTCCCACAGTGTCATGCGTGTTATCGGTATGTCATCGGTTATGATGCGCCTTTCGTCAAATTGAACGACGAACGAGTTGTCCTTTATTTCCTGCACAATGCCCTGTGAGAACGGCTTGCGCTTGTAGTCGATTGTCAGTCCGCGTACTGTAAGGTTGCGGCAGTCGGTGATGGACAGCGGTTCCATCCATCCCTCACACATCAGTATCGCGCCTGTCGCCTCGATGGTGACGGAGTCTGAGCCGTTGAAGTCGAGTCCGCGCACGTACGGGTAGTATGGCGTGAAAATCACTTTCTCAGGGTCACCGCCCATTTTTCCTGACAGCACCTGCTGTTCCAGTTGTTCGGCTGTGGCATCGCGCAGGCGGTATGTTCCGGGCGGAACTGTAAGAGTTGTACCGGGATGGTGGCGGCAGTACTCGGCTGCCTTGCGCAGTGCGCGGGTGTCATCCTTGCCGTCATCGGGCTTCGCTCCGAATTCAAGTACGGAGACATTCTTGGCTGTAACCGGCAATGTGTGGAGTCCGGACAGCATTAATGCGAGCATAAAAAGTTTTACGATTGTGAGGTGTCTCATGGTCCTTTGTTTTATGTTTAAGTACAAAATTATAAAATTATATCGTATTGCGCATGTATTATATTCATTATTTCCCGTATATGCAATCTGTTTAACTCAGATTAACAATACTCCTTTTTTGATTCATATCGTTATGCATCATGCTGAATCTGTCATTATACTTCATATGCATGACGTGCTGTTGTCCTGTCGGTCAGATTCCGTTTTCGTCGTTGATGCGTCGGATTGCTGCTGCCAATGTGTGTAATCAGGATGCCGTCGGCAGTAGGGAAGAGGGATGGGATGCATGCTATTCCCAATCGGTGGTCGTACTGCCAAAGCCGTTTTTCCGCTTGATTATCGGCTCTTCATGCCTCTTGCGCACTGATGGCTTTATCTCGTTTCATGGGGGTTCCTGTTGTATTCAACCATGTCTCCTGCTGAACGGGAAACCAAAACGGAGGGCAATTGTATTTGACACGGATGAATTATGTTATCCGAATCGGTATGATTGAGCGAGAAATCGGTACAGACGATAATGAATATGCGGTCTGGTCAGTGTATATTTATGCAGTGTTGAAAGTAAAAAATTTTGACAGTACAGATTCGCAAAAGAGAGTTCCGCAACACGGTCGTGATGTTTCCGGGCAGGGTAGGTGAGCATTTCGGATTTGCCATTTGTACAGCCGGAAAGCCCGTTTGACTGTTAAAACCTCTCAGGAAACGGCTTTTTATGCATGTCTGTATGTATTGCGAGTTTGCGGAACGGTGTCTATTATGTGCCGGAAAAGCCTTTACCGGTGTATGGAAGAGGCTTTATGGCATACCGGAAAAGGCTTTCTTGTATGGCTGTGGAAGCAATGTCAGTGCCGCTCAATGTTTATTCTGTTGATTATCAGTGTATTCCTGAAAATGCCGAAAACTCGCGTATTTGCCGGAGGAATGGCTCTCACTTGAAAATATTGCAGTATTTCGAAGATATGGGTGCATAAATATGCAGTGACGGGAGGTATATATGCATATTTATGCACAGCCGTTTTTTCTTTTTGCAGCGCACTGCGGTGCGTCTCATTCCGCGCTTTCCGGTGCCGCCTTTTTGACGTTGCGGCTGTCTTTTGTTTCGGCAGCCATCTTTCTGTATACCATGCATGCCGTTATGAGGTATACGGCTGACTGTATCCACAGACAGATATATTCGGTTTTTATATCGGAGAATGTCGCTCCCATACTGTTCATCTTGATGAACGCCTGTATGCCGAATGTGGACGGGAATATGTAGGACACGTATTTCCAGAACTCCGGAATGTTGGTCGCAGGCCATGATATGCCTGATATGAAGAGCAGCGGCACTGACGTGAACACGACAAGCAGCATCACCTCCTCGCGCTCTTTCATGAACACAGAGACGGTCATCGCAAAGAAGATGCACGCCAGCAGATAGGGCAGAAGGAACATGGCGAAGTCGCCGGAGTGAACGGTGTGTATGAAGTTGAATATGCGGGGTATGCCCAGAAGTACGTATGTGGCGAGCACGGTGAACATTGCGAGATAGCATAAAGTCTTGCCTGCCACTACCGGAAGGAGCGCGGTGGGTTTGGGAGCGAACATGTGGTGTATTTTTGATGGTCTTCTCTCTCTGACCGTACCGTTGCGCATTCCGATGCTCAGCAGCAGCACTTGCTGTATGATGAGTATGAGAACGCCGGGAAGAATGAAGCTGCCGTATCCGCCGGTTGAGTTGAACATTGCCACCTCCTCAATGTTGATGGGGCTTGTCGTTATCTCGTCCTCGCGGTCGGTGTGGTTGCCCGACACGCTCTTCTGTATTTCTGAGTTTATCTCACCGATGACTGTCGTGGTGGTCTGGTATATGGCTTTGTAAGTGAGCATCAGTGCCATGTTGCAGTACAGGCTCACTGTTGACTGCTCCATCCGGCTGACGCGGGTCTCAAAATCCTCCGGTATATATATCACTCCGTAGACCTCCTGCAGACCGATAAGCCGCCGCGCCTCTTCAAGGCTTCCGCAGCGGTAGGCTGTCTCAACGTCGGGTGAGGCGTCGAGCATGCTTGTAAGCTTGCGGCTGAGTCTGCTGTCAGAGTTGTCGACAACGGCAACAGGAACATCGCGCACCACTTCGTTGTTGTATATCCACGAATAGAGCAGCGGATAGAGCAGTGGCAGCAATACGGTGAATATGAGCAGACCCTCGTCTCTGACTATTTTCTTGGTCTCGTCTATCCATATTGTGCATATGTCGTTTATGATGGCTGTTATCTTGTTCATGTTACCTTTCGTCATTTTTATGGGATGTATACGTATTCCGATATTGCCTTATTGAGGCGAGGAAGTACGAAAACCGGCAGTGCCGCGAATATTATCAGCGCCACTATGTTCTGCCATACGTCTGCCATGGGCATGCCGTTGAATATGCTTATCTGATAAATCATGAAGAAGTGGCGCAGCGGGAATATCGCAGAGAGCAGCTCGAGCTGCGGATCCATTGCGAACGTCGGGAAGGCTGTGCCGGCAAGCGAGAAGCCGAGCACGGCAAGAAGTGAGCATACGCTCATGGACATTCGCATGGACGGGAATATGCCGAAGAAGAAAAGACCCAGTCCTTGAGCCGAGAGTACTGACAGCAGTCCGAGTAACGCCATCGGCAGAATGCCGCCGGGATGAGGGAAACCGAGTACGCCGAAGACATACAGCATGTAGGCATATATTATAATAAGGTGTATGCCAAACTGTGGCAGCAGTTTCCCCAGAATGGCTGTCATGATGTTTCCTCCGGCTGTGGCAAGCCATTTGCGGGCGGTGCCTTGTTTCAGCTCACTGCCGACGGAGTAGGCTGTTATGAGGAAAATGAACAGGAACAGACAGCCGGGAATGAGTGTCGTGCTGAGGTAAATGTTGTAGTTCACCCAAGGGTTGTTCACTGCATGGAAGTCGAGTGTGACAGGCTGCAGGAACGTGCTTATCTGTTCTCCTGTGTATCCTTTTGCCGACATTGTGGCTGAACCGACTGACGCGGAGCCGAGCATTGAGATGGTTTTGAGGTCGCGGAACACAAGCGATCCTGCTGTCAGTGACGTGTTGCTGTAGTAGAATGATATTTCGGGGCGGCGTGCCGACAGCAGTTTGTCGGTGGTTCCTTGCGGAAAGAGCATGAAACCGTATATCTCGTTCTGCTGCATCGCGCGCCGCGCCGCGTTGAAGTCTTTGTAGTGTCCCTGTACCCTCGTTCCAGAAAAAGCGTCGAGGGTCCTTGTGAGTTTGCGCGTTGTGGCTGTGTTGTCGAGGTCTACGATGCCGACAGGCAGTTCCTTCGGCTGTCCCTCGTCCATAAGTGAGGTGAAGAATATGGTCACTAACAGCGGGAACACAACCATGCACAAGAGATAGACCGGATTGGATTTCAGTCTGGAACACTCTCTTGCCGCAAGGCGGAAAACACGGTTTATGAGTCTGTCACTATGCACTTACTTTTTCTTTATTATAAGCGACATGCCCGGACGCAGCCCGTCTATCTTGTCCAGTGGGCGTGCCTTAACCTCAAATGTTTTCAGATCGTATTCTCCGTTTGACTTTGTCGCTTTCCATGTGGCATACGAACCCTGGTCCTTGATGTAGTATACCTTCATTCTTATTTCCTTGTTGAATGCCGGCAGAAAAGCCTTGAAGACGCTGCCGTTCTTCATTCCTTCAAGCTGGTCCTCGCGTATGTTGAATGTTCCCCACATGTCGTTGAGCTGTGATATTGACATTATAGGTGAGCCGGCTCCTATCAGTTCGCCGGTCTTGGGATATATGTCGCTCACCTCGCCTTCCATCTGCGCGATCTGCATTGTCTCGTTTATGTAGGAGTTCACTTCCTCTACGGCACCTTTGGCTCTGTCCACCTGTGCGGCGGCTGCCTTCTTCTCTTCCTGGCGTGCTCCGTTCACAGCCATGTCATACTGGCTCTGTGCCGCTTTTGTCTGTGCCTCGAGAGCCTTGTAGTTGGCAAATGCCTCGTCGCGTTTCTGCGCGGTCATCACGCCTTCGTCGAACAGACGCTGCACTCGTTCGTATGATTTCTTCGCTATGTCAAGTCCGGCTTTTGCCTGCTGGAGCAGTGCGTATGCGGCGCGTACCTGTTCCTTGCGGGCACCGTTGTTCGCCATCTCGCTCATGGCTGCGGCTGCGTTCTCTGCCGATTCAGCCTGCATCATCTTTGCCTTCACGTCAGGTGCGTCGATGATGGCAAGTGTGTCACCGGCTTTCACGTAGTCTCCTTCTTTCACGCGCAGTTCGAGTACGCGTCCGGGCACTTTGCTCGATACCCTGTATTCAGACACTTCTATCTGTCCCTGTATTATCTCCGGCTCTCTTGCCATTGCTATAGTGCCGATTATTACAGCAGTTGTTATTGCAGCAACAGATATTGCTATCGCAATAATTATATTTCTCCTTTGTGTTTTTTCTGACATAACGATTCTATTCTAATATACCAAGTGCCTTCCTGAGATTGATTTGGCTTAGTTTGACATCTATTTCTGCATCTATCTTTTGTGACTGGGCTTGTAGCCAGGCTGTCTGTGCTTCCATCACGTCCGTGGTCTGCATGACACCTTCTTTAAATCCAAGGTTCGCGCTGCGAAGGTTTTCCTCAGCACTTATTATGTTCTTGTTTGCCATACTGAGACGGCGGTTTGCCTCGTCTATCTTGAATTTGCTCTGGCTTACCTGAAGCTCTACTTTCTCCTGAGCCTCATTCAGTTCCAGCCTGGCAATGCTTGTCGCAATCTTGCTCGACTTGACTTTGTATTCGCTTTCAAGCCAGTTCCATACGGGTATTCTTACAATCACGCCCACATTCCATACACCGGAGAACTTGTTTTCAAATCCGTTGTATATGTTGGGGTTTGTGGTTGTATATCCTGCGGTAAGGGCTACCTGAGGAAGATATGCGGCTCTTGTTATCTTTGTAGACTGTTCGCTGATGCCTACAGCATTCTCGAGCATTTTCAGTTCCGGTCGGTTGCTTATTGCGGTCTGTACGTCAGCGTCTTGCTGAATGTTTTCCGTTATGATGTTGTCCCTGCTTTCATCTTCAAGGGTAATATCACTGTCGAGAGGCAGTCCGCACAGCTGGCATAGATACATCTTGGCAAGTGACAGTCCGTTGTCAACCTGCGTGACTGTCATCTCAGCCTCGTTCACCTTCACGTTCACCCTCAGTCCGTCTGCCCTTGTTGCCACTCCTTCACGTATCATCTTGGCTACGTCGTCGTCAAGTTTGCGTACAAGGTCAAGATAACTGTGTGAAAGCTTCTGTTTGTGTTTTAATGATACGACAGTCCAATAGGCAAGATCTATGTCGTATATTGTGTTTTGTTTTGTTGCTTCCGCGCCGTTTCTGGTAAGCTCCTCGTTTATTTTTGCCATCCTGTTCGCGGCAATTATGCCGCCACCCATGTATATGGGCTGTTTCAGCATGACGGAAGCCATGAACATGTTTCTCGTGTCTGTCTCAAAGGCGTCTACTATCTTATGCCCTGCATGATTCAGAACTTCTCCCATTGACGAGCCGAAGTGTGATATGAAATTGCCGAGATGACTTGCCTGTTCGGGTGTTATGATGCCCTGTTGCGTGAGGCTTGAGATGATGGGCGTCACTTCATTGCCGATCATTCCGTTCGCCTTATTGCCGATGTTGTTCAGTCCCGACTTCTGCTCATCGCTTAAAAGGGATATCTCCTTGCTTGTATATTCATATCCTCCAAGTACGTCTATTTTGGGAAGATACTTCGTCCTGACCGCCTTTCTGGTGTTTCTTGCAACCTCCTGTTTCAGCCTTGATATGCTGAGCTGTTTGTTGTTGCGGATTGCCATGGCTCTGCAACTGTCAAGACTGAGCAGTTGTTGTGCGGAAGCGGACGACGCAACGCATAGGAATAATAATATGTTGGATAATCTTACCATTTATTTGAATGTAAAGCTTCTTGAACCAATCATGTTTCCATCGGCAAATATGCTTACCTGATATGTGCCTTCAACGAGTGTCTGCGTTACGTCCCAGTAGGTAGTGAGCGCAAGCTCCTGCCCGCCGTATTCAACGGTCTTCTTCATTGTACAGTTGAGGCTGCGGTTCTCGTAAGCAAAAGAGCCTGCGTTACCGAGCAATGCGCCGGTAGGTGATGTTATCCTTACGTAGAATGTTTTCATACCGCTTTGAGCAGTCACATTCTTGGTTACGGTGAAGTTTACTTGTATTGTTTTACATTTCTTTATCTTCTTTGTGGACTTCCCACGCTTGTTGTTGAGAGTCATGGTGATGCCGGTAGCGTCGAGCTGTGCCGCAATCGCCACCTTCTCAGACAATGAGGCTTTTTCCGAACTGAGACCTTCTATCTGTCTGGTAGCCTCGGTGTACTGGCTTTTCACCCTTGAGTTCTCTTCCATAAGGTTCTGGTTCAACCTGTTCAAAGAGTCTATCTCCAGCACGTAACTGCGCAAAACGGCTCTTACGGTGGCAAGTTCTTTCTTCAGACGAGCTATTTCTCTGGCATCGCTGCTTTTCACTTGCCTGAGTTCTTCAAGCAGTCTCTGGGTCTTTTCCTGTTCAGCCGTGAGTTGTGCGACGATTGAGTCGTTGCTTATTTGCGTCTTCATCTCACTGTACTGGTTGGCAAACTGCATGTACTCGTTTTCCATTTCCTTCTTGTCAAGTTCGGCAAGTTCGAGCATGGCTTTGTTTTCCTGCTTCTGCTTCTGAAGTGTTATTACGAGATATGCGATGCTTCCCAAAAGTACTGTTCCGGCTATTGTTATTATTATCCAGGTCTTCTTGTTCATGTAAGTATGTTCTTTTGTTTTGCTGTTGAAAAATGTTTTGCAAATTTATGCCTTTTATCTTAAATGCGCAACAAAATTCATCTTGCATTTCTTAATATATCTAAAAAGATGCAATTTGCCGAAAAACAGGAGGGCGTATGCGTGATTCAAGCCCTTGTCTGCCCTTAAATCTCATCCTTATTCAGTGCCTCTTTCAGCGCGGATTATTTACTTTTCAGCTGAAGTCGTATCGGATTGAATCCGGCATAATCGGAAAACAATATTGCCGCAGCTGTAGGGAAAGATGTGAATTAAAGGTTTTGAAATGAATAAAATCGCTTTTACGGTCTGGTGACATATTACGTTCAAAACTCGGACGGAAATGAGTCTGTCTGGCATTTGTGTTTTCATGACGTTGCAGTTTCATGCGTTCCGCGTTTTTCTATAACGGAGTTCGTTTGTATTAAAAGGCGCTTTCTGCTTTTATTTTCTAAAAAAACAACAGTGCAAATAAATATAAATGACATATATATTGTATATTTGCACAAGTACGAATATGTGTTTATGAAAGACATGCAACATTGTTTTTTCTTTAATAACATTTATGAATAAGTTCTTATATAAAGTTTTTGACCTGTATTACGACGGCTTCAGAAACATGAGAGTCGGACGTACTTTATGGCTTGTCATTCTGATAAAGCTGTTCATAATATTTGTCATACTCAAGCTGTTTTTCTTTCCTGACTTTATCGGAGAGCACTCCACTCCTGGTGGGGAGGCTGAATATGTCTCTGGACAGCTTACCGGCAGATGAGCGTAACGGATTATAATCAATCACAAACAATTTAAAACAATAAAGCTTATGTACAATCTATTAATGTCTGTAGATCCTTTTGCAATCGACTGGTCGAGGGCACAGTTTGCGCTGACAGCCATTTACCACTGGCTGTTCGTGCCGCTGACACTGGGGCTTGCCGTTGTGATGGGAATCATGGAAACGTGCTATTACCGCACGAAAAATGTTTTCTGGAAGGACGTGGCGAAGTTCTGGCAGCGTCTTTTCGGTATAAATTTCGCAATGGGTGTTGCCACCGGAATCATCCTTGAGTTCGAGTTCGGCACAAACTGGAGTAATTATTCATGGTTTGTAGGTGACATTTTCGGCGCGCCTCTGGCTATAGAGGGAATAGTGGCTTTCTTCCTTGAGAGCACATTTGTCGCCGTTATGTTCTTTGGATGGAAAAAGGTGTCGCCCGGTTTCCATCTTGCCTCCACGTGGCTTACCGGAGTAGGAGCCACGCTGTCAGCCTGGTGGATTCTTGTGGCAAACGCATGGATGCAGTATCCTGTAGGATGTGAGTTCAATCCTGACACCGTCCGAAATGAGATGACAAGCTTCGCTGACGTGGCGTTGTCACCGTTTGCCATAGACAAATTCTTCCATACGGTCATTTCATCATGGATAGTCGGAGCGGTGTTTGTAGTTGCTGTGAGCAGTTGGTATCTTATAAAGAAGCGCGACCAGAGACTTGCCAGGGAAAGCATGAAGATTGGTGCGGTGTTCGGTCTGGTGGCTTCGCTGCTTGCCGCGTTTACCGGCGACCTCTCGGCGGTCAAGGTTGCAAAGGTGCAGCCGATGAAGCTGGCTGCCATGGAGGCACTCTACGACGGTGGAAACGGAGTGAGCCTCACCGCCTTTGCGGCTGTAAACCCGTTCAGGCAGCCTGACTATGCCGCAGGAGGCGAGCCGCCTCTCCGCATAGGCATACCATACGGACTTTCCATTCTCGCCACGCACGACCCGCAGGGATTTGTCCCCGGGGTGAACGACATACTCAACGGATATGTCCGTCCGGACGGAACACGAGAGCTGTCGGCTGAGGAAAAGATGGAGAAAGGCCGCATCGCGATAAACACTCTCGCACGATATCGTGAGCGCAAGGCTGCAAATGCCGACAGCAGTGAGCTTGCCGGACTTAACGACACGCTGCAGGCAAACATGGCGTATTTCGGTTATGGATATATCAAAGACAAGGCAGAACTCGTGCCGTACATACCTTTGTGTTTCTATGCCTTCCGTGTAATGGTGGGTCTGGGGGCATATTTCATACTTCTTTTTGCTGTCATAATATTCCTGCTCTACAAACGTGACATACAGAAATACGGCTACCTGCTGTGGCTCGGAGTCCTGTCATTGCCGCTTGCATACATTGCCAGTGAGGCGGGATGGATAGTGGCGGAAATGGGACGGCAGCCTTGGGCGATACAGGATCTGCTGCCTACGTGTGCGGCAGTGTCCGACATAAGCGCCGGTTCGGTGGCTGTCACATTCTTCATATTCCTCGCCCTGTTCACCACGCTGCTCGCTGTAGAGGTAAATATACTCTGCAAACAGATAAAGAAAGGTCCGGAATACACCGCCAATTGAGCACTTTGTATATTCCGCAGATCATTATCTGATTAGCTGACTTGTTTTCAGAGACTTGCGGAAGCGGTGACATAAAACGTTAAACATTAAACAAATGAAAATTATGACATACGAATTTTTGCAACATTATTGGTGGCTCGTTGTGTCGCTTCTCGGTGCGCTGCTTGTCTTTCTCATGTTTGTACAGGGAGCAAACTCCATGATATTCAGTCTGGGACGTACTGAAGAGGAACAGCGCATGGTAGTGAACAGCACCGGCCGCAAGTGGGAACTGACGTTCACAACCCTTGTAACGTTCGGCGGAGCGTTCTTCGCTTCGTTCCCGTTGTTCTACAGCACCAGTTTCGGCGGAGCCTACTGGCTGTGGATGCTTATTCTTTTCTCGTTCGTGCTTCAGGCAGTGAGTTATGAGTTTCAGAACAAGCTGGGCAATCTGCTCGGCACACGCACGTTCAGATGGTTTCTCGTAGCTAACGGCATTCTTGGTCCGTTGCTTCTCGGAGGAGCCGTGGCGACATTCTTCAACGGTTCCAACTTCATTGTCGACAAGAACAACATTGCCGGCGGCTTACAGCCTGTCATAAGCCGTTGGGCGAACAGCAGCGGAGGACTGGATGCTCTGCTCGATGTCTGGAATCTTGTGTTGGGCTTTGCCGTATTCTTCCTTGCCCGTGTGCTCGGCACTTTGTATGTAAGGAATAATGTGAATGATGAGAACATCCGCAACCGTTGTGGCGTGAGGCTTTTGGGTGCTGCGGTGTCGTTTCTGATACTTTTCGTGGCGTTTGTCCTGCATGTCCTGCTGAAAGACGGTTATGCCTACGATGCCGCGACAGGTGAGATAAGCATTGTGCCGGGTAAGTATCTTGACAACATGCTTACCATGTGGTACGTATTCGCGGTCTTTGTAGCAGGTGTGGTGCTTGTGCTTTACGCCATAGCAAAAACCGTGTTGGACAAGACATATATCAAGGGCATCTGGCCCGCCGGTACAGGTGTGGTTCTGACAGTGCTGGCACTGCTGCTATGCGCGGGATGGAATGGCACTGCATATTATCCGTCCAATGCCGACCTGCAGAGCTCGCTGACCATCGCCAACAGCTCCAGCAGCGAGTTCACGCTGTCGGTCATGGCAGTGGTATCGCTTCTCGTGCCGTTTGTTCTGGCATATATCGCATATGTATGGCGTGCCATGGACAGAAAGAAGATTGATAAGGCAGAGCTCGGTACAGACGAGATGTATTGACAACTGATTATGATTCTGGTATGAAATACGGATATGTCATGTGTAAAAACAGGAGTATACGAATGCTGAGACAGATATTGTTATGTATAGTAATGTTGTCAGCCGGAATTCCGGCATTAGGGCAGGACACTCTGCGTCATGAGGTTCTGCTTGAGACCAACAAGGGAAACATACGCATATCCCTATACAACGAGACACCGCTCCATCGCGACAACTTCCTTAAGAATGTGCGTGAGGGATGGTATGACGGACTGTTGTTCCACCGGGTCATAAGCAATTTCATGATTCAGACTGGTGATACGGCAAGCCGGCATGCCGAGCCGGGACAGCTGTTAGGGGAGACTTCTGAGACATACACCGTGCCGGCAGAGTTCCGCTGTCCGCAGATTTACCACAAGCGTGGTGCGGTGGCTGCCGCCCGTGAGGGCGATGCCGACAATCCTGAGCGCAGCTCTTCTATGAGCCAGTTCTACATTGTCTATGGCATACGCTACAATGACGCCATGCTCGACAAGACCCAGCAGAAGCTTGATGTCGCGACCGGTGGCAAGGTGAGGCTTACGCCTGAGATGCGTGAGACATACCGTACGCTCGGCGGAATACCTCATCTGGACGGACAATATACGGTGTTCGGTGAGGTGACTGAGGGTATGGACGTGGTGGAGAGCATACAGGGCGTGCAGACCGACTCGAACGCGCGACCCTTGGAAGATATAAGAATAGAGAAAGCGACGGTCGTGAAATGACCTCCATAATGATTTTTTATATCTGAAATTCAGGTAGAGACATACCTCCTTTTTATTATATCAAGCCTTCCGGTGACAGTTCACGACTTGTTGTCGGAAGGCTTTTTTTCATTCCGGTACGCATCAATATTCATCCGTATGTCGTGCTGCCTGCGTTGTGGCAAGGCTCCGGTTTTGTAGAAGATGAAGCGCGATTTATGTATAAAATAGGATTCGCCCCGGCTATGCCAAAGCAGGGAAGTCACAGTCTTTCGTCTTTGTCGCTGCTCTTGCCTTTCACTATATTTGTATAATATAGGATGCGGCTCGGCAACATCAATCCCGGTAAAACGTTGTTTTCCCGTCTTGCTGCTGCTCTCGCCTTTCACTATTTTTGTATAAAAGCTGCGCGATTAATATATAAGAAACGTGACTCTGGACAGTTGCGCAATCGCTGATGATTAATCGGAATCTTACGGTCATGTTTTAATCCTGTGTTTGTCATTATAAATACTCTGGTTAACCGTGAAGCCGCATTAAGCCTCATTCGCGTCAGGTTCCGTTGTCATGCCGACCGGATGCTGCTTTTACCGCTGACGCAGCGGGATATACAGATAAAAAGCAGAAAACAGAATGTCGGCTGGAGTGATGGATATGGGTGAAGTGCGGACAACATAATGCAGATGTATTGTTATCGTTCAGATTGCCGGTTCTGGTTAAATGAAAATACGTCATTATACCGCCAATGCTTGTTTTTCCACATAATTGTCAGCTGTTCATCACTCTTCCGCACCGCTGAAACTATCTTGCTTCCCGCTTTTTTATGATAAAGCGCGCTTCATCTTCTACAAAACAGGAAACAAATCTGCACGACAGCAGCATTGATATGAATGAAATCTGATATAGGTTTGGGTTAAAATGATGTAAAAAAGTTTGCCAATTCTTCCGTTGCCATTAATTTTGCACCTATGAAACCATGGTTCTTTATATTTTTCCTTCTCCCTCTTCTGGGATTCGCTTACGTAGTGTGGCATGTCTGGCAGATATTGCCTATTCCTCCGGCGTGGAAATATGCTGCGGTCACTGTGATGTCGCTGCCGGTACTTTGCCTTTTTTCTCATTTCCTTATCGGTCCGGACCAGTTGCCGCTGGCAGCCGGAAGAGTAGTCTATGAAGTGGGCACGTCATCGCTTTTCGTGCTTCTCTATCTTGTCATGATATTCATTCTTCTCGATGCCGGACGGCTTTTGAGACTTGTGCCTCAGTCACTTCTTCATCACAGTGTTGCCGGAAGCGCGGGCATTCTGGTGTTTGTATGCGTGCTTTTCATTTATGCCAACATCAATTATCGCGACAAGCAGATGCGCACTATGGAACTGCGCGCCTCACAGCCGTTGTCGTCTCCGTTGAGAATAGTGATGCTGAGCGACATGCACATCGGCTATCATAACAACGCAAAAGAGCTTGAGAGGTGGGTTGAGATGATAAACGCGTCGTCGCCTGACGTCGTGCTCATTGCCGGAGACATCATCGACGGCAGTATGAAGCCGTTGCGCGAGGAAAACATGGCTGCCGTTTTCAGACGCATAAAGGCACCTGTGTATGCCTGTCCGGGTAATCATGAGTATTATGCCGGCATTGCCGGAGCTAAGGAGTTTTTCCGTGAGGCTGGCGTCACATTGCTGTGTGACAGCAGCGTTGTCATAGGAGGCGAACTCACGGTCATAGGCCGCGACGACCGCTCGCAGGCTGGACGGAAGAGCGTGGCGCGGCTTGTGGCTGAGTCGCCTAAGACAAAATACACAATATTGCTCGACCACCAGCCTTATCATCTTGACAGAAGCGCGCGTGCCGGAGTGGATTTACAGCTCAGCGGACATACTCATTACGGACAGGTATGGCCCATAAACTGGATAGAGGATGCGCTTTACGAGAATGCGTATGGGGCGATGCGTAAGGGCAATACAGACTTTTATGTGAGCAGCGGCATGGGCATCTGGGGCGGGAAGTTCCGCATCGGCACAAGTTCTGAATATGTGGTTGCGGTGTTGAGATAGATGTCCGGAGCGATGTGTTTTATGTGGTGTCTGCCAGTGACGGTGTGCCGTAAGGATGTGTACGCTAACTGTCATGACGCTTTATTACAAATCCCGTCTGGCAGCATCCGTAATTTTCGCTGCCGCAATTCATACATGTCTATTATTTTATGGAAAATGCTGCGGACTGAACAGGTAAAAAACTGAAAACAAGATTGCGGCGGCAGTGTGTGGTATGGGGCGGGAAAAGTAATGTGTATGTGGTTTTGTGTATATCGGATGAATGGTTGCGGATTAACCTGGACTGTCATCATACTTCATACGTATCTCGTATTGATGTCCGTCAGACAGTTTTTTCCTTTTATCGGCGACAATGCGGATTGCACCGGGAAAAACCGGACGGCAAGATGACACAGACTGTACGGAGGATGGACAAAGTGCAGATAATCATGCGAAAAAGATGGCTATGACTGTCCTGATGACAGATTATGGTTTAACCCGAATCGTCATTATACTTCTATTCTTATTTTGTACTGTTGTCAGCCGGATTGTATTCTGCTTTATCGTAGATGTAGCGCGCTACACCGGGAAAAAGTTTAATGCAATATGACGGCAATATTTCGGAAGAATGATGAAGGGCTGACAATAAGCCTTAAATGTGCATTCAGCGTTCCAATGACCTATTTGGGGTTAACTGTTTTTTAGTTAAATGCAGGTTGCATTTTACGTGTCGGATAATCAGCGTTACTGGAGTCATAGTGTGTCTGAATGTCTTTCACAGTGTTATAAAAAGGAACTTGTATTGCGTTTCGGCTATAGTTTTAATGCGGAAAGGGCCTTTTTGCCATTCCATAAAGCATGTTTCATGCGATGGTATAGCCTTTAATGCAATGCTGAAAAGGCTTTTTCGCATCATAAAAAAGGCTTTCCTGTGACTGGATTGATATGTCATTAAAATTCCGTTACGGCTCAACGTGCTGATTGTAAGTCTTATTGCAGAGTTTGTGAAAATTGTGTCACAATTGTGATGTCGTAGTTTTTCTTCAGTGTAATAAGTTTTTATAGCACCTTATTTTAACATATCTCTGTTTTTACACATCGTATTACGCATAACGAAATTTGTTCTTTGCTGCATACAAACGCTGCCGGATGTTGTTCCGGCAGGCTTGTATGCAATGTTCTTTCAGAGTTTATAGTCTTTTGCCAGTCCCCCTTCGCTTGTCTCTTTGTATAGAGACGGTATGTCGTGTCCGGTCTGTTTCATCACCTCCACCACACGGTCGAATGACACACTGTGTTTTCCGTCAGAGTAAGCGGCGTACAGGTTGGCGTCGAGGGCGCGGGTCGCTGCGAAGGCGTTGCGCTCTATGCATGGTATCTGCACGAGTCCGCACACAGGGTCGCAAGTCATCCCCAGATGGTGTTCCAAGCCCATTTCTGCGGCATATTCTATCTGTGACGGACTTCCTCCGAACAACTGGCATGCGGCTGCTGATGCCATTGCGCATGCCACGCCTACTTCTCCCTGACATCCAACGTCCGCACCTGATATAGAAGCATTTGTCTTAACGACGTTGCCGAATATGCCGGCAGTGGCAAGGGCGTGCAGAATGCGCGTGTCGCTGAAGTTGTGACTGTTGGACAGATGATAGAGCACAGCAGGCATAACTCCGCACGAGCCGCACGTCGGAGCCGTGACAATGGTGCCTCCCGAAGCGTTCTCCTCGCTGACTGCAAGCGCATACGCATATACAAGACCGCGTGTCTGGAGCGATTGTTTGTATCCTCTTGCCTTGACATAGTATGTGGGTGCCTTGCGGGGAATGTTGAGCGGACCTGGTAACGCGCCTTCATGGTCGAGTCCGCGTTCCACAGATTCTTTCATCATATTCCATACTTCCATAAGGTAATCCCATATGTCGCTGTTCTCGTTTTCCTTGACATATTCCCAGTAGTTGCGTCCGTGAGTGTTGCACCAGTTCATTATCTCGCTAAGATAGTTCTTTTCGTAAACGTCTTCATGTGAGTCCTGAAGCCATTTCGGAGTGTCGCCTTCAGACAGCGCGCCTCCTCCCACACTGTATACTGTCCATTCTCCGCAAAGATTGCCGCCTTCGTCATATGCCGAGAATTTCATGCCGTTAGGGTGGTAGGGCAGAAACACCGACGGTTGCCATATGATGTTCAGCCTGTCATCACCGCCGAACACCTCTTTTATAGCGGTGTCTGTCATGTGTCCGCGTCCTGTGGCGGCAAGGCTTCCATACAATACTACTTCTATCTTTTTCGCATCAGAATAGTGCTCGTTGAATATTTTTGCAGCCTTCTGCGGTCCCATCGTGTGACTGCTTGAAGGACCTTTTCCTATTCTGTACAGCTCTTTAAGTGATTCCATATACTATATAAATATGTGTTATATATATTATAATAATGTGTCATAAATGCTTTTGTCGGGCTTTTGTACGGATCTGTTGTTATAAGGGTGTTCATGTGTCCATACGCGCGACAGCCGTCCATGATAATCCATTACAAATATACACAGTTATGGCGATATGCGCAAATTAAGCTGAGGCTTTTTATTCCGGATTGTTCATCAGGCTTAATCTGTATTTCATACTGATGTCGTGCATGTCTGTTTCCGCTTTTGGGCGAGGATGTGTCGTGCTGCATCATGGGAAAGTGTAATAAAAAATGACGGCTGTAGTGTGCAGAACGGACGAAGTGGGGGCAGCTTGGCGTAATTTTATTAAGTGCTTTCAAATATCGTATTTGGACTTGACAGCTTTTTCCCGGTGCAAGAATGGGTCCAAAACTTGATTATAATCAATTATTCAATAAAAATTCATGAATATTTCAAAAAATATCCCGAAAGATTTGGATTAAGCTGAAAAAGTGTATACCTTTGCATCCGCTTTCAGGAACG
>OOCH01000872.1_pt1 | contig 27351 bp, 20 predicted proteins | sample 1671641 | NCBI WGS metagenome assembly OOCH01 (sample SAMN06348177, study PRJEB24527) | human gut metagenome | biome: human gut; feature: ankylosing spondylitis patient; material: feces | host: Homo sapiens | place: China | collected 2015-10
AGTGAACCGAATTTATTTAATTTTTAACCTTGTCCATTTTTAGTGGACAGTAGTGTTAATCGGTCATTAATTTACTTTCGACAGTGTGTTCTCTTTCGGACTGTTGTCAATAGCACTAAAAAGATTGTGACTGATTTAAAGAAAAGAAAAAATGGAGCCTCGACTTTCGTCAAAGCTCCATTCTTTATGCATGATTATTTTTATCAAATTTATTTACCGTAGTCTGCCAAGTATTCCTTAATTTCCTTAACTGTTGACTCTACGTTGAAACCGAACTTTTCTTCCAACACTTTGTACGGTGCTGAATATCCGAAATGGTCAAGACCACAAGCACGGCCATTAGCACCAACAATACGAATCAATGAAGAAGGAAGACCGGAAGTCTTGCCATAGACAGGCTTGTCTTTCGGAACCAAAGATTCACGATATTCAGCCGGCTGGTTGCAGAACAAGCCAATAGACGGAACTGATACCACACGGGCATTAATACCTTCTGCCTTCAATACTTCGGCTGATTTAATCAACAGCATGACGTCAGAACCATTACCGACAAGCACAACATCCGGATTTTCGCAGTTGACAACAGCATAACCGCCCTTTTCCATTTGAAGCGCATCCGCATAACGGTCGCCAGATTCAGAAGGAAGATCTTCCACATCCTGACGAGTCAAAATCAAGCCGGTCGGAGTGTCTGTATTCTCCATTGCCATCTTCCAAGCCACAGTTGTTTCTGCACTATCGGCAGGACGAAGCACCAGCATACTGTTTTTACCCTTATGGTTTTTCAATTCTTCCAAAAGACGAATTTGAGCTTCCTGCTCAACCGGTTCGTGAGTAGGACCGTCTTCACCCACACGGAACGAGTCATGTGTCCAAACAAACTTCACCGGCAACTGCATCAACGCTGTCATACGGATAGCCGGTTTCATATAGTCGGAGAATACGAAGAACGTACCGCAAGCAGCAAACATACCACCGTGTAGCACAATACCGTTCATAATAGAGGCCATCGTCAATTCAGCCACACCCGACTGCAAGAAGCGTCCGGCAAAGTTACCCGGAGTAATCAGGCTACCGCACTTTTTGATAAATGCTTCAGTCTTGTCACTATTTGACAAGTCGGCAGACGAAACCACCATGTTCTTCAATTTCTCACCCAAAACGGCCAAGACATCAGCAGAAGCCGTACGGGTTGCCACATTCGGTTTGTGAGCAATTGCCTTATAGTCGATTTCTGGAATTTTTCCGTCAATCCAGTTTTGCAATTCAGCTGCCAATTCAGGATTTTCAGCAGCCCAAGCAGCAAAAGCGGCTTTACGTTCAGCTGCAATCGCCTTCAATTCTTCACGGCGCTGTGCATATAGTTCTTTGGTTTCATCCCAAATAATCCATGGATTTTCAGGATTACCGCCGAGATTTTCTACTGTCTTTTCGTAGCTTGCACCCGACTTGCTGATAGGATTTCCGTGAGTGCTTGTCTTGAACTCATAGTTCTCACCGTCGGCTGTCACACAGCCCTTACCCATTATCGTATTACCGATAACCAAAGTCGGACGTTTTTCTTCGTTCAACGCATTTTCCAATGCGCCGGCTATTTCAATCGGATTGTTACCGTCGATTTCAATTACGTTCCAGTTCCATGCACGGTATTTTGCAGCTGTATCTTCTGCAGAAACCTCGCTTACCATAGTAGCAAGCTGCACCTTGTTGCTGTCGTAGAACATAATCAAATTGTTCAAACCCAAGAAACCGGCAATACGTCCGGCACCTTGAGAAATCTCTTCCTGAATACCGCCGTCAGAAATAAACGCAAAAGTCTTGTGCGCTACAACTTCACCGAAACGTGCGGCAATACAGCGTTCTGCGATAGCAGCACCAACAGCCATGGCATGTCCCTGTCCGAGAGGACCTGAACCGTTTTCAATACCACGGGTAAAATCCACTTCCGGGTGTCCCGGAGTCGCACTCTGCCACTGACGGAAGTTTTTCAAATCGTCGATGCTATAGCGTCCGCACATGGCAAGTACGCCATACAACATCGGTGACATGTGACCTGGATCCAAGAAGAAACGGTCTCTTGCGAACCATGTTGGATCTTCCGGGTCATATACTAAATATTTGGAATATAACACGTTTGTAAAATCAGTACCGCCCATAGAGCCACCAGGGTGTCCTGACTTCGCTGCCTCGACCATTGCCGCTTCCAAAATACGGATATTGTCGGCCACCTTATTCATTACATTTACATCCATTGATACTTAGAGGTTGAGAATGTTAATAACAAGTGCGAAATTACGAAATTTTGTTCAATAACCGAAATATTCCCTCAAAAAAAGCCCGCCCCGTGCTCTTTTTCAGAGTACGGGGCGGAATCTATTTATTTACTGTTTCGTCAGAATCGGAGATTAATCGTCAGCTCTTTTGCTTACCTTGCTGCCAATCAAAGAATAGAACAACAGGTAACCAACAGCTACAACAAGTACCCAATAGCTGCTCAAGTAACCGGCTGCGTCAGCAACTGCACCCTGAACCAACGGAAGGATACCGCCACCGCAAACCATTACCATAAAGAAACCAGAAGCAACAGCTGTATACTTGCCAAGGCCTTCAACCGCAAGGTTGAAGATACCACCCCACATTACGGATGTACACAAACCGCAGAGGATGAAGAACAAGATGCTGACAGGAGCTTCAACTGTCATGAATGACAATGTAGAAGATACGCCCGGAACAGAAACGGTAACGTCGGCCGGAACCATAATAGCTGCAATCAACAGAACGATAGCCAAAGAAGATACAGCCACCAACATTGTCTTACTTGAAATCTTAGCACCGAGTGCACCGCCCAACAAACGGCCTACGAGCATCAGCAACCAGTACATACCCACCAACGAACCTGCAACAGCTGCCGGAATACCCAATTCGTTTGTCATATAAAGGTTAGCGATATTAGGAATACCAACTTCGATACCTACATACAAGAAGATAGCTACGATACCACCGATATAGTGGCGGAACTTGAATACGCCAGACAAAGAAACCTTGTCTTCTTTACCCTTGTCCTTATTGTTCTTCATTTCTTCCAAAATCGGTTCCGGAAGTTTAGAAAGAACCAAAACAATGAAAGCAACTGCGAAAATAGCCATTGCAATATAAAGAGCGGTACGAGCGTCAACCAATGTACATTCTTTAATATTGTCACCCATCAAATAACCAACAAGTACCGGGCAGATTGTAGCGGCCAATGAATTGGTAGCACCACCGAACTGAATCAACTGATTACCTTTTTTACCACCACCACCAAGAGTGTTCAACATCGGGTTCACTACTGTGTTCAACATACACATGGAGAAACCGGCAACAAATGCACCGCACAAATAAACACCGAAGATAGATTCATTTTCGAGGTAGCTGGAAAGGAACATCAACACAACGCCAACCAAACCTACGAGTACAGCCAAAATAGCGGAGAAACGGTAACCCTTCTTTTGAAGAATCATACCGGCTGGCAATCCCATGAATGCATAGGCAATAAAGTTAGCGGCATTACCCAACTGTGACTGGAAGTTGGAAAGTGACAACTGTTCTTTCAAAATAACGCCGAATGGATTCTGAAATCCGGTCACGAATGAAATCATCGCGAACAAAAAGAACATTACAACAATAGGCAATGTATAATTCTTTTTTTCCTGTAACATAAATTTAGATTTTAAAGTATGAATAAATAATTGATAACTCTCTGGTTACTTAATTGTTTTTAAAAGTAAAGTATTTTTTCGAACGGAGTACAATGACGTGCATTAATTTTATCTTTTTTTAAGACACCACGAATTCTTAATACTGTCTTTCTCCAAAAATCGAATGTCCGACACGGACCAACGTACTACCCTCTTCCACAGCAATCTGATAATCATCGCTCATCCCCATGCTGATTTCCCGAAAGCAATCCGAGTCATGCAGACACCCTTCATGCAAAAGGTCAAACACTTGCTTTATTTTCCGGAATTCAGCCCGAATCTCATTTTCATCGTCGGTATTGGTTGCCATGCCCATCACTCCACAAACCCGTACATGGGTTAGTTCAGCCAGCACGCCACTCTCTACCATCGCCACACATTCGTCGGCTGTCATTCCATATTTCGTTTCTTCCTGTGCCACATGCAGCTGCAACAACACGTCTACGACACGTCCGGCACGCTCCGCCTCGCTGTCAACAACCCGCAGCAACTTTTCACTGTCAATGCTGTGAATCATTGCTACATAAGGCACAATTGCTCGAACTTTGTTTGTCTGCAAATGACCGATAAAGTGCCATTTGACATCGTCGGGCATCTGTCCCACCTTCTGCAAAAGTTCCTGCGCACGGCTTTCTCCAAAAATCCGTTGTCCGGCATCATAGGCCTCGCGCAGCAATTCAACAGGATGGAACTTGGAAACAGCAACAAGACCCACTCCTTTTGGGAGTGAATCCTGCAGTTTCCTGATATTTTCTTTTACGTTTATCATTTTAAGCCTCCTGTTCTGCAGCCGTGCCGCCGAGGTTAGCCTGATATACGTCCATAATAGCAGTTTCTGTAATAGATGCCACTTCAAAATCAGACATCGTACCCTTCATTCCTGCCATGAAATTATCAAAAGCCTTCTTGAAATCGGCAGCCTGTACCATGATATAGTTGGCTGTCTTTTTCTCAACGGCTGTCTTTTCGTCGATTGTAACGAAGTTCACCTTCACTCTGTACCAACGGTCACCTTCTTCATCCCAAAAGATTTCAGCCGTATTTGTACGCTTAACGGCAGTAACCTTGAAATCACCCGAAATAAACGGTGTTATTTCTTCAATGATACGAGCTTCAGCTTCCGTAAACGACAAGGCGTCAACCAAGTACGGTTCGGTAACGGTTTTTTGCTGACCATTTTCCGCCAATTTGTCGTATTTTACTTTACATTCAAACCATGTTGCCATTTTTACCTTTCATTAAAATTACGGCACAAATTTAATAAAATAAATTTCATTGAGAGCGATTACAGCTTTTATTTTATCGGTATTTTCTCGACGAAAGGTTAAAAGCTGGAGAACTTTTAAACATATTAAAATTTGAAAGTATCCTTAGTTCCACATTCCAAATTGAGGAAGTGATATTTCTTTTTTTCAGTTTTATTATTTCATTCTCCACTCGTATTTCATTACTTTTGCATTACTAAAATGATTTAGACTATGAATAAAACACTATCAGTTTTCATCCTTTTTTGGTTTTGCCTGTCCGCCTCAGCCGGGAGCAAAATCATCATTGCAGGAAGCGACAAACCGTACAGCGGCCAGACATGGTTTTACAGCGGCTCGGGCAATGGACTTCAACAACAAAAAATATCCGACAACTGGGATAAAGGAAGACGAATCACATCCGCTGCCTATACACCTTTCGGATGGTTTATTGCAATGAGCAGCAACAGCGGGTACACCCGCCAGACCTATCACTATGCCAGCGAATGGCCAAGTGACTGGATTTCGGAAAACTATCAAAAAGGATGCTATGTAACCAACATAACCCATGGCGACGGAAAATGGCTGATTGTCATGTCGGAAGGAACAGGATACACCGACCAGACATTCGTCTATGACACATGGAGTGCTTGCAAAAGTTTCATTTCCAGCCATTGGGACAAAGGATACCGTATTACCCAGGCAATGCCTTTCAATGACAAATGGCTTGTGTTTATGAGTGCAAACAGTGGTATCGGCATGCAAACCTATTCCTTCAGCAATCCGGATGGTATCAGCACACGCATCAAGGAAATTTGGGATGACGACTATCTCATCCAACTGCTGGAATATGTCAACGGGCAGTATTTTCTGGTTGGCTACCAACCTTCAAACGGACAAAGTGCCCGACAAACCTATAATATTGAAGCCACTTCCCCGTCTTCATTCATCGACGAACAATGGGAAAAGAATAACAGTATCACTTATATAGGTAGTCTCCACGAGCATAATACCGGCAACCCCTCAACAAACGACAGTTATCAAAACAACGACCAACTCAACTATGACAATTACAAACCCTACGAGGTGTTCAAAGTTCAAGAAGGTGACAAGATCATACACAAACAAAAACTTCCATGTATTGGATGTAATGGCAACAAGACATGCCAGCTCTGCCATGGTTCAGGCATGATTGTCGGACTTTATTCATCCATACCTTGCAGCGCTTGCCTTGGTTCCACCAAATGTTCATTATGCCAAGGCCGAGGTTACACGATTATTCAGTTGGGCGTGTATGACAAAAACGGCAATATGATAGGAGGAGGCAACGGTGGTTATGTTGCACCATCTCCCAATTACAACAACGGTGGTGGATATAATGGAGGTGGATACAATGGAGGAGGACACAACTCCGACCGAGTCAGATGCAACAGTTGCTCAGGTACCGGAAAATGCACCGCTTGCGGCGGTTCCGGATTAATGAAAGGCAGCTATTACTATACGGGTGGAGATGAATACATCACCGATTGTCCCGTATGCCACGGCAGCGGTAAATGCGGAGTCTGCTATGGCAGAGGCTCCCTTTAATCCAACACAAAAGAACTACACAACCTGCATTCTACAGAAAGGAATGCAGGTTTTTTCATGGAACGTCTTTTTCATGTAATCAATCCAAAACTGTATTAATTATTAAAATTGCGTTTCAAATTTGTTTTTTTCCACAAGAATCTTTAAGTTTGTAATATCAATTACCGAAATACGATGAAAAAAACAGACCTGACATCACCAAACAACCACCAAAACCTGTTTGCCAGGATTTTCTATTTCTATGTAGACGGATTTCGCAACATGACAGTTGGGAAAACTCTTTGGACAATCATACTCATCAAACTGTTTGTCATGTTTGTCCTGCTCAAAATATTCCTTTTCCCTGATTTTCTGAGTTCAAAAAGTGACAATGACGAAGGCAAAGCCGATTATGTCCGCTCGGAACTAATCAAACGCAATTAATTAACAAATATACTTATGGAAGATTTAATGCATGTAGTCGACTGGTCGCGTGCACAATTTGCGCTGACGGCCATCTACCATTGGCTATTCGTTCCGCTCACTTTAGGATTGGGCGTAATTATAGCCATTATGGAAACAATCTATTACCGGACCAAAAGCGAGAAATGGCTGGCAACGACCAAGTTCTGGATGCTGCTGTTCGGTGTGAACTTTGCCATCGGTGTTGCCACCGGCATTATTCTGGAATTTGAGTTCGGCACCAACTGGTCAAATTACAGTTGGTTTGTCGGCGACATTTTCGGAGCCCCACTTGCCATAGAGGGTATTCTGGCATTTTTCATGGAATCCACTTTCATTGCCATCATGTTCTTCGGCTGGAAAAAGGTTAGTCCGAAATTCCACTTGACCGCTACATGGCTGACGGCCGTTGGAGCAAGCATTTCCGCTCTGTGGATTCTTGTGGCCAACGCCTGGATGCAACATCCTGTGGGAATGGAGTTCAACCCAGAAACAATGCGCAACGAAATGGTTGACTTTTGGGCTATCCTTCTTTCTCCGATGGCAGTCAACAAATTTTTCCATACCGTACTGAGCGGATGGGTTCTTGCCGGCGTTTTTGTTGTAGGTGTCAGCTCCTGGATGCTGTTGAAAAAACGTAACGTGGAGCATTGCTTCCGCAGTTTGAAAGTTGGCGGATGGGTAGGTGTTGTCGGCATTGTACTGACAATCTACACCGGTGACGGCTCGGCTGTCACTGTTGCAAAACACCAGCCCATGAAATTGGCAGCACTGGAAGGTCTTTACGACGGAAGCCACGGCCAGGAACTGGTAGGAGTAGGTTTGTTGAATCCGAAAAAGACACTGGACAACGATGAAAAGCCCTACTTGTTTGACATATCAATCCCTTATGGACTTTCATTCCTTGCCACACACGACCCATATGCTTTCGTACCGGGAATCAATGATCTCATCAAAGGTGTTTCATTTACAAACGACGGCGACACTATCAACACAGTATCCTACGCCGAACGTATTGCCCGAGGAAAAATGGCGCAAGCCACTTTAGCCGAATTTGACAAGGCTTCGAAAGCCGGTAACGTTGCTGCATTGGACAGCCTGAACACAGCCTTAAAAGAAAACTTCCCGTATTTCGGCTACGGCTATTTCAACAGTCCAGAAGAAGCAGTACCCAACGTACCTCTCACCTTCTACACATTCCGTGTCATGGTTATCGTCGGCGGATATCTGCTGCTCTTCCTCATTGCAGCCCTGTTGCTTGCCTACAAACGCGAAATCTATATGCGCGCTAAATGGGCAAAAGAATTTCAAATGCTTGCCATTGCCTCCATTCCGCTCGTTTATCTATGCAGCGTCTGCGGTTGGGTGGTTGCAGAAGTTGGACGACAGCCATGGACCATTCAGGACCTGATGCCGAACCATGTGGCCATTTCCGACATCAGCGCACCGTATGTACAAACCACCTTCTTCATCTTCGCTGTCATATTCACAGCTCTCCTGGCTGCCGACATCTGTATCCTGACAAAACAGATTCGCAAAAAATCGAAAGAAAATCTTGACATCGTAAAAAAATAATGCTATGATTACATACGAGTTTCTCCAAAACTACTGGTGGCTGCTCATTTCCGTATTGGGAGCCGTTCTGGTATTTCTTTTGTTTGTCCAAGGCGGACAAACGATGCTCATCACGACATTCAACCGCACACACCGCTCCATGATGGTCAATTCCCTTGGACGGAAATGGGAACTGACATTTACGACGCTGGTTGTGTTCGGCGGTGCATTTTTTGCGTCGTTCCCTCTGTTCTATTCCACAAGTTTCGGAGGTGCCTACTGGCTGTGGATGATTATTCTGTTCAGTTTCATCGTGCAAGCCATATCCTATAAATACCGTCAAAAAGAAGGTAACCTTTACGGCACGAACACCTACGACACACTGCTGTTCATCAACGGATGCATCGGTCCGCTCCTATTGGGTGTAGCCGTAGCCATGTTCTTCTTCGGTGCTGAGTTCACGGTAGAAAAGACCAATATTCTCAACGTAGAGTCATCAGCCATTTCCAAATGGGGTGACCTCCACGGATTTGAAGCCATCTTCAACCTCGAAAATCTGGTGATGGGTGCCATGGTACTTTTCCTCGCACGCGTCCAGGCTTCACTCTACTTCATCAATAATATTGACGATAAGGACATCTACGAACAACAGAAACGTATGCTGTTCTACAACACGATTGTTTTCGTTCTGTTCTTCCTGGGCTTTGCCACTCTGTTACTGTTGTCGCCAGGCGTTTCCTACGACAATGCCGGCAATGCCGAATGGGTTGAATACAAATATCTCAACAATTTCCTTGAAATGTGGTGGTGTCTTGTCGCCTTCCTTGTTGGCACAGTCCTTGTGCTGTTCGGCATCGGCAAAACACTGTTCGTAAAAGGATTCAAGAAAGGTATCTGGTACTCAGGTATCGGAACTGCACTCGTTGTACTTTCTCTGTTCTGGGTAGCCGGCTATAACAACACAGCCTACTATCCGTCACTGCTTGACGTGCAAAGTTCACTTACTATACGCAACAGCAGTTCAAGCGAATTTACCCTATCGGCAATGAGCCTCGTTTCACTGCTGATACCTTTTGTGCTTGCCTATATCGTTTACGCATGGTATTCAATGGACCGCGTCAAGATTACCGCAAAGGAAATCATCGAAACCGAAAGCGAAGACAAATACTAACGGCTTATCACTGTATCAATATAAAAATCCTGTCTTTTATCCGAAGGCAGGATTTTTTTGTTTTCCTGACCAGCACTACGATTTCGTCAAAATTCATTATTTTTGCCGCTTAAAAGATTTAAGCGAATATGTTCACCGTACTACTCATCATGTTTTCAGGCATCGGCATCGGCTATCTCTGTCGAAGAATCGGCTGGCTGCAAAAGTTGGGCAAGCCCATTTTCTATGTCATCCTGCTACTGTTGTTTCTATTAGGAGCCAATGTCGGCAACAATCAGACCATTGTCAACAATCTTCTCGCATTGGGAAGCCAGGCACTGCTGATAGCAGCACTTTCAACTTTGGGGAGCGTGCTGGCAGCGTGGGGAGTATGGAAACTGTTTTTCAAAAAGGAGAAAAAAGCATGAAAGGAAGTCTGACTGTTATTGCGCTATTTGTTTTGGGCTGCCTGTTGGGATGGCTTCATTTGTTGCCCGATTTTTTCACACAAAGTACAGCATCGCAATATGTTCTCTATCTGCTCATGTTTCTCGTGGGACTCAGCATTGGCAGCGACAATAAGCTAAAGGAAATCCTGCGTAACCTGCGTCCGAAACTGCTGCTCGTCCCTGCTGCGACCATCGTCGGCACTCTCTCCTTTTCAGCCCTTGCAGCATTGATTCTTTCGCAATGGAGCGTTTGGGAATGCCTTTCCGTAGGCAGCGGGTTTGCCTACTATTCCTTGTCGTCGATCCTCATCACCCAACTCAAGACAGCCGACATCGGACTGCAAGCGGCCACAGAACTGGGAACAATAGCCCTGATTGCCAACATTATCCGGGAAATAACAGCGTTGGTAGGCGCACCTCTATTCGTAAAATATTTCGGACGGCTCTCTCCCATCTGTGCAGGCGGAGCAACAACAATGGACACAACACTGCCCATCATCACACAATATGCCGGAAAAGACATGGTCTTCATCGCCATCATCCACGGCATCATTGTCGACTTCACGGTTCCCCTGTTCGTGTCACTCTTCTGTTCTTTATAGCGGCAAAACCGAAAACTCCGTTTTTCATTTGCCAGTGCCCTCGCCTTTCACTATCTTTGCAGTATGAGCGATTTTTACAAGACATTAAAAGAACCCTGTGAAGGTCTTTACAAAGAAAAGATGAGCAAATTCATTTCATTTGCCCATCCGGTCAACACCGCCGAAGAGGCAAAAGAAATCATCAAACGCTATCAAAAGGAATATTTCGATGCCCGCCATGTGTGCTGGGCATATATGATTGGTGCAGCCCGTACTGAATATCAGTCAAACGACAACGGAGAACCTTCCGGAACTGCCGGAAAGCCCATATTGGGTCAAATCAACTCCTTCGAATTGACCAATGTAGTGATTGTTGTCATCCGCTATTTTGGCGGTATTAAATTAGGGACATCGGGACTGATTGTCGCTTATCGTGAAGCCGCAGCCGAAGCTATCCGCAACGGAGAAATTATCGAATGCCACGAACAGGCATTTGTCGAATTTCTGTTTCCCTATCTTGCAATGAACGATGTGATGAAAGTAATCAAGAACAGCGATGTGGAAATCATGGAACAGATTTTCGACAATTCCTGCCAGATGAAACTCGCCATCCGCGCCGACCATGCCGACGCCTTGCGTACTCGCCTTGCCGACATCGACGGTGTCAGCGTATTGCCTTAACCCCAAACGGTCATTGGGGTTAAAGATATTTCTGTATTTCAAGCAAAGAGGTAACCGTCAAATCCGCGACATTTGGTTCCGGCTGCAATCCTGTACGATTGAAGAACACCGTTTTCCATCCGGCATTGGCAGCACCCAATATATCGGCATCATAATTGTCGCCAATCATGACAGTGGTATCAGCCTGTCCGCCCACTACTTCGAGCGCATAGTCAAACAAACGACGGTCGGGTTTCGTAATGCCAATATCGTCCGACAGTACAAGTTTGGAAATATAACCCTCCAGCCCGCCTGATTTCAATTTACGGTATTGAAGATTCTTGAAACCGTTGCTCAACACATACACCTCTCCGCGACGGTTCAAATGCTCCAACAATTCTTTGGCACCGTCGACAATCTTGTCGCACAGCACAATGGTTTCCAAATAGTCATTGTTGAACATGGCCGGAAACGTTTCGTCAGGAAACGTAATGGAGCACTCTTCAAACGCTACACGAAAACGCTCGGCAATCAAAAAATCCTTCGTTATTTTACCGTGATGATACAGCGTCCACAATTCTGCATTGTGGCGCAAATAGCATTCAATGAATACGTCGTAAGGGCACTGTGCCTCCAATCCGTATTTCGCATAGACCTGCTTCATCGCCACTTTTGAGTTGGCGGTAAAGTCCCATATCGTATCATCAAGGTCAATAAAGACCGTCTTTATATTTTCAAACATATCTGTCTGTTTAATTGTATGGCGAATTTAGCTTAAAAATCAAATACACGCCACCATTTGTAGGAGATTTTATGGTCGAACACGTCCAGATTTTCCTTCTCTTTCAAGAATTTCACCACCCTTACCGTCACCGGCAGCGCAATGATTTCATACACCGTCTTCAGGCTTGCCTGTGTTATAATCAGCATCAGCAAAGTGCTGTTAGGCAAAACGCCATAAAAAGCTATCGGGAAAAACACCAGCGAGTCCACCGTTTCGCCAAAAAGCGTAGAAGCCACGGCACGCAGGGAAAAGTGCTTGCCCTGATTGCCCAATTTCATTTTACTCATCACATAGGCATTGACCATCGACCCACAAATCATGGCCGTAAAACTGGCAAACAATATACGTGCAGAACTGCCGAACACGGTTTCGAATGCCTCCTGTCCTCCCCATGAAGCATCAGCAGGAAGCCACATGGCCAAATGAATCACAATCACTGCCATCAAATTCATAAAGAAGCCCAGCCATATAGCCAATCGCGCCATACGGAAACCATAAACCTCCACAATGCAGTCATTGATAATATAGGACATCGGAAATACAATCAATCCCCCTGTTGCGGTAAGGATGCCCAAATCTACTATCTTCACCTCCAGCAAATTTGCCAGAATTAGAAACACGCTGAAGCACACAGTCAACAGCAAAAAAGTCAGACTAAATCTTTTTTCCATTTTTACTTGTTTTTTAAGTGGTTACCAAGCACACTGAACTCAACTTTCTAAAAAGCCCGACAAAGGTAGTGAATTTATCCGACACCAACAAAAACGATCGGAAAATGTCTCCACTTCCCGACCGAATCCTATTCCGTTTCTGGTTCTCTCTATTTGAACAAGAGCGGCACGAATTCACTCAAATAAATTCGCCAGTTTCTCCAGATATGTCCTTCTCCCGTTTCATAATACGTGTACGGACAGTGCAGCCTGTCGAGCAGTTTGCGATAGTCGGTATTGAATGAATATAGAAAATCATCCGTCCCTATACCAATCCAATAGAGTGCAGGCGGATTCTTGAACTGCTTTTGCAGTTTGGCTTCCATATTCTGATAGATTTCCGGCGGATTGGGATTCTTTTCATGATTGGCCGGAACAATGGCAGCCGAAAACAACCCGACGTAATCGAATTTGTCAGGATATTCCTTCGAAATATGCAACGCATGCATCCCGCCCATCGACAAACCGGCAATGGCCCGTGCCGACTTCTGTGTCTTTACACGATAGGTGCTTTCCACAAATTTCATAATATCAGGGAAAGTACGTTCCATGGTTCCTTCCATGGTCTTCGGCAAGTTGAACACCGGCTGGTCCATTCGTTCCGGTGTTTCACCCGGAGCAGCTTCCTGCGACACATTACCGTTAGGCATTACCACAATCATCGGTTCCGCCTTACCGGCAGCAATGAGGTTATCAAGAATTTGGGCAGTACGTCCCAATGCAATCCAAGCCTCTTCATCCCCACCCATACCATGAAGAAGATAGAGCACCGGATATTTCTTATTGCTTTTTTCATAGCCGGCCGGAGTATATACCGTCATACGGCGCTGCATTCCCAACGACGGACTGTCGTACCACACACGCGACACCGTACCATGAGGTACATTCTTGACAGCATACAAATCTCCACGGCCACCGCCGACAATAAAAATATTCGTCACGGTTGCTACATCACGATTAATGAACACATTTGAAGGGTCTAGCCATTTCTGTCCGTCGACAATGAACGAATAGCTGTAGAGTTCCGACTGCAACGGTTTGGGAGTAGTATATTCCCAAACACCGTCCTTGCCTTCTTTCATTTGCCCAACCGTAACAACCGTATCGGCATACAGAAAATCGCCGGCCACTTCCACTGTCACCGCTTTCGGTGCATACAGACGGAACGTTGCCGTATTGTCGGCATGAATTTCGGGAGACTTCAAAGGCGCACCCGACCACAAAGCCTGTTGGGCTTGAACAGCGACAACTGCCATACACATGGCAGTTGTCACAAGATACTTTCGATATTTCATATTATTCAGCACTATAATAATCTAATGGAGGATTAAAATAACGTGACATGGATTTCAAGTCTTCCCGATAGCATGGTTTCGCAAAATCGGTACCTTCAAAGAATTTGTCACACTTTGTCTGGAATACCACTTTTGCCTTATCAACGGCTACCTTCTGATTGGCTGTCTTGTTGGCATCGGCATCAAATACCATGACGTGCATTTCTGTTTCATTCAATGCTACGACAACCTTTCCTCCTGACGGCACATTTACATTCAAATTGGAGAAGTTTTCAAAATCCAACAGGAATTTCACATCGCCGGAACCGGTCCAAGTGTACACATACTGCTTTCCATCGGCAAGTTTGGAGAAATTGCAATTCAAATTGCCGTCACCAATGCAGACAGACTGCTGCAAGCGGTTCAACTCTGAAGGCAGCTTCGGATTGACTGTGATTTCCTTCTTCAACATATTCGGACGGATACCCAGGAAATACTGGTCCCAAACACGGATATGCTCGGCGTTACTCCAAGCCTGCAAGAATGTACCGGAACGGCGAACCCAAGTCTGTCCGGGACGTGGCCAAGCATCAGCGTTTTCCGAAAGACCGCCGACTGCACCTTCTTCCAAAGCCTGACGGTTCATGTTCTTGAACAGACGATAGGCAATGTCCTGCTGGCCGTACTCAATAAGACGCTGCATGGCCTGACCGTTGTTCCACAACCAGATAGTACCGTTATGGTAGGCATCATCCTTATGATAACGGTGCCACTGTTCGTGATACGGGTGGAACTGGTCGTCCATCTGGTCGAGTGAAGAAACACCCCAAGGATAAACCAAATGTTCCCAAACCGTACGGGCATCGCTCATCTTGAGAGACATATCGCTCAACAATTCATGTGCATAAATCGTGTTCGGACGCAACTGCAAGTCACCGCTGCCATCAGCATTCAAGTGGTCATAGATTCGTCCGGTTTCCTTATCCACAAAGTCACGTTCAAAATTACCTTTCAATTTTTCCGCAACTGCACGCCAATTACGGGCATCTTCCTTTTCTCCCATATAGTCGGCCAATTCAGCAGCCATCACCAACTGGTCATACCAAAGAGCCTGAATGTCAACTGCACGGTTTCCGCGAGGCGAACACGGACGAGAACCCTGACGCTTGGCATCCATCCATGTGTCGGCATCAGCGTGTGTCAGATAGCCTTTTTCATCCGTATACAGTTTGAGTGAAGCATCCGTTGCAATCTTGACATTTTTATATATCTGCTTCACAAATTCCGTATCACCCGTATATTTCAAGTAATCATAAATCTGAATGACAAAACGAGGGGTTCCGTCAGTTGTATTATACAATATGCCTTCCAAATTCAAACGGTTCGGAACGCGGCCGTAAGTTTCGGAATTGGCATCCGTATCCTGATATTTTGCAAACGAAGCGATAATGTCGCGAGCCTCTTCAAACTGTCCGGTACACAATACGAGTCCCGGCATAGAGATAAACATGTCGCGTCCCCAAAAATCCGTAAACCATGGGAAACCGGCATAGATACCCCAACCACCGTGCTGACGGGTAATCAGTTCGTCGCCTGTAAGTTCAATCCATTTTAGACCGTTGTCGAGTTGCGGGCTGTCGGAAGCAATGTGATTCTTTGCAAGCAATGTGTTCATGCGAGCCTCACGCTGAGCCAACCATTCCTCGCCATTCTTACGGAAATCGTCGGCGAGAGAAAGCGCCTCTTTTTCACTTTCACCATAGACAATCAGAAAGCCTCCGGCATTGGCCGATGTTTCCACCATTCCATCAGTAAATGAGAGTTTTGCCGAAGCTTTGGCAGGAACGACACATACCACATCGCCGGGAGCTTCAACAGCCGAATAGACAACGGCATTTTTCACCAACCTGCCATCTTTCACATTCGTTCCAAGCAATTCAATCCCCATTCTGCTACCCAGGACATCCTGCATCGCTACATAAAGAATCTTCTTTCCGTCGACAAGATAGAACGACTCAACGGCATTCGAATAATTGCGTACCAATTTGTGGGGAAACACTTCCGACTGCGCTTCACTACGTTTCAAGGAAACACCGTCAACTGTCAAACGGTAGTCCGAGAATATGCGCTTGGCACGGATATTCCAACCGGCATACCAGTCCGTCCAGGCATCTACGCCTGTCATGCCGTAATAGAATCCGGCCTCCTTGTCGCTGTATGAATAGTCGCGGGTTTGCTGCCCACAGACTACAACCCCCATATTTTCCACCGAATCAGTTCCTGCTGAAACAGACTCCGACACTGACAACATCGCACCAAGAGCTCCTATTGCAATCGCTGCGTTTTTCATTTTCTTCTTCACTTTTATCATAGGTATCATTTATTTATTTTAGCTGAACAAAAATACAAACATCCGTCCATTAAAACAAAAAAATGTGCCATTCCTCGCGGAGTGACACATTGTGGTGATAAATCACCCTATCTAATTATAAGAAAGCATTTTTATGATTTGTCTTTTAGAAGAAAAAGATTGTTCTTCTTTCACCTTCAAAAGAAGATGAGGGAACAATCTTTTTCACCTAAAAACCTACTCTATAATAACGCTTAATTACTTCAAAGTAAACTTCTTTGTCTGAACGTCACGGCTGTTAGGACCAACCATCACTTCAAATTCACCCGGTTCGCAAACGAAATCAAGATTTGAATTGTAGAATTTCAAGAGTTCTGCATTGATTGTGAAGTTCACAGTCTTGCTTTCACCCTTCTTCAAGCTGATACGTTCGAAACCTTTCAGCTCTTTCACCGGACGAGATACGCTGCCTACAAGGTCGCGGATATAAAGTTGAACAACTTCGTCGGCATCATAGTTACCTGTATTCTTCACAGTCACAGAAGCTGTCAATGTTCCGTTTTCTGTCATTGAATCAGCACTCAAAGTGAAGTTTGAATATTCGAATGTAGTATATGACAAACCGAAACCGAACGGATACAACGGAGTGTTAGGTGAATCCAGATAACCTGTCTGGAACTTAGTGAACCAACCGCCAGTCAAAGGACGACCTGTGTTGAATTCGTTGTAGAAGATAGGTACCTGACCTACGTTACGCGGGAATGAAGTTGTAAGTTTTCCGCTTGGAGCATAGTCACCGAACAATACATCAGCAATTGCATCAGCAGCTTCACTACCGCCAAACCATACGTTCAAGATAGCCGGAACGTTTTCGCTTTCCCAAGTCAACACTGTAGGACGGCCAGAGAAGTGTACCAATACTACCGGTTTGCCAGTTGCCAAAAGTGCTTCGAGCAAATCGCGCTGAGCATCCGGCATTTCAAGATTTGTACGGCTGCTTGATTCACCGCTCATTTCTGAAGATTCACCGAGAGCAGCAACAATTACATCCGACTTCTTGGCAATTTCCAATGCTTCTTTCAGCATTTCTTCATTTGAACGGTTGTCGCGCATTTCACGGCCGAACATAGTTGCATCAGCTTCCATCTTTGCATCGTACATCAAGTTGCTACCCTTTGCATAAAGGATTTCAGCCTTTTTGCCAACAGCATTCTGCAAACCTTCCAACAATGTAGAATATTTAGAAGAAACGGCAGCAACGCTCCAAGTACCCGGCATGTTGGCACGAGTATTTGCCAACGGGCCAATCAAAGCAATCTTTCCTTTGCGTTTCAACGGAAGAAGATTACCTTCGTTTTTCAAAAGAACGAATGATTCACGGGCAATTTCACGAGCAATCGCACGGTTTTCAGCAGTATAAATCTGTTTGGCCGGACGTTTTACATCCAAGAACTTGTAGGGATCATCGAAAAGGCCAAGACGATATTTTGCTTCCAACATACGGCGGCAAGCCACGTTGATTTCTTCTTCGCTAACCTTACCTTCTTTTACTGATTTTTCAAGTGTTCCGACAAAAGCATCAGAAACCATATCCATATCGACACCGGCTTTCAATGCCATGGCAGCAACCTGCTGCAAGTCACCCATACCGTGAGCAATCATTTCAAAAATACCGGTGTAGTCAGTTACGACGAAACCGTCAAACTTCCACTGGTTGCGAAGCACTTCAGTCATCAACCAACGGTTACCGGTTGCAGGGATACCGTCAACTGTGTTGAACGAAGCCATTACACTGGCAGCACCTGCTTCGATAGCAGCCTTATAAGGCGGGAAATATTCATTATACATGCGGAGGTGGCTCATGTCTACTGTATTGTAGTCACGGCCGGCATCAGGTGCACCATACAGAGCAAAGTGCTTAACACAAGCAAGGATTTCGTCGTTGCGTGTCAAATCACCCTGATAACCTTTTACCATAGCTTCTGCAATGCGAGAACCCAAGAACGGGTCTTCACCGCTACCTTCAGAGATACGTCCCCAACGAGCATCACGACAGATGTCGACCATCGGGCTGAATGTCCAGCAGATACCGTCGGCACTTGATTCGATAGCTGCAATACGAGCTGATTTTTCAACAGCTTCCATATCCCATGTACAGGACAAACCAAGAGGAATTGGGAACACAGTTTCATAACCGTGGATAACATCCATACCGAAGAGCAATGGAATGTGCAGACGGCTTTCCTCAACAGCAATACGCTGTACGTCTTTAATTTTTTCTACACCTTTGAGGTTGAACAAGCCACCGACTTGTCCCTGACGAATTCTTTCCGCCACGTTGCTGCTTTTTGCAGCACCTGTAACGATATCACCCGTAACAGGCAAATTCAACTGACCGATTTTTTCCTGCAAGGTCATCTTGCCCATCAAATCGTCAATGAATTTGTTCATTTCTGCATCTGCAGGTGCGGCAAATGCGCCTGCAGATGCAGTAAACATCATTGCTGATGCGAAAAGGATTTTAGAAATTTTCATTTGAATCAATAGTTTATTTAGTGATTGTAAAACCTAATTTAGCCAAACCTGCCTGAATTTCCGGACAGCTCATGAACAAGTTCCAAAGCAAACCTGTACGGTAATTTTCAATCATCGGAGCAATTGTGAGCTGGTCGATAGCCAAGTAGCGAGGCACTGTCCAATTATCAGTTTCAGAGAATGCATCATAGAAACCATATTTACCCCAAATCCATTCGCCCTTGCTGTAGAAATATTTCAATGCACGCATGGATTCTTCCGGAGTGTAAGGGAAGCTTGACAAGGCTGCTGTCGGAGTGATTACGCCGCAGTCGTTGTCACCCGGACAGTGAGCTGCATAGCCTTTAGTTGAATAGCTGGCAGTAAGACCCCAGCAGTTTTCACCGTAGCCAACAAAGTTTTTCGGATTTTCAACGCAGTATTTGTAGTCAACCATAGCATGGTTGCGTGTTACGTTCCAATAGTCAACATACTGGTCCTTCAAACCACGTGGATCAAGACCGATGTAAGAATAGTGAGCCCAGAAAAGCGGTCCACCCATTGCTTCCGCACCGTTGTGCTTAGCGTCGAGAGGCAATCCGTAAGGCTTAACGTCAGTTTTGATGCCGCCGCTGCGAGCCCAACCTTCGTGGAAACATTCAGCCGGGATTCCGTGTGTCGGTGATGATGCACCAAGAATGTAAGCCATCAGACATTCGTTGTAGCCTTCCAACGGGAAGTTCATTTCCCATTCGTATTCCGGTGACCAGTGCCAGTACAATACATTCTTACCGCCATTGCGATACCAGTCAAATTCCATTTCATTCCAAAGTTTGTTGATTTTGTCGATCAACGCCTTTTCTGTTTCAACATTGGCATCCATATACTGACGCACGCACAAAAGTGTCTGCATCAAAAACGCACTTTCTACCAAGTCACCGCCATTGTCCTTTTTACCGAACGGTTTAACCTTACCTGTCGGTCCGTCCAGCCAGTGCGGCCATACTCCGTGGAAACGGTCAGCCTTTGTCAAATAATCAGCAATCTTGTGAAGGCGTTCCACACCGGCTTCACGAGTGATGAAGCCACGGTCCATAGCCACAATCAAACCGGCAACACCGAAACCGCTACCGCCGATAGTGATTGTATTCTGATCGTTTTCCGGATAATGGTTGTCCAAGTGGATACGTTCCTTTGCCAAACCCGAAGTAGAGTCGGCACCTTCCCACATATAATTAAAGTGAACTTTCTGTATAAAGTCAAGAAACACACTGTCGCTTTCAAATTGCTCAGGACGCTGTTCGGCCTGTTGCGCAATTGTCAGTTCCGCAGCTTTTTCTGTTTTTGCACTACAGCCAACAAATACCACTGCAAGTGCAAGAGCAGCCGATTTTAAGATAGTTTTTTTCATCGTTTAGTAATTCTTTAATAGTTGTAGTAATTATTGCTTTATTATCTTGGATTTGATAGAAACACCCGATTCATTCAACGCCTCGATTGCAAAATAATAATCAGTCGCCAGGTCAAGGCCTCTCATATCATAAAAAGTATCACCGTAAACCGTTATCGCATTATACATTTTGTCAGGAGCAATGCCATAATAGATATTATAGCCGTACGCGTCAGCCGACTTGTTCCAACTAATCATTGCGTTGCGTCGGTCGTTTTTGTCGCGTACCACCTTCAAGCCTTTTACAGCTTTCGGAGCGTCACCGTCGGCAGTTCCGAACACACGGAACTCTGAAAGACAGAAATGGCCGGAAGGCACATGAATATTTTCAAGTTTCAGATAGCGGGTCGACAAGTCTGTCTGCAACTCAATATAGTCGTGCGGACAATCGCGGTCGTTGTCGCTCTTGTCGACAATCAGCTCCCATGATTTTCCGTCGTTTGAAGCATAGATGCGATACTGGTAGTACACATCATTCGCACGGTTATGCTGTACTGTCTTATAATCGTAGTAGTTCAGCTGTATCGCCTTCACCTGCTTCGTGTCGCCGAGGTCAATTTCCAACCATTCACCCGGCTTGCCACTTTTGGCAGCCCAGTAGGTACGCATGCTTTCGTCCGTCAAGTTCTTAGCTTCAAAAATACTGTCGGTGCTTGAAACCGTCACATTCTTGTCAAGCGAGAGCAACATCCAGCCGGTAAAGCGTTCTGACGGATTCTTGATGTCATAATCGGCATTCCAGTTCGGATAGTCGCCAAAAGCAGAAGAGCTGTACATCACCCCGTCCGCATCAAATGCAGTCGGATAAAGTCCGATTCGGCGTTCAAACTTATACTTCAACGAAAGCATACAGGTTGACACATGCCAATAGTTTCCTTTTACATCCTTGAATGTACCGCCATGGCCACTACCCTGCACAAAACCGCCCGGCTTATAGCTCATCGGATTGTGTTTTTGATAAGTAAACGGACCAAGTGGAGAGTCACTCACATAAACACCGTCGGCATACACTTTGAATTCCGTACCCGGAGCACCATACTGCAAATAATATTTGCCATTATGCTTTGTCATTGACATTCCTTCCGTGAACGGTGCCAACGTCACTTCATCGTCATTGTTCATTCCAAAACGTTCCCAACCGTGTTCTTTCGGATGAAGCACCAAAAGGTCGTGAATTTTAGAAAGCGGATGGAAATCGTCGCGGCTTACCTGTACACCCTTCATAGGATACTCATTGCTTGAGCCATAATAGAGATACAATTTGCCGTCATCATCCAAGAAAAAGTAAGGGTCCCACCAAGGCAACACACCACATTCGATTGCCTTCTTGAAACGGCCGCCTTTTGGCTGCGTTGCGTACCATACGGGCAAACCGTAATAAGTAGAACCTGTATAAAAAAGCGTGTCACCGCTCACATAAGCGGCAGGTGCACACTGGTCGTCATCTGTCGGGTGACGCTGAAAACTTGCCGGCGCAAATTCCCAGTCCGTCAAATTTTTCGAATAATGGAAACCACCCTGATTGGTTGAAAACAAGAAATACTCACCCTTGTAAGTCAACGCCATCGGATCGGCTGAAGAACGGAACGATCCGTTCGGCTTCACATTATCGTTATACGGTTCGTAGTTGTAACTGATGTTCATCGGATTACAATACGTGTGTGATTTATAAGTAGCCGGATTGTACCAGCGTGTAGCTACTGCCGGACGACGTTGGGGAACATTATTTCGACTGTCGGGTTTCAAGGTGACATCGACGTTCAATTCGTCCAATTCCAATGGCATGTCCACTATCTCTTTTCCGGGATAGTATACATACAATCGGCGGTCGCCCTCCGAACCTTTAATCGCATAACGCCCGTCCTTGTCTGTCGTGCAGTGTATCGGACTGGCAAAAAACATGACGGTAGCACCTTCAAGCGGCTTACCGTTTTCATCGCGTACCACACCTTCAATTGTACGCGTTTTTGTCACAGTAATAAAATAATCACTGATCTGACCTTTTACAACCTTTATAGAATCGCCGGGAGCGGCGCTTGCCGAAAATCCGGCAAGCGCAATTCCGCAGCTGATTATTAACTTACTTACATTCATAAAAGCCATCGATTTTCTTATAATTAATCAACAACTGGCTCAGCCAATTCTGGATTAATATCGATAGCGGCCTTTGGAATAGGCATATATTTCTTATCTGCTGTATAATTGTAACCTTTAGATGTAAGAACTTGAACATCTTTCCCAGTACGCACCAAGTCGTTGAAGCGTTCACCCCATTCCATACACAACTCAATACGACGTTCATCAAGAATAAAATCTATGGCTTTAGAACTGAAATCAGCTTCAGAAATATAGTACGGATCATTTTCATTATCGACATCAAACCCAGCGCGTTCACGAACAGTCATAACTGCTTCATATGCGTCAGACATTGAACCGCCAGCACCGCGTGCACAAGCCTCAGCATACATCAATAGAACATCCGAATAACGGAACACTCTAACATTATTGTTGCTACCATATTTCGTGCTACCAGGATTTAATTCACTTACCGGAGTATAAGCCTTTGCATTGTATATACCGTATTCAGCACCTTGTTTCGGGCGAATAACGTCACCCCATTTTGTGGTTGTACCGGCAAACAAAAATGAGTTGTCATAACGAACAGTCTCACCTCTGTCTTTAGCCCAATCTACAAATTCCTGCAACGGCCAAATCCAACCCCAACCAGAGGGTTGAGCATCATTAGCCGGACCTTGGAATTCAAACCACTGTGAATAAATTTCATCAGCAGAACCACCACCAAAATCAGTTGTCTGAATTTCCATCAATGATTCATCGCAAAGTTTGCCCGGAATCTTAAACAACTCAGAATAATCATTATACAATGAGAAATGACCATTATCGATAATGTCCTTTGTAAGAGTGTATACCTTATCGAATTCACCCTGATTCATATGTATCTTTGCAGCAAGCATCTCTGCAGTAAATGCTGTAAATGAGCCAAGATTTGTCATCTGATTAGGACGAAGACGTTCCATATTCTTTATACAATAATCCAAATCTTCAAGAGCATAGGCATAAACAGATTCAACACTACGGCGATGCATATCCACTTGAGTATTTTCATACAAAATGGGCACAGGGCCAAACAACTGTACCAATCTGAAATAAGAGTACGCACGCATATAGCGGATTTCGCCCTGATATTGGTGATTGAGTTTCAAATCTCCTTCTGTCTTACAGTTAACCTCAAATTTCTGCAAATCCTCCAGAGCTTTGTTACAATATTTAATCAAACGGAAATACAGTACCGAAAATGGTTCATTCCAGAACCAAAGAGTGTTATCGTAATTGTAATTTTCAAATTTTGTCCAATCATCACCAGTGCTACCCGGATGAACATCATCATCACGACCAATAGTCATTGCATAAACGGCCCAATGCAAACCCTCTTGACGTAACCATGCATAACAACCTGAAACACAACCATACATTTGCCCCAAGTCGTTATAGTTAACAGTTTCCGCATCGATAGTCTTTTCAGGATCCTTATATAAGAAATCATTACATGATGTGCCTCCAATCAAAAAAGATGCGGAAAGAGCACACACCATAATTTTATTTAAAATTTTCATTGTCAGTAAATTTAAATGGTTAATCATTATAAATCGATTGTAAGACCGAATGTGTAAGTAGCATACATTGGGTAAACTTCGGTATCCCAACCGATAGGATCTGTCACCTCTGGAGTGAAGCTATTAGCACGGAATACAGTTAACGGATTCTCGGCACTCAAGCTGAGACGTAATCTTGGAAGAGTATAGCCTCCCATTTTCACATTTTTGAAGCTATAACCTAAAGTGACGTTCTGTAACCGGAAGTAATCACCATCTTCTACCCAAAAAGAACTTGTGTGGTTTTTATTCCAACCTTTAGTCAAAGCTTTTGCTGAGGGGTATGTATTAGAAGTACCTTCACCATGCCAACGGTTTACAACTTGATCCTTATCAAAATTGTAGTTAGCCTGCGCATAACGCATAGCACGCTTTCGGTTATAGATTTGATTACCAGCAACACCAGACATAACAACATTCAAATCAAAGTTTTTATATTGCATTCCCAAATTAACACCATATGTCAAATTTGGGATATTAGAACCTAATGCCACTCTATCATCGTCATCAACCATTTGGTCTCCGTTTACGTCACGATATTTAAATTCTCCCGGTTCCAAATCAACACCTGATGCAATGATATTTTGTGCGACAGGGTCATTATCGATTTCTGCTTGATTCTGATAAATACCGTCAACAATCCAACCATAATAAGAATTCATTTCTTCTCCTACTTTCGCGATTGTACGGCATTCAGCTGAACCACCATAAATATAAGGGATATCATTGAGGCTAACAACTTCATTGTGTAAATATGCTAAGTTTGCACCGATAGAATAGCTGAAATCACCTACTTTATCCGACCAATTAGCTGTAATTTCGAAACCTTGGTTTCTAATCTTACCATTATTACCAGCGATTGTTGTGTTCGACAATGGAACTGGAGAATTAATTACTGCATTGTTCGTTGTTCTGTTGTAATAATCAATGTCAAAATTCAAACGGTTATTCAAAGTCATAAAATTCAAACCAACATTCCATTCCTCTACAACTTCCCATTTCAACCATGAGAATTCTCCGTCATAATAGTAACCATTGATAGTATGACCATCACCAAACACACCATTATAAGCATTGCCACCAGTCGTAATACCTGCAAAGCCATCACTGGCTGCGATATTATCATTTCCAAGTTTGCCCCAACTTGCACGTAGCTTCAAATAATCTAGCCAATTAACGTCATTAAAGAAATTTTCATTACTGATTACCCAAGCTGCACCCACAGATGGGAAGAAACCCCATTTTTCATTATACTTCTGCGATCCATCTTCACGTACTGTCACATTCAACAGATAACGATCATCATAAGAATAATTCACACGACCAAATACTGAAAGTCCACGGTAAGTAGTACCATCATCCGATACAGTAGCACCATCAGTATTTCCATTAATTAAGTACAGATACTCATCACGCAAATCAGGCACATTGTTAGCAGATCCTGAGAGAAGTCGGTAGTTTTCCTCACGGGCAGACTGACCAACCATTACAGTCAAAGAATGCTTATCAAATGTATCAGAATATGTGATAGTGTTATCCCACACATAATTTCTATAATAGCTATTGCTCTTAGTCAAAGAAGACTGTTCACGCTGTTGCCAAGAACTTACATAATAAGCTGGCGTAAACTGTCTGCGATTGGTAAAATTGAAAGACTGACTATACTGGGTTTTTGCTTTTACCTTGCCGTCAAATAAATTAAGTTCAGCATAGAATGTAGGTAAAACACGCAAAATTTCAGCCTTATTTGAAGTATAACGAGCCGCAGCTACTGGGTTGTTAAAGTTACCAGTGAATCCCACTTCAGAAGGAGAGGCATATTTCTCAGGGAAAGCCATCGTGTTATTTTCCGAATAAACAGGAATAATACCAGGCATATTAAAAGCTAACTGCCATGCGTTAAGGTTCGGAGAATTCTGGGTTGCGTTGCTAACGACTACATTAGCCCCAACTTTCAACCAATCATAAGCATCATAGTCAATTTGTGCACGCAGATTCAAACGTTTAAAGTCGTTATTATCTGTATCCATAATACCATCCTGATACATATAATTCAAACCAACCGCATATGAAGCTTTCTCTGATCCTCCTGAAACATTCAAACTATGGTTTGTAATGAGAGCATTACGAAGCAATTCATCGTACCAGTCAGTATCGGCACCATAGGTCCAGTTATGGAAATCTGGATCGGCATAGCTGCCACCAAATTTATCAATAGAATTGCGGAAATAAGAATTATAAGTGTCATAATCCGCTTCCATCATCATGATTCCATACTCTTGTGAATTTGCCATTTCCAAGATATTCACAGCATGTTGAATTCCAACATAACCATCATATGTAACTTTCGCCGGTCTGTTTTTAGCACCCTTCTTAGTGGTAACAATGATCACACCATTAGCAGCACGCACACCATAAATTGCAGCAGCGGAAGCATCCTTCAAAATTGACATTTCTTCAATATCGGCATTATTCAAGAAATCAATATTGTCGTAGAACATTCCGTCAACAACATACAAAGGAGCAGAATTGTTGGAGAATGAGCCTACACCACGGATTTTTACTGTTGGCGAAGCTCCAGGTGAATTCGATCGAACAATCGACAAACCAGGAACAGAACCCTGCAATGCAGCCATAGGAGAAGAAGTTGCAATAGCAGCAATGTCTTCACCACTTACCACTGCAATAGGTGCTGTCAAGTCCTTAGCTTTTGCTGCACCGTAACCGATAACAACAATTTCTTCAAGATTCTGGGAATCTTCCTTCAACGTAATGTTAATTTCAGATTTCCCCGACACTTTCACTTCCTGTGTCTGCATACCTATATAAGTATAGGTGATAACTGCATCAGCAGGAACATTTTTTAACACATAGTTACCGTCGAAATCGGTAGCTGTCACAATTGAAGAGCCATTTACTTTTACTGTGGCTCCAATCACCGGTGTGTTGGTTTCGTCAACCACCGTACCTTTCACTGTCTGTGTCTGCTGCGCAAGCATTGCCAACGGAGAGAACAGCACTAACAGCAAAAAAGTCAAAATTTGCTTTCTCATTTTAAATTTGGTTAGGTTATAAGGTAAATTTTGTTTGCACTGCAAAGTAACGCACTAATATCTTCTTTAAAATTTTTTCATACACTACGCGACTACTTTTATGTTGTATAACACTACGTTTTTACTACGTTTTTATGAA
>OOCH01000873.1_pt1 | contig 27337 bp, 14 predicted proteins | sample 1671641 | NCBI WGS metagenome assembly OOCH01 (sample SAMN06348177, study PRJEB24527) | human gut metagenome | biome: human gut; feature: ankylosing spondylitis patient; material: feces | host: Homo sapiens | place: China | collected 2015-10
GAACGAAAAGCCGCTTCCGCTTGCAATGTCTCGTGCATCTTCCACATAGGCATCAAAGGCATCCAGCATTTTCCGGGCGTTCCCCATAGGCACACCCGCAATTTCAAACCCGTACTGCATCAGGTTCACGCCTGCCTTTCGCAGTTTCTGGTGATACGCTTCCAGCTGTTCCTCCGTCATGTCACCGGTGTCCTGCCGGACAAGGCTGGAAAACTTCGTTACTGCTGCAAAAAGATCATTCACAGCGCTGATGTTGGTTGCACTCACCACATCGTAATCCGTACCGTTCACTGCATTTCCCACAGCGCTGTACAGCTCGCTACCATACAGGAAGTTGCCCGCAAAGCTTTCCGTGTACAGATTCAGGAATCGCTTGCTCACGCTGGCCGCGGTCACATCTCCGTTCTCGTCCTGCTCTCTGTCCCACCGGTGCAGCAGGAAGTCCGCACCGATCTTCATCAGTGCAAACACAGCAGTCTGGGTGATCTGGCTCACAATGGCCCGATTCAGGTTCTTTCCGGCCCGGTTCAGTTCCACCCGGTTCTCCTCGGTGGGGTCTGCATGGCTGCGCTCCCGCTGGGTCTTGTAGTCCATCACCGCATCGGCCAGGATGCCGTAGTTCTGGAAACGCTGGGTCGTGAACATGGTCAGGGTCTTGGTCATTTGATCCGGGTTGCGCTGGATCCCCGCACGCTGCATGGTGGTGTAGTTGGGCTGCGTCTCCTCAATGACTCTCTGGTACATCTTGTTGACCGCATCCCAGTAGGCCTCACTTCTTCTACTCTCGGCTCCCCTGTCAGGGGAGCTCCCAGCAGCGCCGCCATCGGCGGACTGCGCAGGTGAGAGGTTAAACTCCTCTGCATGGCGCTCCACATACCGCTTTGCGCCCTCCCACAGGGCTGCCACGGTCACTTCATCCATTCCATTGATCCAGCCTGTCAGCCACTTGGGTGCCCGGTCCATTCCTTTTTCCAGCATGCTCAGGTTCCGGCCGATGCTGCTCAGCTCGTTTCCCTGGCTGCCCCGCTTGCGGTAGCGCAGCAGCACATCTCCGTGCTGTTCGATCTCTGCTTCCAGCGCCGCCCGCTGCTTGGCGGAAAAGTTCTTCACAAAGGGCAGCACCGCTGCTATGGTGTCCGTTCCCAGCACAGCGCCCGCCGTCGGCAGAGACGCCGCCTGCGCAATGGCCACGCCCGGGTTCAGGGTCAGCACCGCGCCCGCGTAGTTTCCGCGCAGGTTTCCCAGCACCCGGTTTGCCGTACTGGGCCGCTTGCGCTGGGTGGTCTGCAGGTCGGTCAGCAGATCGTTGATGTAGCTCACCGCGTCTCGGCCCCACTGCTCCTTGATGATGCCGTTCTTCAGGTTGGTGAGCCCTTCCTGTGTCTCCACGCTGCTGTTCAAAATTTTCTGCACATCCCGGATGGGCGCTGCCAGGCCCGCATAGGCCGCCGTGTCCCGCAGGCTGCGCTGCACCACGCTGCTGCACTCCTCCAGCAAAATGGGCTGGCTACTCTTGACGCGGTTCTTCAGAAAGCCCCGGCCCTCAATGGTCGCGTCCAGGTTCAGGCCCTCGATCTGGGTCGCCAGCACCGACCGGTCCACCGCGATGGGGTAATAGTTTTTCACGGTGGCCCGCTGGTAGCCCACCAGCTGCAGGCTGGTCTCGTTGATGAGGTTCGTGGTGTAGTGGTCAAAAAACTCCTTCATGTCCGCGCACCACGCCCGGTCATAGTCGGTCATGGCCGCTTCCGCGGTCTGCAGGATGCTGTCCGCCGTGGGCGTGCCGTCCGCATTTGTCAGCATGCCCAGGTGCACGGTCTGGCCTTTCTGGTACGCCTGCTCAATGTCCCCCTTGCTGTAAATCTTTGCATCCGGGATCACAAAGCCGCCGTTCATCAGGTGGTTCAGGCTGTCCTTGTTCTGCAGGTGCATGTACAGGCTGCACAGCTGCGCGTGGGTCAGCGGGGCCCGGTTGCCCTTTCCGTCCGTCAGGCCCACGTCCACAAGGTCTGCGCCCGGGCCCGCAAAGGCCTGCATCTCTTTCACATGCTCTTTTCCGGTCACGTTGGTGAAAAGCTTTTCGCCTTCCACGGTGATCTTCGTCTGCCGGTACTGGCCGTCGTTCAGCATGTTGGCCATCTTTTCCATCTGGCCATTCTTCGCATAGCCGCCCAGCATCCGGAAGACCCGCTGGCCGCCCAGCATGTCCAGCTGATACTTCGTCAGCAGATTGCGCACGCCGTCCAGCTTTCCGCCGGGGTGGTTGCCCTTGCTCTGCCGCACCTCGCTGGCTGCGCCTTCCGCGATCTTGCTCACTTCCTCGGCCTTTGCCAGGCTCAGCGTCTTGTTTGCGTTCTTGATCACATGCAGCGTGCTGCTCGTGATGGCTTTTAGCATCCGCATCTGATCCACCGTCATGGGCAGATAGGTGCGGTTCTCGGTCTCCCGGATGCGCCGCTGCAGCCGCTCCTGCAATGCCCGCGCCTTCTCGCTGTCCGGCAGCGCCTCGGCTTCGGCCAGCTGTTCGTGCAGCCGGGTCAGCTTTGCGTCCTTTGTCGCCTGCAGGTCATCCCGCAGCGTCTGGATCAGGGTATCCACGCCGGTCTGCTTCCATTCTTCGGTCATGGCATTGGGGCTGTTCTCGCTGCCCGCGCTCTGCCGGATCCGGTCCTGCAGCCTCGTCAGCTGGTTCACGGCCTTGTTGTTCAGAATGGTCATGTCCGCCAGCTTTGCCACCTGTGCCGCCGCATCCACAAGGTTTTTCTGCACATACTTGTCCTTCGACGGCCGCAGCAGCATCTGGTTCAGCTGTGCCGCGTTCTGCCGGATGCTGCGCTTTAGCTCGTCCATCTTCCGTGCGTCCCGTGCCCGCTGCACCCGCTTTTCGGCCACCGCTTTTGCAATGGCAATGTCCTCGTCCCGCTGCTGGCGTGCTGTCTCAATGGCAACGGCATTTCGCTGCGCCTGTTTCTGTTCAAAGGCTGCCCGCTTGCGCTCGTTGTCCGCCTCCCATTCCATGATCTCATTTTCCTGTACCAGCAGCGAGTATTCCGCCTTGTCCGCGCGCTGCTTTTCCTGCCGCAGCTGCCACGCCAGTTCGTTTTTCTCGCTGCGCAGCTTCTGCATTTCCAGCTTTGCTTCGTCCAGCATCTCCTGCCGTTCGGCCTTCATGCGCTTCACTTCCTGCTTCATCTCCCGCTCGTAGCTTTCCCGCAGGAAGGTCAGCTTTTCGTTCAGGTTGCCCACGTTGGAAGTATCCACGCCCAAGGTCTCCAGATTCTCGTCCAGCAGCTTTTCAGCCTGTGCGTTCTGCCGCTGCAGTTCGGTCATCTGCTGCACCTCGGCGCTCTGGTTTGCCGCACGCCGGTTCTCGTACATCCGGCGGTTGAACTCCCGCTGCTGCGCCTTCTGCACACCCTTCAGGCCCTTTTCCACCTCGGTGGCCCGCTCCTCACTGCCCGCGGCCGCTTTCGCCACCTGCAGGTTGTGCTGCTGGATGCCCTCAAAGATGGCCTGGGCGTCGGTCATCTCCGGTGTGTTCAGGATGTCCCCGATGATCCGGCCCGCCAACTCCACCTTGGCGTCCTCATACTCGGCGTCGTCTGCAAACCTGCTCTGCGTCGTCGGCTTGATGGCGTCGTGCAGGTTCATCAGCACGTTCAGCCACTCGGTGCTTTCCATGCTCATTGCACCGTCCACACCGGCCTGCTGCGCCGCTGCCTTCCATAGCGCTTTCGCGCCGTCGCTGGTGCCGCCCACGGCCCGGTTGTCGTTGATCACGCTGTCATACTGCTCCACGGGGTTGCCGTCCCGCACGCCTTCGGCCTGCCGCAGGCTCACGCCGTGCTTCCGGGCTTCGGCCACCGCTGCGCTCCAGCTGCCGTAGGCCTTCACCAGTTCTGCCTTTGCCTGTCCCGTCTTGTTCACGGTGTATTCCAGCTTGTGCAGTTCCGGGTACTCGTCCCACAGTTCGCTGTTGCGGTAGGTCGCCCCGTCCAGAATTTCGCCTGCCAGCGTTTCTGCCAGCGCCTGGCCCTTCTCCATGTCCGCGCCGTCCGCCTTCAGGTACTCCACCAACACTTCGGTCTCCCGTGCAAGCTTTGCCCGGTCCACCCTGCTGCCGTTGGCCTTTGCCCAGCGGCTGGCCAGCCCTTCAATGTTGCTCTGGCTCACCTTCACGCCCCGTGTCAGCCCAAAGAACTGGCTCAGCGTGTCCAGCGCTGCCGCCTTGTCCGCAATGGCCCGGCTCGCCGTCTGCTGGTCGTTCTTCTTCGCGTCCCGGCTGGCCTGCTCTGCCAGCTGATAGCGGAACTTCGCAAGGCCGCTTTCCTGTGCCAGCTCTCCGGTCCGGTAATAGTCCCGGATTTCCCGCACCACGCGGTCAGCGTCCACCCGGCCGCTGTACTCCTTGCTGGCCGCCACCCGGCCGTCCGCCGTAGAGATGTCCAGCGTGAACTGCCTGCGTGCGCTGCCCAGCTCCTGCGCCATCTGCCGGATCTGTTCCAGCTGCTGCGCGGTGGGTGCCGTGTCTGCCGAAAGGTCGATGCCAGGTCCCTCGGCCATCACGCGCACGTTGCCGTCCAGCAAAAATTCATTTAAGGCTTCCGTTCCAGTCTTTACCTCCGCCGGGCCGAACACACTCATGATCTCCCGGTGGTCGGTGTCTCGGGTGCGGTCATTCTGGGCAAAGTTCAGCATCTGACCGTCCGGCAGGATGTACCCCGCCCGGTTGAAATCCTCGGTCGTACCAAACTGTTCCTTTGCCAGTGCGCGGCGGTATTCTGCCTTGCTGCCGTAGGCTTCGGCCTTTGCATCATACGCCGCCTGTTCTGCCTTGCCCTCTGCCGCTCTTTGTTGCTGCATCCGGGCATTGACCGCTTTCATCCGGTCGTCCAGCGCGGCGCTCTGGTCATCCAGCTGCGCCATGCGGGCATTGTAGTCTTTGCGCTTTGCAAGGTAATTCTGGTATTCTTCGCTGTCCCGGTAGGCTTTTGCTTCCGCAGAAAAGATGCCCAGTGCTTTCTTCTTCGCTTCGATTGCCTTCACTGCATCGCTTTCCAGCCAGGCACTGCGTTCTTCCTTCAGGGCCCGCCGCTGCTTGTCCAGCTGCTGCTGTTCGTCGCGCAGCTTCGTCAGCTCGTCTGTCTCGCTCAGCTGATACCGCACATTTTTCTTCAGCGTCCCGTTATTTCCCTTGTTTTCGGCGGTTTCCTGTGCTATACTTGTGTCAGAAGATACTTCCTGAGCAGCCATAGCGCTGCTCCGCACATCCATCGGGAGATGTGTGGGAGTATCTTCTTTTTTTGTCGGTTTTCCGGCATCGTCAAATGTCACATAACTACCATCCGACCAACACACTTCGTGTGTATAAAAAGCTTTTCTGCCGTCTTCTCTTGTGTAAGAGTTCACAATTACCGCTTCGTTGATTCTGGTTTCATCCATAATTACCGGCCCAGCAAAAACATATGTGTCATAGCCCTTGCCTTGCCAGTTTTTTTCATATCCAATCTGATTGCCGTTACGAATCACTCCCGGAATAGCTGCAACCGCAGCCTGCTTTGCTGCGCTATTTCCATGACGCACTGTTTTATTCGCGCCATAATGCTTTAATTCAACGATTCCAAAGTTTTCTCTTTCCACTTTATTTCCGATCGAATCGAAAAAAGCATCAATGTTCTCAACATTCTCCCTCGCGTTTTTCCCGAAATTCACCTCATTTCCACGGATTTCCGCTACCGGCTCCATTTCTTCCAGTTCACCCAGATGATCGTTCATCTGTTCTGTCAGAGACTCGCTGTCCTCATGCAGCTTGAATCGTGTTCCTTCCGCCGCACCCTTGTTCTCAAGGGCTGCGGCGTTTTCTTTTGCACTCCGCAGGTTCTCCATAGCCTTTTCCGCGTGGGCAAAGTATTCGTCCTGCAGCACCCGCTTTTCCGCTTCGGCCAGGCGCTGTGCCCGCAGGGCTGCTTTGTTCTCCGGGTCCTTGGCCAGCACTTCCTTTGCGCGGCTCACGATGTCGCTCAGCAGTTCCTTCACCTTGTTCATCACTTTGCGGATGGTGCCTGCCCGGCCTGCATTCTTCTCAGCCTGCTGCCGCTGGAACTCCACCCAGCGCTTGAAGCTCGCTTCATCGCTGAAGATGCCGCGCCAGGCGTCCGCAACCAGTTCTTCCGCCGCCTGTTCATAGGTCAGGCCCTGCTGTGCATAGTCCGCAGCTTTCTCCCGGATCATCGCGTCGATGTTCTCATAGCCCTCGCTCTTTGCCAGAAATTCCAGCGCGTGCTGCTGCAGTGCCTGTGCGCCTTCGGCGTCCAGCGAGTTGTACCAGTGGTAGTCCTCGTGCAAAATGGTGCCGAACACGTCCTCGGCACTGTCCGCAAAATAGATTTGTGCCACCTCGGTGTCTACATAGGCTTTCACCCGGTCATTGCCCTGCAGCACCGTCTTCAGCACTGCGTCGGTGTCCGTAACCCGGGCGTTCAGCTCGATCAGCTGGGTGCCCACGTCGTTTGCCGTGCGCATGGTCCCCTTATAAAGCACCCGTCCGCTGCCGCTGGTGCTCTTTTCGGTCAGCTCTCCGCCCAGGGTCCCTCGCTGCATGCTCCCGGCTTCCATCTCGCCGTGCCCCTGCAGCCACGCCAGCTGTAAAGCCTGCCTGCCGCCGTCCTGTGCCAGCACATACTCGGTGTTCACCGCAAGCCCGTTCATGCCCTGCGCCAGCTCCATCGCCTTGTCAAAGGTGGTCACATCTTCCATCTGGCCCAGACGGTACAGGCTGCTGGCTGCAGCCGCATACCGCTCGGCATCTCCAATGCCCACCGGCATGTTTTTGCTGATGGTCTCACTCGCCGCATCCGACACCTTCCAGCGGGTCAGCTCCTGCTGCACCTGCCGCTGCTGTGTGCTCCGGCTCTGCTGCGTCAGACCGTAGGTCTCCCGCAGCCCGCCGTGCTGTTCCGCCGGGCTGCTTTCCACACTTTTCCCGTTGACTTCGCCCGCCCGCTGTGTTACAGTAGTCTCAGCAGACGAGCTCGCAGCTAACGTTTCGGACGTATGTCTGGGGTCGCTTTCAGCGGCATCCATAGGGGACTGCGATAAATCTGTCGTAGCGGAAGGATCTGCACTTAACGTTTTGGACGTATCTCTGGGGTCGGCAACGGCATCCATAGAGGGCTGCAGAACTTTCGCTATTTCTTTTTCCGGCACCCCAACGGACGACAAATATTCTGAAACAATAAAGTTTTTACTTTTTTTGGCATCTGTCACGGCTTCCACAATGATGTGGGAGCCGTCTATTTTTTTCTCAAAGATTACAATAGGTGCTTTTTTTCGATTTGCCGTATAGTATCCGTCCGCTTTTCTCGTTGCCAGATACGCATTGTCAAAATTGTTCAGTACATACGCTGCTCTTGCCACGTCGGCGCTTTCCTTCATGGTCGCATCCGCGCTGCCGTCGCCGCCCGCGTGCCGGTTCGTGATGTGGTTCACGCCGTTTGCATCCAGCATGGTCACGCTGCCCACCTTGTCAAGGCCGGTCAGCTCCTGCATGGCGCTGCGCATCCGGTCGCTGGTCTCGGTCACCATGTAGGGCGGCAGTTGTTCGCCCGCGCGCACCTTGTCCACATACTCGGCCATCTTCGGGTCCACGCTGTCCTTATACTCTGCAATGCTGGCATTCTGCGCCGGGGTATGTACCGCCGGGTCATCGTTTACAGCGGTCTGCTCTGTCACGGGTTCGCTTGCCGCCTGCTGTGTCGGGCCCGCTGCGTCCGCGCTCTCCAAACCGGCCGTTTCGCTTTCCGAACGGCCGGTTTTGTCGTTGTCTGCCACTGTTTCGTCCACAAACTGTTGCACCTGCTGCGCCTGCGCATCCGCCCGCACATCTTCCTGCTCTGCATTCCTTTGAGAAAGGCTCTCCCCTCGGGAGAGCTCCGTTGCAGCTCCGGCATCGCCGGACTGCAGCGGTGAGAGGGGTCCGCCCGCTGCCGCATCCAGCGCCGCATTCATCTTTCCCAGCCCGGTGCCCACAGCGCCGCCCAGCGCACCGGAAGCACCGCCGGTCAGGCCGCTTTCCACCGCGTTCAGGAAGGTGTCTTTCTTGAACAGGTTCTGTGCCGCGTCACTGTCGCCCAGCGCCGCGTCAATGGCCATGTCCGCATAGGTCTCCACAAAGGCCTGCATGGCGTTGTCCACACCGCCCGAGACGGCGTTTGCGATCACCGGGTACTGCTGTGCCAGCGGACCGTTATCTGCCACACTGCGCACCAGGTCTGCCAGCTTCCCCGCCAGCGTGTCCTTTGCGTAGTCCGTACCCATGGTCTTGGCCAGGTCTGCCGCGCCCACACTGTTGATGGCCCATCCCGCGCCGAACTTCAGCGCACCGCCTGCCAGCGTCTTGCCCGCGCTGTCGCCCTTTTCCACGCTCTGGCCCATGCTTTCTCCGGCTCCCTGCAAGCTCAGCACCGGCAGTACCATCGCGGGGTCGATGCTTGCGACCACAAGGTTCTCGCCTGCGCTGGAAACAATGCCCAGTGCCTTCTGCGCCAGCGGTGAAAGGCCGCTCATTGCTGCGCCGGTCAGGTCCTGGCTGCGCTTGTGCAGCTGGTAGCCCACACTCTTTTCCGGGTCAACGGCATCCTTCACCTCGGTGGCCGCATACCGGCTGCGCATGTCGTCGATCTCGCCCTGCGTGTATCCCTTTGTAATCAGCTCAGCGTCGCTGTACTTCGGGCTTCCGTTGGAGTCCACCGTGTCCACCAGCTTGAACAGCTTTTCCTGCCGAGCGTCTCCTGCCAGGCTTTCTTTCAGGGCATCCCGGTTCTTCTTTGTCACGCTGCTGTTCTTCACGGCCTGCACCGCATTTTCGCCCATCTGCAGGCCGCCTGCGGCAATTTCTTCCGCAATGCCGCCGATGGTGTTCGACGTGCGCCGTACCGCACGCTGCCACGCGGGCAAGGCATCGAAATCCCGGATGTATGCCTTTGCCTCGTTGATCTCGGTCTGCGTGTATCCCTTTGCCTGCAATTCCGCGTCGGTGTAGTCCCGCCTCCCGGTGCTCTGTGCCGTGGGCGCACTGGCCATAGCGCCGGTTCCGTCCTGTGCCTGCATCGCGTTGCCGCGCTGGACATAAGGCTGCTGTTCTCCGGTGCCACCCCGGATCAGGTTTACCAGCTCCCGGTGTTTCGGGTCCGCATCCATCCACTGGTTCAGTTCATCAAAGCGGTCGGGCTCGCTGTTTCTGGCAAAATCCTCTTTTGCTTCTTGTGCCGTACGTGCATACCAGTCCACCCGTTTTCCGTCGCCCGCCGCAATGGTCTGTTTCAGCGTATCTGCATTCGGTGCGCTGTTCACTGCGCCGTATCCGCTCTGCAGCTGCATCGCGCCGCCGGTTGCTGCATACGGCTGCCGCTTTTTCTCGGTCGGCTTCACCGTACCGCGCACCTGCGCCGCCGGGGTGCTGCTGCCAACCTTTCCCAGCCATTCCGGCTGTGCCGTGCCGCCCCGGGTGCCGTTTCTCTCGCTCTGGGTCCCGCTGCCCGGCACCTCCAGCTGCAGCTTCGGGTTCGTGCTGCCCATCATCTGTGCCAGCACCTGCCCGCCCAGGCTGCCCCCGGTGCTGCTCTGGCTGCTGCCCGTGTTCGTCCGGGCGCGGCGGGTCTCGGTGCTGGCCCCCGCACTGCGGTTCACCCACGCTTCGGTGGTCCGTTTCCCGGTGCTGCCCCGCAGCGCGTCGATTTTCTCCGGTGTCCAGCCGCTGCCGGTGCTCCGGTTCCCCGCGGCGGTGCTGCTGTGTGCACTGCTGCTTCCGGTTGTGCTGCCCGCCGTGCCGTTCTTACCCTTGCGCAGTTCGTCGATCTCTTTTGCTGTCCAGCCCATATGCTCACCTCATCATTTCGTTCCGAGCCACTCATAGTCGATCTGGTTCATGATGCTCGATACCAGGTCACTGGAAAGGCCGCTGTCATTTGCCAGCGCGCTGGCGATCTGGCTCTGGCTGTAGCCGCTGTTGGCCAGCTGCCGCGCCTTGTACATGCCCTGTTCATACGGTGTGCCGTTCGCCTTGCCCGGGTTGCCCGTGCCGGTCAGCCGGTCGATGCGCCCTGCATTGGCCAACACTTCGGTGTAGTAGTCGTAGCTCGCATCTGTCGGCTTCATCGTGTTGTACTTGGTCAGCATCGTGTTCAGCTGCGGCTGCGTGTATCCGGCCGCTTTGCCCGTGCCGGTGCTCCCGCTCTTGCCGCTCGACCTGCTGCCCGAGCTCCTACTGCTGCCGGTCTTCGTGCCGTACTTCCGCTGCAGCTGCAGCTGACCGCTCAGCAGGTTCAGGTTGCTCTGGTTCTGCCGGTTTGCAATGGTGCTGTAATAGTCGATGCTGTTCGGGTCCAGCCCCACCGCCGTCAGATAGCTCTTGGCCGCCGTGTCGTAGCCGCTGCCTGCCAGACCCGCTGCCGTGGTCAGATAGGTCAGCTTATCCTGGTCCACCTGCGAAAGCCCCTGCCAGGTGTCCAGCATCGTGCTGTCCAGCCCGTATTTTGCCAGCAGCTGCGTTGCTGCGTCATCAAAACCGGCCTGCTTGTAGGCAGCCGCCTGCTGCAGTGCCGCCATCTGGTCGCTCAGCTCGTTCCGGGTCAGACTGTCATTGTACTGCCGCTCTGCGAAAGCGTTCTCCCAGTCCTGCTGCCGGTATCCGCGGTAAGCGTCATACCCTTCCAGCGCCGCTGCGCCCACGTTCTTCAGCACATTCCACGCATTGCTCAGGAAATCGCTCTTTTCCTGCCGCGCCTGCTGGGTCTGGTCGTACTGGTAGTTTCGCCAGTCTGCCGCGTTGCTCACGCTGCCGTCGTATTCGCCCCGCGCCAGCTGGTCCTGCCCCAAAAGGTTCGAAAGCTGCGTGCCCTTGCCCGCCAGCTCGGCCTGCCACTGGGTCAGTGCGTCCGCCCGGGCCTGCGCCAGCGTGCCCGCCGTGCTGCCGGTCTGGCTGGCCGCCGCCTGGTTCGCCGCACTCTGGGCCCAGTCCGCCCCGTACCCGCCGGAAAGCCCCTGTGCCGTCTGCGCGGCCGCGTCGGCCCCTGCGCCTGCATTGTTAAACAGGCGGCTCAGCGCGCCCCGGTAGCTGTCGCTGGTCGAAGCGTAACCCGTGCCCGCCTGGTTCTGGCCGGTCATGTTCTGCAGCGCGTTCTGGATGTCCTGGTCATAGCTGTTGTCATAAGCCCCCGGCATCGCGTTCTCCGCGTCGGTCAGCTTCTTCTGTGCATTGTTCAGTCTCGAAAATACGCCCATTGTGTTCTCCTTTCTTTACAAAAAGAACGGCAAAATCTGCGCCGCCAGCCCGATCACCTGGAGCAGCCCGTTCAAAAAGTCCTGCGTGTTCTGCTGGTGCTCGTTGTAGGCGTTCTGGTATTCGTTCTGCCGGTAAGAAAGCCCGTCCTTCCAGTTCGCCAGGTCCTTCTGGTACTTGTTGTAGTCGTTCTCCTCGGCGCTCTGCAGCCCGCTCAGTTCGGTCTGCAGCCCGGCCTTCTTCGTGTTGTACTCGCTGCGGCTCTGGCTCATCAGGCCGTCCAGCACGTTGTCCAGGTCGTTCATGGTCGATGCATAGGCCTTCTGGCCCGCCTGGGTGCCGTAGCTGGAGCCGTAGCCGCCGGTCCGTGCGCTGGCATCCGCCTGGGCGTTCTGGTTTGCCAGCTTCGCCTTCTGGGTGTACTGGCTCTTGTACTGCTGGTACGCTGTGTCCGCCGCCGGGTCATAGTCATAGTCGCCCATGCCGTCGATCTGGCCCATCACGTCCTTGATCTGCCCCTGGTACTTGCTCTGATAGTCCGCGGGCTTCGTCTGCTCGTAGCGTTCCAGCTCGCTTCTCGCGTCCGTCAGTCTACTCATGCGTTCTTCACCTTCTTCAAAAAGTCCTCGTTCATGTTCTCGCTGTCCAGATTGGTCAGCACATACCCCAGCTGTTCCTGCAGCTGGTACAGGTAGTTGGTCAGCGCTTCGGCATCTTCGGCCGGCATGTCCGCGCTGAACTTCGGCAGGCCAATGCCCGCCAGTCCCGCCACACTTGCCATTGTTTCGCTCCTTTCTACCGTCTCGGCACCGCGCCGCTCACCCGTCCTCCGGCTGCGTCCGCCAGCGTCAGGGCCACGCTGCGCAGCACCATCTGCCCGCTGCCGGAAAACTTCAGCCGCATCAGGTCGTGCCGCCGCGGCACAAAGGGCAGGTTGATCCGCTCGTCGGCCCGCACCGCTGCGCAGCTGCCCACCGTCTCCCAGTCCCCGCCGTCGTAGCTCACGGCCACGTCCACCACTGTGTAGGCCAGTGCATCCAGCCGCAGCGTCACCCGGCTCACATACTTGTCGTCCGGGCTGCTCATGCCAATGTCGCCGGTCACCGCCTCAAACTGTAACCGCGTCTCGGTCTCGCCGTCCTCCTCCCGGTCCGGGTCTGCCGCCCATAGGGCATTGCCGTCCCAGAGATACAGCTGCTGCCCGGTGCCCACCATTTCGGTGCCCGCCGGGCTTTCCTCGTGCCACAGGCCCGTCTCCGTGTCGTACACCAGCAGCCGCCCGCCGGTCTCCGTTTTTCGTTTCAGGTAAAGGTAGTACCGCGCATCCAGGCTGCCGCCCATGGCCCACTCCACCGCCGTCAGCCTGCCGGTGGCCAGCGTCCCGGACACCTTTGTGGGCAGGCTGCCGCCCCAGGCCATCACCCCGTCCGGCGAAAGGTAATAAAGCGTCTCCGCGATCACGCACAGGCTGCCCGCTGCGTTCGCCGCCACGCCCCGGCACCGCACGCTGGAAAGCTGGTAGTCGCTGGGCTTCGAGCCGTACAGCTTGTGGATGCAGTTCTCCTTGAAGAACAGCACATACCCCATGCAGCTGGCCGCGCCGGTAAACGCCCCGTCGCTGCCCACGCTCACTGCGTAGCTGTCCGAAGCGATGCCCCGGTAGCTGTACCAGTTGGTGGGGTCGCCCAGGGCGCAGGCGTAAATGGTGTTCTCCTTCCGGCTGCAGCCCCACACCCGGTTGCCCTGTTCGGTCACAAAGTCGAAGTCCGGCACCCGCCGTTCCACGGCTACCGGCGCGGTCGCCGCTTCGTTCTCGGTCACTTTGCCGTCCAGGCTCTGCCAGGTGGTGCCGGTGCGCCCGATGGTCCAGCTGCCGTAATACCGGTCCGTGTCCTCCGTGGGCACCAGCGTCGCAATGATGTCATCTTCTTCCAGCGTCCCCACCGTGATCTCTCCGTTCAGCCCCGCCGCCACGGCGTCGCACACGGCCTGCGGCATCCCGCTCAGGGTCACGGTGTCGCCTTCCTTCAGCACACCGCCCACGCCCGGGCAGTGGATGCGCACCGTCTGCAAAAGCACTTCCTGCCACTTCTTGTTTTTCGCGCTGTACTTCAGCAGCACACTGCCGGTCCCGTAGGGCGCGTCGTCGGTGCTTTTCAAAAACAGCTGCCCGTCCTCCGGCTTTTCCGGTTCGGTGTCTCCCACGCCGGTGGGGTGGTAGAGTACTCCTTCCGTGTCGCAGGGCGTCACGGTCATGGCTTCGTCCCCCAGCTCCCACTTCGCGGCAAGGTCGGTCAGGGTGCCCGTCTCGGTGTCAAAGGCCTTCTTGTCCGGCCAGATCAGCACCTTCGTGCCCATGCCCGCCAGCGCCTTGTGCTCGTCGGTCAGGGCATTTTCCAGCACCACGGCCCCGCTGCGGCCCTCGTCTGCGTCCGGCGTGTACTCCAGCGTGGTGCCCCGGCAAAGCAAAAGGCCGTTCAGGTGGTACATGCCGTTCACGTCCTTCACCTCCCGGGTCTTTCTGCGCGGGGCTCGGGTCTGCAGCGCCGGGTATCCCCGGCTGGAAAAGTTCAGCGCCCGGCTCAGCTCTGCCTCGCTGCACCCATAGGTCTCGTTCACGCCGCCAAAGGCCCGCAGCAGCTGCCGCCCGGCCTGTAAAATGTTCAAATTGGTTCCATCTATCATGCTGCACCTTCCTTTAAACAAGGCTCCCACCTTGGGGGAGCTCCGCAACGCGCCGCCGTCAGGCGGACGGAAGCGGTGAGAGGGCGTCAATACCTCCACTGCACCCCGCCCGCCGGGGGATACTTCCGCCGCATCCACGCGGCAAACTCCTGCACATAGTCGCTGTACATCTGCAGCTCGTTCGTGGCCCGGGCCGTCTCGCCCAGCGCCAGGTCCATCTGCGCGCACAGCCAGTGGGGGTACAGCGGGCCAAACTCCTCCGGTGCCAGCAGTTCGGTGTCGTAGGCAAGGCCGTCTGCCCATGCCTTGTCCGCGCCCACCGCGTCAAAGTCGCTGCATGTGCTGCGCTGCACCACGCTGGAGCGCAGCCGCGCGTCGCACTGCCGCAGCCAGTTCTGTTTCAGCGTGTCGGAAAATTCGTTGTTCGGCCGCATCTCGTCGGCCTGTTCAATTGCCTGTCCTGCCGTCATCTCATCAACTCCTTCATGCAAAAACACCCGGCACAGCCAGAGTGCCGCTGTACCGGGTGTCCGTTGTTTCTGTCAGATTACACGCGCTGTGCCTGCTGCACCGCTGCCGCCTCTGCTGCCGCGATCTTCTCCGCTGCAGCGTTGTCCATCTCCTCACTGTGGCGCAGCACCTCGGCAATGGCCTTCGGCACCTCCACGTCCACACCGCGCTGGATCAGATAAGTCTCGCCGTTCACGCCCACGAAAACGGGCTCGCTGTAGCGGTGCCCGTCCTTGAACAGATGCACGATCTCGGTGTCCTTCTCTGCCTGTGCGTTCTCCTGCACAGCTTCGGTCATTGCTGCAGCGTCCTGCACCGCAGCTTCCTGCTTCTTTACTGCCATAGTTTCTCCTTTCATGCGCCGCAGCGCACATCATCTGCCCCATGGGCAGACATCATTTGCCCGTCCGGGCATCCTCATTGCACAGCACATCATGCCGCGCCAGCGGCTTTGTGTCAATTCGCCAGTGCCTTGGCGCTGTATCTCTCGCTGCAGCTCTCAATGCGTACCATGTACGGCTCGCTCAGGCGTTCGGCGGTCTTGGTGGCCTTCCAGCCCACGGACGCGCGCTGGTTCAGCGGGTCGTCGCCGTAGCCCAGCTGCTTCACGATGTGCTGCATGCCGCCGCCTTCCAGTTCGGTGGTAGCGTAGGCGTGGGCACCCAGCACCAGGGTGCTGAAAACCGCCAGGCCCGTCGGGCAGCCGGTGCCGGTCCAGATCTTCGCCTCGCTCGACACCACGAACCTCACGTTGTTGATCTTGCCGATCTCGCCGTTGAAAATTTCCTCCGGGGCCGCGTACTTGTGGGCGTCCACCCATGCCGGGTCCTTGCGGATGTCGTAGCTGGTGTACGGGTGCACGATGGCCACATAGCTGTCACCGATGGGGTCCGCGTTCTGGGCCTGCAGCAGGGCCACGGCCTGGTTGATCACGTCCACGGTCAGCTGCGCAGTCTTGTCCAGGCCTGCGCGGCTGCTCACGGCCGTCTCCACGCCGTCGGCCACCTTGGGCGCATAGATCACGTTGGTGCCGCCGTTCAGGATGTCGCGCACGATGGTGTCCATGGTGCGGCCGCCCTGGCTTGCCAGCAGGTTCGTGGCCTGCACCACGTTGTTGTCGATGGCGGTCAGGTCCAGCATGTCGGTCAGGGACACCCAGCCGCCGTACTGGTGCACGTCTGCGGTCACCGTGGTCACGGTCAGGGTCTGGCCCGCCGGGGTCACGCCTTCGGTCAGGGGCTCGGTGGCCTTCGGCAGCGCCGTGTACTTGCGGAACTCAATGGTCTTGCCGTTGTTGGCCGGGATGGGGTAGCTGTCGCCGAACTGGTCATGCACCAGTGCAGGCTCTGCCAGGTCCAGCAGGGTCTTCTCGTAGTAGGTCTTCATTTCAGCGGACATGCCGCTGGTGGCGGTGGTGTTCTGCAGCTGTGCGCTTGCGTCAGCAAACAGCTGCAGGTCCATCTTCTTGTAGATGTTCATCTTGTCGTCCTCCTTCAAAAGGTTTTTATCTTTCTCGCACCCTTCGCGCGGGAAATTCATTCTCACAGCACGATCCGTTCCCCGCGCCGTGCCCGGCGTGCCAGCTCGGCCCGCTGTGCGCGGGTCATGTGCTCCACGTCCACCTTGGTCTCTGCCGCGCCGCCGGGGCGCACGCCGTTCTCGGTGGGTCTCTGGCCGCGCTGCTGGATGCGGGCTGCCACACCCTGTTCCACCTGCTTTGCGGTCTGGGCGGTCTGGTTCTCCATCAGCTGGTCAAAGTAGGCTGCGCGGTACGCCGCTTCCAACCCGATGCCCCGCCGGATCATGTCCGCCACGGCCGGGTTGTTCAGCACTTCGTCCAGCGCAAAGCTCGGGTACTTCTGCTGCAGCCTTTCCGCTTCCGCCTGCCACTGCGCCTGCACCGCCGCCACACGCTGCTGGTGCTCGGCGGCCGCGCGCATCTGTTCGGCCCGCTGCTTCTCGGCGTTGGCCCGCTGCAGCTCCCCTTCCATCCGGTCCATCTCCCGGGCCGTCTTCACGCTGATGCCCTTTTCGGCGGCAAGGGTCTCGTAATAGGCGTCGTTCTTCACCTTGCCGTTCTTCACCGCGTCGGTCAGCGCGGTCAGGCTGTCCGGGCTGCTGGCGTCCACACCGTAGGCTTCGCCCAGCGCGTCCATCAGCGCCTTCACCTGGGGGTTGTTCTGGATGTTCTGCACCGCCACCTGTGCCGCGCGCTGCATGGCTTCCTCAAACTCCGCCGCATACTCGCCCTGCATCAGCTGGCCAAAGGCCCGGCGCTTTTCCGCCGGGTCTGCCGGTTTGTGCTCCGGTTCCTGTTTCTCCTGCTGCGTCTCCGGCTTTTCTTCGCCGGGTGCATCCTCTTTTGCAGCTTCGCTGCCGGTATCCGCGCCGCTATCGGCAGCCGGGGCCGGTGCGCCCGCTTTCGCGCTCTTTCCCGGGTGGCTTCTCTTTGCAAGCCGCTCCTGTGCGGGGCGCAGTTCCGTTGCCTGCACCGCCGGTGCGCTCTCCGCACCCTCAGCACCAGCTGCAGAACCAGAAGCTGCAGCTCCTTCTGCAAAGAACTGCAAATTCAACACGCCGCCCAACGGGTTGCGGCTCCCAGCGTCCATTTCGTGCCTTGAGCGGCACTCATGTCCTGCTGGCCGCGGCCCCAACAGCTCCTCCCTGTTTCCGCCGCAGGCAGCGGTCGTCGCCGTTGCAGCGAACAACTGTAAGTCCACATTGTCGGTGTCGTTCGCGTGCAGGTTCACAAACCGCACATTCTCCGGGTACTGCTTGGCCAGCAGCATCAGCCCGTCCGTCACCAGCTCAAACTTTGCCATGTTGTCGAAGCTCTGTTCCGCCTGTACGGTCAGGATGTTGCAGTCGTCCTGGCTCTGGGTCACGGTACCGCCGTCCACGCTGTATGCCAGCGTCTGCATCAGCGCCGACACCGCCGCGCACACAATGTCTTGCCCCTTCGGTGCAAAGCCCGCGTGCCCCGATGCCTGCAGGATCATGTCATGTCCCTTTTCGTCGTAGATGATCGTGATCATTTCCGTTTCTCCTTTCATGCGCCGCAGCGCACATCATCTGCCCCATGGGCAGACATCATTTGCCCATCCGGGCATCCTCATTGCGCAGCACATCATTCTTTGTTCGGGTTGTTCACGTCCATGGCCCGCTTCGCCGCCTGGCTCGAAAGGCTGGTGGAACTGTCGCCCACCACGCCGCCAAGGCTGTTCAGGGTGCTGGCTGCTGCGATCTTTCCGCCGCTTCCGCCCCCGCTGCCCGCTGCCGCCTGGCTGGCTGCCCCCGCCGCCGCGCTCACGTTGGTGCCGTTCTGTGCGTCGATGATCGCCGCCATCTTCTGCAGCTGCTGTGCCATCTGCTGCAGCTGCTGGTACAGTGTGCCGTTCTGGCTCACCCGCTCCCGCACCTTCTCAATGCCTTCAAAGTCCATCATGTCCAGCGCCGCCAGTGCCGCGTCCGCGTTCGCCGGTGCAAAAAATCCCAGCTGGTAGCACTCCTTCGCCGTCTCGTTCTGGGAAAGGCGGCTGAAGGTGCTTTTCTTCGCCGCACTCACCGTGATGTCAAAGATCGGTTCCCGGTCGCCCAGCTGCACACCGCCCACCATGCCGCCTGGCTGGGGCTGTAACTGCGCATTGCTGAAGGGCACATACTCCGTGCCGCCGCTCTCTCCCGTGATGCGGTACACTCTCTGCTCGTCGTAGAACTGCCGCATCAGCTCGATGATGAAGTAGCACTCCTGCGCAAAAGCCCGGTAGGCGCTTTTCAGCATGTCGCGGCTCAGCTTCGAGCCTGCTTCCTGCAGCGCTGCAATGGCGCTGGCCGCCGTCAGGCCGCTGGTGGTGCCGCCCTGGGAAACATCGCGGTTGCCGCTGATCTCCTTCAGCTCGTTCACCCGGTCGTCCCGGTAGGTGATCAGGTTGCCCGCAAGCCCCGCCGTCTGCAGCGGCCGCATGCTCTCGTCGGTCACCCGGCCCGCCGCATGCACGATGTCCCGGCCAAAGTCGGCCAGTTCTTCCTCGTTGATCCCCGCCGTGTCGCTCAGGATGTACCGCTGCTTTGCGCTCAGCTTCACGTTCTCGTCCATGGCGTGGTTCATCTCGTCAATGGCGGTCTGGGTGTCCTTCATCACGTCGATGTACCCGAAGCCCGCCGGGCTGTCCTCCTCGCGGAACAGCGGGTCGAACACAAAGGGGTACTTTCCGTGGTCGTAAAAGCCGCTCTCCGCGTACTGCGGGTCGTTCTCGCTGGCATACAGCACGATGCCGTTGCAGTACTTGCAGTAGTGCAGCACCGTCTGCCCGCCGGGCTGGGCCTTTTTGTAGTACCAGTCCACCACCACGCTCTTGTCGGCGGTGTCGATGCTGTCATCGTGGATGTACTTTGCCACGTCCAGGCTGTGGCCGGTGTGGCCTTTCAGCTGCGGGTACTGCGCTTCCAGCTGTTCCGAGTTTGCCAGGCTCAGGCTGAACAGGTTCGGCGAGTCCTGAATGTCCTCCACGCCCGGCTCCCAGTACAGCATCAGCAGGTTCACGCTGCGGATGCTGATCTCGCCCAGGCCCTTGCGGGCCGTCGGGTCCCAGAAGATGCCCTTCACGCCGGTGCCGGTCTTCAGCTTGCGCCACCAGGTGTCGCTGTACACCGTCTCGTAGTCGCACTGTTCCAGCACCGTGGGCAGAATTTTGGAGAGTACCTTCGCGGTCTCCTCGTCGTCCGCCGCCCGGGGCAGCACGTTGGGTTCCGGGTAGTTGTCCATGGCGTCGGCGTGCTTGTTGGCGATGCTGTTGAACAGCCACCCGCTGGAAGGCTGGGCCTTGCCAGGCATCATGGGGTTCTGGTAATTTTTCCAGTGCCCCATGCGGAACCACAATTCGTTATCCACAATGCGCTTGTCCAGTGCCGCCTTTCCGGCCTTGTAGCGCTGCAAAGTCTGCATCGCCTCGGCCACCTGTGCTTCGCCCACCGGCAAAGCTTCGTTCTCGTATTCGTCCATCGCGTTTCTCCTTTTCATCTTTATAAGCTCGCCCCTTCGGGAGCGCTGCCTGAGAGGTTCAAATTCGGTAAAATCTTGCCCGCTTGTGCAGTTCCAGCGGGTCGTCGGGCATGGGCGGTGCCGCACAGCGCACCGGCGGGCTGATGGGGTTTTCCATCAGCACATAGCGGCACTCGTCGTAAATGTGGTCCTCCTGCCGGGTGTCGATGTCCTCCACGTTGCTTTCGTCGTATACGAGGTTCGGGATGGTGCGGATAAAGTGCTTGCAGGTGTTGAATACCTGCAGCATGGGTCTGCCGTCGGTGTCAAAGTTCAGCCGGTAGTGGAACTGCATCTTGCCCGCAAGGCGGGTGTGGTCGCCGGGCGACCAGTGCAGAAAGTTCGGGCTGCGTTCCATCATGGCGGCGATGCTCTCGCCCCGGCTCTCGTCGAAGATGGCCGGGTCGGCGATGCCGTGAATGGCCCTCCCACGCAGCAGCGGGTCGTTCTGTTCCACCTCCCGGATGCGGCGGGCCTGCTCCACCGGGTCGATGCGCAGGCCCTCGTTGGGGCGGCCCGTGCAGCCGTACAGCTCCCGGATACGGTAGAGCCGCCCGTCCTCATCCGCAGCGTACCACCCCACCGAGAAGGGCTTCGAGAAGCCAAAATCGAACCCCCGGTAGATGGTCCAGTGCTTCGGGATGGTGAAGGGTGCGATGACATGCGTCCAGCGCTGATCCTGATAATGGGCCGGGTCGTTGCGCCACTCGGTGAACACCTGACCGCTGAAGCTGTCCCAGCTGCCATAGAGCAGGGCCTGCTTTTCCGCTTCGGGCAGGCTTGCCAGACTGGCAAGGTAGTCCGGGTCATTTTCCAGCAGGGCGGGGTTGTCGAACACGCTGGACGGGATAAACACCCTTGCCCGCTCCAGCACCTTCTCGGTTCCGTCCGGCATCCGCACCGGGAACTGTTCCACAATGGGGGTGCCGGGCGGGGCAGGCGTGATGAACCGGGCTTTCACCCAGCCGTGCCCCACACCGCCGGGATTGGTGGTGGCCCGCAGGTAGACCCGGGTGCCCGGGCCGGTAGGGCGGTTGCGGCTCATCATATAGCTGTACTCTTCCCACTCGAAATGGGTCAGCTCATCGAACCCGATGAAGTCGAAGGCCTTGCCCTGATAATTTGTGCGGTCCTTGGTGTACTGCATGGAACCAAAGTAGATCTTTGCCCCGCTGGGGAATACCCACACATGGCTGGTGGCGTTGTACTGCGCCGTAGGAAAAGCCCGCTTGTAGTAGGCCATGCTCTTGTCCACCAGATCACTGAGCTGGGGGTAGGTCTTGCGCAGGATGAGCCCCCGATAGTGGGGGATGTGCACCTGCCGCAGGGCCTCGATCACCAGCGCGTCACTCTTGCCGCCGCCTGCCGCGCCCCCGTACAGGGCTTCCGGTTCCGGGCGGCGCATGAACTCCGCCTGCCGGGGCTGGGGCCGCCATACGATCTCTGCATTCATACGTCCTCCACGGCTGGCAGAAGCACCACGCCGCACGCCCGGGCCTCGGCATCCGCACCCTGATCGTTCAGGGTCTTGGCCACCGCGGCCAGATCCTTCAGCACCGCCGTGGCCTCCTTGAGCCCTTTCATCAGGGCCGGGTCAGAGCCATCGGCACGCTGGGCCTTCTGCCGGGCGTTCAGCTCCTTGACCTCCTGCGCCAGCATGGTGCTCAGGGTGTCGGTGGCCTTGTGCAGGCTGGCAAGGCTCTTGTCCCTGCCCGGCTGTTTTGCTTGCGCCATCCTGTGTTCTCACATCCTTTCTGTTTGGCTTGGCACAAGGATACCAGCTTTTCGTCCCCTGCAACAGCGCGCACTTTTGCAGGGCCGTTTTGTACTTTTAGTGTTATAAAATCCTATTTGTATAAATCAAACTCTTGTTTTTCATCGCTGTATCGCACCGTGCAGAAATCTCCGTTTTTCTCCCGGATTTTCCATGCACAGGCACATCAGGTGCGTGAAGCGCCTTTTGCGCAAAAAAGCAGGCACTCCGCCCGCCCCATCCGGGGCAAAGGCAGAGTGCCTGCTTTCGTTACAGATTCAGTTTCGGTTCTGCTTACAGGGTCTCGATGCGGTCAAACAGCTGCTTGCCTGCTTCCACAGCGTCCTTGCTGCCAAAGGCCACACGGGTGGCGTTTGCCATCCGGTCAGCAAGGTCTGCGGCCTGTGCCCGGATCGTTTCAGCTGTCACGCTGCACATGACCTTGCGGTCCGCGGCCAGCATGGCATCGGTGATGCCGCAGAAGTACCGGCGGTCCAGCTCCTTGGCCTCAGCGTTGGGCTTTTTGGGCGAATCCATCTCGGACACCGCACCCACGATGAACTCGTTCAGGTCTTTTTCGGTGTACTCCCGGCCTGCCAGCACCTCGGGAGCCTTGGCAAAGGTCTCGTAGCTCTCGGCCAGGTGGGGGTCACGGTAGGTGTACAGTCCTTCGGTCTGGGCACGGGTCAGCATTCCGGTGCCGTAAGCGCCGCCCACCTCACGGATGTTGTGCCACAGGTATTCGTAGCTCATAATGCGGGCCAGCACCCGGCGGTCGGCCTGCCGCTCCATGGGCCAGGTCAGGATATCATAGTTCACGCCGCCGTCAATGATAAAGGCCTCGTTCACGGGGGCCGTCAGCACCTCCGTGTAGGGCTTGGCAGCGGTGCGGCCCTGGGCAGCAAAGGCACTGCCGGGCAGCAGGGCACGCAGCTTTGCCAGCGCTTCCTCGCTGCCATGCAGGCTGACGGTCAGGGCTGCATGGTTCAGCACCTTTTCCCGCACCGCCTCCAGCTTTTTGCCCATGGCGGCCCAGTCGGCCCGTTCCATCAGACCGCACAGGAAGTGGTATCCGGTCACGCCGCTGACCTTCTTCCATTTAACGGTAAAGGCAGCTGCACCGGCGCTGACGGAGGACACCGTTGGTTTTTTGGGCGCTGCAGCAAAGGCGGTGGTAGGCACGGCAAAGCAGCTAAGCAGCATTAGCAATGCCAGGCATACGGACAAAGTCTTTTTCATCATTTCTCTCCTTCTAAAATCATTAAAAAGTGTGTGAATTTACAATTTTATTATAGCATAAGACTTTGCCCCTTGCAATAGACAGGGCAAACATTCTATCTAAAAGCAGAAAAAAGGAGACTCCTGCGAGTCTCCTTTTTTATTTCTATTTATATAATTATCACCAGCGCCAGGTTGCCCTCGTCACGGCTGACGATATGCAGCAGCTGATCCACCGGAACCTTGTCCTCCTGCTCTGCAAAGGCATACAAGGTCTGCGCCTCTCCCTTGCGCATAGACTGGGGCAAAATGCGATTATACGCAAAGGGCTCTTCATCAGTCTTGCTTCTCCATTAATGCCTGCGCCAGCCGGGCTGCCTTGCACAGTTCCTCCACACTGGTGTATTCGCTCACAGCGTGGCAGTTATTCATAGCCGTAGCCACCACCAAACCCTGTATGCCGTGTGCGGACAGGATATTACAGTCACTGCCGCCGTAAGTGTCCGTAAATCGAGGCGCAACGCCCACAGCTTCGCAGGCCCGTTTGAACCGCTGGGCAACAGGTGCGTCCGTGTCTACTCGATAACCGGTAATATGTATAGTATGGTTAAAATTAAGTCTGGCGTCCACCGCCTGTGCCTGCTCCACAAACTCGCTGTGAATCTCGTTGAGTCGATCCAGGGCGTCCTGATGGCACAAGGCACGAATTTCGCCGGTGACGGTGCAACTGTCCGGCACAATGTTGGTGGCGCGACCGCCGGATATGGTGCCCACATTTACCGTCACATCGCCCCATCGCCCACTGGGAAGATTGGCAACTGCAGCAGCAGCCACCTGAATGGCGTGCACGCCGTCCTCCGGCGCAAAGCCGGCGTGGGCTGCCTTGCCCACTACCTCTGCTGAAAAAGTAATCAGCGTAGGCGCTGCCACAGCACATTCCCCAACCGGACCGGACAAATCCATCACATACGCCGTCTTGGACTGCAGACGCTGTGCATCAAATGCCTTGGCACCCACACAAAAATGCTCCTCCCCGGTGGTGAACAGCAGTTCCAGCGTCGGATGGGTCGCACCGCTCTCTAACAGAGAAGCCACACCCTCTAAGATTGCCGATACACCGGCAAAATCATCAGCACCTAATACCGTATCACCACAGGAGGTAATGCGACCGTTCTCGTCCGTGACCGCCTGCTTGCCCCGGGACGGCTCCACCGTGTCCATGTGGGCAGCAAAGAGCACCGGCTCCAGCGACGGATCACCGGGAATGGTTGCCAGCAAGTTGCCGCAGGTACTGCCGGTGGCAGCAGCGGAGTCGTCTTCTGCCACCTGCACGCCCAGCGCCGTCAATCGTTCCTTAATGTAACGGCAAACCGCCTGCTCGTCAAAGGAAGGGCTGTCCAGTGCTACCAGATCCGTAAATGTCTTCACCAATCGTTCTTTGTTCATGCTATATCACCATTTCCTACAAATGTTCTATGTTTTAATGATACAACCCTGTGGGTTGCCTGTCAATATAAAAAGAGCAGAAAGTCACACTCTCTGCTCTTACCGTTTCCATTTACGGATTGATTTGCAGCTGCACGCCGTCGTCACCTGCAGTCAATGCAATTGCCTGTATGTCCTGATCCTGATGGAACACCAATGCACTTGCCAGCTGATCCTCCACCTGGCGGCGCACCGCGTCACGCAAACCGCGGGCGTTCTTCTTGGAGCCATAGGCGATCTTTGCCAAATACACCGGCACACTGTCGTCATAGGTCAGGGTAATGCCCTTGTCCTGCATACCGGGCACCAGTTCATCCACCATCAAGCGGGCGACCCGCTGGAAATTCTCAAAAGTCAGCTTGTTAAAGACGATCACCTCGTCCACACGACCCAGGAATTCCGGACGCAGAAAGCGCTCCAGGGCTTTCATGGTCACATCTCGGTTCATTTCTCCCTGGGACTTGCCAAAGCCCACAGTGGCAGCGTCGGTCGATCCGGCATTAGAGGTCATCACAATAATGGTATTTTCAAAATTCACCGTGCGACCCTGTGCATCTGTGATCCGACCCTCGTCCAGAATTTGCAGCAAAATGTTCAGCACATCTTTATGGGCCTTTTCAATCTCGTCAAACAGAATCACGCTGTAAGGCTTGCGCCGTACTCTCTCCGTCAACTGCCCGGCGTCGTCATAGCCCACATAGCCGGGAGGCGAGCCGATGATACGAGAGACAGAAAACTTCTCCATATACTCGCTCATATCCAGGCGGATCAGGGCGTCCGGGGTGTCAAACATATAGGCGGCCAACTGCTTAACCAGCTCCGTCTTGCCTACGCCGGTGGGACCAACAAAAATAAAGGACTGGGGCCGCTTGCGGGGACTGATTTGTACGCGACCTCGGCGCACGGCTGCGGCAACCTTTTCAATGGCTTCATCTTGGCCGATGATATGGGCTTTCAGCGCCGGCTCCAAACCGGCCAGTTTTTGAATATCCCCCTGCTCGATTTTTGCAGCAGGGATCCCTGTCCACATGGAGATCGCGCTGGCAATATCCGCCTCCAGCACCTGATTGTCTTTGGCCTTTTCCTGCAAAGCAGGCAGCTTTTCGTCAATGGCCATCACTTCGGTTTTCAGTTTGGAGATCAGCTCATAGTCGATCTGCTGGTCCTCCTCTGTGGGTTCAGACAGATTTTCAATATTCTCCTGCAAATTCCGTTTTTTGCCTTCCAGAATCTGCGCCTTGCTGATAGCCGGGTTGCGCAAATTGGCGCAGGTGCAGCTTTCATCCAACAAGTCAATGGCTTTATCCGGCAGGTAACGGTCTGTTACATACCGCTCGCTCATGAGCACCGCTTTATAAACCAAGGTGTCGGAAATCTGCACCTTATGGTACTGCTCGTAGTAGCCCTTAATGCCCAGCAGCATTTTGTAGGCATCCTCCACAGATGGCTCCTCGATCTTCACCGGCTGGAACCGGCGCTCCAGGGCGGCATCCTTCTCTATAAATTTACGATACTCAGTAAAGGTCGTAGCGCCGATCACCTGAATTTCGCCGCGAGAGAGCGCAGGCTTCAGGATATTTGCCGCGTTCATGGTGCCCTCACTGTCGCCGGTGCCCACCAAATTGTGCACCTCGTCAATGAACAGAATAATATTGCCCTGGGCCTTCACCTCGTCCACCAGACCCTTGATCCGGCCCTCAAACTGGCCACGGAACTGGGTGCCGGCCACCAGTGCGGTCAGGTCCAGCAAATAGATCTCTTTGTCTGCCAGGCGCGCAGGCACCTGCCCCTTAGCAATGCGAATGGCCAGCCCCTCGGCAATGGCAGTCTTACCCACGCCCGGCTCGCCGATCAGGCAGGGGTTATTCTTGGTACGGCGGCACAGGATTTGTACCGTGCGGGAGATCTCCTGCTCTCTGCCGATAATGGCGTCCAGCTTGCCGTCCCGGGCTTTGCTGGTCAGGTTGGTGCAGTAGGTGTTTAGGTACTTTTTGCCGTCGTCTTTTTGGCGTTTGTTGCCTTTTTTACCACGCTTCTTGCCCTGCTTTTGACCGCTTTCATTTTCATCCACAGCCAGTTCTCCGGCGTTGCCAAAAAGATTGGCAAAGGGCATGGTCTGGGCGCCATCCATATTCTCCGAGTTGAACATCCCGCTCATATCGCCAAAGTTAAAATCGCCCATATTCTCCATAAACTGGCTCATCTGCTCAGACGCCTGCTCCAGTTCTTCGTCAGAGATGCCCAGCTTGTCAATCATCTGGTTAATAGAGCCGATATTCAGCTCCCGGGCGCACTGAATACAAAGCCCCTCCGGCTTTACCTCATCGCCCTCCATTTTTTGAATATAGATCACCGCCGGGCGTTCACCGCAGCGGGCACACATCTGTTGTTTCATAAATCGATCTCCTGATGAATATTGCTTATTTGGCAGTGTTTTGTGCCTTGTTCTCTTTCAGCTGCTTCAAAAATCCCGGCACATAGCCCAGGAGAGATACCAAGGCAGACACGGCGGACAGCGCCACCAGCACCCAGGTGACCACGGACGGCAGCGTAAAGTGGGTCACATTACACAAAGCGCCGTTTTCGCCAAAGGCTAAAATAATAATCATAGCAATGTAAAACACATTGGTGGCTACCTTGCCCCAGATCTCTGCTGCGGTGGGGCGCATACCCTTGGACAGCAGCAGCGCGCCGCCCAGCAACATCAGCACCTCTTTCACAATAAAGAAGAAAAACAGATACTTAATAGGGTTCTCCCAGTAGGTGTACAATAGCACGATTACAATCGCCATTTGGGACAGCTTATCCGCAATGGGGTCTAAGATCTTTCCCAGATTACTCACTTGATTAAACTTGCGGGCAATCTTGCCGTCGAACAGGTCGGTTAACGCAGCGCAAATCATCACGATCACCGCCACCAGTTGATGCCCCTGAACAAACAGCACAGCAAACACCGGGATCAGTGCAATGCGGATAAAGGACAGCCAGTTGGGAATGGTATTCCAGCCGTCAAACAGGTCGTGCACATTTTCTTTTAATGTAGACATAACAGGTCCTCCTATAGTGTGGGAAGCAAAGTTTCCATATATTCTAAAATGGCGCTGTGTGCAAAGAATGCATATACGCCGTTATCTTTCGGCAGCCAGTTGTTACCGGCCAGGTACGCCCAAACGCCGCTGACCAGCACCAAAAACAGACACCCCTTAACCAGCCCAAAGGCACCGCCCAAAAGGCTGTTGGTCTGGGTAAGCACCGTCTTTTTGCCCTGCTTCTTCCTTAGCATAGCGGAAAGCAGCCAACAAATCAAGGCAATAATTATGAACGATAATAAAAATAATGCGATTTTTACCAGTAAGCAAGCCGCCGG
>OOCH01000876.1_pt1 | contig 27229 bp, 25 predicted proteins | sample 1671641 | NCBI WGS metagenome assembly OOCH01 (sample SAMN06348177, study PRJEB24527) | human gut metagenome | biome: human gut; feature: ankylosing spondylitis patient; material: feces | host: Homo sapiens | place: China | collected 2015-10
CGAAGCCGGGCTCCACGCTCATCACCAGCACAAGGTCCAGCTGGTCCAGATACGGGGCCAGCGCCTCCGGGGCGGTGCCGGGCTTGATGGTCAGGCCCGTCTTGCAGCCCAGCGCCTTCACGGCATCCAGCGTCTGCTGGATATCGTCCTCGCATTCCAGATGGAAGTTGTACAGGGTGGCACCGGCCTTGATGAAGGGTTCTGCATACTGCAGCGGATGGCTGATCATCAGATGCACATCGTAAAAGGCATCCGGCAGGGTCTTGTGCAGGCTCTTGAGCACCGGCACGCCAAAGCTGATGTTGGGCACAAAATGGCCGTCCATCACGTCGTAGTGCAGCATCTGTGCACCGGCGTCCAGCACCGTGCGGCAGTCCGCGCCCAGCTTGCCAAAATCAGCCGAAAGGATCGAAGGACTTACAATCGCCATAGTATATCGTTACGCTCCGTTATATTCAAAAGTTTTTATCCTCACAGGCCCGGTATTTTTCCAGTTTTGCAGTTTCCGGAATACCGGGGCATGGATATCTTTAGTTTACATGAAAACGCACAAAAAATCAAACCTGCCGGCCTGTTTTTCACCGAAAAGTCGTAATTGGATAGATTTGTCCATCTGCCCTCTTTCTTTTGGCCCTGCGGGCGGCGTATTGACGATTTGAAATGGCTTCGCGTGCGCTTCGCCATAAATAGCGGAAAAATTATTTTTATATTCGCGTTTGTCGCGCCCTGCGGGGCGCTCCAAACGCATTTTCACGGGAGGGGTCGTGACGGAGACAGAGGTATCTGCTGCACCCGCTCCCCTGCGGGGAGCTGTCGCGCAGCGACTGAGGGGCCTGCAAATCGGAGAAGCGAATAAAAAAAAAAAAAAAATGCGTTGAGCGAAGCGGCTGGCATTTTTTCGTTTCGACCTCTGCCTTGGGATTATCAAGGGCGAGCAGCCCCTTGTTTGCAACGGCGACGACCGCCGCCAGTGGCGGATACAGGGAGGAGCTGTTGGGGCAGCGGCCTGCAGGATGCGAGTGCCGCCCAAGGCACGAAGCAGACGCAGGGTGCCGCAACCCGTCGGATCCAGCGCGTCGAAATCGCTGCGACCTTGCCGCGCTGAACACGCGGCATTTGCTTCGCAAACCGGTCTGCGGCTTAAAAGCCCCACTGGGGCTTTCATGCCCTCCGGGCACCGCCGTCCTTTCTGGTTCTCTTTTGTGCGGCAAAAGAGAACATATCCGGCGGAGATGTTTCTCATAAAAGCCATCAGACCTGCCCTACGCGACTGCACTCTGCACAAGAAGCATTTTCATCTAAAAGGAAGTGAACTCTATGCCCGCCATCCATCTTCCCATCCGGCAGCTGGTGGAATTTCTGCTGCGCACCGGCAGCATCGACAGCCGTTTTGCAGGGTTTGACCGCGCGCTGGAAGGTGCCCGCATCCACCGCAGGCTGCAGAAAGCCGCCGGAGAAGGCTACGAAGCCGAGGTGTTCCTCACGGCCGAACGGGAAGCGGACGGCATCGCTTTCACGCTGGAAGGCCGGGCCGACGGTATTTTTACGGACGAGGGCGGCCCCGTGACCATCGACGAGATCAAGACCACGGCCGTCCCCTTTGAGGAGATCACCGAGGAGATGAACCCCTGCCACTGGGCACAGGGCATGGTGTATGCCGCCATTTATTCCGACCAGCAAAGCCTTTCCAAAATCAACGTGCGGCTGACCTATTATCAGATCGACACCGACCAGATCATCCGCTTCGTGCGGCACTTTTCCCGAGAAGAACTGGACACCTTCCTGCGCGGGCTCTTGCAGCAATATGCCCCCTGGGCGCAGCGCCAGTTGGACTGGAGTGTCCGGCGTGCCGAAAGCCTTTCCGCACTGCGGTTCCCGTTTGCTGAATACCGCCCCGGCCAGCGGGCACTGGCGGGCGAAGTATACCGCGCCTGCCGCGCCGGAAAGGACGCCGACCACAAGGGCGGCACCCGGCTGTTCTGCCAGGCACCCACCGGAATCGGCAAGACCATGAGCGCCGTCTTTCCCGCCCTGCGGTCCATGGGCGAAGGCAGCGGCGAAAAGCTCTTTTACCTCACCGCCCGCAACACGACTCAGGCCGCCGCCGAGGACGCCATCGCCCGGCTGCGGGCAGCGGACCCCGGCCTTGCGCTGCGCAGCGTGACCCTGACCGCCAAGGAAAAGGTCTGCCTGCACCCGGACGCCGAGGGCCGCCCGGCCTGTCTGCCGGAGATGTGCCCCTTCGCCAATGGTTACTACAGCCGGGTGAAGGACGCGCTGGCCGCCCTGCTGGACGGCCCCGGCAGCTTTGACCGTGCCGCTCTGGCCGACACCGCCCGGCAGTTCTCGGTGTGCCCGTTTGAGCTGGGGCTGGATCTGAGCGAGTGGTGCGATGTGGTCATTGGCGACTACAACTACCTGTTCGACCCGGTGGTGCATCTGAAGCGGTTCTTTGATGCTTCCGGCGACTGGCTGTTCCTCATCGACGAAGCGCACAACCTGCCGGACCGTGCCCGGGCGATGTATTCTGCCAGCTTTTCCAAAAGCAGCCTGACCGACGCAAAGCGCGCCCTCGGCAAGGGCAAAAGTGCCCTGAAAACCGCCCTGAGCAAGGCTGACAAGGCCTTTCTGGAGGCGCGAAAACTCTGCGGAAAGCTGGCACCCCGGCGTGCTGCACTGGAAACCGCGCCGGAAGAAGCCGCCCAGACCAGCCTTCTGCCCGGACCCGCCGATGCGCCTGCACTGGAACTGCCGGAGCCGATCTTTGCCCGGGAAGGCACGGTGTTTCTCCGGGAATTGCCCGCCGCATTGCTCACGCCGCTGCGGGCTGTGCAGGCCCCTTTGCAGGACTGGCTGGAAGCAAACCCGGATGCGGACGCCCATGCCCAGCTGCTGGACCTCTATTTTGCCGTGCAGGACATCACCCGCGCCGCCGAACGCTACGACAGCCACTTTGTCACCCAGCTTTCCGCCTATGGCAGTGAGCTGACCCTTCACCTGCTCTGCCTGGACCCGGCACCCTTTGTGGACGCCAGCCTTGCCGCCGGGCGCAGTGCCGCGCTGTTCAGCGCCACCCTTGCCCCGCCGGGCTATTACCGGGGCGTGCTGGGCTGCCCGGACGCCCGGGCCGTGGCGCTGGAAAGCCCATTTCCGGCAGAAAATCTCGGGCTGTATTGCCTGCCGAATATCTCCACCCGCTACCGCGACCGGGATGCCAGCGTGCAGGCGGTTTCGGACGCTCTGGCCCGACTGGCGCTGAGCAAAACCGGCAACTATCTGGCCTTTTTCCCCAGCTATGCCTACCTGCGGCAGGTGCACGAGGACTTTGCGGCACGGCATCCAGGCATCCGCACCCTTGTGCAGGAAAGCAAAGCCGACGACACTGCACGGGCAGAGTTTCTCGCCGCATTTGTGCCGGACCCCAAAGAAACTCTGCTGGGGTTCGGGGTGCTGGGCGGCGTGTTCGGCGAGGGCGTGGACCTGGCCGGGGACCGGCTCATCGGCTGCGCCATCGTGGGCGTGGGCCTGCCCCAGGTGAACCCCCGGCAGGAGATGCTGCGCCGCTACTATGACGAACAGAATGGCACCGGTTTCGATTACGCTTACCGCTTCCCCGGCATGAACAAGGTGCTGCAGGCAGCCGGGCGGGTCATCCGCACGCCGGAAGACAAGGGCGTGGTGCTGCTGCTGGACGACCGGTTCGCCCTACCGGAATACGCCCGGCTGTTCCCGCCCCACTGGCGGCACATCCGCTATCTGCGCAGCAATGACGAGCTGGAACAACAGCTGCATCATTTCTGGCAGAATTGATACGACAAAAGGCCGATGCAGATGCATCGGCCTTTCTGGTTCCTTCTGGTTTTTACAGGCAGATCTCTTTGACGAGTGCTGCCCACTGCTCCGGGTGGCAGGCCAGCAGTTCTTCGTGCTGCATATCCTGCTCATGGATGATCGGGTGAGCGTAGTGCTGCGCATACCGCGCGCGGTACTTCTCGCCCATTTTCAGGGCATAGAAAATGTGGATGGCCGTGGGGCCGTCCCAGTGGTCCGGCAGCGGGGTGATCATGTCCGAGTAAAACTGGTTTTTGCAGCTCTGCATCGAGACATAAGGCCGGGCACCGCCCATGATCTCCATGAACTTGTCCACATAGCCCGGCATTTCCTGCTTGCGCTTCTCCATCTTTTTGTTCAGCAGCTTCGACTTGAATCTGCCGTCCCTCACCACCGGGTAGATCAGCGGCAGGGCAATGTCCGTTTCCAGCTTTGCAACAAACGGAGATGCCTGGTCCAGGTCTGAACTGCCGAGGATGCCGATCTCCAGCCGGATGTTCTGCCGTGCTGCCAGCAGGCCCACGAAGCTGCCGCCCAGGCTGCAGCCGTAGGCCGCGTGGAGATGGCCGCCCAGGTTCTCGTTGATGTAGGCTTCGATCTTTGCCGCTTCCTCCTCCATCGTGGGGAAGGTGGCGTCTGCTTCCGTCTCATCAAAACCGTCGTAGGAGACACACAGGACGTGAAAATGCGGCTCCAACAGCGGCAGCACCGGCGCAAAATTGCTTTTCCAGTGGCAGCAGGTACCGGGCAGCAGCATCAGGGTGGGGCCTGTCTTGTTTCCCAGAGAATATACCTTCATGATCTCCTCCCGTTTTCATTGTTTGTTTATGCAAACTTCATGCCGCAAAATGGCGCAGACAGAGGGTTTCTGCCTGCGCCGGGTCTTGTTATCCGTTCGTCTTCTGCAGAGCGTCCCAGGAGGGCATTTCGCTGCGGAGTTTCTCCCACATGGGCATGGCCGTACCCGCCTGCTTGCGCATGGCCTCAAAGGCATCGTCCAGGTAACGCATCTCGCCCACGGCGTGCATCGCATGGTCGGAAGCGCACAGACGGCCCAGCGGCGTTTTGGCCATGACAAAGAGCATAGCTTCCATCTGGCGGCGGCCCGCAGTGTCGGGCTTGAAGTTCTCGGTGTTGTCTGCATCGTTCACCGGGATGCCGATGGCCTTGAGCATTTCGCAGGCCTCATAGGCGGCATCCAGGATCGCACCGCGCTGCTGCTTGGTGGCACGGCGCAGATCGCCGTTGCAGGCGTAGCAGACGTAACAGATCGGCAGGATGAAGGCCGCATGGCACTTGAGCCATTCGTCCATATCGCCGTAGAAGCTCAGCTTGTACTTCACACCGTCAAAAGCGGTCTTGAGCCGGGTGCGGAAGGCGCCGGAAAGCGGTGCCGTGGCCCCGCCCACCGTCATGCCTGCGCTGGCATAGACGCTGACCACGCGGTCGTGTTCGCGGCGGCCTGCGGTGTTCTGGAAGCCGAACGCCACCTTATCCGCCGGGCGCTGCATGGCTTCCAGCACCTGCTTTGCCTGCGGGTCGTTGCCCACGAATACAAAGTAGGAGCTCTTGTTCTCCTTGAGGATGGGCAGCACCTGGGGCAGCTGGCCTGCCTGCATCACCACGAACACAAGGTCATAGCAGTCGTCCGGGGCCAGGGTGTCGATGGTCTGCACACGGTCCACCGTGGTTTTCCGCTGCACCCAGTGGCGGATGGTCAGGCCCTTCTGGTCGATCATTTCCTTCCACTCACCGCGCGCAAGCAGCGTGACAACGTTCTTTTTGTTCTGGATCAGCGCATGGGCCAGCTCGCAGCCCAAAACGCCCGCACCGTAAACCAGGATCCTCATACCATTGCCTCCTTCGGTCGTTTTCCGGGGTTACTTTTTCAAAAAGGAGAAAAAGCCCTTCTTTTCATAAGGAGCGCTTTTCACGCCCTTCACTTCATAGCCGGTGGCATTGATGGCGTCGCGCAGCTTCTGCTCGTCCAGTTCCTGCTCCGACTGGATGACCGTCTGGCCCTTGGTGTGGGAAGAAGACACCTTCTTCGCCTCCGGGAAGGCCTTGCGCACAGCATCGTTGACATGGCTCTCGCACATGCCGCACATCATACCATCTACATATACAGTTGTTTCGATCATTTTATTCCCCTCCAGTGTCTGCATGCACTGCACGGCCTGAGCCGGTTTGTTAGGGAGTGCTAACCGCTGCTTCAAACAAAACGCTGTCAGGGCCAGCCCCGGCAGCGGTGCGGAGCGATTCCCTGTTTTTATGGCGGGTCTGCTCAAAAAATGCACGCATGGTTTCTTGCACTTATCATATCACACCGGTGGGCTAAATGCAAGGCAAAAAATACCCCGTCCCGGTGTTTATTGCAGATGCGCAGGATCCACACTTCCGTTTCGGAAAAGGTCAGTATTCGATGCCCTGCCGGGCTGCAATGCCTTTCTGGTACGGGTGGCGGCGGCACTTCATCTCGGTGACGTAATCCGCCGCGTCCAGCATCCACTGCACAGGCGCGTGGGCCGTCAGCACGCACTCCTGCCCGGCCGGGCGCTCCCGCACTGCCCGCTGTAAAAGTTCCGGGTCCACCATGTCCAGTTCCCAGGCACTGCCCGCCTCGTCGAGGATGAGCAGGTCGGCCGGTTCTGCCATGGCTGCCGCAAGGTTTGCGTCCTGCAGCGCGCGGGTGGCGGCCTTTTCGGCTTCGTTCATTTGGGAAACAAATTTCTGCCCGGCCTTGCCCCGGAACACCTTCGCGCCCAGCTGTTCCAAAAGCGGGATTTCCCCGCTGCGACCGCCCTTTAAAAACTGTACGATGACCACCCGTTTCCCGCTGCCCAGCGCCCGCAGCGCAAGGCCCATGGCGGCCGTGGTCTTGCCCTTGCCGTCGCCGTAGTACAGATGCAAAAGTCCCATCTGTTCCATCTTGTTTCCCCCTCCGCATCGTTTTGTTTTATCCTACCACGTCCTGCGGCCAAAAACAATGTCTGCCGCTTGACAAACGACGCTTTTTTATGATACACTGTGCAAAGTTTGTAAAAGCGAACTCACCGTTTCCGTTGGAGCGGCGTTTCTTTTTGCCAGAAAGTTAGTATATTCTAACATTTTCATCTGCCCATTTTTGCCAACCACAGAAAGGACACCTGTTATGCATCACCTCAAAAAAGCCTTTTTCATCGCGCTCGGCTGCGTCAGCCTTGCCCTCGGCACCATCGGCATCGTGCTGCCCATCCTGCCCACGGTGCCGTTCTACCTGCTCACGGCCTTCTGCTTTGCCAACAGTTCGGAACGGCTGCACGACTGGTTCATCCACACCACCGTGTATAAAAAGTACATCGGCAGCTATTTCCGCCGCCGCGGCATGACCAAAAAGGCCAAGCGCCTGCTCATCGGCACCGTGACCGCCATCATGGTGCCGGGCTTCATCCTGATGGACAAGGTGCCCGTGGGGCGCGCCATCATGCTGGTGGTCTGGATGGGACACATCTTCTACTTCGGCTTCAAGGTGCAGACCATCACCCAGCAGGAAGCCGACGAAGCCATGGCGGAAGCATTGGAAGATTAAAACCCTCTCAGGCGCTCCGCACCAGCTCCCCCGAAGGGAGAGCCGACATCACACAGCGATGATTGAGAGGGTCCAAGCAAAAAGCACCCGCAGCGTTTCAGCGTTGCAGGTGCTTTTCTCTATATAAGAATTATTTTTACTCGTACAGCGGGAAGTCGTGGGTCAGCTTCAGCACACGGTCGCTGATCTCGTCCTTCTTCTCGTCGTAGTGCCAGATGCAGTCCGCGATGCAGTCCGCAATGACCTTCATCTCAGCGGGGCCCATACCGCGGGTGGTAACGGCCGGGGTGCCCAGACGCACACCGGAGGTCACGAAGGGGCTGCGGGTCTCACCGGGCACGGTGTTCTTGTTGGCGGTGATGTGCACGCTGTCCAGACGGGCTTCCAGCTCCTTGCCGGTGCACTCCTCGTCGCGCAGGTCGATCAGCATCAGGTGATTGTCGGTGCCGCCGGACACCAGCTTGACGCCCCGGGCCTGCAGCTCAGCGGCCATAGCCTGTGCGTTCTCAACGATCTTGCGGGCATATTCCTTGAACTCGGGCTTGAGCGCCTCGCCGAAGCAGACAGCCTTTGCCGCGATGACGTGCTCCAGCGGGCCGCCCTGGGTGCCGGGGAACACCGCAGAGTTGATGCGCTTTGCGATGACCGGGTTGTTGGTCAGGATCAGGCCGCCGCGGGGGCCGCGCAGAGTCTTGTGGGTGGTGGTGGTCACCACGTCGGCATAAGGCACGGGGCTCTGGTGCTGGCCGCCTGCCACCAGACCGGCGATATGGGCCATATCCACCATCAGGTAGGCGCCGTAGCCGTGGGCGATCTCGGCGATCTTCTCAAAGTCGATGGCGCGGGGGTAAGCGGATGCACCGGCCACGATCAGCTTGGGACGCACCTTCTTCACCTGCTTTTCCAGCTCCACATAGTCGATGACGCCGTCGGCATTGACGCCGTAGGAGACGAAGTGGTAGTTCTTGCCGGACATGTTCACCGGAGAACCGTGGGTCAGATGGCCGCCCTGAGAAAGGTCCATGCCCATGACGGTATCGCCCAGGTCCAGCAGTGCAAAGTAGACTGCCAGATTGGCCTGTGCGCCGGAGTGGGGCTGCACGTTGGCGTACTTGGCACCGAACAGCTTGCAGGCGCGCTGGATGGCGATGTTCTCCACCTCGTCCACATAGACGCAGCCGCCGTAGTAGCGCTTGCCGGGCAGGCCCTCGGCATACTTGTTGGTCAGGATGCTGCCCATCGCGGCCATGACAGCCGGAGAGACGATGTTCTCGCTGGCGATCAGCTCAATGTTCTGGCGCTGACGGGTCAGCTCACGGTCCATGGCCGCGCCCAGTTCCGGGTCCACGCTGTTGACCAGGCCGATGGTATCCATCATTTCGTTGTACATTCTAATTACCCCTCTCTTGATACAGACAGATCGTCTTTTCAAGCACCCGGCTCCCGCGCACTGAACCGCAATTGCTTTCTCTTATCATAGCAGAAAGCTGCAAAACCTTCAATCCTCTTTTCGCCAAAAGGCTTGCTTTTTTTGCCTGAAGTGTTTATTATACTTGTATAAAAATGCAGTGTCGTTTTTGTATATTTTTCAAGTTTGCCCGGTCAGAGATGAAGCGAGGTGTTCTCCAGTGACGGTCAGTGAAGGAAAGCAGACCCAACGCAAAGCAGGCCGCGCCGCCCGCAAGGCCCTTTCGCCCGAGGTGCGGGCCGCCGCCAATGCCGCCCTGTGCGCGAACCTCTGGCAGCTGGATGCCGTGCAGAAGGCCCGTACCATTTTATTGTATGCAGCCTTCGGGGCCGAAGCCGACCTTGCCGCCTTTGCCGAAGAAGCGCTTCGGCAGGGCAAAGTGCTCGCCTACCCGGTGTGCGGCGAGGGGTATTCCCTCACGGCCGCCGTGCCCGGCCCGGACGGCTGGGAGACGGGGCTTTACGGCATCCGCACGCCGGTGCCGGAGCGGTCGGAGCTGCTGGAACCGGAAGCACTGGGCCTTGTGCTCGTGCCCTGCACCGCCTTTGACGCGGACTGCCGCCGGGTGGGCATGGGCAAGGGCTACTACGATCGGTATCTGCCCCGCTGCAAAAACGCGGCGAAGATCGGCATTGCATTTGAGGTGCAGCGGGTGGACCGCGCCGCCGTGGACGAGCACGACCAGCGGCTGGACGCCTATGCAACAGAGAGGGGTATCTACACATGGAAATGATGGAACGAACTTGCAGCCAGTTCCTGGCAGAGCTGGCCAGCAAAGCACCCACACCGGGCGGCGGCGGAACAGCCGCGCTGGTGGGCGCGGCAGGCGTCGCCCTGGGCAACATGGTGGGCAATCTGACCACCGGCAAAAAGAAGTATGCCGCCGTGGAGGAAAAGATCCAGGCCCTGAACGCCAAGGCCGAGACCCTGCGCAAAGAGCTGGAAGCACTGGTGCAGGAAGATGCGGAGGCCTTTGCGCCGCTGGCCGCCGCCTACGGCCTGCCGAAGGACACGCCGGAACAGGCCGCCGACAAAGAGCGCGTTATGGAAACAGCTTTGACTCGGGCCGCGCTCGTCCCGATCAAGATCATGCAGAAATGCCTGGAGGGCATCACGCTTGCATATTCCTACGCTGTTGATGGCAGTACAATGGCCATCTCGGATGCAGGCTGTGCCGCAGTGTTGTGCAAAGCCGCCCTACAGGCTGCAAGCCTGAATGTTTTTGTCAACACAAAGTTGATGACCAATCGGGAATTTGCCACAGCGTTGGAACACACAGCAGAGCAGTTACTGGACGCAGGGACTTCTTATGCAGACGAAGCGTTCCATTATGTCAACGAAAAACTCCGCAGTAAATAAAGGAGAAACGATTATGGCAACGATTTTGAAGGGCGCGCCGGTGGTGGCCGCCATGAACGAACGCAACGCCGCATTGTGCGAACAGCTCAAGGCAAAGGGCGTGGTGCCCACGCTGGCTGTGGTGCGTGTGGGCGAGCGTGAAGACGACCTCTCCTATGAGCGCGGCGTCATGACCCGCTGCGGCAAGGTGGGTGTGGAGGTGAAGCAGTTCCTGCTGCCCGCCGATGCCGCGCAGGACGACCTGCTGAAGGTCATCGCCGAAGTGAACGCCGATGACGCCATCCACGGGTGCCTTCTGTTCCGCCCGCTGCCCAAGCAGTTCGACGACCGCACCGTGCGCGCGGCCCTTGCCCCGGAAAAGGACATCGACGGCATTACGGACGGTTCGCTGGCCGGTGTGTTCACGAATACCGATCTCGGCTATGCGCCCTGCACGGCACAGGCGTGTCTTGAAATTTTGAAGTATTATAGCGTTCCCCTCTCCGGCAAGCGCGCCGTGGTTGTGGGCCGCAGCCTGGTGGTGGGCAAACCTGCTGCCATGATGCTGGACCGTGAGAACGCCACCGTGACCCTCTGCAACTCCCGCACCCAGAACCTGCCCGCCCTCTGCCGGGAAGCGGACATAGTGGTGGTGGCCATGGGCAAGATGGGCGCGGTGGGTGCCGACTGCCTGCGCAAAGGCCAGACCGTCGTGGATGTGGGCATCCATGTCAACGAGGAGGGCAAGCTCTGCGGTGACGTAAAGTTTGCCGAAGCGGAGCCCGTGGTGGACGCCATCACCCCGGTGCCCGGCGGTGTGGGCACCGTGACCACCTCGGTGCTGGTGGGCCATGTGGTGCAGGCCGCTGCGAAAAAGGCCGGGCTGTAACATACACAATATGAAAAGAGGCGGTTCCCTTTTGCGGGGAACCGCCTCTTTTTGTGCGTTGCTCAGTGGTGGCAGCCGCAGGCATGAGCCTTGGTGCTGGACACCAGCGTGCCGTCCAGATAGGCCTGCACGGCCGCGTCGGCGCTGCCGGTGACGTTGCCGCAGACCTTGATGCCCGCACCCTGCAGCAGCTCCAGCATGGGCATGCCAAGGCTGCCGCAGATGACCACGTCCACCTGCATGGCGGCCAGCTGACGGCCCAGGGCGTGGTGGCCCTCCGGTGCGCCGGGCACCAGCTCGGTGCCGGTGACGGCGTTGTTCTCCACGGTATAGACCTTGAAGGTCTTCGTCTGGCCAAAATGCTGGAAGATCTGGCCGTTCTCGTAATTGACTGCGATTTTCATAATGATGCTCCTTTTCCGGTGTTTCTCCCCCACTGTACCACAATCCGCACGGCAATGCAAGCGCTCTGCACACAGCAAACGGCCGACCGTCGCAATGGGAAACGGTCGGCCGTTTTTTGCGTTTTTCCGCCGGGGTGCAGGGTTACAACTTCCAGCCTTCGGCCTGCTTGCGGCCGCCCACAAAGGCGGCGTAGATGCCGGGCTGACCGATCAGCTGCTCATGGGTGCCCTGCTGCACGATGCGGCCGTGGTCCACGACCAGGATCTGGTCGGCATGGCGCACGGTCTTGAGCCGGTGCGCGATCATGATGATGGTCTTGTCGCGGGTCAGAGCTTCAATGGCCTTCTGCAGACGGTCCTCGTTCTCGGGGTCCACGTTGGCGGTGGCTTCGTCCAGAATGACGATGGGTGCATCTTTCAGCATGGCACGGGCGATGCTGATGCGCTGCTTTTCGCCGCCGGACAGGCTTGCCCCGCCCTCGCCGATGACGGTATTGTAGCCGTCGGGCAGTGCTTCGATGAAATCATCGCAGCAGGCCTTGCGGGCGGCTTCCACTACCTGCTCATGGGTGGCGTCCGGGCAGCCGAATTTGATGTTGTTCTCGATGGTATCCGCAAACAGATACACGTTCTGGAACACCATGCTGATCTGGTCCATCAGGCTTTCCAGCGTGTAGTCCCGCACATCCACGCCGCCGATCTTCACGCTGCCGCTGTCTACATCCCAGAAGCGGGCCATCAGGCTGCACAGGGTGGATTTGCCGCTGCCGGAAGGGCCGACGATGGCGGTGGTGGTCTTGTCGGGGATGGTCAGGCTCACGTCGTGCAGCACCTGACGGCTGTCGTAGCCGAAGTCCACATGGTCAAATGCAATGTCGAAGTGCTGCAGCGGGATATCTTTGCCGTCGCTGTCGATGAAGTGGTTTTCCCACAGCTTGTCCATCTGGTCCATGGCGTCGTCGATGACGCTCAGCACATGGGCACTGTCGCTGATGGGCTCGAGGCTGGCAAAGATGCTGAAGGAGAAGAACACGAACGTCAGCACCACCGGCAGCTCCATCTGGCCGTTCAGACCGGACAGACAGGCGGAAAGCGTCAGCCCCACGCTGCCGCATTTGAGGGCCAGCAGGTGCAGCGCGTTGGAGGGCAGATAGCCCCATTCGATCTTCAGGTGGATGTTCTTGCTGTCGGCGATGGACTGGCGGATGGTGTCCAGCGCAGCGGCGTCTTTGCCGAAAGATTTGACCACCGCAAGGCCCCGGGCGTATTCCAGAATGGCACCGGTCATGTCCCGGTTGGCCTGCGCTTCCACGGGGGCATTCCGGGCGCTGTAGTGAGAGATGGCCAGCAGAAACACCAGCGACACTGTCGCTGCCGCCAGCGCGATGACCGCCGTGCGGGGGCTGAACACCAGCAGGCTCAGAAACACCACCGCAAAGTTCAGGTAGCCGCCCACAAAGTTGTCGATCATGCGGATGCCCATGCCTTCCAGCGTGCCAAGGCCGGTGGTGAGCGAGTTGAGGATGTTGCCGGTGCTCACCTGCTGGAAGTAGCCCAGCGACACCCGTTTGAGGGCGTCGCCCACGGCAAGGCGGTCCCGGGCCACCAGCTCATAGCTGATGGCTTCCTGAAAGCGGGCGCGCAGGTAATCAAACAAAAAGCGCAGGAACACCAGCACCAGCAATAATATAAGGCTTTTCCACACCCATCCGGTATCAAAGGGCGTGCCGTCCATGGCACTTTGCAGCAGCAGGCCGATGGTGTAGGCCGCCGCCATGATGGGCAGTGCCGTGAACAGGTGGGAGAAAAAGGACACCACAAAGCCCGCGTAGAGCCTGCCCTTAAATTCGCCGCACCAGTCGATGATGCGCTTGACGGTTTTGAACATGATTTACTCCTCCTTCCCGGCGGACGAGACCGCCCACGCCTTGGCCCCGATGTGAACCTGCCACATCTCGCGGTAGAGCGGGCAGTCTGCCAGCAATTGTTCCTGGGTGCCCTCGGCCAGGATGCTGCCGTTTTGCAGCACCACAATGTTGTCCGCGTTTTTAATGGTGGAAAGGCGGTGCGCAATCACCAGCAGAGTCTTGCCTCTGGTCAGGGCGGCAATGCTCTGCTGAATTTTATCTTCGTTCTCCGGGTCGGTGAAGGCGGTGGCCTCGTCCAGAATGACGATGGGCGCATTTTTCAGCAACATCCGCGCGATGGCGATGCGCTGCTTTTCGCCGCCGGAAAGCCGTTTGCCGGCTTCGCCCGCCGGGGTGTCGTAGCCCTGCGGCAGCTTTGCAATGAACTCCTCGCACTGGGCGGCCCGGGCAGCGGTCTTCACCTGCTCATCCGTGGCAGCGGGGTTGCCCAGGCGGATGTTTTCCAGCAGCGAGCAGCGGAACAGGTAGTTATCCTGCGTCACAAAGCTGACAAGGCCGGAAAGCTTGGCAAGCGGCATCTGGCGCACATCCACCCCGCCGATGGTGATGGAGCCTTGCGTCACATCCCAGAACCGGGCGATTAGCTTTGCCACAGTGGATTTGCCGCCGCCGGAGGGGCCCACCAGCGCCGTGAAGCTGCCCTGCGGCAGGGTCAGGTCGATGCCGTGCAGCACTTCCGGGCCGTCTGCCGAATAGGAAAAATGAACGTTTTTCAGCTCCACACCGGTGCCCTGCAAAGCGGCAGGCTGGGCCGGTTCCGGCAGGGCGGGCATTTCGAGGAACGCTTCCAGGCTTTCCACGGTGGCTTTCACCTGCCGCATGTTCTCAGAGAAGACTTCCAGCTTGGCCAGCGACCCCACCATGGACATGGACAGCATCACGGCCAGCGCCGCCAGCGCCAGCCGCCAGTCGATGGCAAACAGCGCAATAAAGCTGACAACCGGCAGCACGATGTGGCCCGCGCCTTCCGGGATCATGTGGGCCAGCGGCGGCTCGATGTTCTCGATCTTGTCCACGAGAATGCTCTTGATCTCGCCGATGGAGTGCTTTTGCACCTTGCCCAGCGGCGCATGGAGAAAACGCTCCACCAGCCGCAAGCGCAGCCCCTCCAGAATATTGTAGGCCGCGTGGTGAGAGATGCCGGTGGAAAGGGTGAAGCACAGCACCTTGCCCGCATACGCTGCCAGCGACCACGCGCACCAGCTGATGACGGCAGCCTTCGCGGCCGTGCCCGCAGCGAACAGACAGATGACCCGGTACATGCAGAAAAACGGCACCAGCCCCAGAAGGATGCTGACGACTGACAGCACAACGGACAGCCCCAGCTCCCCTTTTGCATTTTTTGCGTAGGCGAACAGGGCGCTCATCCAGCTCGACTTTTTTGTTTCATGAAGTTCCCTCCCGATGTGTTACGTTCCGTCCGGCCTTTCGCTCAGCAAGATTAGCCTTTACTAACTTTATTGGTCCGAAAAAAGCCTTTCGGCTGCTTTTATTATACCGGGCCTTTTCTGCTTTTTCCAGCCCGGAACGGTCCATTCTGCTCCAATTGGTTTTCAAGTTTTGGCCGCCGGGCACACAGCAAAAAACACCCTCTCTGCCGGGTACACAGAGAAGGTGTTCGGTTTCCTGTTTATTGGATGATTCGAAACGATGGTTTATGCGCGGATGGCGACCTTCATGCTCTTGACGTAGGCCCCGATGTGTTCCGGCGCGGCGGTGCCGTACTGTTCCAGCAGCTTGATGATGGCCGAACCCACAATGGCACCATCGGCGATGCCGGCCATCTTCGCGGCCTGCTCCGGGGTGGAAATGCCAAAACCGATGGCGCAGGGTGTTTTGGTATTCTCCCGCACCACCTGCACGATGGATGCAAGGTCGGTTTTGATCTCGCTGCGGGTGCCGGTGACGCCCAGACTGGACACGATGTACAAAAAGCCCTCGGCCTCTTTGGCGATCATGGCAATGCGGTTTTCGGAGGTGGGCGCGATCATCGAGATGAGGTCTACGCCATATTTGCGGCAGATGGGCAGGAATTCGTCCTTTTCCTCATAGGGCAGGTCGGGCAAAATCAGGCCGTCGATGCCGATCTCTGCACAGGTGGAGATGAACTTCTCGGCCCCGTAGGAGAACACCACGTTTGCGTAGGTCATGAACACCATGGGGATGGTCACATCCCTGCGCACCTCGCGGACGAGATCGAACACCTTATCGGTAGTGGTGCCTGCCTTCAGGGCCCGGATGTTCGCGCCCTGAATGACCGGGCCCTCGGCGGTGGGGTCCGAGAACGGGATGCCCAGCTCAATGAGGTCGGCACCGTTTGCCGCCATGGCACGGACGGCTGCGGCGGTGGTGGCCAGATCGGGGGCGCCGCAGGTGATGAACGGAATGAATGCTTTGCCGCCTGCAAAGGCCTTTGCAATGTTACTCATGAAGATCCTCCCCTCTGTAGCGGGCGATGGCGGCGCAGTCCTTATCGCCGCGGCCGGAAATGGTGATGACGATGATCTTGTCTTTGTCCATGGTGGGTGCCAGCTTGATGGCGTGGGCCACCGCATGGGCGGACTCAATGGCCGGAATGATGCCCTCGGTGCGTGCCAGATACTCAAATGCATCCACCGCTTCGTCGTCGGTAATTGCTACATATTCGGCGCGGCCGATGTCGTGCAGCCATGCGTGCTCCGGGCCGATGCCGGGGTAATCAAGACCCGCCGAAATGGAGTAGACCGGTGCGATCTGGCCGTATTCATCCTGGCAGAAATAGGACTTCATACCGTGGAAAATGCCCAGACGCCCCGTGTTGATGGTGGCGGCAGTCTCGAAGGTATCAATGCCGCGGCCTGCTGCTTCGCAGCCGATGAGCCGCACGCTCTTATCCTCGATGAAATTGTAGAAACTGCCGATGGCGTTGGAGCCGCCGCCCACGCAGGCAATGACGGCATCCGGCAGACGGCCTTCCTTTTCCAGCATCTGCTCCTTGATCTCCTTGGAGATGACCGCCTGAAAATCGCGCACGATGGTGGGGAACGGGTGCGGCCCCATCACCGAACCCAGGCAGTAGTGGGTATCGCTGATGCGGCTGGTCCACTCGCGCATGGCTTCGGACACGGCGTCCTTCAGGGTGCCGGTGCCGCTGGTGACGGGGATGACCTCGGCACCCAGCAGGCGCATCCGGTAGACGTTCAGGGCCTGCCGTTTGGTGTCTTCCTCTCCCATGAACACCACGCACTCCATGCCCAGCAGGGCGGCGGCGGTGGCGGTGGCCACACCGTGCTGGCCCGCGCCGGTCTCGGCGATGAGCCGGGTCTTGCCCATCTTCTTCGCCAGCAGTGCCTGCCCGAGGACGTTGTTGATCTTATGTGCACCGGTGTGGTTCAGGTCTTCGCGCTTGAGGTAAACTTTTGCACCGCCCAGGTCCTCGGTCATCTTCTTGGCGTAGTACAGGCGGCTGGGGCGGCCTGCGTATTCGTTGAGCAGCTCGGTGAGTTCGCGGTTGAACTCCGGGTCATCTTTATAATGGTTGTAGGCTTCTTCCAGCTCAATGACGGCATTCATCAGCGTTTCGGGGATATACTGTCCGCCGTGAATGCCAAAGCGTCCGTTGGGGTTCGTCATGGCGTTTCATTCCTTTCATCATTTGTCGTTTTTTCGCACGGCGGCCACGAATGCCGCCATCTTTGCGGGGTCCTTCTTCCCTGCCGTTTCAATGCCGGAACTCACGTCCACCGCATAAGGGTGAAACCGCTTTACGGCGTTCCCTACGGTGTCCGGGCCAAGCCCTCCGGCAAGGAAATAAAGGCGGCTGAATTTGTCCAAAACGGTCCAGTCAAAAGCCGTGCCGGTGCCGCCTGCGCCGGAGTCCAGCAGAATGAGGTCTGCCGGGCTTTTTTGAGCATTTTCAAGGCTTGCGGCATCTGTCACGCGGACCGCCTGAATCAGCGGTTTGTTTGTCAATTTTCGCAGGCGTTGGATGTAGGTTTCGTCCTCCTGCCCGTGGAGTTGAGCGATGTCGATGATGCCCGTGTTCAAAAGGCTCGCCACCGCTTCCGGCGCTTCGTTCACGAACACGCCCACAGCCTGAATTTGGGGTGAAAGCTGGGCTTTCAATGCAGCCGCCATTTCCCGGGAAACCGCCCGTTTGCTCTTGGCCGCAAACACAAAGCCGATGTATTCCGGCTGCAGTGCATTTGCCGCCGCGATATCCTCCGGGCGGGTCAGGCCGCACAGTTTGATCCTGGTCATCTTACAACAGCCCTTTCAATTCCTGCAGCTTCGCGGTCTTGTCCGGGGCCCGCATGAGCGTCTCACCAATGAGCACCGCGTCCGCACCGATGGCAGCCAGCTGGGCCACATCCTCGGCGGTCTTCACGCCGCTCTCCGAGACAAAGAGCACATCCTTCGGGATGCGGGCGCGCAGGCGGCGGCTGTTGGCCGTGTCCACCGTGAAGTCCTTCAGGTTGCGGTTGTTCACACCCAAGATGCGTGCCCCGGCATTCAGCGCCCGGTCTACCTCGGCATCGTCGTGGGCTTCCACCAGAGCGGAAAGGCCCAAACCATCGCAGACAGTAAGATACTCTTTCAGCTGTGCGTCGTCGAGGATAGCACAAATGAGCAGCACCGCCGACGCGCCCAGAAGCTTTGCTTCATAGATCATGTATTCATCCACCGTGAAGTCCTTGCGCAGGCAGGGCGTGGAGACGGCGGATGCAATTTCTTTTAAATAGGTGTCGCTGCCGAGGAACCACTTCGGTTCGGTCAGCACCGAAATGACGTCCGCCCCGGCGGCCTGGTACTCCTTCGCAATTTGCAGATATGGGAAGTCCGGTGCGATGAGTCCTTTGGAGGGCGACGCCTTTTTGCACTCGCAGATGAAGGCAAGGCCCGGCTTTGCCAGCGCTTTTTCGAAGCGGAAGCCGCCCATCGGCAGGGCCAGCGCCTGCCGTTTCACTTCGGCGGGCGGCAATTGCTGCTTTGCCGTTTCCACCCGCTGCCGGGCGTGTGCGGCCAGCTGGTCTAAGATGTTCATGCGGTCTCCTCCGGGCGGTTGCTCACGGCGATGAACTTTTCCAGCACAGCCGCCGCCTTGCCGCTGTCGATCAACTGTGCCGCCAGCGCGATGCCGTCCGCCATAGTCTCAGCCTTGCCGCCGATGTAAAGGGATGCGCCCGCGTTCAGCAGAACGGCGTCGCGCTTGGGGCCCTTCTCGCCTGCCAGAATGGCGCGGGTGATGGCGGCATTTTCTGCCGGGGCACCGCCCACAAGGTCGGCCTTTTCGCAGCGGGCAAGGCCGAACTGTTCCGGCTCAATGGTGTAGCACTTGTACCAGCCGTCCTTGATCTCGCAGACCTTGGTTGGGGCACTGAGGGAAATTTCGTCCAGCTTATCCTTGCCGTAAACCACCATGCCGCGCTTGACGCCCAGGCTGATGAGCACCTGTGCCAGCGGCTCCACAAGGTATTCATCGTAGACGCCCAGCAGCTGCATTTTGGGGGAGCCGGGGTTGGTGAGCGGGCCAAGAATGTTGAACACGGTGCGGAAGCCCAGTTCCCTGCGGATGGGGCCCACGTACTTCATGGAGGTGTGGTACTTCTGGGCGAAGAAGAAGCAGATGCCCACTTCCTGCAGCAGTTCCGCACAGCGGGCGGGACTCTGCTGGATGTTCACGCCCAGCGCTTCCAGACAGTCGGCGGTACCGCACTGGGAAGAAGCCGCCCGGTTGCCGTGCTTTGCCACCTTCATGCCGCCTGCCGCCGCCACCAACGCCGATGTGGTGGAGATGTTGAAGCTGTGAGCATTGTCGCCGCCGGTGCCCACGATTTCAAAGATATCCATGCCCGTGTCCACCTTGGTGGCGTGGTCGCGCATGGCGGCGGCGCAGCCTGCAATTTCGTCAGTAGTCTCCGCCTTCGCGCTCTTGGTGGAAAGGGCTGCGAGGAAGGCTGCATTCTGGGTGGGTGTGGTCTCGCCGCTCATGATCTCGTTCATCACGGCGTAGGCTTCGTCGTAGCTCAGGTCCTGCTTGTTGACGATCTTCACAATGGCTTCTTTGATCATTTTCTTAACCCTCCATAAAATTTTTTAAGATCAGCCGACCCTGCGGGGTCAGGATGGATTCCGGGTGGAACTGCACACCGTAAATGGGGTACTGCGTGTGCTGCACCGCCATCACCTCGCCGTCGGCGGTGCGGGCGGTGATTTTAAGTTCCGGCGGCAGGGTGGCGGGGTCTGCCGCCAGCGAGTGATACCTCGCCACCAGCAGCGGCGCTTCGCAGCCGCGGAACAGCGGGCACGCCGGGTCGAATTCCACCGCCGACTGCTTGCCGTGCATGAGCTGTTTTGCATAGGTGACGGTGGCCCCAAAGGCCGCGCAGATGGCCTGATGCCCCAGGCAGACGCCCAAGGTGGGAATTTCTTTGCCGAGGGTGCGGGCGGCTTCCAGCGTGATGCCGGCATCCTCCGGCCTGCCGGGCCCCGGCGAAAGGATGATGCGTGCCGGGCGCAGAGCACGAATTTCTTCAATGGTCAGTTCGTCGTTGCGGATGACCCGGATGCCGGGGTCCAGCTCGCCTACCAATTGATAAAGGTTATAGGAAAAGCTGTCGTAGTTATCAATGAGAAGCGTCATACCCCTTCCTCCTGTGCCTGACGGAGTGCGCTGACCACGGCCTGCGCCTTGTTGATGCACTCCTGATATTCCTTCTCGGGCACCGAGTCCGCCACGATGCCGGCACCACTGCGGACGAACACCTGTCCGTTTTTCTTGTAGGCGATGCGGATGGCGATGCAGGTGTCCATGTTGCCGGTAAAATCAATGTAGCCGATGGCGCCGCCGTAGATGCCGCGCTTGTTGTTTTCCAGCTCGCCGATGAGCTGGCAGGCCCGAATCTTCGGTGCACCGGAGAGGGTGCCCGCCGGGAGCACCGCTTCAATGGCACTGAGAGCGTCACACTCCGGTTTCAGTACACCGCGCACCGTGGAGCCGATGTGCATCACATGGGAGTAGCGCTCGATGGAGTGGAGCTTTTCCTCCTCCACGGTGCCAAAGCGGCTCACCTTTCCAAGGTCGTTGCGACCAAGGTCCACCAGCATGTTGTGCTCGGCCAGCTCTTTTTCGTCTGCCAGTAGTTCCGCTTCCAGCGCCTTGTCCTCGGCATCGGTCTTTCCGCGCGGGCGGGTGCCGGCCAGCGGAAAGGTGTGCAGTACGCCGTCCTCCAGCTTGACCAGCGTTTCCGGCGAAGCACCGGCCACTTCCACGTCCGTGCCGGAGAAGTAGAACATGTAGGGCGACGGGTTGATGGTGCGCAGCATCCGGTAGGCACCCAGCAGGCTGCCCTCAAACGGTGCCGCCAGCCGGTTGGAAAGCACGATCTGAAAAATTTCGCCTTCATGGATGGCGTGCTTTGCCTTTTCCACCATTGCGCAGTAGGCGTCTTTGTCAAACAGAGGTTTCGCTTCGCCCAGCAGCCTGCCCGTCGGTTCCTGCTTCGGGGTGCCGGTCTGCAGCAGCTGTGCCAGCTGGTTCAGCCGCAGGATGGCTTTGTTGTAGTTCGTTTCCAGCGCGTCCGGCTGCAGCGGCATATTTACGATCAGCACGATCTTCTGCCGCAGGTTGTCGAAGGCAATGACCTGGTCGAACAGCATCAGGTCCACGTCCTTGAAGTTCTCGGTGTCCTGCGCTTTGGTGCGGGCTTTCGGTTCGCTGTAGCCGAGGTAATCGTAGGAGAAATATCCCACAAGGCCCCCGGTGAAGGGCGGCAGATAGGCGAAGCGCGGGCTCTTGTACTGCGCCAGAATTTCCCGCAGCGTCTGCGAGGGGTTCTGCGTTGCAAAGGTGAGCTCTCCGGCCTTCATCCGGCCATTCTGACAGGTGATCTCCATCTTCGGGTCAAGGCCCAGGAAGGTATAGCGCCCCCACTTTTCGCTGGGCTGGGCGCTTTCCAGCAGGTAGCAGTGGGTGGAGACGTTTTTCAGAATTTTCAGCGCTTCAATGGGCGTGCAGATGTCTGCCAGAATCTCGCAGCTGACCGGCAGCACATCATACCCGCCTGCCAATGCAATGGTTTTTACTTCGTCCAGTGTGGGCCGTATCTTCATGGCTTTTCCCTCCCGGTAAAACAAAAACTCCCCCGGCTCGTTCTGCCGAAGGAGGAAAAGAAAAACGCCCCAGGCAGAAGAAACCTTCTTCTGTCCGGGACGAATAAAGTTAAAACAATATCCGCGGTGCCACCCTGACTTCATGGGCATGACCCCATGCACTTGACGGAATGCCAACACATCCCCGGCAACTGACGTATGCCTTCACGTTGCAGAATACTGTGCGGTGAAAGCCACCGCAGTTCCCTGCACCCTCAGCGGTCCATTTCGGGAAAAAGTGACGCAAAGTCACACTTTCCTTGACGAACTGTTTCCGGTCTGCTTCTCAGCTGCGCAGGCTCTCTGTACAGGCATGGTTCGCCGTTATCTCCGCTTCAACGGTTTAGTGTATTAAATTTGGCTATATTAAACCACGAAATTTTCGTTTGTCAATACCCTGCCGCGAAATTTTTCAAATTCAACCCATGTTCACGGTAGGTTCAGTGTTTCCGGCGGCGATTCGAGCTGGCAAACCTGACCGCCTTGGCCGGTTTGCGGCGGCTGTGCAGGGCGCTGTAATAGCCGAATGCCGTGCCGCAAAGGCCGCCCACGATGTGCATGAAATTGGCCACATTGTCGTGCACAAACAGGATGTCATACACCTGCTGGCCGAAGTACAGCGCCGCCACCAGCAGCATGGTGACCGGGATACCGCCGGAGAATCCCGCCAGCGACGACAGCATGATGAGCATGAACACGATGCCGGACGCGCCCAGCAGCCCCGAGCGCGGGAACTGCACACACTGCAGCACGCCGGTGACCAGCGCCGTGAGCACCATGCCGCACAAAAGCGGCTTGCTGCCATACTTTTCCTCCATGGGCGGGCCGATGACCAGAAGCAGCAGCATGTTGTTCAGAAAGTGGTCCCAGTTGGCATGGCCCAGCACATGACCGAACAGCCGCACATAAAACAGCGGGTCCTTCAAAGACGAGCGGTAGACGCAGAACAGGTGCATGGTGGTCCAGCCGCCGGTCCACCGGTCGAGGAACAGCACCAGAAGTGACAGCAGGAAAAAGGTGAGGATCACCGGGGAGTTATACTGCAGTTCCAGCTTGAGTTTTGCTTTTTTCATCCTCTTGTCTCCACCCAGTATTCGCCCATACTCTGGCCGGGCTGATTCGTCACTTCATCGTTGAGGTAGGCGCCAAGGCCGCAGCTGTCCGGCTGCCAGGCCAGCGCCGCTTCCACGGTGGGGTACTCCACCTCGGCATACCAGAACTCCGTCGGCTGCCCTTCGTCCACATGGTTCACTTCCAACACCATGCCGTCCGGCAGCATGTAGCTGCGGCGCAGCTTCGGGATGAGGGGCTTGCCGATGATTTTGTGTTCCAGATCGTCAAACAGCGCTTTGTCGATGCTGCGCTCGATCTCCTCACGGGCAAGACCGCCGCCGGACTTGAAGCAGAGGATATAGTCCGTTTTGCCGCCGGTGAGCGCTTCTTCCCGGATGCGCACAGTGGGCCGCACGCTGATATACCCCTGCCGCATGGCAAATTCTTCCTTCAGCGGCAGACCTTCCGGCCAGCCCTTCACCATCCATTTGCGTTCAATTTCCATGATGCTTCCCTCTTTCGTGCGGAATTTTGGCATTTCTTATTTATAATACCATGATTTTATGCTATTATAAAGGGTAGATTTGCATTGAAGTATTTTCACTTTTCTACTTATATAAGGAGTATCCATGAAAGCAGAACGCACTTACCCCATCTATACCGTCAACAAACACGCCGAGGGCCTTCTGGTGGGCGGCCACCCCTGGGTGTACGAGAACGACATTCTCGCCACCCCGGAGACCGAGCCCGAAAACGGTACGCTGGCCGATGTGGTCAGTACCAAAGGTTCCTACCTGGGCACCGGCTTCGTCTCGCTCAAGAGCAAAATTCGCGTGCGGCTGATCTCCCGCAACGCCAACGATACCTTTGACGCCGCCTTCTGGCGCCGCCGGGTGGAGTACGCCTGGGCCTACCGCAAGACCGTGCTGGAACCGGACGACCTTTCCGCCTGCCGCGTCATTTTTGGCGAAGCAGACCAGTTCCCGGGCCTGACCGTGGACCGGTTCAGCAACATTCTGGTCACCCAGACCCTGAGCGTGGGCATGGAAAAGTTAAAGCCCGTGCTGTTCCCTATTCTGGCGGATGTGCTGCGCGCCGACGGCCAGACCATCGACGGCATCTATGAGCGCAACGACGAAGCCCTGCGCGCCAAGGAAGGTCTGGAACAGAACAAGGGCTGGTTCGAGCTGCCCGGCGAGACCCACCCGGAAAGCACCCAGACCGAAATTTGCGAAAATGGCGTCTACTACCATGTGGATTTTGAGAACGGCCAAAAGACCGGTTTCTTCCTGGACCAGAAGTATAACCGCCGGGCCGTGGCACGCATTGCCGCCGGGCACACCGTGCTGGACTGCTTTACCCATACCGGCAGCTTTGCGCTGAATGCCGCCAAGGGCGGTGCTGCCCGCGTGACCGCCGCCGACATCAGCGCCGAGGCCATTGCCATGGCGCAGCGCAATGCCCAGCGCAACGGTCTGACCAATATGGACTTTCTCTGTGAGGACACCTTTGAGCTGCTGCCCCGCTTGGAAAAAGAGGGCCACCCCTACGACTTCATTATTCTCGACCCGCCTGCCTTCACCAAGGCGCGCCGCACCGTGGAGAACGCCATGCGCGGCTACAAGGAGATCAACTACCGCGCCATGAAGCTGCTGCCCCGCGGCGGCTATCTGGCCACGGCCAGCTGCTCCCACTTTGCCACCGAGGAGCTGTTCATCAAGATGCTGCGGGCGGCCGCAAAAGATGCACACCGCCAGCTGCGGCAGATCGAAGTGAAGCAGCAGGCACCGGACCACCCCATCCTGTGGGGCGTGCCGGAGACGAATTACCTGAAGTTCTTCCTCTTTCAGGTGATATAAGTCATACCAAGTGCGGATGCTCCAAAAATCCGAGAGCCTGTTTGTGCAGAATCGTCAGATTTGTCAATTGCGTTTTTGCCTGGCAGAGACTATAATCAAACCATAGACAGCAACGGCGCTGTGGGTCACCTCCTGACTCGCAGCGCCGTTTTTGTTAGAAAGGCTTTCGTGCTTTGGGGTGCGGCATTGCGGCAAACCAAACGTAGACGGAAGGGAAAGAAAATAAGATCAAGTAAGGAGTAGGATTTATGGCAGCAAATGTTATGGAAATCTACGGCAGCAAGGTCTTTAACGAACATGTGATGAAGGAGCGCCTGCCGAGCGCTACTTATAAGAGCCTGAAGAACACCCTGCACAAGGGCGCTCCTCTGGATATCGAGGTGGCAAACGTCGTGGCCAGCGTCATGAAGCGCTGGGCCATGGAGCTGGGTGCCACCCACTACACCCACTGGTTCCAGCCGCTGACCGGCATCACCAGCGAGAAGCACGACGGCTTTGTCTCCCCCGTGGGCGACGGCACCGCCATCATGGAGTTCTCCGGCAAGGAGCTGGTGCGCGGCGAGCCCGATGCATCTTCCTTCCCCTCCGGCGGCCTGCGTGCCACTTGCGAAGCCCGCGGCTACACCGCATGGGACCCCACCAGTTACGCCTTCGTCAAGGATGACGTGCTGTGCATCCCCACCGCCTTCGTCAGCTACACCGGCGAAGCACTGGATAAGAAGACCCCCCTGCTGCGCTCCATGAACGCTCTGTCCGGCCAGGCTGTCCGTATCCTGAAGCTGTTCGGCAAGGATGTGGATTATGTTTCCACCACCGTCGGCCCCGAGCAGGAGTACTTCCTCATTAAGAAGGAGGACTACGAAGCCCGTCAGGACCTGATCCTCACCGGCCGCACCCTGTTCGGTGCCCCGTCTGCCAAAGGTCAGGAGCTGGAAGAACACTACTTCGGCGTCATCCGCCCCGAGGTCTCTGAGTTCATGAAGGAACTGGACGAGGAGCTGTGGAAGCTGGGCGTTCCCGCCAAGACCAAGCACAACGAAGTTGCTCCCTGCCAGCACGAACTGGCTCCCATCTTCGACACCACCAACGTTGCCATCGACCACAACCTGCTGACCATGGAGATGATGAAGAAGATCGCTCCCAAGTACGGTCTGGTCTGCCTGCAGCACGAGAAGCCTTTTGAGGGCGTCAACGGCAGCGGCAAGCACAACAACTGGTCCATGTCCACCACCACCGAGAACCTGCTCGACCCGGGCGACACCCCCATGGAGAACCTGCAGTTCCTGGTGTTCCTGGCTGCTGTCATCAAGGCTGTTGACGAGTACGCCGATCTGCTGCGCACCTCCGTTGCCACTCCCGGCAACGATCACCGTCTGGGTGCCAACGAGGCACCTCCGGCCATCATCTCCATCTTCGTGGGCGAAGAGCTGGAAGCCGTCATCGATGCCATCGCCTCCGATTCTCCCTACGCAGGCCCCGTCAAGATGAAGATGGATCTGGGCGTTGATGTCCTGCCCAAGTTCAGCAAGGATACCACCGACCGCAACCGTACCTCTCCCTTTGCCTTCACCGGCAACAAGTTCGAGTTTCGTATGCCCGGCTCTGCTGAGAACCTGAGCGACGCCAACACCATCCTGAACACCGCTGTCGCCAAGGAACTGAAGGGCTACGCCGACGAGCTGGAGGGCGCTGAGGACTTCACCAGCGCTGCCATCGCTCTGGTCAAGCGCACCATCCGTGACCACCGCCGCGTCATCTTCAACGGCAACGGCTACACCGCCGAGTGGGAGGAAGAAGCTGCAAAGCGTGGTCTGCCCAACAAGAAGAACACCCCGGCTGCCCTGCCCGCTCTGATCGCACCGAAGAACATCCAACTGATGGAGGAGTTCGGCGTGCTGACCAAGGTGGAGATGGAGAGCCGTTACGAAGTTGAGATGGAGCACTACTCCAAGATCATCAACATCGAAGCCCTGACCATGCTGGAGATGGCCCGCAAGCAGCTGCTGCCTGCCGTCAACTCCTACATGAGCGAGCTGGCCAACACCGCCGCCTCCAAGCTGGCCGTCAGCGAGAACATCAGCGTGCGCAGCGAGACCAAGACCCTGACCAAGCTCTCCGCCGACGCCGACGCCATGAGCGATGCCATCGACACCCTGCAGGATGCCGTGGATGCCACCAAGGCCCTGCCCAGCGAGGCTGACAAGGCCGTTGCCTTCCACGACAACGTGCTGCCCGCCATGGACGCCCTGCGTGCCGCGGCCGACGATGCCGAGACCATCTGCGGCGAGGATTACTGGCCTCTGCCCAGCTACAGCAAGATGCTCTACTACGTCTGATCGCAAAACAGCGTAACCGAATAGCATCCGTAGGCTGCGGAATCTAAAATTTGCCATTCTCCTTTTCCTATTTCTTACACCAGCCTAAAGACCTGCTCCCATTCTGAGGGCAGGCCTTTAGGCGTTTTTATTTGAAAGGGAAATTCTTATGAGTTATTCGACCCAACAGGACATCCTGGATTTCGTGGAGGACAACAACGTCAAATTCGTCCGTTTCGCCTTCTGCGATATCTTTGGCACCCAGAAGAACATTGCCGTGCTGGCCAGCGACCTGCCCAAGGCCCTGGAAGACGGTGTCTGCTTCGACGGCAGCTCCATCGCCGGTTTCATGCATGTGGAGGAAAGCGACCTTGTGCTGCGGCCGGACCTGTCCACCGTGACCATCCTGCCCTGGCGGCCCACCGAGGGCCGGGTGATGCAGTTCT
>OOCH01000879.1_pt1 | contig 27097 bp, 20 predicted proteins | sample 1671641 | NCBI WGS metagenome assembly OOCH01 (sample SAMN06348177, study PRJEB24527) | human gut metagenome | biome: human gut; feature: ankylosing spondylitis patient; material: feces | host: Homo sapiens | place: China | collected 2015-10
AGGGGAAGTTTTGTTGAACCGTGCGCAATTCGGTTTTGCACCCGTCCGACTTTTTATTATCTTTGCCGTTGATTTTGAAACTGAAATAAGAAAAGAATGAACTATATGAAAAGATTTGCAGGGTTGGTTTGCGCGGTTGCGGCCGTCGTTTTTTTTGCTTCGTGCAGCAAGGACAAGGAATCGGGAACGATCGCGTTCGATTCTCCGGCCGTTTTCCTCAATGCGGGCGACGCAGTGACGGTGGGTTTTTCGGCCTCCAACATCGAGAGTTTCTCGATAACGGGCAAACCCACGGGCTGGAGCGATCCCGTTATCGACGCGGCGAACCGCACCATTACGGTCGTCTCTCCCGAGAAGTTCGACGACGACAATGATGCCGTAAAGTCGGGTTCGGTGACCCTGACGGGCAAGGTGCACGGCGGATCGACGGCTTCGGCGACGCTTTTCGTGGGTGTGGTCGACACCGAGGATTTGAGCGGCAAGCCGGCCAACAGTTATCTGATCAACAAGAAGGAGACCAACTACCTGATCGACGCCATGTACAAGGGCGACCTGACCGAGCTGGCGACCTCTTCGGTCGATGTCGTCTGGCAGAGCCGGTCGAATCTGATCCAATACCTGGAGTTGAAAGACGGCAAGGCGTCGTTCTACGTGGCTGCCGACAGCGACGACGGGGACAAGATCAAGGAGGGCAACGCCGTGATCGGAGCCTACGACGCCGGCGGCACGCTGATCTGGAGCTGGCACGTATGGGCTGCGGACTACGATCCCGAGGCCGAGGGCGGTGCGGTCGATTTCAACGGCTATTCGATGATGACCCGCAACCTCGGGGCGCTGGCCGCCGACAACTCGTCGGTGGAGAACATCCTCGCCTCGTACGGACTTTATTATCAGTGGGGCCGTAAGGACCCCTTCATCGGCCCGAGTTCGTACAACGCCGCCAACGGCGCATCGGCCAGCATGTACAACGGCGGCGGCAGCCGCGTCTACCTGCGGACGGCCGCTTCGAGCGCCGAGACGGGTACGGTGGCTTACGCCGTGCAGCACCCGCTGACCTTCATCACGGGCGTCTCCGGTTCGGAGAACGACTGGCTGTGGAGCGCACATTCCGACGATTTGTGGTCCGCTTCGGAAAAGAGCGCCTACGACCCCTGTCCCCATGGCTGGCGGGTGGCTCCGTCGGCCGTGTTCGACGGTTTGAAACTTGTGGGAGCCCCCACGGCGGCGGACGCCGACAAATACGGCTGGGGCCTGACCGATCCGGAGCGGGGAACCTCGTCGCTGTTTATCGGCGCAGGACGCCGCCGTTACGACAACAGCACGATCCTGAACGTTTACAACCCCGTCACCGTGCGCAGCGTGGCCGAGGAGGCGCAGCCCTGGGAGGGCCTTTATTGGACCGCAGGGACGCTGTCGGGTACGAAATCCCCGGCTTTCCACTTCTGGTTCGAGAAGAAGACCACCGGCGGAGGCCTCGAAAACAACGTCCCCTATGCCCGTGCCAACGGCATGTCGGTGCGTTGCGTGAGGGTGCAATAGGGACATCCGGAAGAAACCGAACGACGGACCGGCCTTGATGCCGGTCCGTTTTCGTTTGGTATAACAGTTGCGGGGATAGCGGGACTAAAATCCCCGGCTATGAAAATCAAGACAGGAAAAGGCTCCGTTACGCTCGTCGTGCTGCTGGCAATCTGGTCCGTGTCGGCCATTGCGTCGCTGCCCGGACTGGCCGTCTCCCCTATTCTGGGCGATCTGAACAAGGTGTTTCCCAAGGTTACGGACCTCGAAATCCAGATGCTCACCTCGCTGCCGTCGCTGCTGATCATCCCCTTCGTCCTGCTTGCCGGCAAGCTCTCCGTCGGCAAGGACAAGCTCAAGATCCTTGCCGTCGGGCTGTCGATCTTCTTCCTGAGCGGCGTGGCATGCCTCTTCGCCCGGAGCATGATGTGGCTCATCGTCATCAGCTGCATCCTCGGCATCGGCGCCGGCATGGTGATCCCCTTCTCCACGGGGCTCGTGGTCGACTACTTTACGGGCGATTACCGTGTCCGGCAGCTGGGGTACAGCTCGTCGATCAACAACCTGACGCTCGTGCTGGCGACCGTCGTGACGGGCTACCTGGCCAATGTGGACTGGCATCTGCCCTTTCTGGTCTATACCCTGCCGGGTATTTCGCTCGCGCTGTCGTTCCTGCTCAAGCGGCAGCGCTCCGTCCCCGAACCGGAACAGAGCATCCAATTGCGCCACAAGATGATCGACCGCCGTAAGCTCGCCGGGCTGATGGCGTTCTATTTCTTCGTCACCTACGCCGTGCTGGTCGTGACGTTCTATGCCTCGTTCCTGATCGACGACTACAAGATCGACAGCTCGTTTTCCGGGGTGCTGATCTCGCTGTTTTTCCTTGCGATCATGCTGCCGGGGCTGTTCATCGCCAACATCATCCGCTCTTTGAAGCGGAACGTCAACCTCGTGGCGCTCGTGCTGGTCTGTGTGGGGCTGCTGTGTGTCGGGGTTTTCCACGGCAAGGCGATGCTGGCCTTCGGGGCGCTTTGCACCGGGCTGGGATACGGGATCATGCAGCCTGTCATTTACGACAAGGCGGCGACCATCGCCCCGCCGCGTTCCGCTACGCTGGCCCTTTCGTTCGTCATGTCGGTGAATTACCTGGCCGTGATGGTCTGCCCTTTTATCGTAGACCTCTTCCGTCACGTTTTCGGGACGCACAGCGACCGCTTCCCCTTCTTTTTCAATGCCGTGCTGGTGCTGGCCGTGGCTGTCGTCACACTCCTGCGCCGGGATAGCTTTACGCTCGGACTCGACGGATCCTATTACCGGAATTGATTGTAAAAACTGTTCGAAAGTGTTGTGAATGACGTAAAAAGGTTTAAATTTGTGCTGAAAAGTCACACCCTATTACGATTATCGCGAGATGAAAACAACACTTCTGACGGCTTTGGCCGCCGCTGCCCTTGCGGCAGGCTGCTCAAAGTCTGACACAGGTACGCCTTGTGTGAAAATCGCGCCGACGATCCAGACCCGTGTTACGGGATTGCATTTCGATACCGGCGACCGCATCGGGCTGAGCATTGCCAAAGGTTCGGAAACCTACGTGCAGAATGTCCTGATGACCTACGACGGTACGGCCTTTACAGCCGCGGATTTGCTGTGGTATAACGATTCGAATGAAAAATCGACGCTCACGGCCTACCATCCTTACTCCGAACAGGGAATGCCCGCGGAGTTTTCCGTTGCTACAGACCAGACGTCGGGAGGTGCATCGTCCGACCTGCTGGTCGCGGTGAAAAAAGAGGTTACCCCATCTTCGGCACCTGTCGGGATGCTCTTTTACCATGTGATGTCGCAGCTGACGATCGTCCTTACCAACAATTCCGACGCCCCGGTTACGGGGGTTACGGTCGGCGGACTCGTCCCGACGGCCGTGGTCGATTTCACGGTGCCCTCCGCCGCGGCCAAGAGCGGGGCTGCTGCTGCCGACGTCGAGGCGTTCGAAGTGACGGCCGATGCCGCCTACCGTGCCATCCTTGTGCCGCAGCAGGCCACCCTGACGGTTACGGTAGCGACCGGTGACGGAAAGAGCCGCAGCAAAACCCTCTCTTCGGCACAGCTCGAAAGCGGGAAACGCTACGACATGTCGGTCGTTGTGACCAATATCGACATCGACGTGGAACTGAGCGGCGAAGTCGTCGACTGGGGCGACGGCGGTTCGCTCGATGGTAGCGGCGAAGGGGGCGGCGGTGATGGCGGCGGTGGTGAGGGCGGCGGCGAGGGTGGTGACCCCGGGACGCTTTCCTACGGGGGTGTGGACTACCCCACCGCGACGATCGGCGGACGGGTCTGGATGACCCGGAACCTGCGTTACCTGCCTGACGGTGCCCAGATCGGAACCGGTATCTGGTACCCTTGCCGCGGTACGGCGGGATCGAACGACGCCGAATATGTCGCGGAACGGGGGTTGCTTTACAGCTTCACAACGGCCCTGGGCGGTGCGACGGCTGCATCCGGCACCCCGGTGCAGGGGATTTGTCCGCCGGGCTGGCATGTCCCCACGGGCGCCGAGATCGAACAGATGCTCGCCAGCCCCGAATACGATGCCTCCCTGCTCCGTAGCGCCGGGATGTGGAATTCGGAGACGGGGCGTTATCTTACTGAAACCAAAGGCTATTTGATGAGCTGTACCCCGCAAGACGGCGGTTCGGGCTATCAGGCATTGAGTTATTCGTCTGGCGGTATCGTAGCCGGGCTTGCTCCGTTTCCGGCCGGAAACGGTGTCTCTCTGCGCTGCGTGAAGGATATATAGCCGTAGCCGAGGATGCGGCAACGGAACGATCCCCGGTCTCGGATGAGCCGGGGATCGTCTTTTTACTGCGGGTTTTACCCTCCTGAGGCAGGCCGCCGTGCGGTTTTCCTCGGGGCTGCGGTGAGCACAGGCCATTGCGTGATGACCTTTTGGTGGCGCAGCGAATGCGTGTCCCACCCCGCAGGAGCCCAGTGCCCGCGTCGTGTCAGTTGTCGCGGTTCAGGAAGAAAATCGGGATGTTGGCCAGGAACACGTCCTTTCCCCGGAGCCGGTCGCGTTTGGCGAGCAGTTCGCTCAGCTGGATGTCGCCGATGACGTAGTTGCTGTCTTCGCTGGTGTACTGTTCGTGCACCTTCGTAAAATTCAGGATGCCGTGCACGTCGGTCTCCTTGTACCGCACGTAGACCTTCAGCGTGATGTCCGTCGTGTAGTCGGGCTTCTGCATGTAGTTCTGCTTCTTGTACTCGTAGCGGTAGTTGTTCAGGCGGGCCATGATGTCGCTCAGGATGGACGAGGCCGTGGGCAGGCTCCCGGCGCCCTTGCCGAACATGAACTGCCGGTCGTAGCACTCGCCGCGGATCACTACGCCGTTGTACTCGTCGTCGACGCTGTAAATATACTTCGAGGGCGTCACGAATTCCGGCATGACGAACATCGTGAAGTGTTCGTCGCTCACCTTGACAACCTGCGCCACGAGTTTGATTTTGACGTTCTTCTCGCGGGCATACCGGATGTCCGAATCGTGGATGGTCGAGATACCGTAGGTGAAAATCTTTTCCGGGGCGACGTAGGTGCCCAGCGCATGTACGGTGATGATCACCAGCTTGAAGAGCGAATCGTAGCCTTCGATGTCGAACGACGGGTCGCTTTCGGCGAAGCCGAGCGCCTGCGCCTGCGCCAGGGCGCTGTCGTAACTCTCGGCGTGGTCGAAGACGCGCGAGAGGATGTAGTTCGACGAGCCGTTCAGGATGCCTTTCACCTCTAACAACAGGTCGTTGTCATAGTATTCCTCGAGGTTGCGGATGACGGGGATCGAACCGCACGACGAGGCGTCGTACAGCAGCGCCACGTTGTGCGTCTTTTGGATCTCGATCAGTTCCGGAAGGTGGTGCGCCAGCATGGTCTTGTTGCCCGAGACGACCGGGATGCCGCGCAGCAGGGCCCGCTTGACGATGCTGTATGCAGCATCGGCCTGGTCGATCACCTCCACGATCAGGTTGATGTCCCTGTTGTCGAGTATCTCGTCGACCGACGTCGTGAAGAGGGATTTGTCGACCTCGATCTTGCGCGGTTTTTCCGGGTCGCGGACGCAGATCTTCACGATCTCCGCGTGGGCGTTCTTCGATTTCTGCACTACCTGGTAGATTCCCTGTCCGACGACGCCGAACCCGAACAGGCCGATTTTGATTTTGCTCATATGCTGCTTGTTTATTGATTGTTCATGAACGGATAGAGGATGTCGTTCAACTGCCCGTGCTCGACGAGGAACCCGTCGTGCCCGAACGGCGAATCTATTTCTTGGTACGTGCTTCCGGCGATCATGCCGTGCAGTTCGCGCATCTCTGCCGGGGTGAAAATGATGTCGGTCGTGATGCCGACCACTGCCGTGCGGGCTTCGATGCGTGCGAGGGCGGCTGCTACCCCGCCGCGCCCGCGCCCCGTGTCGTGGGTGTCGAAGGCGTTGAGTATGGCATAGTACGAGTAGGCGTTGTAGCGCCGGCAGAGTTTCTCGCCCTGATATTGCTGGTAGGTCGATGCGCGGTGTACTGCGGGGAGTTCCTCCCTGTCCTGCTGCGTGAGGTTGTATCCCAGCGAACCCCGGTACGTGAGCAGCCCCAGGGCGCGTGCGGCAGCCAGTCCGGCCATCCCGGCGTCGTCTCGCGGCTCGCCGAACGTCGTGTCGGCCTCGATGGCCATGCGCTGGGTCTGGTCGATGGCAATCGTCCAGGGCGAGGCCTTGGCCGCCGTGGCGATCAGGATCAGTTTGCCGATGCGCTCCGGCTCCAAGACCGCCCATTCGATGGCCTGGAATCCCCCGACCGAACTTCCTACGAGCGTGTCGATGCGGCCGATGCCGAGCGCGCCGGCCAACAGGCGGTGTGCACGGACGATGTCGCGGATCGTGAACGGCGGGAAATCCTTGTAATAGGGGCTTCCCGTTTCCGGGTTCACGTGCAGCGGCCCCGTGGTGCCGTAGTGCGACCCGAGGATGTTGGCGCAGACCACGAAGTGGCGTGCCGGGTCCAGGAAACACCCCGCCTCGACCGTGTGCGGCCACCAGTCCGCCACGTCCGAGTTTGCCGTCAGGGCATGGCATACCCACACGACGTTGTCATGCGCCGCATTGGGCTTGCCGTAGGTGTGGTAAGCGATCCTCAGCTCGGGCAGCGTATGCCCCGTTTCGAGCACGAACGGCCCGGGTGCTTTGTAAATGCTGGGTTCCATTATCCGATGTGTGCGAAAGCCTGTTCGAAGTCGTCGATAAGGTCGTCGGTATTCTCCAGCCCGACGGAGATGCGCAGCATGGTCGGCGTGACGCCTGCTGCGGCGAGGTCTGCGTCGCTGAGCTGTTTGTGCGTGGTCGATGCCGGGTGCGTAACGACCGTGACCGAGTCGCCGATCATGACCATGTGTGCCGCCAGGTTGAGCGATTCGACGAAACGCACGGTGCTGTCGAGCGTGCCTTTGAGTTCGATGGTGAAGACGGCCGACGAACCGAACCGGAAATACTTCTTCGCGTTCGCGTAGCTCGGGTGCGACTCGAAGCCTACGAAGCTCACGCGCTCCACTTTGGGATGGTTGCGGCAGTATTCGGCCAGCCTGCGTGCCGACTCGACTTCGTGCCGCACGCGCAGCGAAAGCGTTTCCAGCCCGAGCGTCATCAGGTAGGAGTCGAACGGCGAGGGGCAGCAGCCCAGGTCGCGGACACCGTCCACGCGGCATTTCACGATGAAGGCCGCCGCGCCGAATGCCTCGTGGAAATTCAGTCCGTGATACCCTTCCGACGGGCCGTCGATCTGCGGGAACTTGCCGTTGGCCCAGTTGTAATTGCCCCCGTCGACGATCACCCCGCCCATGGCCGTGCCGTGGCCGTTGATCCATTTGGTCGCCGAGTCGACGACGATGTTCGCACCCCATTCGAAGGGGTTGCACAGGTAGCCCGCGGCACCGAACGTATTGTCCGCGACGAAGGGCACGTCGTAGCGTTTGGCCAGTTGTCCCAGTGCTTCGAGATCGGGCACCGTACAAGTGGGATTGCCCATGCTCTCGGCGTAGATCGCCTTCGTGCGTCCGTCGATCAGCGCCTCGAAGTCCTCGGGGCGTTCGCTTCGGGCGATGCGGCAGTCGATGCCGAGCCTGCGCAGCGAAATGCGGAACTGGGTGAAGGTGCCGCCGTAGAGGAACGGCGAGGCGACGATGTTGTCGCCCTCGGCCGCCAGCGAGAGCACGGCGATGAGTATGGCCGACATGCCCGAAGAGACGGCCAGCGCCCCCACGGCACCGTACAGGGCGGCGATGCGTTGCTCGTATACGGTCGTAGTCGGGTTTTGCAGCCGGGTGTAGATGTTGCCCCCTTCGCTCAGGTCGAAGAGGTTGGCCGCGTGTTCGCAGCTCTTGAAACGGTATGCTGCCGTGGGATATATCGCCACACCGCGGGCACCCGTGGGATCGTCGGGTTGCAGCCCTCCGTGGATCTGCAATGTCTCGAAACGTAATTTTTTCTCAGCCATGCTATCTGTTTTTTAGTCGTTACAAAAAAAATCCGACCTCTCTGAAGCCGGATTGTGTCGTTCGTATACACGGAAAATCTACACCCGGCGGAATCGGTTGCGCATGTACATCATATCCATGGTCATACTGCGGAGCGAGCCGCCGTATGTGTCGTGGTATGTCGTCGTGGCAATCATTTTCTGCTTTCGGATGTTTTCCTGTGTGCAAATATAGGAATTTTTCGGCTCATGCTTGCGGTCGGCCCGATTTTTTTGCAAAAAACTGTTTAGCGGCCGGGGTTTTGCATGCCATAGTTGCTACCTCGACCTTTTTTGTTGAACAAAAGGGCGGAAAAGTTTTGGTTTGAAAAATTAATGTTTATATTTGTGTCGAAGAATGTGCACTATGCACAAGGGATAGATTAAAAATATCAATTTATGAAACGACTTTACGCTGTTGCAGCTATTGCAACGACGTTTTTGGCCTTTTCGTGCCAGAAAAACATGGGCACCGGCAGCGGCGAACCGCAGGAGCCCTCGTCTGCAGTTCCCGCCGACTTCAAATGGGAAACGACCCGCGACCTGGATATTTCGGTCGGTATGCCGAGTGTTACGGGCAATACGCCCCAATATGCCGTTATCCGCGTGTATTGCTCCCCGATCCTCTCGGACGGCAATATCGTGGCGATGGGTGTGGTGACGCCATCCCGCCCCGTGTTCGGAACCGCGGTGACGATCCCGGCCGGGATCGGGAACATTTATGTCCAGACTACCCTGCCCGACGGTACGGTGGCCGTCTCCATGGAACCGGTCGCAGCGTCGGTGAACGTCGCCGGTGCGCGGATGAAGGCCGCAGCCGGGACGCCCTTACTCCGGATGGCCGGGATGGCGCGCGCCGCGGCCGACAGTTCGATGCCCGACTACCCGCGGCTCGCGGCGAAGGCCGAGGGTGATTTCGCCGAGGGGGCCATCATCCGGAGTACGCCTGCCGGCAAGATCGACCTGGGTGCGAGCTGGGCCCCGTTTGCAGCTGCGGAGTATTATATCCCGGCAGGAGCCGAGGTTACGGGCAATATCGGCCTGAACGGAACCTTTAGCCCCAACCCCTCGCCGATCCTCTACGTGGCGGGCAAACTGACGCTCGATTCCTCCGTTACGATCGGTCAGGCGACGCTCGCAGTGCTTCCGGGCGGCGAGGTGTACATCCGTGAAGCAAGTGCGAACATGCAGCAGAACGCACCCAACCCCGCGATTTTCGTTTTCGAAGGCGGTAAGTTCACGGCCGGGAAAACGAACTTTTCCTGCAAGGCCGTGGTCAACGAAGGGAAATTCATCGTCGACGGGACGTTCGACATCAATAATTCCTGTGCGTTCTACAACGGTGCCGCCGCAGAATTGGAGGCCGATGACATGGAAATCACCAACCGGGCGAAACTTTATAACGACGGCAAGATAGAGAGCGATGATTTGGAGCTCAACTCCTACGCCGAACTGTCTAACTGCGAGAATGGTGTCGTTGATGTTGACGGGACTTTCTATTTGACCAACAACTCGGTCGTTTACCAGAAAGGTTTGGCCTCGATGGAGAAACTCGAAGCCCGCGGCGGGGGGACACTCTATGTGAATTGCCATACCGTAGCCGAGGAAATTGCCGCCGAAGGTGCCCGATTCTATATTGCATCCGGCGCGGGGCTCGATGCCGAGGAGGTCTATTTCAACAGCAATACGGAGTTGTACGCCGCTGCCGGCTCGATCTTCGCCATGGACGAGTATAATGCCGGTAAGTCGGGCGGCAATGTCCATATCGTGAGCCAGGCTGCCGCCGACCAGCTCATGGCCGTGGTCGTGATCCGCGAGAAAGGCGTGAGCTCACGCTATTACGGGACGAAGTTCGATGGGCTGATGGAAGTCGTGTACGACAATGCGGCCGATTCGAAATACGTTATCGACGAGCGTAGCCTTACCGGTGGCGCCGTGATGCGTGCCAAGCAAACGGTCGTGATCCCCGAGGCCATCTGCAACGGCGGCAGGCAGCCCGTTACTCCCGATCCGGAACCCGAACCCGAATATATCGAGGTCAAGGGTGCCCCTTATACCTACTGCTTCGAGGATGGCTGGCCGTGGATCGGCGACTACGACATGAACGATGTCGTGGTGGTCGTAAGCGTCGACCGCCGCAGCGACAAGGAGACTGGGAAGGTCGAACTGATCCGCATCAACTGGGAACTGAAGGCCGCAGGGGCCGCGCATCTGAATGCCTTTGCCGTCCAGTTGGACAAGGTACGTGCGTCGGAGGTCGCCGGCGTGGAGACCACCAATACGACCTTCGGCCGCGGTGCGTTTGCGGGCTCCGGCCCCGAATCGGGCAGCGAACTGGCCGTGATCCCGCTTTTCAACACATCGCAGGAGATCCTGGGCGAAGGGACTTACATCAATACGACCAAGGGCGTGGCCATACCGACCGTGAAACACACGACGACGGTGACCTTTGCGCAGCCGGTCGACCCCGCAGCCGTCCGCGAATCGGCGCTCAATGCGTTCATCGTTGTGAACCAGAAGAGTTCGGGCACGTTCACCCGCGAGAAGGAGATCCACATACCGGGGCGCAAGCCGACGCAATTCGCGGTCGTATCGGGCAACACCTTCCTGGAGTCGGATCCCTACCGCTATTTCGTCACCAAGGGCGACGGTGTGAAGAACAACTACATGATGTGGGCGCTGTGTATCCCGGGCGAGTTCCGCTATCCGCTCGAACGCAGCGATATCCGGGATGTCTATACATATTTCAACGCATGGGCTGCATCGGGCGGCCGGGAACATGTGGAATGGTATCGGGACGAAGCCGACGAAACCCTGCTCTATTAGTCAGAGGTTAAATATGATGGTTGAAAAGGGCCATACTTCGCAAGTGCGGCCCTTTTTGTGCGGATGCCCGACGGCGGGATTTGCGTCCCTCCCCTCTTGCCTTTCCCGTATTCCAATCGTATTCTCGTTCTGGGTTTTGCCTGCCGCCCGCCATTATGACAGAAAAAATCCCCGCAGGGCTCTCTCCTGCGGGGATTTTCATTGTATTACAGAATAATTATCTGTGGCTGTCGATTCGCTCGACCCCTTCGCGGGTTGCCGCACCGCGCAGGATCGTCCTGCAAAAGAGGTAGGACTCCTCGCGCGTCGCATTGTTTATCCGCATTTCGAAGATCGTTTCCAAAATCCGGTCGGCGAAACTATCGGCATCTATTTCGGGCAACAGGAGCTTTTCTTCGCGGCTTCCGCGCAGGTGTACGGTCAGTTCGCTGCGCCAGAATTCCCGGTGTTCGTCGAAATGTTCGGCATAGGCCACCTTGTGGCGCAGGTCGGACAGAAAGCTGCTTTCGACCGTATACAGGTGTTCGATGTATTCGTATACCAGTTTGAAAGCCCGTTGCAGCGAACTCCTGCTGCGGCGTTTCCTGTAAGCCGTGATGCGCTCCTGCTGTTGGTGGCACATGAAATCGAGGCAGGCGCTCACCAGGTCTTCCTTGTCAGCGAACATTTCATAGAGGGTGCGCTTCGAGATTCCCAGCGTCTGCGCGATCTCATCCACCCGGACGGCACGGATGCCGTTCCGGGTAATGAGCTCCTGCGTGATGCGGATGATCTCCTCTTTGGTCGCTCCCCTTTTCATTATTTCGCCTCCGCTGCGATGTCGCGTCCGCCACCCAGAGCCTGGTAGAGGTTCACGATACCCTGGATTTCGTCAAAACGATCCGCAATCTGGTTCAGCTGAGCAGAAAGCAGCGACTGCTGGGCGGTCAGTACTTCGAGGTAGGTCGTGCTGCCGTGTTGCATGAGCAGTTCCGTGCTCTCCACGGCGCGTTCCAACGCCTCGATCTGTTGTGTCCGCAGGCCGGTTTTCGCGCGGGCCGACTGGCACTGCGTGAGGGCGTTGTTGACCTCGGCGCCCGCGTTGAGCAGGGCCTGCTGGAATGCCAGCTTGGTTTCTTCCTGCTGTGCCTTGGCGATTTTCACGCGGGCGCGGTTGGCGTTGGCATTGAAGATGGGTTGCAGCAGCGAAGCGGCGGCCGACCAGAGGAATTTTCCGGGGTCGACGATCCGGGCCCCGCTGTTGTTCGTCCATCCCAGAGTCCCGCTCAGCGTGATCGAAGGATAGAGGGCCGAGCGTGCCTCGCTGGTGGCATAATAGGACTGCATCAGCGAGTATTCGGCGCTGCGGATGTCGGGGCGGTTCGAAAGCATCTGCACCGGTATGCCGACAGTCAGGTCGTCGGGCAACTGCTGGCTTTCGAGGCGGCCGCGCTCGATGGGGTGCGGGCCTTCGGCCAGCATCGAGCAAAGGCTGTTCTCGGCCTGGCGGATCTGGTATTCCAAGTCGTGCAGCGAAGCCTCGATGGCGAGGCAGTTGCCTTCGTACTGCGCTACGGCAGCCTCGTTGGCCATGCCGGCCTCTTTCAGCGCGCGCATCGTGCGGACGCTCTCGCGCCATTTCCCGGCGGTTTGCTCGGTAACCTCGTATTGCCCGTCGAGCATCAGCAACGTGTAATAGAGATTTGCGATGCCCGAGATCAACTGCGTTTTCACTGCCTGTTCGTACTCCTTGCTCTGGAGGTAGAGCGCCTTGGACTTGCGTTTGGCGTTGGTCAGGCCGTTGAAGATGTCGATCTGCCAGCTTGCCGTGACCGGGATACTGTACGTTTTGCCCGGCGTGGCCCAGTCGAAGCTGCTCATGCTGCCCTGAGGTGCGAAGTTGAACGACGGCAGGTAAGCCAGGCGCGCCGACTTAAGCGTCGCCTCGGCTTCCTTGATCCTCCATTGCGCCGATTGCAGGTCGGTATTGTTCTCCAGCCCCTGGCGGATGAGCGTCCGCAGGTAGGGGTCGGTGAACATCTCTTCCCAGCCCAGGTTGCCGATCGTCGTCGTGTCGGCAGTCTCGGCCGTGCCGTACAGCCCGTCGGTTTTCACCTCGGGACGGGTGTAGGGCTTGTAGATGCCGCAGCCGGTCATGGCCGCTGCGGCCAGTATGATAATAAGCTTTTTCATCTTGTTATTCCTCCTCTTTCTCGTTTTTACACTCTTCCAGTTCCGCCTGTACGGCCCACTGCGGATCGGGGTCGAACTCTATGGGCTTGACTTTCTCCTGCAAGGTCTGGAAAGCGATGAACAGTGTCGGTACGAGGAACAGCAGGGCCAGTGTCCCGACGATCATACCGCCCACGACGCCCGAACCGAGGGTCATGTTACCGTTGGCGCCCACACCGTGCGAGAGCACCAGCGGGATCATACCGAATACGCAGGTGAGGACAGTCATCAGGATCGGGCGCAGACGGACTTTGGCTGCCGATACGGCGGCTTGCGTCAGGGTCATTCCCGCGCGGCGCCGGTCGGAGGCATACTCCGTGATCAGAATGGCGGTCTTCGAGAGCAGGCCGATCAGCATGATGATACCCGTTTGCAGGTAGATGTTGTTCTCCAGTCCCAACATCTTGGCGAAGAGGAACGAACCCAGCAGGCCGCACGGTACGGAGAGGATGACGGCGAACGGAAGCAGGAAGCTCTCGTACAGGGCACTCAGGATGAGGTAAATCAGCAGAATACAGATCCCGAAGATGATCGTCGTGTTGCTGCCGGTCTGTGCTTCCTCCCGGGTGATACCGTCGAAGTCGTAGCCGTAGCCCTTCGGCAGTACCTGGGCGGCCGTCTCCTGGATGGCCTTGATGGCATCGCCCGACGAATATCCGTCGGCTGCCGTTCCGTTCACGGCGATCGAGCTGTACATATTGAAACGGTTCAGCACTTCGGAGCTGTATACCCTTTGCAGATCCACGAACTCGCCCAGGGGAGCCATTTCTCCGCCGTTGGTGCGGACGAAGACGTTGTTGAGCGACTCGGTGTTAAGACGGTATTTCGGGTCGGACTGGATCGTTACGTAGTACATTTTCGAGAAACGGTTGACGTTCGAGACGTACTGCCCGCCGTAGTAACCCGAAAGCGTCGAAAGGATCGCGTTGGGCGAGATGCCGGCCCGTTTGGCCTTCGCCGCGTCGATGCTTACGACATACTGCGGGAAGTTGATGTTGAAGGTCGAGTAGGCGCGTTCGATCTCCGGGCGCTGGTTCAGCGCCCCGATGAACTGCAGGTAGATGTTGTAGAAGTCCGTCAGGCTGCCGTCCGACTTGTCCTGCAGGTGCATGGAGAAGCCGGTCGAGGTTCCGTAACCCGAGATCATCGGCGGTGCCACGGCGAAAATCTGTGCGTCCTTGATGTCGGCCGTGCGTCCGTATATCTGGCCGATCACGGCGTTCACCGCATCTGCCTTGTCCGGGCGCTCTTCCCAGTCCTTAAGCTTGATGATACACATACCGTAGGAGGAGCCCTGGCCAGCGATCATGCCGTAACCTGCCACCTGCATGAAGTCCCTGATCTGGGGGATTGCCTGGATGCGATCCGCAACCTGCTCCATGACGACGTGCGTTTCGGCGAGCGAAGTACCCGGAGCCGTGGTGACGTTCACCATGATCGTACCCTGGTCTTCGTCGGGCACCAGACCCGTTTTGGTGCTGTTCATCAGCAGGATCAGTGCGGCGAATGCCAGGCCGAGCGTCGACCACATCAGCCACTTGTGCTTGATGAAGAGCAGCACGCCGTGCTTGTACTTGTTGATCAGGGTGCTGAATCCCGAGTTGAATGCCTTGCGGAAGCGGGCGGCGAAGTTGTCGCGCATCTCGCCGTTTTCGTCGAGGTAGGGTTTCAGGATGAGGGCGCACAGTGCGGGCGAGAGCGTCAGGGCGTTCAGCGCCGAGATACCCACGGCCACGGCCATCGTGATACCGAACTGCGTGTAGAATACACCCGACGTACCGCCCATCATCGACACGGGGATGAACACGGCCATGAAGACCAGCGTCGAGGTGATGATGGCCGAGGTGATACCCGACATGGCGTCGATGGTAGCCATATAGGAGGACTTATATCCCACGTCGAAACGCGCCTGGACAGCCTCCACCACGATAATGGCGTCGTCGACGACCGTACCGATCGCAAGGACGAGCGCGAAGAGCGTCAGCAGGTTGATCGAGAAGCCCGCTACCGAGAGGAAGGCGAACGTACCGACCAGCGATACGATGATCGAAACCGTGGGGATAAGTGTCGAACGGATATCCTGCAGGAAGACATAGACTACGAGCACCACCAGGAGGATGGCCTCGATCAGAGTCTTGATTACCTCGTTGATCGAAGCGTAGAGGAAGTCGTTCACACTCTGCAGGTGTGCGATGGCGACGCCTTTCGGGAGTTCGGCTTCGATCTCGGCCAGCAGGGCGTCGATTTCATTTACGACCTGCGTGGCGTTCGAACCGGCGGTCTGGAAGACCATCGTGCTGACGCCCGGATGGCCGTTGGTGTAGCCTTTGTAGGCGTAGGATTCGCTTCCCAGCTCGATGTCCGCGACATCCTTCAGGCGCAGGATCGTGCCGTCGTCCTGAGCCACGAGTACGATCTCCCCGAACTCTTCCGGGGTCATCAGACGTCCGCGGTATTTCATCGTATACTGGAATGTGTTCTCCGAGTTTTCACCCAGCGAACCGGTCGCCGATTCGATGTTCTGCTCGGCGAGCGCCGCCGTCACGTCCGACGGGATGAGTTTGTACTGGGCCATCACATCGGGCTTGAGCCAGATACGCATCGAGTAGTCGGCACCGAGCGTGAAGGCCTCGCCGACACCCGCGATACGGAGGATGCGGGGTTCGATGTTGATCTTCGAGTAGTTCGACAGGAACGTTTCGTCGTATGTGTCGTCGGGGCTGTAAAGCGAGAAAATCTTCACCATGGAGGTCTGTCGCTTCATGGTCGTCACACCGATCTGCGTGACTTCGGAAGGCAGCTGTCCCGTAGCGCGCGATACTTTGTTCTGCACGTTGACGGCAGCCATGTCGGGGTCGGTGCCCTGGCGGAAATAGACAGTTACGCTTGCGCTGCCCAAAGCGGCGCTGGAAGTCATGTAGGTCATGTCCTCCACACCGTTGATAGCCTGCTCGAGCGGTACGATGACCGATTTCTGGATCGTCTCGGCGCTGGCACCCGGATATGAGGCGCGCACCATCACCGTCGGGGGTGCGATGTCGGGATACTGCTCCACGGGCAGCGTCGCCAGACCGATCAGACCGCCGATTACGATTACGATGGATATGACCGACGCCAGTACGGGTCGTTCGATAAAATGTTTCAGTGTCATAGGTTATTCCTCCTTTTCGGTTTCGGTTTGGGCGGCAGCTGCCGGTGCGGCCTGGGGTGCGGCGCCCTGCGTCTTGGCTACGATGGGGGTACCCTCGCGCAGCAGGCCTACGCCTTCGGCTACGATGACGTCACCCGGAACGAGGCCCGATTTGACGATATACTCCCGGCCGTTGTTGATCTTTTCCACGTCGATCATGACCGAGGAGGCCTTGCCGTCTACAATCTTATATACGTACACTTTGTCCTGCAGCTCGAATGTCGCCACCTGCGGAACCACGATGCAGTCCGTGTAGCTGATGGGCAGGATCAGGTTGCCGGGTGCGCCGCTGTGGAGCAGGCCGTTCGTGTTGGGGAACACCGCGCGCAGCTGCGTGCTGCCCGTCGAAGGGTCGATGACGCCGCTCATCGATTCGATGCGCCCCGGCTGGTCGTAGAGCGAGCCGTCGTTGAGCTGTAACTGTACGTCGGGCATGTTCTTGAGCGTATTGGCGATCGAGCCGTATTTGCGCGTCAGGCTGAGCAACTCGTTGCCGCTCATCGAGAAATACACGTACATCTCCGAGTTGTCCGACACGGTCGTCAGCGGCTGCGGGATCGACGCGCTTACCAGTGAGCCTACACGGTACGGCAGCTGGCCTACCGTGCCGTTGGACGGGGCCTTCACGACCGTATAGGAGAGGTTGTTTGCGGCGTTTACCCGCTGTGCCTCGGCCTGTGCGAGCTGCGCCTTGGCCGTCAGCAGCGTATTTTCGGCCGTCGAGAGGTCGTACTGCGACACGACGTTCTTTGCGAAAAGCTCCTTCTTGCTGTCATACGTCAGCTGGGCCGTCGCCACGCTGGCTTTCGCCGCTGCGACATTGGCTTCTGCGGTCTGGAGCGCAGCCTTGTAAGGTACCTGGTCTATGATGAAAAGCGTTTGTCCTTTCGATACCGACTCTCCCTCGGCAACACGCAGTTCGGAGATGGTACCCGAAACCTGCGGGTAAATCTGAATGTCCTGGCGTCCGCGGATCGTCGCCGACTTGTTGGTCGGGATTTCGCGGTTGGTGGTGGCAATGGTCATCACGCCGTATTGCGCGGGGCCTTGCTCCGTGGGTGCCTGACCGCACGAAACGGCTGCCATGAAGCTTGCCATGATAGCAGCTTTCACAAATGTTTGCTTCATATTTTCTCCTGTTTTAAACTAAAAAAACTTTTTTCGTTGCAAAAGTACCCTAAAAAGGGTGTGATCGTGCCTTTATATTGCGAACAGTGTTGGTATTTTTCGGAACAAATTTTAGGAGAATATCGAAAAATGCGCTAAATTTGTTCGAAAAACGAATTCATATGTCCGCCATAAACCCTCTAATTACCACCGCCGAAGAACAATTCGTAGTCGGGGAATCCGATTTTTCCTATTTCAACAACTACGCGAACCGCTGCGAGGGAGGGGCTATCTTGTTTTGCCGCAAAGGCAGCGCCCATGTGACTGTAAACCAATACGGAGGACTCGTGAAGCGGAATACCCTGGTACTCATTCTGCCCGGGTCGGTGCTGATGCTCACGGGGCGTACCGAGGACTTTCGGGTGACGTTCTGTGCCTTTTCACTCGATATTTTCTCCGAGGCGGCATTCCGCTTCCGGCTCGAACCCTCCTTTTTCCGCACCCTGCGCGAGAATCCGATCACCTATCCCCCGGCGCGTATCGTCGAGGGGGCGGGCATCTGGTTCCAGATGGCGGCCTATACCTACCGCGACCGGAACAATATTTTCCGCAACACGATCATCCGTAACCGCTTGCAGAACGTGCTGATGGAGATTTACGACAAGTTGCAGCGCTTTGCAGGCATGCAGCGCCAGATGCCCGAGTCGACCACGCGGCAGACGGAGCTGTTCCACCGGTTCGTGGCCCTCGTGCACGAGTTCAGTTCACAGGAGCGCGAAGTGTCGTTCTACGCCGACAAACTCTGCATTTCCACCCGTTACCTTTCGACCATCGTGCGTACGATCGCGCACAGCACCGCCAAGGAGTTCATCGACCGGTCGGTCTTGCTGGAGATCAAGATGCTCCTGCAATCGACGGACTTGTCGGTGCAGGAGATCGCCTACCGCCTGCATTTCCCCGACCAGTCCTACCTGGGGCGCTATTTCAAGAAGCATACGGGTGAATCTCCCACCGAGTACCGCAACACCAAGAAATAAGCCGCCCCGCCGGGCGGCTTTCGTTTTGTCGCGGGGCGCCGGGCGTGTTTGGAACCCGAATTGCAGTAAATAAACTCGAATCACTTAATATCGTAAAATTATGAAAACCATTGAAATTCTCGGGGAGAAGGCCGAATACTACCTTTCCCATGTGTGCCGGACGATCGACAAGAGCCAGCTTTACCTGCCCGCACCCGATACGGTCGACAAGGTCTGGATCGAATCCGACCGTAACATCCGGACGCTCGGCAGCCTGCAATGGATCCTCGCCCACGGGCGCCTGGCCGGTACGGGCTATGTCTCGATCCTGCCCGTAGATCAGGGCATCGAACACTCCGCCGGGGCGTCGTTCGCCCCGAACCCGGCCTATTTCGACCCGGAGAATATCGTCAGGCTGGCCATCGAGGGCGGCTGTAACGCCGTGGCTTCGACCTTCGGCGTGCTGGGCGCCGTGGCACGCAGATATGCACACAAGATACCGTTCATCGTCAAGCTCAACCACAACGAGCTGCTCACCTACCCCAACACCTATGACCAGGTGATGTTCGGCACCGTGCGCGATGCCTGGAACATGGGCGCCGCCGCCGTGGGGGCTACGATCTATTTCGGGTCGGAGGAGAGCCGCCGCCAGCTCGTGGAGATAGCCCAGGCGTTCGACTATGCGCACGAGCTGGGCATGGCGACGATCCTGTGGTGCTACCTGCGCAACGAAGGTTTCAGGAAGGACGGGGTGGATTACCATGCTTCGGCCGACCTGACGGGGCAGGCGAACCACCTGGGCGTGACGATCAAGGCCGACATCGTGAAGCAGAAGCTGCCCGAGAACAACGGCGGGTTCCGTGCCGTCGGCTTCGGCAAGACGCGTGACGAGGTGTACACGAAGCTGACGACCGAGCATCCGATCGACCTTTGCCGCTACCAGGTGGCCAACGGTTACATGGGACGCGTCGGGCTGATCAATTCGGGCGGCGAGTCGCACGGGGCATCCGATTTGCAGGAGGCCGTGATGACGGCCGTCGTCAACAAGCGGGCCGGCGGCATGGGACTTATCAGCGGCCGCAAGGCGTTCCAGCGCCCGATGAAGGAGGGCGTGGCGCTGCTCAACGCCATCCAGGACGTATATCTCGACCCCGAGGTCACGATCGCATAATAACCGGCCGTGCAAAACCGTTTTTTTTGTACGATAAAAGAGGAAAAAAGTGCATTTATGAAAATAACATTCTTCGGAACCCAACCCTACGACCGCGAGTCGTTCGACCGCGCCAATGCGTCCTTCGGGTTCGAGTTCAATTACCATCGCAGCCACCTGAACGGCAACAACGCCCTGCTGGCGCAGGGGGCCGACGCGGTCTGCATCTTCGTCAACGACACGGCCGACGCCGGCACGATACGTCAGCTGGCCGCGATGGGCGTGAAACTGATCGCACTGCGTTGCGCCGGCTTCAACAACGTAGACCTGAAGGCCGCGGCCGAATACGGCATCCCCGTCGTGCGCGTTCCGGCCTATTCGCCCCATGCCGTCGCGGAACATGCCGTGGCGCTGATGCTGGCGCTCAACCGCAAAGTCCACCGTGCCTACTGGCGCACGCGCGACGGGAATTTCTCGCTGCACGGCCTGATGGGGTTCGACATGTACGGCAAGACGGCGGGCATCATCGGCACCGGCAAGATCGCCCGTGAGCTGATCCGGATACTCAAGGGGTTCGGCATGAAGGTGCTGGCTTACGACATCTTCCCCGATGCGGAATACGCCGCGCAGGCGCAGGTCGAATACGTGACGCTCGACGAGCTTTACCGCCGTGCGGACATCATTTCGCTGCACTGCCCGCTGACCGACCAGACGCGCTATATGATCAACGGCGATGCTATCGGCAAGATGAAGCCCGGCGTGATCCTAATCAATACGGGGCGCGGCCAGCTGATCCATACCGAGGCGCTGATCGAGGGGCTGAAGGAGAAGAAGATCGGGGCAGCCGGGCTGGACGTTTACGAAGAGGAGGCCGCCTATTTCTACGAGGATACCTCCGACCGGATCATGGACGACGACATCCTGGCGCGCCTGCTGTCGTTCAACAACGTCATCATGACCTCGCACCAGGGTTTTTTCACACGTGAAGCGTTGGATAGTATAGCGCATACTACATTGCAGAATATTAACGATTTCGACAAGCACCGCAAATTGGTGAACGAGGTGCGTGCCGAACCTGAAAAAGCGATAGGATGAAAAAAGTAGTTTTGCTCCGCCACGGCGAGAGCACATGGAACAGGGAAAACCGTTTTACGGGATGGACGGATGTCGATCTGAGCGAGAAAGGCGTTGCCGAAGCGGCCAGGGCCGGGGAACTGCTCCGCAAGGAGGGTTTCCTGTTCGGGCATGCCTATACCTCCTACCTGAAACGCGCCGTCAAGACGCTCGACGTGGTGCTCGACAAACTGGATCAGGACTGGATCCCGGTCTCGAAGAGCTGGCGGCTCAATGAAAAGCATTACGGGATGTTGCAGGGGCTCAACAAACGGGAGACCGCCGAAAAGTACGGCGACGAACAGGTACACATCTGGCGCCGCAGTTACGACGTCGCCCCGGCGCCGTTGGGCGAGGAAGACCCGCGCAACCCGCGTTTCGATCCCCGTTACCGCGATGTCCCCGAGGCGGAACTGCCCCGCACCGAATCGCTCAGCGACACCGTCGCGCGTATTATGCCCTACTGGAAATGCGAGATCCTGCCGGCGCTGGCGCATCACGACGCCATCCTGGTCGTCGCCCACGGCAACAGCCTGCGCGGCATCATCAAGCACCTGAAAGGCATTTCGGACGAGGCGATTTCGGAGTTCAACCTCCCGACCGCCGTGCCTTATGTCTTCGAGTTCGACGAGGGTCTCAACTACGCGGGGGATCGTTTCCTGGGCGACCCCGATGAGATAGCCCGGCTGATGGCCGCCGTTGCCGATCAGGGCAGGAAAGGCTGAGGCGTAGCGCGCCCGTCGCCCGATGCCGCACGGGTACTGCTGTGGAAATTGCTGCCGGCTGGCTGGCGTCCGGTGTAGTTCGGAACTGGCCGGGGCAGGGAGCCGGTTGGCCGGATATGCCGCGAAGTACCCCGTATTTGAAATCCCCGTACACTTTTCCAGTGTGCGGGGATTTTCGTACGCGATGCGGAAGCCTGCGTTTTGTCCGGGGCAGAAACTGCGTTTTATCCGGGCTGATCGTACCTGGCGAGCTGTTTGTGCCGGCCTGTTTTTACCGTTTAGTCCGCCGTTCTCTCCGGTTCTCTCCGTTTTTCCCGTCCGCCTCCTTTTGCCGGCCGTGCCGCCGGGTCAGTTTTGTGTCCGGTATTCGTTGGGCGACTGCCCCACGCACTTCTTGAACAGGCGCGTGAAGTGTTGCGGATACCTGAACCCGAGCTCGTAGGCGATTTCGCTGATCGACTTGGTCGTGTCGAACATGCGTTCCTTGGCGATGTCGATGACTTTCAGCTGGATGTATTCCTGCGCCGATTTCCCGGTCTCCTTTTTGACCAGGTCGCCGAAATAGTTGGCCGAAAGGTGCAGCTGCTCAGCGCACCAGCGTACCGAAGGCACCCCGTCGCGCTGCGGGGCGTCATCCCGGAAATAGTCGTTGAGCAGCCGTTCGAATCCCGACAGGGCGTCTTTGTTGACGTCGCTGCGCGTGGTGAACTGCCGCTCGTAGAAGCGCACGCTGTAATTGAGCAGCAGTTCGATGTTCGAGACGATCAGCGTCCGGCTGTGCTTGTCGATGGCGTGCTGCAATTCGCCCGCGATGTTCTGCAGGCAGTCGATCACTACGTGCCGCTCCTGCTCCGAGAGGTGCAGCGCTTCGTAGGATTCGTAGGAGAAGAAGGTGTAGCGGCCGATGTTGCGCCCGAGCGACGTGCCGCGGATCAGGTCGGGGTGGAACAGCAACGCCCAGCCTTTGGGCTGGAAAACCTCGCCGTTATCCTCGACGCCGACCACCTGTCCCGGGGCCGTGAAAACGAGCGTCCCTTCCTGGTAGTCGTAGTAGTTGCGCCCGTAGCGCAGGTCGCCGCATTTGACATCTTTCAGGAAGATGCAGTAGAACCCGTACAGGCGGCGCGAGTGACGCATGCGCGGGCATTTCGACATGTCGATGACGCTGACCAGCGGGTGCAGGGTTTCGATTCCCATCAGTTCGTTATACTGGTACACATGATCCAGCCTTGCGATCTCTTCCATAGTTGTTCCGGTTTGTTTGACACAAAGTTAGTGTTTTTTTCTTCGCTTGCCGCACCTGCTGCGGCGGATCGGTAATAATGGTATGACGAACTGTAATCCGGGTAATGACGGACAGTGCGGAATACCCTACTTTTGCAACATGATAATTTGTTAAGGCGTCAAAACTATGGAAACGAGGATTTTAAACAATGGTGTGGAGATGCCGGTGCTGGGGTTCGGCGTCTACCAGGTGGACGGGGCGATTTGCGAACGGTGCGTGTCTGATGCCCTGGCGGCCGGTTACCGGTCGATCGACACGGCAGCCGCCTATATGAACGAACGCGCCGTGGCGCGGGCCGTCCGCCGGAGCGGCATCCCTGCGCGGGGCGCCGGAGGATATGGTACGGATCGCCGCGCTCGACATGAAGCAGAGCTGTTTCCTCTCGCACCGCGATCCGCAGACGGTCGAATGGCTCGGGACTATGAAGTATGACCTCGATAAATAGCGGACGGATGAAAAAAGGAATTCTTGCGGCGTTTGTCGCGGCGCTGGCGCTGACGCTGACGGCGGAAATTTACGCACAAACCAACGATACGGGTAACATGGAAACGAAGGAGAGAATATACGGATCGGTTTTTCCCCGGGGGGAGAAGCTGCCGGAAATGTTTGCGAAGTATTTTACCGGGCAGGCCTATCTTGCGCGGCTGACGCGTGACGAGGCCCTGAACTGCCCCGTTTCGAACGTCACGTTCGAGCCGGGTTGCCGGAACAACTGGCACAGCCACACGGGCGGGCAGCTGCTCGTCGCCGTGAGCGGCCGGGGGTATTATCAGGCGAAGGGCGAACCTGCGCGGGAATTGCTGCCGGGCGACGTGGTCGAGATCGGCCCCGGCGTGGTGCACTGGCACGGCGCGGCCCCCGACAGCTGGTTTTCGCACCTGGCCGTCGAGACCAACCCGCAGACGAACCGCAATACGTGGCTGGAGCCGGTCGACGACGCGCAGTATGCCGCGGCGACCGCCCCTGCGGCTGCCGTCGTTCCGCAGCTGGGCGCCGAGGCGCTCCGCAACCGTGCGGAACTTTTCTCGGGCGATGCCTCGGGACTGGGGGCGACGGATCCCGAATTAATCGAAATTTTTGATAACTTTGCATTCGGCGAAGTCGCCGGTTACGGCGACCTCGATACCCCTACGCGGATGATGTGCATCCTCGCATCGTGTATCGCCGCGCAGGGGCAGGCCGAGTTCCGGACGATGCTCGCAGGGGCGCTCAACGCCGGCGTGACGCCCGTCGAGGCGAAGGAAGTCCTCTACCAGGCGGTGCCGTACGTGGGGATGGCCAAGGTGCTCGATTTCGTACATATCGCCAACGATGTGCTGGTGACGCGCGGCGTGGCGCTTCCGCTCGAAGGACAGTCGACGACCTCGCCGGGGACGCGGTTCGAAAGGGGACTGGCCGTCCAGAAGGCCATTTTCGGCGCAGGACATATCGACGCCCTGCGCGAAGCGGCCCCCGAAGGCCAGAAACACATACAGGATTACCTGTCGATGAATTGCTTCGGTGATTTCGTCACCCGCGGCGGGTTGGATGCCCGGACGCGCGAGCTGCTGACATTTTCGATGCTGCTCACGCTGGGCGGCTGCGAACCGCAGCTCAAGGGGCATATCCGCGGCAACCTGAACCTGCGCAACGACAAACGGACGCTGCTGACCGTCATCACGCAGCTGCTGCCCTACGTGGGCTATCCGCGGTCGCTCAACGCGATCGCCTGCCTGAATGAAGTGGCGCCCGGGAGAGAATAAACGAAGATGAAGATTATGGCGAAAAAAGTATTGATACTCTCCTCCAGCCCGCGGCGCGGGGGAAATTCCGACCGGCTCTGCGACCGTTTCATGGCGGGTGCGCAGCAGGCCGGACACGAGGTCGAAAAGATTTTCCTGAAAGACCGCAGGATCGGCTATTGTACGGGTTGCGGTGCCTGCTACGGCGGTGCCGGGCCCTGCCCGCAGAAAGACGATGCGGCCGGGGTGATCGGCAAGATGGTCGAAGCGGACGTGATCGTGATGGCTACGCCGGTCTATTTCTATACGCTCAGCGCACAGATGAAGACCCTGATCGACCGCTGCTGCGCCCGCTACCTGGAGATGAAGGGCAAGGAGTTTTATTTCATCCTGACGGCCGCCGAAGAGAGCGTCCCGATGATGGAACGCACGGTGGAGTGTTTCCGCGGCCTGCTCGACTGCCTCGAAGACCCCCGCGAGAAAGGCGTGGTCTACGGGGGCGGGGCATGGCGTGCCGGCGACATCGAGGGGATGCCCGCGATGGATGAGGCCTATGCCATGGGGCGCGGCGTATAAACGGATTGAAAATTACGGATTATGAGATTACCGGTTTTAATAGCGACCGTCGCGGTATTATTCCCGGCCACGGACATGCAGGCCCAGACGGCCTCCGGCAAAAAGGTGCTCGTCGCCTATTTCTCACATAGCGGCAACACGCGCGAAATGGCGCGGCAGATTGCCGAGGCTACGAACGGGGATCTTTTCGAGATCGTCCCTCAGAGCGCCTACCCTGCGCAATACGATGCCGTTATGGCCCAGGCCAAGCGCGAGATCGGCCGGGGATACCGGCCCGCGCTGAAGGGGCGCCTGCCCGACATCGGCGCATACGACGTGATTTTCGTCGGCTCGCCCTGCTGGTGGGGCACCGTCGCGCCGCCCGTAGCGACGTTCCTTGCCGCGTACGACTGGTCGGGAAAGACCGTTGCGCCGTTCATGACGCACGGGGGCAGCCGCATGGGCCGCAGCGAGGAGGACATCGGAAAGCTCTGTCACGGGGCTACCCTGCTGGGCGGGCTGCCGGTGCGCGGCAGTGCCGTGAAAGGCTCGCTGGATGCAGTCGGTAAATGGATCGGGGGAATGAATTTGTCAAAATAAACGAAAACGGATGTTACGCAAAATCAGAATCACGGCTGCTGCCGTTTTTTTCACGGTGATCACGCTGCTGTTGCTCGATTTCACGGGAACGCTCCATGCGTGGTTCGGCTGGATGGCGAAGGTGCAGCTGTTGCCTGCTGTCCTGGCCGTCAATGCGGGCGTGGTCGCGGCACTCGTGCTGCTGACCCTGCTTTTCGGACGGGTCTACTGTTCGGTCATCTGCCCGCTGGGCGTCTTTCAGGATGTCGTGTCGCGGGCGGCCGCCCGGCGGCGGAAGAACCGCTTCCGCTACTCGCGGGCGCTGTCGTGGCTGCGCTACGGCATACTGGCGCTGTTCCTCGTGGCGCTGGTCGCCCATTTCAAGCCCGTGTCGAACCTGCTGGCGCCCTACAGCGCCTACGGGCGTATCGTGTCCAACCTTTTTGCGCCCCTTTACCTGTGGGGCAACAACCTGCTGGCCTATCTGGCCGAGCGAGCCGGCAGCTATGCGTTCTACACGGTCGATGTCTGGGTCAAGGGCGCCGCGACGCTGGCCGTGGCGGCCGTGACGTTCATCGTGCTGGCCGTGCTGGCATGGCGCAACGGCCGAACCTATTGCAATACGGTCTGTCCTGTCGGCACGATCCTGGGGCTCGTGTCGCGCTTCGCGGTTTTCAAGCCGCGCATCGACGCCTCGAAATGCAACGGCTGCGGCCTTTGTGCCCGTAACTGCAAGGCGTCGTGCATCGACGTCGAACACCACCGGATCGATTACAGCCGCTGCGTGGTCTGCATGGACTGCATCGACACCTGTCACAAAAACGCCATCGCCTACGAACTGCGGCCGAAAACCCGCAAGCCGGCGAAGGAAGAGAAGAGAGAGTCGGGAAGAGAGGAGACCCCCGCCGGTCTTTCGCGCCGCAGTTTTCTGTCGCTTACGGGCATATTCGCCGCACACACGGCACTCCGTGCACAGGAGAAGCTCACCGACGGCGGGCTGGCCGTCATCGAACAGAAAAAAATTCCCCGCCGTGCGACGCCGATCGTCCCGGCCGGCGCCGCGAGCCTGCGCAACATGGCGCACCACTGCACCGGCTGCCAGCTCTGCGTGGCCGTCTGTCCCAACGGCGTGCTGCGGCCCTCGGAAAAACTCACGTCCCTGATGCAGCCCGAAATGTCCTACGAACGCGGCTACTGCCGCCCCGAATGCACGAAGTGCTCCGAGGTCTGCCCCGCAGGAGCGATCCTCCCCGTGACGGCGGCCGAGAAGTCGTCCGTGCAGATCGGCCATGCCGTCTGGATACGTGCCAACTGCGTACCCCTGACCGACGGCGTCGACTGCGGCAACTGCGCCCGCCACTGCCCGTCGGAGGCCATCACGATGGTTCCGTCCGACACCGCCGATCCCGACTCGCCGAAGATTCCGGTCGTCAACACCGAGCGCTGCATCGGCTGCGGCGCCTGCGAAAACCTCTGTCCGGCACGCCCGTTCAGCGCGATCTACGTCGAAGGGCACGAACGCCACCGAACCATTTAACCCCCGAAACCCATG
>OOCH01000895.1_pt1 | contig 26671 bp, 27 predicted proteins | sample 1671641 | NCBI WGS metagenome assembly OOCH01 (sample SAMN06348177, study PRJEB24527) | human gut metagenome | biome: human gut; feature: ankylosing spondylitis patient; material: feces | host: Homo sapiens | place: China | collected 2015-10
CCCGCCGGTAGTCTAAATCACCTTGCCGTTTTTCAAATTCCGCAAAGAACGCGGCCCGTGCTTCCGGCTCCATAGCAGAATGAACCGCACTGGGGTTTCCGGCTAAGGCCGACTCCAACGGCTCTGTTTTCAATACCAGCTCCGGTCGGATCCGCGCCAAGGCTTGTTCCCCGGCGGCGTTGTGTACCAGCACCAGCGAGGTGCCCTTATCGTCAAACATGGTGGGGTCCACATTTTGGATTCCCCAAAAGTCCGCTAATGTCAGATCCGACACACGGCTTGCACCCTTGGCCGGGCAATGATAACAGGACGGGCGCAGGATCACATCGGAAAGAAACAGCCGCATATACGGGTCCTGCCTGTACGGGTGCGCCGTACCGTTCAGTTGCACGGAATACTGCTGCCAGCCGGTGCATTTGTCACGAAAAGACAAGGGCAGCTGCGCACCGATGACCTTGGCATAAGCCTGCCATACCGCTTCCGACGGCACGCCGTGGCAAATTACATCTACCGCCAACAGTCCCGGCTTTGGTCCGCCTAAATAGCCCAGCAGCCCTTGCACCTGGCAGCCGGTGCCGGAGAACAGCACTTTCCTGCCCTGTTCCAAATCCAGTCGCACTCTAGTAAAGCAATCCCCCATACGGCTTTGCACATATTTGCTGCCCATCAGACGGGGCAGATCCTCTGTATGCGTTATGCGCAGATGGCGCACCGTCAGATCCGGCTCCATTGCCGCACCGTAGACTGCGCCGCCCTGCTCCAGCACTTTCTCCGCCAAAAGGGAGAATACGCCACCGGAGGAGCTTTGTGCCCGCTGTCGGTCTTGCCGAGAAATGGCGGCGTAACAGAGGGGTTCCTTATCATCCACCGGCAACGGCTTTTGCGCTGGGCAAACCCGGTTGCAGCGGTCACAATTTATACAAGCCCCTTCCTCTGCCACAGGGTAGAAAAAGCCCTCCTTGTCCCGCTCCATACGCAAGCAGCTTTTGGGGCATGCGGCCACACAAGCGGTACAGCCGGTGCACCGCACTTTCGGCGTATTCAGCAACCGGACCACCTCCGCAGCACAGGCACCTTACCCTTGGTCAGCCGGTTCAGCAACCCGGCAAAATAGGCGAATTCATCTGTTTTTCGATACGCAATCAGGAACACACCATTGGGCAGCACGGCACACACAAGCAGCCGTAAAATCATAGTCACAATCAGCGACGGCAGCGTGATAAAATGACAAATGCCAACGCACACGCCGCAGCAGACTGCCGCCAGTGCCACATAGCGTAGGGTGCGGCCCACATAGGGCTTCCAACTGCAATGGAACACCACAGTAAACAGGTTATGGGCCAGCCAGGGCATACCCACCACCAACATGGCAATGATGGTGGAGATTAAAATACCGTAAAGCCCCCAAAACTGCACCAAAATCAGGTTCACCACCAGATTCACCAGGGAGCAGATCAGCGGGCGCCAACGGTCCTCGTGCCACATACCCGCTGCGTCTTTGTACAAATTCAGCAGATTATTGATCTGGCGAATGATGAAGTAGGCACAAAGGATCAGCACCATACCGTAGGGCAGCAAGTTGTCCTTACCCACCCAAAGGGTCATAAACGGCTGATACAGGCAGGCAAAACAGCAAATGCAAAAAGCCGACAGCCAGGACAGCAGAAAAGTAAATTTCCGCAGATCTTTATAGTTTTTCTCCTCACTCTCGGTTACCAAGCTGTTACCGATCCCCGCTAAGCTGGAACTGGTGATCAGGGTCACGAAGCCGAAAATGGTATTCATTACAAAAAAGTAGTTTTGATATTTTGCAAGCGCAGTCAGGCCTAAAAATGCGGATATTACAAGCGTGTCCGCAGAATCGTAAACCACGCTGCCGATCTTTGAAGTAAACAGATCTTTAATCCGCTTGTTGATGATCTGCACATCTTCCTTTGGCAGCTTGCCCATGGCCCTATACTGGGGATACAGCTTATCCACCACAATAGCGGTTACAATATTACTCACCACGCCGGACAACAACGCCACAATAATATACGCATAATAGTCCCGCATAAAGTACAGCACCGCCAACTGCACGCCGTATTTCACCGTATTGATAACATAGCCGATCTTGTCGCCGATATCATTACGCTGATGGGCAAACAGCAGGCAGTTTTTATACGCAAACAGCCAATAACTAACTACCGTAGTCAGCAAATTGATCAAATACAGATTCACATTTGGCGGCAGGTCTTTCTTCACCAACATGGGCAGCACCGGAATAATCACCAAACCGGCCACTAAGATTACAGCCCCCACAATACGGTAATAAATCTTATAGAGCCGCATCAGGGCGCAAATACGGGTGGTGTCCTGTTCAGCAATGGGCTTGTACATACTGAAAGTCATGGCCGAACCGACGCCCAGTTCTGCCAAATTCAGCACGGACAAAATAGAGGAGAACAGACTGTTCAGCCCCACATACTCCATACCCAGCCAATAAATCATAGCCGTGCGCATTAAAAACGGAACGATTAAGTTGTAAATTCGCGTAATCGTGCCAACAAACAAATTCCGCGCCGCGTTTTTCGTTCTGCTGTCGTTACTCATGAATCTCCAATGCGTTCTTCAAATAATCCAGTGCAAATTGCCGCTCCCGCTCCAGCACCATCGGAACAGAAGCATAATCTTTATAAAAAATATGGTCCGGGTCCTCCTGCACGGAGCCGCAGCACCAGTCGTCAATGCCAAGGATGCCAAAAAGAGTATTGAGCCTGCTCCCCATATCTAAGTTGTTGTCTTCTCTTGTAAAGCTGCGAAACGGCTTGCCAAAGAGTATAGAAAACACACTGCCGTGGAACGAATCCGTCAGCATCAACCGGCAGTGATGCACCAGCCAAATAAATTCATCCGGCGTGGTCATATAGTGCGCCAAATTTTGAGGCTTATCCACCCATTCGCTATCTAAAGCGATCCATTGCAAATCGTACTTGTCTGCAATGTTTTGAATAAACGCTTGCCGTTCTGTAGAAAGCGCACCTAAGAAATAAGTCAATAAAAATTGCTTTTTCACCTTATAGTTCGGCTTCTTTTCCAGTGCTGTCCACGCCTGTTCTGTCAGCAACATCGTCGGATCCAGCACCACAGGGACAGATCGACCGGTTAGATTCTGTATGATTTGTGCGCCCTGTGTTTCTCGAACAGAAATAGATTTAAGTGCCGATAATTCTTGTATATACTTGTCCTCTAATTCTTTTGGGATTTGATCCACCCCAATACTGGCCGCATAGGCGATCCGTTTTTGCGGTTCAGCGAATGTGCCAAAATAAAAGTCCAGCGCTTCACGCACGAACCAAAAATCAGGGTTCCAAATTTGATCGGAACCAAGCACGACATAATCGCAATCACTCGCCCGGTGATAGTCCTGCCACCGCAGATGGCGTTTATCCCATTTCCCAAACTGTCGAAAGCGCCGCAGCCTATAGCCATCCCGCAATCCAAAAATGCGCTTAACTTCCTGTTTGGCCCAATGTTTTATTGAAAAGGACACTTGAAGCGGATCATTAAAAGTCACCGTATCAAAGCCAAGATTGCGCAAAACAGAATCCAGTGCATAATTCTGCAATCGATTTCCATAGTTCGCTTGGCCAACAATTGTGGCAATTCCGACCTTGTCTTTTCGTTTATTATTCATCCTCAATTAATCCTTTAATGTAGATTTTTCCGTAAAAAGTGGTAGAAATGCAGCAACTTAAAATACAAATGCGGAAACTGAAAATAGAACAGCCACAAGTACTTCTCCTGTCCGTCAAGCGTGATACCTGTGAGCGCCTTTTTGTTTTCTTTTACAGAATTCTTTGTTGCATCCATAAAATGATTCCATGCAGTGTGTGGAATAGATGATATTAGGTACATCAGCCGCAATACGCATATCCGTCTTCCAGCCATTTGAATAAACAATGCGATAAAGCACTCCGGTTACATCTGTATGATACTCGGCAGCACAAGAAACCAACTCCGCTATCATCGTCGAATCAATCCAATCATCCGAATCAACAAAACTGATATATTGTCCCACCGCATTATCAAGACCGACATTTCTCGCAGACGCAACGCCGCCGTTTTCTTTGTGGATCACCCGCACACGGCTGTCCTTCTCCGCCCAGGCGTCGCACATGGCCGGGCAATTGTCCGGTGAGCCGTCGTCTACCAATATGATTTCTAAATTCTTTTAGGTCTGGTCCACAATGCTTTACACGCGCCGATCCAGGTACGGCTCCACTTTATAAACCGGCACAATCACCGAGATCAGCGGCGCTTCATTCATATTCAACCTCATTTGTAACAACAATCTTTCTTCTGACCCCTTTATCATTTAGAGGATCTGTTCGGCTTAATTCCAAACATAAATGCCATAGCCGGAATATGCGACAAAACCGCATTAATCAAGCTAAAGAGCAAAATAGAAGCAATCACCATCACCACAGCATTGATCCATTGCAACAGTAGTGTATTTTTAATATAAATACCCAATATGCGCAGTACATACGGATCTACTACTGTATAAAATCTTTGGTGCGCTACAAAATAAATCATAGAATTTTTACCAACGTATGCAATCCACCGCACATTTAGCCGATAGGATAACAGCACCACAGCCGCTATGCCACTACAAGCCGACAGCAACATCAAAAATGGATTTCCATAGCTGTTGCCAAACATATCCACCTGCACACCGGTAAGATGATAATTCAAATATCCCAAACCTATATTTGCTAAGAAAAGCGTAATGAACAAAAGCCAGTATGCCCAACCGCCATGCAGTAATTTTGCTTCGATATCAGTTCTGTAATAACGATAATTGTACCCCAATGCAAAGAAAGGCAGTGCCATCATTGCCGCATCTGCATTCATCCAAAAATTACAAAGCCCGCGCCGGTAAAAAAACAAATAGCAGATTGAAAAGAGCAACAACGCAAAGAACATAAACAACGCTTTGTTATTTTTGACCCATCGCAAATATATGTATGCCATCACCTGCACGCACAATAAGGCGCTCAAAAACCATATCGTATCTTTTCTTCCCATGGTCAGATATGTATATACATCTTTGCCAATATTGACACTTTGTCCGCGTACGATCTGCACGAGCAGCTTGAACAAAACAAAATAGAAGAACGCCCAACAATAGTAAGGCACAATCATTCGCTTTGCTTCATCACCTAAGAAACGATTTATCGGTTTATGGCCATTAAAAACAACGCCGGACAAAAAGAAAAATAAAGGAATATGGAAAGTGTATATTTCCACTCTCAATGTATCCGGGATGTTGAAATGTCCTAAAAGCACAAAAATGATGCCAATACCCTTAGCTATATCCACCCATTTCCACTGCTCACTCTTCACAAACAATATTTCCTTTTCTATTACATAACACAGCCTGTATTGCTTTTACAATTTTCGGGTCCGTCTGCATACTAAACTTGCGGGCAAACATAGCCGGAGATTGCATAATCTCATCATAGTCTGCCATACGGAACACATACGGATTCCCCCGCTCCCAGTCGATCAACCGCGCGCAAGCCATTTGGTCGTTATTGCAATTTGGCATATATAAGTTGGCGACAAAGGGTGAATTCACCAACATGGTCTGCACGAACACTTCGTCCCCGCAGTAGCAATAGGCAAACAGCTGTTCAACCCACTCCGCCTGGCTGACAATATACTTAGCAAAGTCCCCGGTAATGCTAAACCAGTTGGTGCCTTTTTGCACAATCAAGCCCTGCCCTTTCAGCCGATCTACACGAAACAGAACTTGCAACCGAAAAGCAATTTGTGCAAGTATCTTGGTAAAGAAATTCCGCTTTTTACGAAACAAATGATAATAGCGAATCCTTGCAGCAAAAGCCGAATTCGGCTCATTTTCGGAAAAATGTACAAACTCTTTCCCAGCATTTTTCTCAAAAAAAGCGTGAATATCATCATTAGATTTAATAGGCAGATCCACGCCGGAGATCAAATGGTAATAGGCATAGGGCTGCGCCGGATCCTCCCCTGCCACTGCTGTTTGTAGAAGGAGCAACTCTGTATTTACTAACGAAAAATCGCCCCAGGTCGCGGATATTCGGCGCGGTGTAAACCGCAACCTGGAATACTGTGTCAGCGCCTGAAAGGACTTAAAATCGAAGTCCTTGACCTTAGCATCTATATGAACATAAATATCATTTCGCGGATCATCCAAAAGTCGCACCAAGATCTCCAACAGGTCAAATTCATTGTGCGCAATTATCATATATGCGTGCTTTTGCATACAGTCACCTACTTTTTAGGCACAGCCTTGCGATAGAGTTTAGCCGACAGGGCCAGCAACAGCATTTTTGTCTTATCTCTTGCTCCGTACAAGGAAGAGCACCACACCGTCCATTTATACTTCAAGATTTCCGCCCGCAGACCGGGATAATACTCCATGCACTTCCCGCTGCTGAGCATATTGTTCATCACGATCATGGCGGAATTCAAATAGCCTTTCAGGCAATAGGGCTGAACTTGTCCATCGGTCTGCTCACCCATGATCTGTTTTTTCACTTCAATAATAGAGAACGCTGTCGGCCGGAACACAGAATTGGTCACAGACGCCCGGTTCACCCGATATACATAGTAAGTGCCGGTCATATAAACCATCTTCGGCTTCTTTTGGATCACACAGTAATTGAACAAAATATCCTCGGAATATCCGGGGCGAAAGCGAATACCGTCCAGCACACCGCGCTTATACAATTTGTTCCACACGGCGCCGCTCATCAGCCCATCGTTCATAATGTCAATAACCAGTTTGTTGTACTCCGGGCAGTATGTTCGCGAATTGGTACAGATCTCTTGCGTATCGCCGTCCACATGCTCGCAATAACCACAGCGCACAACATCTGCGTTCTCCTTAACGGCGCAGGACACAAGCGCGGCAGTCATATCCGGCAAAATCCAGTCGTCGCTGTCCACAAATTGTATGTAATCACCGGTTGCCGCGTCCAGTCCCGCGTTGCGTGCCGATGAAAAGCCGCCGTTTTCCTTATGAATCACGCGAATACGATTGTCTTTCTCCGCCCAAGCGTCGCACATGGCCGGGCTGTTATCCGGCGAGCCGTCGTCTACTAAAATGATTTCTAAATTCTTATAGGTCTGGTTCACAATGCTTTGCACGCATTGATCCAAATACGGCTCCACTTTATAGATCGGTACGATCACGCTGACTTTTCCATAATCCATTATGCTCTCCCATTACGCAATTTGTAATACAAATTCCAGGCTTTGATCAGCATATACAGCTGACCCGGCTTTTGCTGCTGCACAGCACGCACGGCAACCGCTACCTGTCTTGGCAAGGCACCGGGAACAGACGCCAGCAGTGCCCGCAACTCCTGATTTTGGCAAACTCGGGCACAGGACTGCCGCATTCTCTTACGATCCAGATCACAGTCCAGTGATGCCTGATTGCGCACCCAAAGTTGCAGCAGATAAGCAGCATACATTTGATACTGAGCAAAAAGCGCCCGTTTATCTGTGTCAAAATATGTCCGCAAAATATCCAGCGGAATAAAAATCGTCTCCGTTAAATGCGGGTCAAACGCAGCTGTCATAGACTGGGCATTGTTGCGATAATGGTACAAACAGCCATCCACATACGCCAGACTCTCAGCCGCCAGCAGACAGGGATAAGTAAACGCGGCGTCCTCGCCGATCTTCACCTTCGGTGTGACCGGGTACAGGCACTGCTCCAGCAGCTCCTTTTTAAACACCTTGGACCAACAGCAGGGGTTGATACCAAAGGAATAATAGGGTGCATGGTACAGCATAGTGGGATAGATCTCCTGCGCCAACTGCGCTTTCGTATAATACGCCCGCTGCAAATGCTGGGTACTTGGCTCGTTATGGTCCGCAAAGGCATAATAGAACTCGCAAAGAGCCATATCCGGCGCATATCGGTCAATCGCCGCCGCAAAGCGGGCATACATATCCGGCTCGATCCAATCGTCGCCGTCTACAAAACCCACATAATCCCCTTTGGCCACCCGCAGACCGGCCTGCCGTGCGGACATCAAACCGCCGTTGGGCTTATGCACCACCTGCACCCGCGCGTCCTGGCGGGCATAGGCATCACAAATGGCCGGGCAGTTGTCGGTTGATCCGTCGTCCACCAGTACAATATCCAGATCCGTATAGGTCTGGGCCAAAATACTGTCCACGCACTGGCGAAGATAGGCTTCCACCTTATATATGGGAACAATTACGCTAATGGTCATAAACGCTCCTTAAAAATGCATCCAAATCAATGAACTTCCTACGCAAGCATACAAAAAATGCACGCAGATATAAGCAAAGTAGACAAGCAGCATGGCGCCTTGGGTACGCACGCGCAGCACCATTTTCTTCTCACCGGTATAAATAAAATTAGGTGGTTGTTTCTTCACAAAATCCGCTTGCTTTTGCATACCCACCATAAAGAGCACAGCGCCCATGATCGGCAGGATCCACCGGGCAAAGCGCAAAAAGATCAGGGAACTGAACAGACAGCCGATCATGAAAAACGCCGTGATGGAGCAGTAGCGATAAAAACGATAGATGGGATCCGTCTCTTTATCCCGCACAAAATAGACAGAGAAGTACCAAATGACGAGCAGCACAATTACTAAGGTGACGATATTGACCAAAAAGCCTGTACTTGTATTTAGTCGTACTGCTTCTGTATTATTTTCAGACTTCTCAGCAATAGAAAGTATGAATTCATTGTCTGATTTTTCAGAAATAAATTGGATAAACGCACCACCAACAGCCAGTCCCAAGATCATAACCACATTGATAAACTTGCTGTTAAACTTCATGGTCAATAAGGTCAGCAACACCAATGCCACCGGCAAAATCGGCGAGGAATGGAGCAAACACGCCGCCACATAACCGAAATAGCACAAGATAATATTACGCTTTTCCACCAAATGATAGTAAGCGCAGGCAATTACAACGGCAAAGGCCAGTCCATTACGAATACCGGACGCTGTATCATAAAACCAGTAGGTAGACAGAAAAAACAGTGTACCCAGCAGCACATAGCCTTTGCTCACCTGATAGCGCTGGGCTGCTTTGTACATTACCAGGAACATTAAGGCATAAACGATAAACATGGTCACCGCAGCCAAATAGCGGTTGTTGGGAAAAAAGCTGAGAAAATAGAAATAATAGCGGAATGTAATGTATGTCTTCCAGTTGTACCAGTTCAGATTGACAATATAGTCCAAACCGGCCTTCCCCCGCTCTCGCATAATGTCCAGCATACCGTAATAGCGATACAGATCGTCCGTTTCATCCGGCACAATGTGATAGGCCAAAACCGCCATGGCCACCACAACCGCAACAAACGGGATCCACATATATTCTCTTGGAAAAATCAAAAGCAGCAGCGCATAGCCTGCAACAATGATCACAAACCATGTAAGTGCAGATAATCCTAACATGAAATCCTCTTTTTACTTTTCTTATTTACGCAAATAAATTTGCTCCAATTTTTTGCACACCCGGGCAATATCAAAGTCCTCGACCACCCGATCGCGGGAAATGGTATGGCGATCGATACGCAACGCCGTTTCAATTTTTTTTACCCATTCTTCCGGCTGCGCCTCAATAGAAGCAAACTGCAACGCCTCAGTGAGCTTCACTGTAGGCGTAATGGTATCTGAAACCACACAGGGCAGCTGCGCCGCCTGGGCTTCGATCAGTGTCAGTGGGAAACCCTCGTGAATAGACGGAAACACAAAGCAGTCCATGGCCATCATCAGCTCCGGTATATCTGTGCGAAAACCTAAGAACTGCACGCTGTCCCGAATACCCAGATCCTGCGCTCGCTGCTCCAGAGCCTCCCGATCCGGGCCGTCACTGACCAGCAGCAAGGTACTATTCTTATGCGCACGATGAAAAGTGGCAAATACCTCTAACAAATAGCCGTGGTTCTTTACATAATACATCTGGCCGATATGGCCCAAAACGATTTGGTCCTCTACGCCTAACGCACGGCGCACGGCAGCGCGCTTTGCATCGGACAAGCGATACTTTTCCGAGTCAATGCCGTTATTGAGCACCACACCTTTTTTGGCAAAGCCACGCTTGCCTGCCAAATATTCGCCGGCTGCCCGGCTGCAGCCAATAATATCCGTTGCAGTGGCGCTGACCACATGGCGCATAACCCAACGGTACAAGTTGGCAATAAGCCGACTTATGGGCGAATGGGCATATTCCAGCGGCTGTGAAAAATGTGCATGCGCCACACGCTTAGGGACACCGGCCCACTTTGCCGCCGCAAGCACAATGCCGCTGTAAAAAGGCAGGTGGCAGTGCACAATATTAAACTGCTCCTTTGCAAACAACGCTTTGTAATAACGATAGCTACGCCGGTAGGAAAGCTGATCGTCCGGCTGGTGCAAAATACGCACACCGGTGGCAGCGATCTCAGGCTCCATGGGACCAGGTTCTTCATATCGCAAACAATAGGTGCAGTCAAATTCTTCTGTATTCAATCCCTGCTGCAATCGCACGGCCACAATGTCCGAGCCGCCGTATTGCAAGGGGTCATTTACGATCAATACTTTTTTTTGGTTCATTGCGATGGTTCAAAAATCCTACAAAATCAAAATGCCGTTCAAAGCCGTTTAATCCCAGTGCGTCCCTGTTCATATACACCAGCGGATACGGTCGGCCGTAATCCGGCTTAATATAATGCGCATAGGGCTGGGTACGGTCTTTATGGCTGGTTAGCAGGGCCAGGTTAGCACAAGGCACGCGCTCCAGCCGCTCCAGCTGCGCCGCAGACAAGCGCCCCACGCGGCGGTAATCCTTCTCATAAATATCATCAATATCGCACACGATCACATAGAGATTATTGGGATCAATGCGCTTTTTACGGATATTCCACTTTTCCCGACCGGCGGCAAAGGAGGGGTAATGTACAAAGTTTACCCGTACATCGTCCTCCGGGGTGCGCCCGCGTATAATACCCACAGGGTAATCCACCGTATCGTCCACCCATTCCTGCACATCCTGTGCCAAATAGTAATCTAGATCGGACAGGAACTTGATAAAGTCCTCATTCTGCATACTGGTATTGATGGTTGGCGAGTAAAACGGCTCGCCCAGTCGACTGTAAATCAAACCGGCCATACAGTTGGGGGTCAAAATGGTATAGTGGGTGTTCTCACAGTGGCGGCGAAAATATCGGTTTTCCGCCTTTGTGATTTGACTTAAAATTGCTGAGTTCTTCCAAAAATCAATAATCTTTTGTTTCATTTTCTCATCAACTTTGTGTATATCAGTTTTGAATAGCGTTTGATCCGGCGGATCACCTGCGTGTCTATGGCACAAAACAGGTTTTGCACCGGGGTCGGTCGGTTATATTGCTGAATGATCTCCGGCGTGGTGGCGCCGGTCTTGGGCACGCAGCCAAACCGGGTAATGTAGTACGCCGAACTTCCGCCGGTATGGTCCGGCATTTGGCGTTTGGAAAAGTGGATATAATTAAATTCGTCCGTGTGCATTGTGCCCTTATCCACATAATCCCGAAACACGCGCCCGTCCTGATAGTAAAAGATTTGGTACTTGTAGTTTTTGCGGCAGATCTCGCTGTTTAGAGTAAAATTTTTGCGCCGCCGGGCGATATCCGCAAAATCGTGCCCACTGTACTGGGGAATACCCAACAGATCGTATTTCTTTTTCATACCCGGAAGCTCGTCAAACACAGTGATAAACGAAGTGGTAAATGACTTTTTGTAATCCTGCCCTACATCAGCCATAAACCGCCGGTTGTTCTCCGGTGTATTCCGATACATCGTCAGATGACCGAATTGGTACACCTTTTCATAGGCTTCCTTGGGGAAGAAAGCACGCAGATCGCCCAAAATGGTGTCCAGGTCAATATGGCCCCAATAGTCATACCCTGCTAAATCCTCTTCAAACAGATAACCGTAGATGGGCTTGTAATCGCAGAGTTTGTAGGGTCTGGACAGCTCAATGGTAAAATCAAACTTGCTTTGTATTTTGGCTTTCATTTGTTCAAAGGTATAGGAAAAGCACTTAACATTGGGCGGGAGCGGCAAATAAGCGGAAACATCACAGTCTCCATACAAAAGAAAATCAATATCCGCATTACGCGCCGCGCTCTTGAGCCACAAGCCGAAATTCGCCGGAAACTTGCCAAAGTACAGGGAAATCAAAGCTACTTTGTTCATCCGCTTTTCCTCCTTATACGCTTCCACACAGCACCAATCAAATTGAGCAGATGGAAACAGGACGGCAATTTTAGATCGACCACTTCCACCGAATCGCAAGTGTTATAAGTGTGAATACCGCTAAACACACGGCTGCTGTTCGTTCTTATGTCAGAAACGGAGATGGTCTTTATACAAGTCTCTGCATAACCATCGGAAGTCAACTCTTCTATACGGTTAAAATTCAACTTACCGCCATAAGTCTCACCGCAATCCTGGGAGGGTCGAAGCCACTGATCGTTCTGCTGAAAGCAGGCACCGGCACAGCGGGCGGTAGTCAGATCGCGTTTTACCGGATTGGCCGCACAGGGACAAAGGCGACCCGCACCGTCTTCATAAAACAAATCCAGGCGATCAAAGATACGGGTATCATCTACTTGCTCACTGAGATAGAATGTGCCACCGGAAAACACAAGGCGCGTGGTGTCGGCAAGGGATTCTTGCAGCAGCACTCGTTCCTTCACCCACTGATCCGGGAAAGATACACAGCGCAGCAAAAACAGCTCTTTCTCCGCGCTGGATTCCGGTATAATATATAACTCGCCCTCTTTTTCAAACAGAAATGGATAAGACAGATGTCCAGCGCTCTCGTAAAACACTTGAATTTTGCCACAGCCGTCTTTAGATACAGTGCGATACCCCAGCATACCCTTACGCTTTAGCCTGTCATACGCCTCAAAAAACAAATAATACTGCCCGTCCCGCTGATACAAAAACGGATCTGCGCACCAATAACGGCGACTGTTTTTTAACACGGTAAACGGTGTTTCCAAATCGTCAAACACCGTATGACCGTCTGTGTTGAAGCGAACGGCACAACACCATTCCGGTACGCGCAGTTTATCTAGCATACATTACTCCGATCTGTAAATTTGAGCCAACTCCATAGCTGCTTCTTTGATATTCCACCCACCGGCAATCAGCGCCGCCGTGGGACTTTGGCGTGGCGGTTGCGGCTGCAAGGCAGCCCTTGCCCAATCTTCCGGCGACTGGTGCAAAGACAGGGTCTTCACCAGCGGGGTGCAAGCCACCTCCCGGGTGACTGCGTCAGACAGCACCACCGGCAACCCGGCAGCCTGGGCCTCTACCACAGACACCGGCAGTCCCTCGCTGAAAGATGGGAAAACAAACACATCGCACCCTTGCAACAGCTCCGGCACATCCCGCCGCTGGCCGAAATACCGAATTCGATTTGTGATCTGCAATTTTTCTGCCAAAGCGATCAGCTCCGGCGTAGGCTGCGCGCCGATCAGCCACAACTGTGCGCCCGGCCTTTGCGCCGTGATCTGCGCAAACACGGAAAATAAAAACGGGTGATTCTTTTGCTTGACCGTAGCCTGGCCAATATGGCCCACCACAAAAGCGTCTGTAGCCTGTTCCCGCGCGCGCACAGCTTTTCGCACCTCCGGGGAATACGCATAAGCGGCACAGTCAATGGCATTATTCAGCACCCGAAAGGGTCGATTGCCGTACCACATTTTTCCGGCCGCATTGCTGCACGCAAAGCGCGTAGGCACCATATACTTGGCATATAGACTGAGCAGCCGATTTCGGCGGCCGTTGCCGGACAAAGAATACGCAGTGGTGTGGCAATGCACAGCGATTTTATGAATCCCGGCTCGTTTGGCAGCCGGCGCAATAAACACCGCAAAGTGGGGGCAATGGATATGCAGCGCCTCCCACGCACCGGCGTGCTCTGCAAAAAAGCGTCCCATTTTGCCGTTGCACAGATCCTGCGGACAGGGCGCATCCAGCCGATATACCTTACCGCCCAGCGCCTCGACCTCCGCTTGCCGTGTTTGAGGTTTCTCCGCAAAATAGGCAACATCAAATGTAATGTCCGGCGGCATCGCTTTGGCATAGTTCAAAATCACGCTCATCACGCCGTTAGCCACGCCAATATCCGGTATTACCTGCAACACACGCATAAATGCCAACCTCACAAAAGTTCTAACGCTTGATAAATTTCAATCATACGGTGCAGCACCGGCTCTACCGCGTAGTCCTGGGCCAGTGTCCGCCCAGCAGCGCCAAAGGCCGCCGTTTGTTCCGGATCGGTATAAAGGGACCAGATCCGATCCGCCATCGCCCGACTGTCACTCAATGGCACCAAGTAGCCACTCTCACCGTCCTGCACCAGGTCCCGATTGCCACGCACATCGGTGGATACCACCGGATTGCCCAGCGCCATGGCCTCCACCAAGTTGATGGGCAGGCCCTCCTGCCGACTGGAGGACACGGACACATCGCTAAGCCCTACCAACTGACGAATATCCCGCCGGTAGCCCAGCGCCTCCACATGATCTGCCACGCCGATAGATTTGGCATAGTCCAAAAACGGCCGGGCTTCCACATCGGAGCCGGGCAGCAGCAAGCGAAAATGCTTGTCCTTTTCCAGCAGCAATTTTAATGTATCAAACAACATATTTTGATTTTTCCGGGCGGAAAAATCCGCCGGGTATATTAGAATAAAATCGTCCGGGCTGTACCCATACGCCCGGCGCAGAGCCAACTTTTGCTCCCGGGTCACCGGCTGAAAATCGCTAAGATCCACACCCACGCCGTTGACCAGTTCCAGGCGCCCGGCAGCAAACTGCCGCGCCTTAGCAGTATTATAATCCTCGCTGTTAATGGTGATCAGGCAGTCCGTTTCTTTCGCCAGCGCCTTCTCCACCGGGTAAAACAGCAGCCAGTTTTTCCTGGCAGCGCCGCTATAGAAGTGAAAGCCGTGGGCGGTATAGATCACCTTGGTGCCCCGCTTGCGGGCATCCCGCGCAGCCAGCCGAGTCACCACAGCCCCCATAGGCGTGTGGCAATGAATGGCGTCGTACCGACCCTCGTCAATGATCTTTTTCAGCACCTGATAGGCTTTCAGATTATCTACACTGTACGGACTGCGGCTAAAGGGCACTTCATAAGTACGGGCAATGCCGCTCAGATCCAAACCGGGTTTGTCAACGGAATTGTCCTTGAACGCCGCTTCCACCCGGCAGCCCCGGCGTACCAGTTCCCGAATAAAAGGCATGTGAAATTGGCCGATATGGCTACGCACAGTAGCAACAAACAGTACCTTCATTGTGCAAATGACTCCAAATTCTTGCAGATTAGGCGAAACAGCCGCTCGCCGTTGTGCTCGCCCACAAAGGAATTGTGGGGAGTCAATATCACCTGCTCCATCTCCCACAAGGGACTGCTCCGGGGCAAGGGTTCTTCTTCAAATACATCCAGCACCGCGCCGGACAACTGCCCGCTTTGCAGCGCTTCCGCCAGCGACTGCTGGTCTGCTACCTTACCGCGGGCCACATTCACAAACACAGCGCCGGGTTTGATCTTTGCTAGGCGCACGCTGTCAAACAGGCCGGCAGTCTCCGCCGTCAGGGGCATAGCGCAAATCACCAAGTCCGCTAAAGGCAGCAGATCGTCCAACCGGCAGGTGGGCTGAGTTTGGTCAAACTCTGCCGCCGGGTGGCCGGAACGATTAATTCCCACCGTCTGTACATCAAAGGCCCGCAGCCGCCGAGCAATGGCGCTGCCCACGCTGCCGGTGCCGATAATACAAGCAGTCTTGCCGCTAAGTTCCCGCAGGCCTCGGTGCTTCTCCCACCGATGCGCTGCTTGATTTTCTGCAAAAAACTTGCTCTCTTTATACAGCTGCAAAATATCGCCCAGCACGAACTCCGCCATAGGCGCACTGTAAACGCCGCCGGCGTTATACACGGTAATGCCGTGTGCCTTGCAATAGTCCAGCGGCACCCGATCCAGCCCGGCGGAAGTCACCTGAATACACTTAAGCGCCGGGAAGCGTTCAATGGGCGTAGTCAAAAACAAGCCGCCGCAAATCACTGCTTCAAATCGTCGGGTATCCATATTCACCGCCTGCCGTTCGTCCGGCCAAAAAGTGACGGCATACCCCATCTGCTCCAGCGTCTGTACCTGTTGCTCCCCACACCGCCATGCGCCGGTGATCAATAGTTCTTTCATCTCTTCATCACCGTTTCCTGCGCCTGGGCGTCATCCCGGGCCAAGGTCTCGCCGGTGTTCACATTGTCCTCATTCTTCAGCACCTTAAAGGCCGTGACAAAGAGAATGCGCACATCCAGTGCCAGACTCATGTGGTCCACATACCAGCAGTTGAGCTCAATTCGATGGTGCCACTCCACATCCTTACGACCGTGCACCTGCGCCCAGCCGGTAATGCCCGGGCGCACATCAAACATATGTAACTGCGCCGATGTATAATCCGACAACGGCCAAGGATGATAGGTCAGCGGCGGGCGAGGGCCGATAAAACTCATATCGCCCTTTAGAATATTCACCAGCTGGGGCAGCTCGTCAATGCTGGTGGCTCGCAGCAGCTTGCCTACTCGGGTCACACGCATATCGTCCGCGCCGCTGTACACGCCGGTGCCTGTGTGCTCCGCGCCTTGGCACATGGATCGGAATTTATAAATCCAAAAGGTCTTGCCGTGCAGCCCTAAGCGCTGCTGCTTAAAGATGGCCGGGCCTTTGGAATCCAACTTCACCGCCAGCGCCGTGATCGCCAACAGCGGCGAAAGAACGATCAGCGCCAGCAGCGCCGTAATAAAATCCAGCGCTCGTTTTACTCCTCGATACATCTACATGCCCTCAACAATTTGTTCTACACAGTCCTGCAGTTTCTTATGCTGCAAGGCAAAAAGATCATCCTCCGCCCGGCTCAGCTGTGCCTCATACTGCCGCAGCTCTGCCACACCGGAAGTAAAGATCCGTTTGATCTCCTTCAAATCGGTAATCTGCGCCGTGTTGCAAAAGGCGCGAGACAGAATACTCATGGACGAACCCAGCCGGTAGTGCTCTGCTACAATATACGCTGCCGGCAATGTGCCGCCGCCCAAACGACCGAATCCGCCGAAACCGAAAGGGATACCCGCCGCTTTGATCTTGGCGCACACCGCGTCCACCGTACCGTCCGCCAAAGGCTGGAACAAAAATTTTTTTCCTTGGGAAATACTCAGGTCATTCAGCCCAATATGGATTTCGTCTACTCCAGGCAGTGCCAACACACGATCGAGACAATCCACCGCCGCCTGATTTTCCAGCAGCAGGAGCGTTTTGGCACGACCGTCCACCCAGCGGATAAATTGCTGCACCTCTTCTACCGACTGCCACATAGGCAGCATGATCACATCCGCACCGGCGGCGATCACCCGGTCGATCTCTTCTTTTGACCCCGGGTGTACCGGATTGACCCGCACCAGCAGCTCCGCCTGATCCAGCACCGGCCGCAACCGAGCCACATCTTCTACGGTGTGGTGGTTTTGCACCGTATCCATACCGCCTTGGCGCTGCGCCTTGCCGATGTATTCCATATCCACAAAAATACGATCCACCCCGGCTGCCTGGGCGATCCGCGCCACCGCCGGATCCTTGGTTATGTAAAACAGTTTAAGCATCTTTTCACCACCGGGTCATTGCCGGCGACAGCGCCGGACAATTATTATGCAAGTTTTATTATAATATAGATAGAGATATTCGTCAACACACGACGAAAAGATTGTCTGTTACCGAGCCAAAGAGCATTGCACGGCAAGGCAATCCGTATGACCATGCTGCAGGCAAATGTGCTTTTCGATTCTCAAAACGGAATGCCTCTGCTTCTATAACAAGCAACGTATTCAAGCAAAAAAACTGACTCCGCTTGAAAAGCGAAATCAGTTTGCTGCTAAAAATCCATTTTTTCATCAAGTAGGCTTTTTTGTATCGACTACACGATTGGAGGCCATACTGCCATTTCCGTCTTTTCCTTTTACTCTTTTTCTGCGTATTCCGGCAATTCCACCGGGTCGATCCGCCAAATTTCATTGGCATATTCCTCGATGGTACGGTCTGCCGAAAAGACGCCGGCACTGCACATATTCAGCCAACATTTGCGGGCAAAAGCCGTAGGTGATCGCAGATAATCGCCGTTTACTTGCAGCTTGGCGTGCACATAGGACTGAAAGTCACCCAGCACAAAATATCGATCCGCCACGCCGTCTGCCTCCGGCTCTAAAAGACTACGCTTCAAATCCGCAAAGCAGCCGGTGCCACTGTCAGACAATGTGCCGTCTGTCAATGCATCCAGGCACTGCCGCAGCAGCGGATCACTGCGATACAAAGCCTTTGGGTCATAGCCCCGGCGCAGGGCATCCAGTTCCTCTACCCGGGCACCGAAAATATAATTATTATCTTCTCCGGCGGCCGCCACAATCTCCACATTGGCGCCGTCATAAGTGCCCAAAGTCACTGCGCCGTTCAGCATCAATTTCATATTTCCGGTGCCGGAAGCCTCCGTGCCGGCGGTGGAGATCTGCTCGGACACATCCGCTGCCGGAATGATCCATTCTGCCGCCGTTACGCTGTAATCCGGCACAAACAGCACCTGCAAAAGCGGTGCTACCTTAGGTGACCGGGCCACATAGTCCCCCACTGCGTGGATCAGCTTGATAATGGCCTTGGCGCGGGCGTAACCGGGCGCTGCCTTGGCGGCAAACAAAAAGGTGGTGGGCGCAAATTCTGTAATCTCCCCTTGCTCAATCTGAAAGGCCAATGCCAAGATAGCCAGGCAATGCAACAGCTGGCGCTTATATTCGTGCAGGCGCTTGATCTGCACATCCAGCATACGCGCCGGGTCATAGTATAGCCCCTGCCGCTCCAGCCACTGGGCCAGGCGGCGCTTGTTTTCCTTCTTGGTTTCACAAAAGGCCGCCAGCACCTCGCCATTGTCCGCATAGGGCTTTAGCTTCTCCAGTTGGAACAAGTTGGTGATCCAGTTTTTACTACCCAGGCGGTGGGTCAGCAGCGCAGACAGGGACGGATTACACAGTGCCAAAAACCGCCGCTGGGTAATACCGTTGGTGCGGTTCAAAATTTTATCCGGGTACAGCTGTGCCCAATCCCGCAGCACCCGAAGGCGCAAAATCTCCGTGTGTAAAGCTGCCACGCCATTCACATAGCCACACACCCAGCAGGCCAGATCCGCCATATAAATGCGCCCGTCCCGCAGCGGGCGCACCCGGTGCCACAGCCGCTCCTCTGCGCCCAGCGCCTGCATTTCGGCGCAAAACAGATCGTCCAGTCGGCACAGCAGGCGAGCGATCGCCGGCAATTCCGACGCCAGGAGCGCCAGATCCCAGCTTTCCATGGCCTCCGGCATCACCGTATGATTGGTGTAGCGAAACACCTCTTTTGCAACACCTAACGCCGCCACCAAGGTCATACCCTGCTTCAAAAGCAGACGGATCAGCTCCGGGATGGCCAACACCGGGTGGGTATCGTTCAGCTGGATCACCACCGCAGTCCCCAATTTCTCCGGCACAGAACCAGGCGTGCGCAAATACCGGCGCAGCAGATCTTGCAAGGATGCACTGCATAAAAAATACTGCTGCCGCAGCCGCAGGCGCTTTCCGTCCTCCTTTGTATCATTTGGGTACAGCACACGGGTCAGATTCTCCGCCGCCGTGCGCTGCGCCACCGCCGCACTGTAATCCTGGCGGTTAAAAGCGTCAAAATCAAACGGCTCTACGGGCACACTCTCCCACAGCCGCAAAGTAGAAATGTGCGCCGTACCATAACCGGGGATCGGCAGGTCATAGGGCACTGCCTGCACGGCAAGATCTGCGAATTCCACCGTTACAGTATCCGCTTGGCAGCACACGCTCCAGGGGTCGCCGTATTGCAGGTCGTCCTCCACCTTCTCCACCTGAAAGCCGTCCTGGATCTGCTGACGAAACAGGCCGCACCGATAGCGCAAGCCGTAGCCGTCCAGCGGTAAATTCAGCGTGGCGCCGCTGTCCAAAAAACAGGCCGCCAGCCGTCCCAAACCGCCGTTGCCCAAAGGCGGGTCCGGCACACAGTCCAGCTGGTCGAGCTTGCGGCCGCAAGCGGTAAGCGCTGCCTCCACCTCGCCGGTCAGGCCGGTGCAAAGCAGGTTATTGTACACCGCCTTGCCCAACAGATATTCCGCAGAAAAATAATACGCCCGCCGCCCGGCACAATGGGCCTGCAACGACCCTTTCCAAGCCGGTTGCAGCCGTGCCAAAACAGCCCGTGCCACCACTGCGTGCAGTTGTTCATCGGTCAATTCTGCCACCGGGAGTCGGTACAGACTGCGGGAGAGCAGTTCCAAATTCTCTTTCATATCCGACATATATTACTCCTTTCCGCCCGATCTGCGGCGCAAGTCTCGGTATATAGATGCGCCAAGATGCCCGGGGTTAGGGCACCGGGGCGCATACGCCAGCTCCAGTTGTGGGTGCCCACCGTTGACGGCGTGTTGATGCGAGCACTGCTGCCCAGTCCCAGCAGATCCTGTGCAGTCAAAATACAGGTGTTGGCCGGGCTTCGCAGAGCAGAAAGCATCATCTGTCTCGGTAATTGATTGGGATAACGCACGCCATAGGCGGCACAAGCCCGGCGTATGTCTTGCCGCGGGGCGGTGGTGCACCAGCCCAGCAGCGTATCGTTATCATGGGTGCCGGTGTAAATCACCGTATTGGGCTTACAAACAGCACCGCCGCAGTCCCGGGAATCAAAGTCAAATTGCAGCACCTGCATACCGGGAAAGCCGCAATCTGAAAGCAGTGCCCGCACCGTATCGTCCAAAAAGCCCAGATCCTCCGCTAAAAGCGGCACATCCCCCAACGCCTGATGAAGTGTCGAAAACAGCGACAAACCCGGCCCCGGCAGCCAGCAGCCGTCCCGGGCATTCTTTGCCCGGGCAGGCACAGAATAATAAGCGGCAAAGCCACGAAAATGGTCCAGCCGCAGCGCGTCAAACCAGTACAAAGCGTGCCGCAGTCGCGCCACCCACCAGCGGTACTCTGTACGCGCGTGGGCGCTCCAGTTATATACCGGGTTGCCCCACAGCTGGCCGGTGGGCGAAAACGCGTCCGGCGGACACCCGGCCAGCCGAGACGGCGCGCCGGATGGAGAGAGCATAAACAACGCCGGCGCCGCCCACACATCGGCGCTGCACGGCGCCACATAAATAGGTAGATCGCCGATCAGGTAAACACCCCGGGCATTGGCATAAGCCCGCAGCGCTCGCCACTGATGATCCAAAAAATATTGCAGCATTTTATGGTACAAAACCCGCCGCTCCATCTGCACTGCCGCCCTCTCCAAAGCCGACGGCTCTCGCTGCCGCAAAGACGACGGCCACAGAAAAAAACGCTTTCCATAGCGTTCACTAAGGGCACAAAACAGGGCGTGATCCTCCAGCCAATCGGACTGGCTTTGGCAAAAGCAGTCAAAGTCCGCCGGAATATGGCGCGCAAAGCGGTCAAACAGTCGATCAAACAGCACTTGACGCCCCCGGCGCACAGCCGGATAATCCACCCGGTCATTACGACCGCTGGGTAACAAATCTAAATCCGACGGCTGCAAATACCCGCTTTCCACCAGCAACTGCGGGTCAATATACACCCCATCGCCTGCAAAGCTGCCGGGGCTTTGGTACGGTGAATTCCCCTGCCCTGCCGGGCACAGGGGCAGCAACTGCCAGTACCGCTGCCCGGCAGACGACAAATCGTCTACAAAGCGGTAAGCCGCGGCACCCATCGTGCCGATCCCGTAAGGCCCGGGCAAAGAAAACAGCGGCAGCAGCACCCCGGCGCCACGCCGCTGCAACAAGCGGTCAGTCACAGATACAGACCTCCGTTTCCGGGTCAAACAAATGGAGCGCCTCCATGTTGGGGTACAACACCGTTTGGTCGTCCTTTTGGAACGAAACAGTGCCGGGTACCCGGGCGATCACCCGCCGTCCTTGCAAATCTGCATACAAATAGGTTTCCGCCCCCATACGCTCCGCCATCTCCACCTGCACCCGAAAGGCCGCAGAATCTGTTATATTCAGCCATGCCGGGTCCGTGGACAGATCCTCCGCCCGCAGGCCCAAAAGCACATCCCGATCCACATACGCCGACAGTTTGGCATGGCTTTGCAGTCGACGGGGCAAAGCCACCTCCGTACCCAGCACTTGCAAATCAAGGGTGTTCCCCCGCCGCACCAAGCGGCCGGGCAATATATTCATAGGCGGCGTGCCGATAAACCCGGCTACAAACACATTGCAGGGGTGGGCATACAACTGTTCGGGTGTGTCTGCCTGCTGAATCTTGCCGTCCAACATGACCACGATCCGATCCGCCATGGTCATGGCCTCCGTTTGGTCATGGGTCACATACACAAAGGTGGTACCCAGTTCCCGGTGCAGCTCTGCAATGCGTGCGCGCATTTCCGTACGCAGCTTGGCGTCCAGATTAGACAGGGGCTCGTCCAAAAGGAACACCGCCGGATCCCGCACCATAGCGCGACCCAGCGCCACCCGCTGCCGCTGTCCGCCGGAGAAACCTTTCAGCTTTTTCTGCTTTTTGTCCTCCAGACCGACCATATGCAGAAGACCGTCTGTCTGCCGCTTGGCCTCAAATTTTGACAGGCCCTTTAATCTGGCGATATAAAGCAAAAACTGCTCCGCTGTGAAATTCGGATAAACGCCGAAATCCTGCGGCAGATAGCCGAGCTTTTTCCGGAACGCAGCACCCATGACCGCAATGTCCTGCCCATCCAGCAAGACACGTCCGGTCGATGGGGCGAGCAGATCCGTCATGATCCGCATCAGCGTCGTTTTCCCGGCTCCGTTTGGAAAGTCAGGATCTCGCCATCCAAAGATCCAACCTCAAGACATAGACGCCTGACCCGAGGGTCAGGTCGATCTGCTGCAGCGCGGCTGTATCGCCGTAGAGCTTGCTGATATGTTCGAAGGAAAGCTTCATAATTCCTTGCGCTCCTTTCTTTGATGGATGGCGACCAATAGTAACCCACCCAATAACAGCGCGTACCAGACACCCCAGACTCCGGGGGTCACACCGATTCTCCGTCCGCGCATCCATTCTGCAAAAAATCCATACCGGACAAACCAGAAGAATTCAAACTTTTTCAGCACAGCGACATTGATAAAATAGCTGAACGCAAACGGAGCTCCGCAGATGCACATGGCCGCCGGCTGATTCTTCAGACTGTCACATACAAATGCTGCAAAGAGGAAAAATCCAATGGTTCCGATGAGAACGATCGCCGTGCTGCGGAACCATGCATGATTCCAACCATTCGGTTGGGGAAGCCTGCCGGAAATGAGAATTGACAGCGCATGATTTCCGGCTGCTAACAGCACAGCACCAGCCGAAGCGACAATGCTCCCGGCAATCAACCGGTTCCGGAACAGCGTGATTCGACCATAGGCGGTGCTGTTGATGACGGGAAAGACTCCTGTTTCACGATCCGCGGAAAACAGACGGATCAGAACGAGCAGAACCAGAAAACCGAGTGTTACGGAGCCTATCTTATTCCAGAATTCTGCGGATAGCGACCAGAACGCATCCCTGTGGAATCGGGAATCGAAATAGGCGAGGACAGCCCGGACGGATAACCCGGCGCCCAGAACGAGCCAGTAAAGGGAATTTCGAAAATAGCGGGTCAGTTCAGTTTTCATGTCGTCGCCTTCCTCCGCCAGATCCTCCAAAAGATGAAAAATTCCAGAAGGATCATCCCAATCTCCAGCAGGACCGGTTTCCATACGTCCGACCATAAATATGGAAAGACCCACGAATAGCTCTCCTGCAGCAGATACCCACTGAAGCCGAACCGATAGAGCGCGTCGATCGGCACGCGAAGGAACTCCGGCAGCTGAGGCCCGACAGCGGAATACGCGAAAAACAGCAGATAGCTTCCACCGCAGAGGAACAGACTGAGCGCCGTCCGCCGCGTCAGCGCAGCGACGATCAGAATAAACCCGGCGAAGTATAACGCGCCCAGAAGCAGAAATCCATACTGGAGCGCACAGTACGCAAGATTGGACATCGGCGGCAGCGCCCCATCCGTAAAATATACGCACGATGCAACAGGCAAACGTGCACCCTCAAATCCGAATGCGCCGCCGTTTACCAGCAGACTGGCTGCGCCGATGATGAAAACAACGGCCACGCAATAGAGGACTGTAAACGCCGTTTTCGCTCTCCATGTGCACCGGCGGCCAAGCGCTGCCGTCCCGACCAGATCGTCCGTCCGGTATTCCCTTTCACAGCAGACCAGCCGCGGCAATCCGACCGCAAGCAGAAACGCCGTCAGCGTCGCGCCATAGGAATAGATATTCTGCTGAACAAACAACCACTTTTGCTGTGCATCATAGAGCGCGCTGTAATTCTGTTCCGAGATTTCTGTGTATAGCCCCAGCAGCAGATACAGACCGCCGAGGAGATACGCGACCCAGACCTCGCGGAACGCCCGGTGCTTTCTGGCTTCATCCGATATGAGCCATGTCATACAAACCCCTCCTTTGTTGAATATTGCACACAAGAATGCCGTATAAAATCAGTCCGATGACCGCCAGAGCTGCGTAAGCGGCGGTGGAGCAGAGCTGCAAAAGCCGGTCAAACGGAAGCACCGTCACGAGGAAGCAGAGCGCTGCCCAGAAGACGAGCGCAAGCAGGGATAGCCCTTCTGGATTATGGAGTCTGGCAGGCAGAAACAGCAGCAGCGCACAGAGATAAATGCCCGGTACCGCGCCGCAGAGCGCCAGCCGCAGAAGATCCTCCCCCGCAGAAACGTGCAGCATCACGGAAAGCAGCAGCAGCGCACCGAACATCCAGCATGAGATTACGACAGACCGCGCAGCCAGCATCTCCGGATAGGAATACGGAAATGTAGCCTCCAATTCACGCATGTTCTGGTTGCTGGCGAGCACATACCGGTGGAACAGCAGGAGCATCGGCATGGGTGCGGTACAGAAAATCGTCAGCATCGGCATGGACAAAGCCCTGACGCTGAGCAGACCGAAAATCAATGCACCCGCGAAAAGCCCAAGCAGCAGGCCCGCGTTTATTTCACCTGCGGCGATCCGCAGCAGCGTGAAGACCGGCGTCTGCCGGTTCCTCGGCTCCGGCATAGACGCTTGCAGCCGCAAAATAGTGCGGCGGATTTCCTGTTCCATTCGATCGTTCATTCGAAGTCCTCCCGCAGTTTATCTGAGAGTGTATTTCTGGCGGCACGAAGCCGTGATTTGACCGTCGGCAGCGGTGTGTTCGTCATTCGCGCGATCTCGCTTGCGGTAAATTGATGGAAATAATGTAAGATCACTGCCTCCCGCTGTGCGGCAGGCAGCTTCTCCAGCGCGGCTTTTACGGACAGGGAGACCGCTGCCATATCTTCAAGCGAGGCAGCCGGATCGGGTCGGTCGAACATGGTGTCTTCCGCCTGAACGATTTTCTGTCGAAAGCGAAAGTAGTCCATGCACTTGTTATGCGCGATCGTGAACAGCCAGCTGTCAAATTTCCTCCACGGCGTATAGCTGCCGATGCTCTGCATCATTGCGATAAAAACATCCTGCGTCAAGTCATAAGCGTCCTGCTCATGCCCGGTCAATTTGAAAACATATCCGTAAATTCGCGGATACCAGCGGCGAACCAAAAGCTCCAGTGCGCTCTGATCTCCGCCTTTGATCCCGCGCACCAGTTCGTGATCGCTATATTCCACTGCCTCACCGCCTTTTCTGTCAGTATAACGAACGAGAGTACCCAAAGGGATGAAGGATACAAAAGATATTTTATAATGCGCATATCGGCTTAACGCAGCCGAACACAAAATCTTGTGCTGAAGTCCGTAATATAGGACATTAAAAATTCTACAATGATCTCAGAAAAGGCAGGAGGTCATTGGTATGGCACGAGCAGAGAGCATCACATTTGAAAAATTTCGCACTCGTTTCAGCACCGAAGACGCCTGTCGGGCGGAATTATTCCGGCTTCGGTTTCCAAACGGCTTCGTCTGCCCGAAATGCGGCTGTACGGAATACTACCCGGTTCGCGGACGGAACACGTTCCAGTGCCGCGCCTACCGACACCAGACCTCCGTCACCGCTGGAACCGTTATGCACCGCACGCACCTGCCGCTGACGGTCTGGTTTTGGACGATCTATCTCTGTGCCACGTACAAACGCGGCATTTCTGCCGTTCAGCTGAGTCGTACGTTGAACATCTGCTATGAGTCGGCGTGGTATGGTTGCCTTTATAGCTGATGCTCACAAAAGTTTCGTCCATCTCAACGATGCCAGACATCATTCGGGCGGTCTGGTCTTGAGCCATGGCAGCGAGAATCTTGTGCCGCCACGCAAAAGCTGTTCCAATCGCAATTTTACAACGGCGGGAACACACTTCCAACGATGCTCCTTTCAGCGTTAAACGGATAAACTGTTCCCAAACCTCCGCAGATTTGTGGGTGTTGGAGAGGACGGCGTTCGTGGTACGGCGAAAACTCTTCCCACAACTGCGGCAGACATATCTACGGGTAACGTGGTCATCAGAAAAGCCCTTCTTTAC
>OOCH01000906.1_pt1 | contig 26421 bp, 35 predicted proteins | sample 1671641 | NCBI WGS metagenome assembly OOCH01 (sample SAMN06348177, study PRJEB24527) | human gut metagenome | biome: human gut; feature: ankylosing spondylitis patient; material: feces | host: Homo sapiens | place: China | collected 2015-10
TTTAAGTCTGTTGACAAACTTTTCGCCAGTATCTTTGCCGTCCGTAGGGCTTAAATCTTTGCACGTTTGTCGCACGTTCCCAGCCTACAAGGCTATCGAGGGCTGCGGCGATGCGCCTCTGGTCACGGGTGTCGATGCGCTCGATTCGCCCGTGCAGGCACTCGCACCAGACCTCGGCGACGCACACAGCATCCCGTTCTTCCGTCTCTACGGGGTCTTGGAAGCTGCCCTCCCAGTAGAGTTGTCGCTTCTCCAAATCCCAGCCGTTGCGCCATCCTTTGGGTGTGGGGCGCTCCACGAAATCCCGGACGGCGGCGATCCACTGGTCGTCTTCCTGGTGCTCTGCCTGCACCTGCACGGCGGTCTCCTGCAACGCGCCGCTGATGTAGGTTTTCTCGCCCAGCTGGTAGTAAGCCATGGCTTCCGCCCAGAGCTGGTCTACGGTTTCGTCGTTCAGCCAGTCGGCCTCGTCCATGACCCGGATGTCGTATTTCGGCTGCTTGCGATACACGTCGATGGGCCAGAACCGGCGGTTGCCTGTGCTGTCGCGCAGGAACTCGGTCTTGTTGCTGGTGCCAAAGAAGACACACCGGCGGGGATACTGCTGGGTGTTCTGGCCGTAGCTGGGCCGGTACCAATCCTCGCATTGGCTGATGAACTGCTTTGCGGCTTCGGCCTCGCTCTTGTCCAGCGCCGTTAATTCGCCCAATTCGACGACCCAAACGCCACGCAGGCTCTCTCGGGCGTCCTTTCCTTGGAACGAAGTGATGCTGTCAGAGAACCATTTCCGCCCCATTTTGCGCAAAAAAGAGCTTTTTCCGATACCTTGCGGGCCTGAAAAGATGACAACTTGGTCGTATTTGTACCCCGGCTGTATCGCTCTGGCAACGCCTGCAACCAGGCTCTTGCGGGCCACGGCGCGGGTGTATTCGTTGTCGTCGGCACCCAGGTAGTCGATGAAGACCGTGTCCAGGCGGGGCTTCCCGTCCCATTTGAGGCTGTTCAGGTAGTCGACCACGGGGTCTCTGGCGCTCTGGGCGGCTGCCATTCGCAGGGCGTCGTCGATTTTGGCGCGCCCGGTCAGGTGGTAGACGGTTTCGAAGAAGTACCGCAGCCCGGCATCGTCGTCATCGCTCCAGCCGCGTTCTCCCTCGGTGCTGCTCCAAAGGAACGGCCCGCAACACATCCGGCGCATCGAGAACAAGTCATTCCATATCTTCCCGCTTAGTGCCGGGTCATAACGCAGGATCAGCCACATGTTCTGCACAGTGGCCAGGAGTTCGCCTTTGTTGGTGTACTCCAGGCGTTCGTGCCAGTCGTGGCCCTCCTCGACCGGCTCAAAGCCTGACAGGGCCTCGACCTCGCGCTCCTCGCGCAGCAGCCCGGCGACGGTCGGATCGCTGCCTGCCAGCTCACACATGGCCTGGTAGCTGGGCAGACGGTTATTGGGGGTGTCGGGCTTGACGTCCAGATCCAGGTTGCCGAAGCGGTGAATTCGCACCAAATCCCAGGCGTTGACCAGCCTGCCGCCCGCCGGGTCGGTGCTATGATGGCTGTAAAGGAAACAGCCGCCGTCGTAAAGCACCGCGCCTCCCGTTGTGCTACCGGGGGTGTAGGTGTAACGCCCCGGGCTGGCCTCGTGGTAAGCCTCCGGCAGGAACTTGTCGATGGCAGCGGGAACGTCGTAGACCCGGCAGAAAGCGCCCACCAGGCCCTGCTTCTGGGTGGGGTCGGCCTGCTTGCCGCCCGGGCGCTTTGGGGCACTCTCAGCGGGGCACAGGGGCCATTCTGCTGCATTGTGCCAGTCGCCGTAGGTGCTCAGCAGCACGTCGGCTGGCAGGGGCTTTCCTTGGGCGGTGCTACGGAAGACGACCTCGCTGTCGCTACTGGCGCTGGGCCAGTACATCAGGCGCTCGGCCTCGAAGGTTGTCGGGTCGAAGACCTCCATACTGTCATCGATCATCTGCGCCGCTGCTCTTGCCAGGGGCTGGTACTCGTCGGCGCTGACGGGGCGGTCGATGGGGATAATGGCCCGGATGCGAGGGTGCGCGGGCTCGTGCTTGCGGGTGCTGTAGATCAGGTAGTCGAAGCCGAGGGCGCTCACCGCTTCACACAGGGCCTGCGTGGTGCCTGCCTTGGCGTTGTCGATGTCTAGGGTTATCATGCTGCGCTCGGTGCAGCAGCCGCGCTTACGCCGCCCCTCGGCGAGGGCAGCCGCCACAAAGCCGCCGTTGTCCTTGAGCTGGTCTTGCTGGGCCTTGGGCATGGCCATGTACTGGGCGTGGGTCTCGCTGCCCGTGATCAGGTGCTTGCGGGCCTCCTCGATGAACTGTGGCCAGGTCAGTTCGACCTGCTTCCACTTTTTGTCCATCCTGCTGGTGCCGATGCTTATACGCATGTCTCTGCCTCCGAAGCTTCGTTCGTCTGCTGGCCGCTGCGAACCTTCCAGTACTGCCGCTGCCAGTAGTCCACCCGCTGCTTGGCGGTCTCGTATTCGGCCTCCATCACCTTGTTGGCGGTCATCAGCTCCCGGATGCGCTGCTCTTTGGGGTCTGCCTGCTTATCGGCCACCAGGGCCATGGCAAAGGTGGCGGCGATGGTGCCGATCACCAGCCCTCCGATAAATTGAAGCATCGTGTTGTCCTCCTCTAAATGTTATGTGTTCTGACGTACTCCCCATAGCTCTGGCCTGCCTCGGCGGCCAACCGAAGGATGCGGTTCATCTCCGCTTCCTTGGCCGCCTGCCGTTTGGATGGGTCGGGATTCTGAAGTTCACGCCATTCCCGCGCCTGCTGCTGCGCCACTTTGGGTGAGCAGGCGAGGCAGTATTTTCGAGCCTTGCGCTCGGTCTGGAACTCCGCGCCGCAGCGCTTGCAGATTTTAGTCATCATCGGCATGGTTCTTAAGCTCTCCCTGCTTTATGCGTGCCTCCCAGCGCTGCGTCTTTTCCTGTGTGGTATCCTTGATGATTTTCCGGGCCCCTGTGCCCAGCTGGAGCTGCTCCTCGCACACCTGGACGTCGGCCATCTCCTCGATGAGCGCTTCCCAGCACTCCTCCTCGGTCTTTGGAGTAGGATTTACCCCGCGCATCTTGCGGGCCAGTTTAAGGGCCGCCTGGGCAAGCTCGGCGGATTCCTCCGCCAGCTGCTCCAGCACCGCCGCGGTGCCGATGGTTTCGACTATGTTCATGCGTCGTCCTCCTCGTGGGTTTCGTATTCTGGATCATTGCGGTATGCGCCGCTGGTGAAGTACACTTTCGTCAAGTCGAGCGCAGCGCTGTCAAGCCATTTCCGCTGACGCAGTGCGTTATACACGTCATCGACCAGGCTTGCGTAGTCATCAGGTGTCATTTGTTGTTCTCCTCGTAGGCTTCATACAAGAACGGGTGCTGCGCAAATCCGGCAGGCATCGGGTATTTCTGTTCTGCATCCACGAATTTTGCGGGCTCAGTAGCCTGTTCCCAATAGTCCAGTGCCGCGTTTTTGAGGTTGCTTTTATATCCAACCCGCCCGCAGGCAAGGCACACACCGTAGTATCTGCCTTTGCGGTCACGGTTCAGCACCGCGTTGGGGGCTTTGCAGATGCAGGTCATTCCTTGATCTCCTCCCAGGTGTATCGGCCCTTGCCGGAGTTGCGCCACTGGCCCAGGCCGCGCTTGGTGCCATAGTCGAGGCATTCGCGCACCATGGCTTCGAGGCTCGGGTCGAGGCACTCAATCTCGAACTCAGCGGTGCTGCCCGCCGGGACGCTCTCGCTCTTGGCGATGCTGACGCGCTCACCTTGCGGGGTGCTGGCACGCAGCGGGCGTTCGCAGTAGCCCATCTTCAGGCCGTGGAGGTCGTAGGGAATCTCGCGGGGGTACACAAAAATCAGGCCGTCAATGGCTTTCTTGTAGGCTTTCAGCCCTGCGCAGGCCTTGCCACCGGGGTATCCGGCCTTGCCTGCTGCCGCCAGCGCCTTGCAGGAATCCTTGAGCATGCCCTTGATCTGGTAGTCCCAAATCAGCGGAGTGCCATCGGCCAGTTTGGGGAACACCGTGATGCGGTCTTCGGCGTTCTGGGCCTTGATGTTGTTGACCTCCTCGGCGGTCAGGTCATCGGTCGGGGCCTTGCTGGCGATGTAGGTGGCCAGGAGTTCTTCGTTGCTGGGGCTGCTGCCCAGGGCTTCTTCGTTCAGGGTAATACGTACTTTCATTTTGATTGTCTCCTTTAAAAATGTATTTTTCGGTTGCTGTTCTTTGCCGTTGCGGTGCAAAACGTTGCGCCGCTAGGCCCATCCTCGGCTTTGCCCTAGCTTTCTAAGCGCGCCTATGCGCAACTATGCCGCAGCATATCAAATCTAATCATTTCTTTGCCATGCCGTCGCTTTTCCCAGCAATGCCGGTGCGATGCGGAGCTAAGCTGTGCCATCGCGTTGGCCTGCATTTCGTAGCCGTTGCTTTTGGGCTCATCGCCTTTCCATTGCTCATCATAGCTATCCTTTTCCGAGGCTTCGCGCCGTAGTGCAATGCCATACCCCTGCTGTGCGCAGCAATGCCATTCCGCTGCCGTGCGTGTCGAGGCTAAGCCATGCAATGCCATTCCGCTGCCGTGCGTGTCGAGGCTAAGCCATGCACTTCCATGCCCATGCGTTGTAAATCTCTGCCCTGCAATGCCTTTCCGGGGCGCTGCTCTCGATGCGAAGCATTGCCGTCTCAGAGCAAATCGGTTCCGCTGCGGCGGCTTGCATCACGATTCGTAGCCATTGCACTTCGGCGCATAACCTTTGCCACGCAATTTTTTGCTATTCCTATGCAATGCGGATCACCGCCCTCGCGCATCTATTCTTGGCCTTACCCTTGCTGAGCGATGCAGTGCCTTTTCTTAGCATCTAGGCTCGGCGCATATCCGCTGCGCTGCTGATCTGCGCTGTTCTTGGCTTTGCCCTTGCTGCGTCTTTCGAAGCTGGGCCCTGGCCCTGCGGCTCGAGGCCATTCCCTTGCCAATCTGTACAGCCCCGCACCTTGCCTTTGCGCGTCTGTGCCTTGCGAACGCCGCGCCGGGCGCTGCCGTGGCTGCTCGTATCCGCTCGGCTCATTGCCTGCGCCGGTCAGTCTTTGGTGAAGAAATCCCCCACCCAGCCCTCGGCGTTCAGGGGCAGGCCCTTGGCCCAGGGGGCAGGCTGGCTCATGATCCGGCGCACCTCATAGAGGTCAGCCTCGGGGTCGTTTGTCTGGCGCTCGATGACTACCTCATCGTGGATGTGGAACACCACCTTGAATCCGGCGGCTTTGAGGTTGTCCAGGGCAAATTCCAGGCAATCCCGCCCGATGGCCTGTGTCAGGTTCTCGGTGAGCTTGCCGCCGTAGGTCTCGCTGTCCTGCCAGCCCCGGTCGGTCTGCTCCATGTAGTGGATGTGGCCGTCGTCGCCAACGCTCGGGTTGGCGTAGTAGAGCTTTCTGCCGCTTGGCAGGCTCATGGTCATGAATGGGAACGGGCAGGTCGTGCTGGCTTCCATGCGGAAGGTGACGCCAGGGATAGCCAGGCAGCCGCGTTTGCTGTTGATGACGAATTTGGCCGCGTGCTCCATCGTCCGCCAGAGCTGCACAATGTTGGGGTTCTGCTCCCGCCAGCGGTTCACCATGTCCTGGATTTCCTCGTCTGGCAGGTCTTTCAGCGCGCCGCTGACGTCCATCCGGCGCATAGCCCCTACCCCGCCCTGGTAGCCCAGGGCCAGGGTGGCGACCTTGCCGCGCTGGCGGTAGCTGTAGTTCGGGTGGCCTTTGACGATGGTCTCGACCGGGATGCCGAACATCTTTGCCGCTGTGGTTTCGTAAATCTTGCCCGTGGTTCTGAAAACGTCCAGCACCCATTCTTCCTTTGCCTCCCAGGCAATCAGCCGGGCTTCGATGGCCGAGAAGTCGGCATCGATGAACACCGAGCCTGGCGCGGGAATCAGCGCCGTTCGTATCATCTGGCTGAGCACGTCGTTGACGTCGCCGTAGATCATCTCCAGCGCGTCTACCTGCTTGCCCTTGATAAGCTGGCGCACCTCGTTCTGGTGCTTGAGGTAGGTTCTAGGTAGGTTCTGCACCTGGAGCAGCCGTCCGGCCCATCGGCCCGTTCTGGTCGCGCCGTAGAACTGTAAGGTTCCGCGAATGCGCCCGTCGGGGCCTGTGGCCGCCTGGATAGCGTCGTACTTCTTCAGGCTGGATTTACCCAAGCCCTGGCGAATCTCCAACACGCGCTTCACGGCGGGGTTCTGGGGCTGCTTCAGGGCTTCGGCCACCGTGGCCTTTTGCAGATCCGGCAGGTCTGCGCCGTTGTCGTTCAGCCAGTCTCGCAACTGGCCGGGGGCGTTCGGATTCGTCAGCCCGGTGATGCGCTGCGCCTCCTCGAACAGCTCCGCGCTGTACTGCTGGCCGCACCAAAGTGCGCCGCTGGTAAGATTCGCGTCCGTGGCAATGCCGCGGCTGTTCATCCGTACATCGTCCCGCCACTGCTGCCAGATGAAATCCGGCACGGTGAAAGGGGCGAGCAGGTTGTCGATGTGCCTTTCGGTCTTGACGTCGCGGATGTTGTACTGCCTGAAAATCTCCCACTTGGCAGGGTCGTGCTCCGGCAGGTTGCGGGTGCGGCCCCCGTTGGTCTTGGTCGGCTTGCAGGGGCAGCAGAAGTAACGGATCAGGGCTGCGCCCTCCCGCATCTTGGCTTTGTCCTCTGGCAGCCGGAGGGCCTTGCCTGCCTCTTTCAGACTGGCGGGCAGGCCGCAGTACATGGCGTGTACCATGCTGTCTTCCCACTGTTCGAGCCAATCCTCGCGCTGCTGCTGGGTCAGGTGGAAGTGCTCGCTAAGGCACCACCACTCGAAGGCTGCGTTCCAGGCCCGCTTGGTGTAGCGTGGGTCAAAGAGCATCTCTTTGAGTTGGCACCAGTTTGCGATGAGGTGCTCCTCCTGACGAGGGTCTTTCAAATCCAGCAGGTAGACTTTGTAATCGTCCACCGCCACGCTGCAGAGCAGAATCTCAAAGTCCGGATCCTGGGCGTAGCGGTAGGCGCCCACCTTGCCGATGTCCTGGGGGCTGTAGGTCTCCCGGGCGATAGTAAGTATCATGCTGCACCTCCGAGTGCCGCGTGTTTAGCCCAGCATGTCTTCGACTTCGGGGCTGAGGGCCTCGAAGCCGTCCAGGCCGGAGCCGCCAGCCAAACGCGGGCCGTCTTTGGTTTTCATGATAACTTCCAAACCGCAGCCGATGCCTCGGTTGCCGTTGGAGTTGTATGCAAAGAGGCTAACCTTTACGTTTGCAAAGCAGCCGCTATAAACTTCGTCGGTGTCAATGATGTCATGGAGCGTACCGTCGACGATTTTCGGCGCGGTGGAGCTGTTGGCGTTCATGAAGTAGCAACCTGCGTAGTTGCTATCATCGGGGCGTTCTACATCACCGTCCCGGACAGGGAGCTTGAGGTTGGCAGGAATCTTGCCACCCCACTTGACCGCGCTCTCGGGCGCGTTTTTGATTCGATTGATGAGCTCATTAAGCTTGTCCATAACCTTGAGGCTTTGATAGATAGGCGTACCGTCCGGGTTCGTGCCCACCTTGATATTCATGATGGAGCTTTTGCCGATCAGCAAGGTGCAGCTGTATTTAGGTGCGCTGCCGTTGATGCCTTTCGGCTCCCAAATGTTGGCGTAGCTCAAACGTGCGGGGATGATGATTTCGTTAGCGTTCATAGTGGGTTCCTTCCTTCTTAAATGGGAGTAGTGTGGGTTCCGTGGATTTTTGAATCCCTCGGGGATGGGTTTGATCTCGTAGCGCCACTTGCGCCAGTTGATGCAGGCTTTTTGGAACGCCCGCTCTGCTTTGCGCGGTGTTTCGGCGGCAATGCCAAAAACGAAGCGCTTTTCTATGCTGTTCCAGATACCGTAGGTCACGTTTGCTTCTCCTCGGTATCCTCTCCAAACTCCTGATAGAAGCCGTGGAGAACGCTCTTTGCTTCCCGGAGGCCTTCACGGTAAGCATCACCGTATTTGGAGCCTCGGATGGTTCCGTATGGGTTGCGGCAGAGCTTGTTGGTCAGGCGCTTTTGCAGCATTTGGTATTCCTGTTTGGTCATTTCTTGATCACCTCGAATCCCTCCGCCGGGTCGTAGGCCGGGCGTTTGTCACTCTCGGGGGCCAGCTTAGGTGCACCCTTGGGCTTCTCGACGTAGCCGCCGCAGACCTCGGCAAAGTGTTTCTTGCCCAGCAGCTTTTCGGCTGCTGTCAGGCTGATGGGCGTGCGCTCGTACAGCATGGCTTCCTGGATGCCACTGGCTTCCATGGCCTTGAACGCCGCATCCTGGTCGGTGAACCGTCGGGTGCTGCGCCCCTCCACCAGCTTCCAGCCAGGAACAGGCGTGCCGCTTTGAAGCTGCTGCTGCGCATATTCCTCCAGACACTTGACGTACTCTGCCAGGCCCTGCACCTGGGTCAACCAGTCACCGATTTCTTCGTTTGTGAGCAGGCGTGGGTCGCGGGCTTCAGGGATAGTTTCGGCTACGAAGCCTGCCAGCGGGCCGTACTTGTCTTTCCAAGCGCGGCACTGGGCCTTGGCCTTGCACCAGCGGCATTGCTTCTCGCCGGGGTTTAACTGGCCCTTGCCCTCCCAGGCAAGCTGGGCCATGGGCTTGAGAAAACTCTCGGCCCAACGGGTGAGGTCGTTCTCTGGAATTTCCCAAGTCTCCGGCTCGCTCTGGATGCGGGGCTGGACGATGCTCATGCGCACCGTTTTGATTTCGTCGGTTTCCCTGAAAAGCTCCCATGCGCCCAGGGCGTACAACATCATCTGGGTGTTTTCCTCTGGGCTGACCGGGACGCCTGCACCATACTTGAAATCCACCACATGGAGGATCCCGTCGCCGATGAGCAGGCAGTCGCAGGTTCCGAAGCACTCAGGCACCCAGCGGGTCATCTTGACGTGCTGCTCGACGCAAACCGTCGGGGTATGCTGAAACTCGGCATAGAGGGTGTGGATGAAGTCGGCGTACAGCTTGGCGGCATCTTTCATCTCTGGGGTGTAGTCGTCGCTGCTCCAAAGGTCTTGCATCGGGGCTTCCGGCAACCCCTCCCAGCCGGGAATCGAGCGCCGGACGACCTGTTCGCACAGGTAGTGGGCTTTGGTGCCCTCCTCGGCGTAGACGCTGGTTTCGTTCGGCATGAACTCGGTCAGCCGGGCGCTGGGCGGGCAGGCCAGCCATCTAGCACTGCTGGAAGGCCCCAGCAAGGCATGTTTACTCGGTGCCATCGTCGTCGCCCTCCGTTTCTGCTAGGTAGTGAAGCACGGACATGCTGAAAGCTGCTGTTGCGGCGGCGCGGTCGTGCTCGGTTGAATAGCCATTGCTGATGCAGGCTGCTGACGCGTTGGCCAGGCAATCCAGGACGTTTTCGACCGTCCCACCAAAATCAATCAGGGTTCCGTCCTCATCTCGATGGATTTCGATGTGGGCGAGTGTCTTACTCATCGTCGTCGCCCTCCTCTGCGCTAAGTACGCGGGCCAGGACGGCGGCCATGACACCGAAGGGGTCACTGGGGTTCAGCTTCATAACGACTTGCGCCAGCGCTTCATGTACCCAGGCTGCCGGGCCGTTCACTTCTACCTGTGCCCCGTCCTTGCTGGTAGCCGTAACGCGGATGTAGTAGTTCGGTGCCGCGTCCTCGACACGTTCAAGATCAGTAGAATGCGCCCACCAGTCCCTTCTTGCTTGAATGGCGGCTTGCGGCCATTCAACCAGTGTCGTTCCATCGAGGCCGGAGTCATCGTAGACGGTTCCTACGGTGCCCGGTTCAGGATAGTATTCAGGGTAGTTCTTATGGTCTCTCTGTGTGCTGGGGCTATCAATGAGCCGCACCTTGTCCCCTTTCTTGAACTCAGTCATTTGCTGCCTCCAAATCTGCCAGCGCTGCTGCGCGGCTCTCCTCGGGGACGCTGGAAAGGTTCGAGGCTCCATATTTGGCCAGAACCTTGGCCAGCGCATCCTGGTGCCCGGCCAGGGCCACCTTGCGGCCCAATGCCTGCAGTTCGTTCAGGGTCACCGGCTTGGGTGCGGTCTCCTCCTGGACGCTGCCGCCGGGAGCCCAATCCTGGGCGGGCACAGCGGCCTGTTGCGGGGCTTTGGGAGCTTTGGGGGCCGGGATGGGCAGTTCCTCGGTGTTGGGCACCGGGGCCTGCACAGGGGCTGCTTGCTTGGTAGGGGCTGCCTGCTTGGTAGGCGCGGCCTTAGTGACTACGGGTGTTACCTTGACCTCGGGCAGGATTTCGCCCAGGTCGAGTTCCGCTAGGCCCGCGCCCTCGTTCAGGGCTTTCAGGGCATCCCGGTAGTCCGCCGGGTTGTCGGCGTGGATGCTGATGTTGATAAGCATTTCGTGTTCCTCCGTTTCGTTAGACGTTTAGGTACTGGCAGATGGCAATTACCACCTTGTTGCGGTCATCGAAGCTCGCGGTGCCAAGAAACCGCTGCAAGCCGTCCCTGTCGATGGTGGTAATTTGGGAAACCACCGCCGCGCTCTTGCGCTCCAGGCACTTGCTGTGCAGTATTACGTTGCTGGGGTCGCTACCATCGATGCGGCGGTCTCCGCTGCTGATGGGTACGACCGTCAGGCAGGAGCTGGTGAAGTTGTGGTCGTCCACGCTGACGATCAGCACCGGGCGGCTGCCGCGGATGATGCGGTCGTCGGCGTTCTTGCTACCCAGGGCATCATCCGAAACGTACCAAATGTCGCCCCGCCGGGCGTTGGGGTAAGTGGTCATTGCTGCACCTCCTCGTCAATTGCTGCCATGTTGCTGATGGCGTAGGCCACACACTGTTCTACCACCATGCCCATGGAGATCCCGGCCATGCTGGCCAGCATCTTGATCCATTGGAAGGTGGTTGGTGTGAGCCTTACCGTCGGCTGGGTGAGGTTGCCCTCCTGCTGGATGAATACCGGCTGCCCAGCCTTATTTCTGAGTACGAACTTTTCCATTGGTGTCCTCCGTCTTGAGTGCGGCTCCGCAGATGGCGTTCAAAGCCAGCGTGGCCAGAATGACACCGGGCAGGTTTAGGTTGCCTGCTGCGGTGATCCAGAAAACCAGGGCCGCGCCTCCGGCCAGTTTAAGCATCGTCTTCTTCAAAGTTGAACGCCTCCTCTTCGTGTTCCCAGGGCTTGATGAAGTAAACGTAGTAACTTTCCTTGGGAATCTTGAGCCAGTTGCCGAGGCATGCCATGTCTGCGGCGTCCCAGGGGTAGTTACCGTTGAATCTGTTGCAGACGTAGTTGTAACTGCGCCCCAGCTTCTTGGCTGCGTCCTGGGGAACTGCGCCTGCGTCAAGCATCCGCTTGCGCAGTTTGATATACCGTTTCATGGGTGGGCCTCCGTCCTTTGTGCACTTTAAGTGCACTCGTGGGTATAAAAAATTTCGTCTACAGATTTCTCGTAGAACCGTGCAATGCGGATTTTGATTTCATCGCGGGGGGTTCTTTCGCCCCTCTCGTACATTGCCAGGGCAGAAAGACCCACACCAAGCGCTGCGCTGACTTCTTCTCTCGAAAGCCCAGCCTTTTGCCGAAGTTCTTTCAGGTTCTTTCCGATTGCCTGTGTGTCCATGTTTGTCACCTCCTTGCCGTGCACTCTCGGTGCTCTTCTATTTTGCACCAACTGTGTCATTTTGTCAACGCCAAAAGTGCACTAATTGTGCACAAACAATTAAAACACTTTTTGTGCACAATTCCATTTGCATCAGTGCACGAAATGTGCTATACTTACTTCTGAAATAAGTAGAAGGAGGCCTTGCAAATGACAATTGCTGAGCGAATAAGAGAATTAAGGAGCGCCCGAGGTCTGTCGCAACAGGAACTTGCGGATAAAATTGGGGTCTCAAAGAGCAGCATCAACATGTATGAGCGAGGCGAGCGAATTCCGCCCCTGCGTTCGCAGGAAGCCCTGGCCGACTATTTCAATGTCGATTTAGATTATCTTGCGGGACGCACTGACTACACCACCCAGATAGTACGCCGCCCTACCATCCCCGCTGGCTTCGAGCCTTTGCCGGAGATGACCGCTGTCCCTCTGGTTGGCACCATCGCCTGCGGAACTCCCATTCTGGCTGAGCAGAACGTCGAAGCCCGCATCGGCGTGCCCGCTGCCTGGCGGGCTGATTTCGCGCTGACCTGCAAGGGCGATTCGATGGCCCCGAGGTATCTGGACGGCGACATCGTCTGCATCCGCTGCCAGCCCCAGGTCGAGAACGGCCAAATCGCCGCCGTCTTGATTGGAGAGGAAGCCACCCTGAAGCGCTTCTACCAGAATGGAGATACCGTCACCCTCCAGGCTGAGAATCCGGCCTACTCCCCCCTGGTCTATCGGGGCGAGGAATTGAACGAGATCCGCATCGAGGGCTGCGTCGTCGGTTTCTGTCGCGGAGAATAAAAAAAAACGCCCACGGTGTTGGCGCACCGTAGGCGTTTTGATAGAATGGCTTGCTCTTGTGGAACAATACCAACCAGCACTTGTATTGTACCACTCTTGGGCAGGCTTGTCAAAGTGTACCCAGGAGGTTTTTTATGCTTACGAAAAGAACAAGTAGCGCAATCTGGTATCCAGACCTTAAGCGTTGGCAGGTCAAAGTCCAAAAGGACGGAAAGCGCCGAACTTTTACCTGCTCCACCCCAGGCCGGGCGGGTAAACTGGAGTGCCACGCCCGCGCGGATGAATGGCTGGCCAGCACACAGACAGAATCCGACATGGTCTACATCGACCAACTCTACGGACTCTGGTTTGCATCGGTAAAAAAGACAGCCAGCAAGAGCCATTGGTGCCCTTTGGAGAGCCGATGGCGCACACATGTCATCCCGGTTATGGGCCGGAAGCGTCTTGATAAAGTGACCGATGGCCAGTGGCAGGATCTCATCGATTCCATCTACGCTGAGGGAAAATCAAAGAAAACGCTGCAGAATTATTGCTCGGACATCCGGGCTTTCTATAAATGGCTGCGCGCCCATGGCTACACGATGATGCGCCTTGAAGCACTTCATGTCCCCAAAGGCGCGGAATCTGGCGAGCGCCGTGTTCTTCAGCCTGATTCATTGCGAGTGCTGTTTCAGTCCGACCTGACTACCTGGAGGAACAATCCCTGCGTGGATCAACTCGTGAGGGCCTACCGCTTTCAGGTCGCTGCCGGGTTGCGCCCCGGCGAGGTGATCGGTCTGTGCTGGAGCGATATTGTCGGTTACCGCGGTGCGGACACAGATTGGCAGAAACTCTCTGGGACGCTCGTCACGATTCATCGTGCGGTCAATGTTTACGGGGAAATCACCAAGGGAAAAAATAAAAACGCCCGTCGCAGTTTTGTTATGTTCCCGTTGCTGGCGCAAATTCTGGAAGAGCAGAACCGCTATACTGGAAAGAATACCCAGGTGTTCCCTATTCGCAGCGAATCGGCTTACTATGAAGCGTGGCAGAAGTACTGCCGTGCAAACGAGATCCCGCCAATTTCGCTCTATGAACTTCGGCACACTTTTGTTTCCATCGTCAAAGTGCTTCCCGCTGGTGAGGTGAAGTCTTGGGTCGGGCACAGCAAAAATATGGACACTTTTGGTGTCTATGCCCACACGCTCACTAGTGATGGAGCCCGTGCAGCAGATGATTTCGGCAATCTCTATAGGCAGCTGCTAGGGACTAACGAGTAAATAAAAAATTAAACCTATGCGATGGATTTCGCAGAGGTTATTTTTATGAGTGGGTACAAAAGTGGGTACTCAACAAAAAATCGACGTAAAAACTTACGTTTCTACGTCGATTTTTCAATGGAGCTGATGGGAGTCGAACTCCACAGTTTTATGCGTTGCTGCGCCAGATTTAAGCCTCGTAGGCAGTAAATATCGCACGGCGGTTACTTTTGCGCAGCCCGCGTTTTTTCATTGCTCCCGAGATTGTCCAATTTTCTTATAAAGTGGGTACTAAGTATCCCGCTTTATCGGTCTTTAATCTTTGCGATTTTCGGCTGCGCCCTTCCCTACTGCCAGCAGTTTCAGCAGGCTTTCGGGTACAGGGGCCCCAAGCGCCGCAGCGTTTTCGGCAATCGAGCCGAGTTCAGTAAAAATGTACCAGACCAGCACCACGGGCAGCACCAAGGTCTCGTAGGTCAGCCCGAGGATGGGGAGGTTTGCCACGGCGATGCTGAGCACAGCATCCGTCAGTGCCGCGACGCAAACCGTGATAATCATCCCCAGCTTATGCCAGATGCCTGCCCGGGCCACCGCGCTTGCCCACTCCCCTTTGCTGGCGGCTGCTGCGCTGCCGGACAGCCAATCCAGCGCCATGCAGGCTACCCAGGCCACGATCAGCCAGCCGAGCCAGCCGAATGCGGCAGTAAAGGCCCCGCAAACGGCAGCGATCAGTACTTTGATTGCCAGAAAGGCATTGTTGCTGTTTTCCATCTGTTACTCCTCCTGGGCGTTAGGCCCACTCGCTTTTATACAGCCCGGCATCGGTCAGGCCGCGTTCCTTACAAACCGCCAGGATGGCATCTGCATCGCCCTGGCTCACCGGGCCTACCGTGATAACCTGCAGCTTGCCCGTGCTGGCTGCGGCATCACTGGTGGGCTCGTCCACTTCCTGGGTGCCATAAATGCCCACGGCGTTGGCGCAGCCCGCGTATTCGGTCGGGTCTACGCCGGTGCCTGTGGCCGTTGCGCGGGCCTCCAGGTGTGTGTGGTCGTAGCCGTTGGCGGCGTTGCCCGTCTGGCCCATGATGGCCAGCGCATCGCCGCTGCTGACTTTCTGCCCAACCGAAACCAGCAGGCAGCTACAATGGCAGAAGTACAAGAAGTTTACCATATCGGGTGTCTGGTTCGCATCCAACTGGACACACACATACCAGCCCCACTCCCAAGTCTTGTCGTTGTGGTTATACACAATTCGGGCGCGGGTCACCTTGCCGGTAATCTTCTTTCCTTTATAATAGGGCATGCGTATGGTCTTATCGTCGAGAGCGACCAGGTCGATGCCCCCGTGCCAGGTCTTGCCTCCGTTGCGCGTCCAGCCAAAGCGGCCATAACTGTACCTGACCTGGACGCGCCCCTCAAAAATTCCCGTTTGCTTCAAACGCATTTTTTAGGCTTCCTCTCTGCGCAGTGTGTAGGTAATTTTCATCGTTTTATCGGCTGTTTTCTGCACCGGCGCGTCCAAATCGTTGATGGTGCCCAGGTAGTTGCGCCGGATGCCCTGGTGCACGGTGCTTTGGTTGTTGCCGGAGTTGGCGTCGTAACGCACCATGTAGGGCGCAGCGGGCTGGCCCAGCACGGGCACAGCCAGGTAGGGGTACTGCTCGTAGTTGTAGTAGGCCTCGATGGCGTGCATCTCGTTGGTGGCGGTGTTCAGCACGGTGCCGCAGGCCGTGTACCTGCTGCCCATAAAGTAGATGCGCCCGTCGTGCATATCCTGGAACATGGGCATCAGCAGATTGTGGGTGGTGATGGCCGTCACGTTGCTGGGATCGGCCAGCGGAATTTTGAAAAACGGCACCGCGTTGACCGAGGGCGAGGTGGTGTACCCGGCCATGAACAGGCAGCCGCCCAGCAGACGGCCGGTATTGCGCAGTCCCGGCGAGGTGCCGCCCACGTTGCCCGCCAGCGTCACGCCGGTGGGGTTGGCGAACTCGTAGGTCTTGGCATCCAGGGTCTTGCGGTCGTAGGTGCGCACGCGGATCAGGCCGGTGGTTTTCAGCTGGTCGGCGCCGGGGGTGCTGACGACGCAGATCTTATCCGCATCTACGTCATAACTTACGGCACTGTAGCTGAAGTGGTCGACCTGCAGAAAGTCCGAAAGGTCACGCTCCTCGGTCTTTTTGACGCGGGTTGTGTTGATGGGATTGAACAGATCGATCTCGGTCGTCAAAGCGGTGGCGTAACGCAGCACCAGCTTATTGTTGCTGATAGCGCCAAACACCATCTCGTCGTTTTCCGGGTCGGCGTACAGCGGGCGGCCGTAGAGGTGGCGGTCGTTCTTGCCCGGCGCGTTGGGAAAGATCGTCTCCTGCCCGAACAGCGCACTGTTGTAGTAGCTCGACGTGTTGGAGCCGTCGGCGGCGGGCAGGGCGGTCTCGCTCTCACCGAAGAAGCCGCCGTAGCGGCTGGTGAGGCACACGCTGGCGATCGTTCCGTTGGCCTGGCTGGTGGCGAAGTCGTAAACAAACGTGACAACGCCGTTTTCCAGGTCTGTTTTGCTCTCGGTGGTGTTAAAGCCGCCGCGCTGCAGGCCCTTGCCGTTGTTAAGCACCTTGGGCACGCCGCTGCCCACGAGGTTGGCCTCCGGCGGGGCGAACAGGGTGTTCGGGTCGCTGCCCAGGGCGGTGTCGTACAGCAAAATGCCGCCGTAGAGGCTTTCCAGCAGCTCCCAGCTCTTATCGGAGGAGCTGCCGTACTCGCCGTTGGCGTTGGCCTCCCGCAGGAGGGCCATACCGTTGAAAGCGTTAAATATCTGCGATACAGCGTTGGTTACAATGTTGTCTTTCTCGATCGTCTCGACCTCGCCGGTGGTTTGGCTGGTGAGTTCGATTTTGGTGTGACCATGAATGGGCATGGTAAAACTCCCCCTCTCGATGCTTACACGATACTTCTTGTCGGTGCCTTGCGCGGCGCCTTGGTGATGATCTCGGTGGCTGCGTCGCCCACAGGCTTCTGCGTGCCTACCAGAATGGTGTCCTTGATTGCCAGCACCTTGCGGGCCACGGGCGTCCGGGTCGAGCGGCCGACCAGCTCCTCAAACTCCAGCGTGCCATCCCAGGCGTCGCCTACCGCCATGCCCTGGCCGGTGATGGTCGCGCGGATCTGGCCTTTGGCAATTTTCGCCGTGCCTCCCTCGCATAGCAGGCGCACACTCCAGCGATGGTTTGCTGCGCCCTCCAAGTCCGGGAACGGGTAAAACAGCGCCAAGGCGTGGGCACCTCGCACCAGCCGCTGCTGTGGAGTAAAGCTGTCGATGAGAATATTGTCCAGGTAATACCGCACCGTCAGCGTCAGGGCTGCGTCCTGCTCCAGGGCCGCTGAGGCACTCCCTGTGTCCAGGTCGGGCCCGCTCACAGGCAGCTCGACGGTCTCAGTGTTTGGCTCTGCCGTCATCAGCATTTGCGCCAGAAACATGGCCGAGGTATCCTGCGTGGTGACGAAGGTCAGGTTGATAGCATTGACTTCCTTGCCGCCGTCCTTCACCTTTATATCGGAGCCGTTGGTAAAGCTGTAGTAGATGATCTTGTTGGCGTCGGCCTGCTTTTGCAGGTTGCGCAGCTGGGCATCGGTCTTTGTGGTCGCGCCCGCCAGGTAGGGGTTCTTGCCCACACCTTTCAGCGTCATTTCGCCACGGAACTTCCACACCAGGTGCGTTGCCAGTGTCTCGGGCGTGGTGTCCTTGGTGGGCAGCGCTACGCGGTCGCCCAGCTCCAGGGCCGGGTCGCCGGGCATCGTCACGGTCGCGGGCGTGTAGTCCAGCATTTTCAGCTTGTCGAACACAGCGTCGCATATCCCCTGCCGCACCTCCGTAGTGCCGCTTTCAGCCAGAGGCATGTCCGAGATGGTCATTTCAAGACCGCTCTCCCCCTCGATGTCCGAGGTGAACGTCTCGCTGTCGGTCTCGATGACCAGTGCAGCGTAATGGCAGGAAAAGTCAGAAATCTTTGCAACGGTGCGGGCGCTTTCGGCCAGGGACACGCATGCGGTCTCGCCAAACTGAGAGATTCGCAATTTGCCCAGCCGGTCAATCGTGGCAAACCCCGCCAGAAACTGGGCGATAGCCCCGGCGCAATCCCGCCAGGTGGAGACGTTGTAGGTGCCATCCAGCTGCCGCAAGACTTCCGCGTTGGGCGAAAGAGCCTTGATTTCGGCCTCTGTCTGGGCCAGCTCCACGCCGCAGGTGTCTGCAATCTGGGTCAGCATGGTGTAGGCGTCGCCCAGGATCACGCTGCCGGAGAACTTGCGCTCCAGTTTCAGCATGTTGTCGTAGCCGGTCAGGCTGACCACGGCGGCGCTGCGCTCGGCCTCGGCTACGGTGTAGCGGCCCACCGGCAGGGTGTACCAGCTGCCGTCTGCCAGCTGGATTTCATAGTCGATTTGCAGCGCTGCATCGTAAAACGCGGCACTGGATAGCGCGGTGCGCAGCTGCAGCGACGCCTGCCCCATGTACACGCTGCCGAAGGCCAGCTCCTGCCCGGACACGCACTGGTTGTCCACGCTGAGTGACCCGGAAATGACGGCGCTGTCGTTGAGAGGGATGCTCGTCCCGTTCGTCAGCGTGATTTTGCCCGCCAGGCGGTCAGTGCGGGTCGGGGCACGGATCGCGGCCAGGTAGCCATCAGGTACAGAATACACAGCGTGCCTCCCTTAAAATTCAATCAGGTTCAGCTCCACTTCCCAGACTGCCTGCCCCTCGCGGGCGGCTTTCAGGTTGGCGGTGCGGTCGCCCGCGTACATTTTCGCAGTGCGGGTCTCGCCGAAAAAGTAGCCCACCTCGAAGCTATCAGGCTTCACGGCGGTCAGGATTTTGGCGCAGTCTGCGGTGGAGAGCGCCGCCCAGCTGACTGAGATTTTAGCGATGCCCTCCCGCACGCGGTTGCGCATCATTACGCCATCCTCGGTACGTCCGGTGTCGCTGCTGTCCAAGTCGGAAAGCTGCACCTTGTACTCATTCGGGGTGGGCATTGCCACGCCCCCGATGGTCAAAATGTCCATGTGTTTTACCTCCCGCCGCTGCGCAGATTACGCCGCCGCTCGCTGTTGGCGATGACGCTGTCCAGCAGTTCTTCGCCGATGTAGACATTGATGGGCTGGCCGTCGCTGCCGCCGTTCCAGCTGCCCAGCACGTTGGCCAGTGCCTGCTGGATGGTGGCCAGCGGGGCTTCTACGTTGGTGCCCGTGCTCTGGTCGCCCAGCATCGCCAGAAACTTGCGGTTCGGCGGGATGACCGCACCCTGTGCAAAGGCGGGAACCGGCAGGCTGGCCAGCGCCACCGGCGGGCCGCCTGCAGCCAGGCTATGCCCGCTGATGGCCGACCGGGCCGAGGAGATACCGCTGGATACCCTGCTGGCCATATTGCCCAGGGCCGACAGGATGCCATTGATGGCACTGGTGATGCGTTCCACCATCGCCACCACCCCAGAAATGATGCGGCTGATTGCCCCCTGCACTACGCTGACGATGCCATTCCAAACCGTGGAGAAAGCAGTTTTCAGCGCGGCCAGCCCGGTGTTGAGGCTGGAAACAAAGCCGGAGAAAAGCGTTTTCATGCCTGTGCAGAAGTTGCCGAAAAGCGTCTTTGCGCCGGAGCAGATCGTCTGGAACGAGGTCTGCAGCTTTGTGCCTGCCTCCGACAATTTCTGTCCAATGTTGGCCCAGAAAGTAGTCCAGTCCTCTTGCAATCCGTGGCCCCAATCGTTCAGATTCTGCTTAATCTGCGCGAAAGAATCAGCGACGTTTTGCTTCAAAGTCTGGATGTTGGTGTATAAATCCTGCCCGTACTGGTACAGGGCATCGTAAAGCACACCGGCTGCGGCTTTCAGGTCATCCCAGTGCTGGTAAAGCGCAACACCCGCGGCCACAACTGCGCCGATGGCGATGACGGCGATGCCGAACGGAGAGGCCAACGCGCCAATAACGGCGGGCAGCAGCGAGGCTGCGGTCTTGATGGCGGTAAATGCGCCCGTTACGCCCGTTGCTGCGGTTTTCAGAATTCCGAAAATTGCCGAGCCCGTTTTTACCACAGTGAAAGCGGTCAGAAGCGCACCAGCCACCCAACCGACTACCTCGCCCAGTCCGTGTAGCAGGTCGGATGTCCCGGTCAAAGCCTCCAGGAGCTTGTTCACCCCATCGAGGAACTGCCCCAGCAATCCGCTGTTGGCCGCTGCCAAGCCGTCAATGAACGGCTTCACGACATTGTTGTAAAGCTCACCCAGTGCCGTGTAAAACTCCGCGATGCCATCCGCGATGCCCACAAAGAACGGGGCCACCACGGTGAACAGATTCGAGAAAACCTCCCGGATCTTCTCGGCGTTGTCAATGAAGGGCTGCAGCAGCGGTTTGGCGATGGCGTAGGCCACCTGCTCCACGGTCTGGATCATGCCCAGCGCAGCGTTGGCAAACATGCCGATGAAGCCGCTGCTCAGCTGCTTGGCTCCCTCACTGCCCAGGCTGCGGAATACCGTTGCCACAGCAGCGGCGAAATCGCCGAACAACCCCACCAGGTCTGCGCCCAGATTGAAGATATTTGCAAGAATTTTCTTTAAAAATTCCTTGCTGCGTTCCAGGTAGCGGGCCATACCGCCGACCAGGTTCTCCGCAATGGACACACCAATCGAGGCCGCCGCGCCTACCACCTCGCCCAGTGCAAAGGCGCAGGTATCTGTGAAGCGCTTCACGGCGGCGCTGACGGCGGGGTCTGTCCAGATTTCTTTCAGCGTGGCCCCAATCTTGGCCAGGTCTTCCTTGATGTTCTTCAGGCCCTCGCCTGCATCGCCGAAGCCCTTCTTGAAACCTTCCTTGAACAGATTCGCCAGCTCTTTCATCCGATCGGAGATCTGGCCGATGCTATCGCCCACTCCGCTGAAATCCGCGCCGCCGCCGGAGCTGCTGTTGTCGTCCAGCCGGTTGATCTCATCAAAGGCCGCCAGGCTCTTAGTGGCCTTTTTGGCTGCGCTGCCCGTGCCCGCGATGGCCTGCCCCTGTTTCTTCATCGCACCGATGCTCTGCCCGGTAATGGTCGAAATCAGCCGAATAAAGGCGTTCAGCAGCGCCGTCACCATATTGATGAGGCTCGTAATGACCGGGGCCAGCGCGTTGGCCAGGCCTGCCGCTGCCGTGGCGGCTGCACCCTTCAGACGAGAGAACGCCTTGTTCACGCTGTCCGTCTTCATCAGTGCTGTGCCCAAGCCATTGACAAGAGCACGCAGACCTGCCGAAATCACGTTGAATACAAATGCTGCTGCGCTCAGCCGGAGCAATCGTTTTCCAAACATGCTTGCGGCCTTGCTGGCTGCACTGATGCGTTTGGTAGCGCTGGCAGCACCATTTGCAGTGCCGCTACTGGATGCAGGCAGGTTATTCACCTGCTCGGTCTGCTTGGCAACGGCAGCCTGCTGCTGTTGCAACGTATCATTGAGGGCAGCGTGCTTGTTGTTCAGCGCATCGACCGCGGCTTCCTGCTGCTTGTACTCAGCGGCAGTCTGTTCCACGGTGGCTTTCTGCTTCTCCAGCTTTGCGTTCAAGGCATCCAACTTCCCTGCGTCTGCGGAATCGCTGGGCATGGCTCCCTGCTGGGCGAGCTGGTCAAGCTGTGTATTGACCTTCTCAAGCTCTGCTGCCGTGGCCTCGGCTTCTGCCCTGGCAGCCGCCAGCCGCGACTTATAGTCGGCGTTGGCACGCTCAGAGGCGTCAGCCTGTTCCGGGGTGAAGGTATCCCCCATCTTGTCCCGCATGGCCAGGAACTGCTTGTAGTCCGCCGACAAGCGCTCGACTTTCTGGTCTTGCTTGTCCAGCGTGCCCGTCAGCGCCTCATTCCGGGCCGCCAGTTCGTCATACTGTTTGCCCAGGGTCATTTTCTGGTTGAGGTCTTGGATGGCCTGCTCGGTCTCTTTGGCGGCCTCTGTGGCCGTCTGGAGACTCTCGCCCAGCTTCAGCTTCTTACTGGAAGCCGTGGCGATCTGCTTGTCTAGCGCGGCGAGGTCTCGGGTGGTTTTCGTGACGTCCGCTTTCAGTGCCCGCAGGTCGGCTTCGGCCTGTTTACGGTCGATGCGGACACCGATTACGATTTTGTTCTCTGCCATTTGTCACTCTCCTAAAAGCGCCAGCAATCTCAGCTCCTCCTCGGTTTTGGGATGCGGCGGCTTGATGAGGTCTGGATTTTCCCGGCAGAACTCCTCCTCTGCCTTGTCCAGCTTTTTGCCTCGGCGGCGTTTGTTGCGGATGCGGATGACCGTTGCAAACAGCCCGTCCGAGTTGATGTTCTGGTAGGCCCCGATGAAGTCCCACCAGTGCAGGTAGTCGCACCGGCGGCAGCTGTAGCCCAGCACTTCATCCACGGCTGGTGCGATCAGCTGCACGTCCTGCTTCCAGTCTGCCAGCGGTGTGCGCACCGGCGCCGCGCTATCTACAGGCCTGCCCAGGTTTACAAACTCCATCGCCTTGCGGAACGCCTCGCCCCAATCCGGCAGCTCCCGCCAGCGCGGGTATAAAATCCGCAGGCAGGCGACGCGCTGTTCCTCGACGGTCAGCTCGTCATCCTGAAGGACAGCCAGGGCGTCAAGCACCGCCCTGAAATCCGAGCGTATAGAAAAAGGCTGCCCGCCAACCTCTACGGTGACAGGCAGCCTCCAGCCGGTCATTCCGCCTGGCCCGGCGCCAAGCCTGCCGCGCTGCCCTCGTAGGCCTCGGTGCGCTGCTTGATGCGCTCTTCGGCAGCCTTGGCGGCGGTGGTCTGGGCTTCTTCGATCAGCGGCGACAGGGCGTCCAGGATGTGCTCAAACACAAGCTTGCCGTCCTCGCACATCGCAAAGCAGCTCAGCCCGCCGAACAGCACATCGGAGACGGAGCTGCCCAGCGCATAGTCGATTTTCTTCTTGATGCGCTTGTCCAGCTCCACGGTCTCGCTGATGCTGATGTCGTTGCCCTTGTAAGGCTCCAGCTCTTTCTCCACGGCTTCCCAGCGGCCTGCAAGGCCGGGGTCGGCGGGGTTCAGGCGGATGGTGCCAGCGGGGTGCCCGTCGGCGTCCACAATGTCGTAGCTTTTAATACCGCGGTCAATTTTCAGTTCCATGGTGCAATCCTCCGTTTTCTTTATGCACTAGCGGTGAAAGCCTTGGTGGCGGGGTTAAAGGTGCCCTTGGTCTTCACGCCGGTGTAGTGCACGTTGAACGGGATCTGGTAGCCGGTGGTGTCGCCGCCGTAGCTGGAGACCTCGATGTAGCACTCCTCGCGCACAGCCGGGAACGCGCCGCTGGTTTCCTCGTCCCAGAGCTTGACCTCGACGATGTCGGTTTTCAGGTCATCCAGCACCAGGTCGCCGTCGATGATCGCCTGCAGCTTTTCAAACAGAGGGTCGCCCTTCTCGGCATAGTAGGGGCTGACCTCGCCCTGTTTCTGGTAGCTGTCGATGGTTACAGAAGTCTGACCCAGGATGTTGCTCTTCTTCTCCACGTTGGCGGAGAGCTCCGGGCTGTATTCCTCCAGGTCGGCACCCAGGCGGACGTAGCTGGGCGTCTCGGTGTTGAAGGCGGCGTTCAGGTAGTGCGCCATATATTTGCGTTCGATTTTCATGCTTCCAACTCCTTAGTGTAGATGGTTATTTGGATTTGATACCGTGCCGCATTGGCATCGGCCCCAGTCGGGATACCAGCATTTGCAGCCTCGATTTTCGTTACCTCGTACCCTGCAATTTCCGGGTAGTTGTGGGTGCGTTCCGCACCGCGGAACCAAGCCGAGAGGTTTGCGAAAAAGTCAGCCGCCGCAATGTTGGTCTTGATGGCCGCCCCGTAGGGCAACTGGGCCACGAACGTGAGCTTGTGGGTAGCGTGGTCAAGTCCCAGAATATCTTCCCGGTGGCTCTCCCCTGCCGTGCACAGCGTGTATTCGGTGGCCTGGCTGCCCAGATAGTTCGCATTGAACTTGTCGGTCTTATCAATCAGCGGGCATTCAGCCCGCAGCCACGCGCGGGTGGCATCGAGTACGTTCATTCGGCGTGACCTCCTGCAATTTGTGCGGCTCCGCGCACGATGTCGTCGCCGTTATCGGCCCAGGAGCGCTGTGCCCAGTAGGCCCCGCGCATCGGCGCTCCGTTGAAGTTCCACTCGGGGTGGCTCCAAATGTAGCGGATGTAGGGCGTTGCGTAGGTAATCAGGCCCGTGCCTATGTCGGTGTTCGAGAGGGCGCTGTCTTTGGACGCGCCTGTTCTGAATGGCACATAGGGGTCGGTCACCCGGATGAACTCGGAGTCAACGAACTTCTGCGCGTCGCTCATGAGGCCCACCCGCTGCTGAAGCTCTGCGTCCAAGCCGGACAGGTCGACGTTTATGCGCAGATCAATGTCCATCAGTGGGCCTCCACGTACCAGTGTGGGTGCTGCCTGCCCTGGCGGTTGTCGTGTACTGCAAGGATGGTCATGCGCTGGCCGTCTACCTCGATGTGGTCGCCGGGGCGCAGCGTCCACGCACCTGCCGCAGCGGCGGCCTCCTGGGCCTCCCACTCGGTCGGCGCGAGGTACTTGTCGTCTGCGTAGGTAAGCGTCCCACGGGTGCTCTGTGTGGCTGCACGGGTGTGCCTGGCAAAGATGCGGATTTGGGAAATCGAGGCAGCGCTCAGGCCGTCCGCCGAGGCATTTGCCACGGTTCTGGCGTGCACACTTACGCCCACCAGGGTGGTGCTGATTTCCTCTTCGGCGTCCGTTTCCGGGTTGTAGTGGAGGTTGCGCACCGTAATTGTTTTGTCAGCAAGCAGCGGCATAGCGTTCCTCCAATGAAAAAGGACACCGACCGCCTTGGTCGGGCTTTCGGTGTCCTGTGTTTAGCGTCTTGCGGGTGGGTGGTAAGTACCGCCCGCGTAAAGCATCCAGCTGGTAGCCGGTGCGCCCAGCGCCTGTCGGATCGTCTCTCGGTCACGGAGCGTGGCCTCTTTGCGCAGGTCTGCTGCCGAGGCGTAGCTCTCCGAGTAGCCGTCGTTATTGCTGCTGGTCACGGCCCCACCACCTGAGGCGGCGGTCGTCTGTGCCCGCGCAGCGGCATCGGATAGAAGCAGCGCTTCGCAATCTCTCAGCGCTTTGATGCAGGCTTCGTCCTTGGCCGCTGCTGCACGCCAGTGCGTGGCCTCCATGATCTGCAAGGTGGCTTTGGCCGCCAGCTGGGGGAACTCCTCTTCGGAGATCACCTCATACCCGTAGGTCAGGTATTCGGCGTGGGTCAACCAGCTATCTGCCATGGCCTCCTCCTATCAGGAACCCAGCTTCTCTTCGGCGATGCAGATTTTGCCGATGCGGACGTTCTGGTGCTCGAAGCGCAGCGCCCAGTTGGCCTTATTGGTGAACTCTGCATCGGTCGGGGTCTCGCCGGTGATGTTGTCAGGCAGGAAAGACACACCGTTGGGGTGCAGAATCAGGCTGCGGTTCGTGTACAGGATGTCGGTGCCACCGCCCAGCTCGGGGTTGTAGTCGGTGTAGTCCGGCGTGGTGACGGCGGGGGTGGCCTCCAGGAAGCAGCCCTGGCCGAACAGGTAGCAGTCGTAGATGGTCTTGGTGCTGTCCACATGAGAGGTGCCGCGATCATTGACTACCACGATCAGCCCGTTGATGGTAGGCAGGTCGACTTCGCGCTGCAGAACGTTGGTGATGGTGTACTTGTTGTAGTCCACCAGGCCCAGCTTCTGGTACTCAGCAAAGATCTTGCTGTGCATCACGATCATGCCGAACTTGCGGGCAAACTCGCCCAGGGCCGCCTGCTGGCCGTCGATGACCAGACCAGCGGTCACGCCACCGGCTGCGGTAGCAACGTGGGTTTTCAGGCCATCCAGCTGGAGCACGGCCTCGGCGGTTTTGACCAGCAAGCCCTGGCGGTACATGCGCCAGTACAGCCCGGTGTGACGAGCTACGGCCTGCATGGGCTGGGCGGCGGTCAGCTCACGGATGAGCTGGTTGGCTTTCCAGGCCTTCATACGGTCGATACGGATGAAGCTCTGCTTGCCGCCGGAGATCTCGACAGGGGTGTTGTTGGTTTTGCCGTCACGCACCAGGGGCGCATCGGTGTCAGGGTCGAGCGGGTTGTAGAAGCGGGTGGTGCCAACCGTACCGCCGTTGTCCAGCAGGGTGGTCATGTTGGTGTCGCTGGCCAGGATGCCAGAAGCCAGGATGCTGTCGGTGAACACAGGTTCCTGGTCTACGAAAGAGCCATAAACTTCAGGGTCGAACGGAAAGCCACCAAAAGTGCCAGTAGGCATAGGTTATCCTCCTCAAAAAATTTGTCTTGCTGCCGCCCGGTTCTTGGCACACAGGTCTGCAAAGAGCGTCGGGTTCTTGGCCTTAAGCTCCATACGGGCCATGTAGTCCATCATTGCAAAATCTGCAACGGTGGGGTCACTGCCCGGGGCGGTCTTGCTGTTGTTGGGCTTGGGCACCACAACCTTGCGGCTGTTCTGGCCCTCGTCCTGCGGTTCGTTGGGAGTCTGTTTGAACCAGTGAGGCTTGGTCTGGACTTTCAGCTTGTCGACTGCAGCCCGGATGTCAGCATCCAGGTTGCTGCTGCCTTTCAGTGCCGCGTCCTGCGCCAGCAGATTGATTACATCTTCGGCGTCGATGGCACCGGCGTCCTGTGCAGCGTTTCGGGCAAAATCGCGGAAGCGGTAGTCTGCGGCCTGCTCGTTCAGCTGGGTCTGCAACTGCTGCACCTGCTGCAGCGCTGCCG
>OOCH01000917.1_pt1 | contig 26244 bp, 19 predicted proteins | sample 1671641 | NCBI WGS metagenome assembly OOCH01 (sample SAMN06348177, study PRJEB24527) | human gut metagenome | biome: human gut; feature: ankylosing spondylitis patient; material: feces | host: Homo sapiens | place: China | collected 2015-10
AGTATTTTCAGACACGAATCCATATACTATTGCTTTATATAATGCCATTAAAGAGAAAAAAATTGATTCAAAAATTGTTCGTGATTTTTTAGAATATGAAGGCTCATTACTTTCAGAAAAAGATGACGAACACTATTACTTTATCCGTGACAGATTTAATGAGCATCACGACCCACTAGATTTTCTATTTCTGAACAGAAGTTGTTTTAACGGAATGATAAGATTCAACCGTTATTATAAATTTAATGTTCCATATGGACATAAACCAGAACGTTTTGCCAAGGCTTATGTAACAAAAATTTGCAATCAAGTAAAGCATTTGGAAACTATTTTCCCTGAAAATGATTGGACTTTTGAGTGCTGTTCTTTTGAAGAAACTATATCCAAAGCAACACCATCTGACTTTATTTACTGCGATCCTCCATATATTGGACGTCATGTTGATTACTATGATAGTTGGGATGAAGAACTTGAGCAAAAACTTCACGACGCACTATTCCAATCTGATGCATGCTTTATGTTGTCTACCTGGGATGAGAATAAATACAGAAAAAATGAATACATAGACTCTATATGGTCAGGTTGCTATAAAATTAATAAAGAGCATTTTTATCATGTTGGTGCAAAGGAATCTAATCGAAATTCTATGATAGAAGCCTTATTAACAAATTATGATCCTACAACAACACCTCAACGCCCTTTAAAAAATTGTGAGCAATTAACTTTAGATTCGATTTTTCATAACAACTGAAAAGGTTATACTGGAAAAGATCCGGGAATACATGGAATCCCGGAGGACAGAATACCACAAGAGGAACTATAAAAAGTCCGGCAGATCTGTAAAGGATGAAAACCGTTGCTTACATCCGACGGACAACCTTATTGGTTGGACGCAGTTTTACACATCATTCGATAATTTCACGAATCTTACATTTGTCTTTCATATAAGAACATCTCCTTCCTGATTTTCTAGTATGCAATAATTAAAGAGAATAGTTCACCAAACTTGAATCTCTCAGACTGTAGACAAATTTGGTGCTGAGCATATCACCCAACACCAGGTTTGTCTGCAGGAACGGAAATCTGCTCCTTCTCTATCATATCACCATATTTTTGAAAAGACCCATTAACTCAGATTCCTCTTCATCATTTGAGTTACCAGTTTCTGCCAGCTCATCATTCAAAGAATTCTGCAAGGAAGTATCTTCCTGGATTTCCGGCTCCATCCCCTCATTCGGAGATTCCTTTAAAGGATCTGTTTCCCTGGAATTCCCAAAAGAGCCTTTTGTTTCAGGGATAGTTGCGTCCTCCGGTTTCTCAGGAGGCAGATCTTTTATGATAACTCCTCCAACTTCTATCGGAGCATCCGTCACGCGTTTCTGTTCGGAAGTCTTTTCTCTCACATATCTGCTGATTGGAGCCGGGACAACTTCGCGTTCCCCAAAAATTCCCTTTTCCCGTTCTGCGAAATACTCCAGGTTTTCCTGTGCCGTATAACAGCCCGGAAGGACAAAACACAGATATACCCTGAGCAGCTGCTTGATAAAATTGTTCCGGTATCCCTTGTCTATCTTATTCAACAGATCAATGGCATCTTTGTCCTTTTTCTCATCTAAGATGATGTTAAACATATATACCGGTTTGGCAATCTTTTCACATTTCTTATCGACTGTCTCCAGCCTGACATAACGTTTACGGGCAAATGCATTCAATGTGAGTTTCACTGCTTTTGGGATGGATATCCTGCCTTCCCTGTAAAGAGACACCAGATCGAGGTCGTGGTAGTGATACAATCGAATTCGTATCTTCAAATCAACCACCTGCCTTAGAATTCATGTGGCAAAACATGAAATACCCGCGGACATTTGCATATAGTAACGGCAGCTTGTCATTACGGTTGCCCGGGATAACCGTCAGGGATTTCATTCCCTTGAAATGTTCCTTAAACTTATCCATCCATAAAGAACAGGTGCCTCCTGTAGGGATTAGGATATCATAGTCCCTCATATAGTTAGTCATGTTCTTCAGGGAAGCCACTGCCTCCTGGAATACCATCTCGCTCGCCCTTTCAACCAAAGGAGCGATCGGTACGGACTCCGACTGCATGGTCTCTTCATCCAGAACGTCAACATATCCTTTCTCAAGGAACTTCTGCATTGCAGGAACCCGGATATCCTCTCCGTATAAATCCCTTAATAAAGCAGATGTCTCTGACAGGATACGTCTCATGCCAATATTGGACAGGGATTCCTTCAGCACCAACTTACGGTTGATCAGTCCATACGGATCAAAGGTGCCAAAACCCACGTCTGCAATCAGGATATTTTTCAAAAAGAATTCTTTTGTATCCGGAAGAAAATGCCCGGTCTCATCGATCACTACGGAATAAAGGCTGCCAGCAGGCTGAGGCATAACAGCTACATTTTCAGGTTTCACCTGGATATCGTACTTTTTCCAGTTTCCTGCCCCGATCTTTAATTCAAATACATAATGTTCAGAAAATGCTTTTATGATCGACTTTTTGTCTTTTGTGATATAAGCGGTCGGAAGCCCCGTCTGAACGACGATCTCCTGCTCATCACTTTTTTTACCATAAAGATTCTCGCTGATCCCAAGTGCCATGCCGGTAGCGATCACGATCTTGAATTTTTTATTGGCATAACGGTTTCTTGCATAGAGTTCCGTTTCCGTTTCATTTGTATCATCCGAACCAATCTGGTTCTGCGCAGATGCCCCTACAAGATATGTCCCGCTCTCATCGCGATACAGAATATCCTTTTCATTTACAATCTGAAGTTCAGAATCAAGCTTGTGGGCAAAAGACGGAAAACAGAAATATTTGTTCGGAGCAAATCCCTTCAAACTGGAAAAACCTGCATCAATGCCGAGGATCCATTTTTTAGGAAGTGTCATGTTCCGTTTCGCAATGATCTCCTGCTGTGTCCTTATTGTCTTTGTATCAATCAAAATCAAACTCTCCTCTCTCTGAATTTTCTCAAATAATATGAAAAAAGCCTGAAATTCCAAAAGCAGAAAATCAGGCTTTTTTATCAATCGCTGCTTTTTGCTGAAGTTGCTGATTTCATGTTCAATCGTCCGATTGCCAGAAAGTGCTCAACCCAGTATGATTCCGTATAATCGGAGATTTTACCCGGGTTTCCAAAGTGGGCAAAATGGTTATTTCCAACAACGATCCCTACATGGCTCGCTCCGGGTTCAGCATATGTCCCCTGGAAGAAGATCAGGTCTCCGGGTTTCGCATCCTCTTTTTTTACCTCTGCGCAATAGGAAAGAAGACCGTTTGCAGTGGTCCTGTCAACATTCCATCCATTTCCGCAGTGGTTGATTACCCAGCATACAAAACCAGAACAGTCAAAGCTTGTCTCCGGGGAGCTTCCTCCAAATACATAAGGGTAATTTCCCTGTACATATTTACTGATCTCATTGTACATGTTCATAAACTCTTTATCGGAAAGAGCCTCGGATGGAAGTGAGAAACCAAAAGATCCCCCGCCACCTGTCTGTGATACCTGTACAAAATAAAACTGCAGGACTTTGTCAGGATATTTCTGGTCTTTGAAATCCCATGGGCCTTTCTGCTGGATCTCTGCTTCATCTGTACGTTTTGTATTTCCGGATTTTTTCTTTGCATACTCTTTGGCTTTTTCCAAGGTATACTTTCCTTTACAGTAATCCACAAAACCATCGGATTCAAACTCAAATGCCTGAAGAATGGATTTTAAAGCTTCCGTATCCGTTGGCTGCGGAGGCATATAGGGCTCCCCCATCTTTGAGTATGCATCGATACAATCCGCAAACAGCTCCGCGGCGATCTTAATGGAATCTGCCCTGCTTAAGGTCTTTTTGGGATCCGGGTTTAGTGATGTTTTGGACATGTTAAAGATATCATCCTTTTTCCCATCGTAATGCCGCTGTTCTGCAAGAGCCTTGAACAGTTCAACATAGGCTTCAAATCCATATTCTTTGGCTGCTGCCTCCAGTTCCTCTTCATACTTTTTGATCTCATCGGACAGTTTTGCCTCGATCTTTGTATCTGCCCTTAAGCTTACATCCAGCCCGGAAAATTTCGTCCAGTCTGATACCTTATATTCAAGAAGAGCCATCTCCTTGTTATTACGGCACCACCAGACCTTATTGCCATCTGTGGCATACGGGTCAGAATTCCCCGATCCGCCCAGCGCAACCTGCTGTCCGATAAAAGACAGTATATTCTTGGATACGGCATTTGTATAATGGGTTCCGTCAACTGTCTGATAACCGGATTTATTAAGCTCTCCATACAGGTCGATATACCCTACATCCGAGCTGAGTCCGTTCTTTAACGCACGGTTAAAAGATTCGATCTCGCTATTCGAAGTGTAGGGGTCATTCTGTACCGGACCTACAGATGCAAAATAGACAACTGCACCTTTTTTCTTCCATTCCGCAGCTTTCTGGTTGATCGCTGAAATATAGCTGTTCTGGTGGTACAGGTCGTTCACACCCATTAAGATTACAAATGCAGTACCGGAGGAGGCATAAGACTCTGCCTGTGGGAAAGCAGTACTCAACATCCAGTCATATCCCATACTTGACAGGCAGATAAAAGTATTCTTCGAATCGGAATTGACGTCCCTGAGTCCTTCCGTACGGGAATCCCCGATATAGACCACCCGGTTTATGGACGCCTTTTTCTCATCATCCTTATCCTTATCCCCGTCGTCCGTATCACTGTCATCCTCAATAAGGTCGTCATCCGTCTGGGATAAAACTTTCGTGAGCAGGGAATATTCTTCATCCCCGACTCTGGAAAGCAGGTTGTTCATAAGGTCTGTAAGTGAATCCGTCATGTTCGTAGACAGGGAATCCTTTTCTCCCAGAACATTGGAGTCATCCTTCTCATTCTTATCAGATTTCCCCGGTTCCGGGGTAGGGGTAAGCTTATCAAGGATGCTTTCATTTTTGTTTCCTCCAAGGATGCTGCTTGCCGCTACCTTTGAAACAGGAATCAGTTTCATTACTGAGGTGACAGATAAAGCCAGAACAGTAAATAAGATCAAAACATGTTTTTTCTTCATTCCGCACCTCCTATTTAACTAAAAATACTTCGGCATAGTTTACGCCTAACCTATTGCATTCCGCATGGGAATTTGCATCATTTCCCATATAGATATCAATATGGTTTCCTTTGATCGCACCCCCACAGTCTTCTGCTGTGTATACGATACCGTTTATCAGTACCTTGCTGCCATACGGGATCACAGACGGGTCAACAGCTATAGAGTGATTTTTTTGTAACGGATTACCCAGTGAACCAACCGGTCTTCCCTGTGCATCGTTGTAACCCTCATTACACTCATAACATCCGCAGTAATAAGTAAGCATAAAGTTTCCAAGGGATACCGTTTTCTGTCCGGGCTGAAGTGTTTCCCCGGTGCCTCCGCCTGCACTCTGTGACCTGCCATGATAGCTTGCATAAACATTCTGGGCATACTGGACTCTTTCTGCCATATGAGCCAAAGGTTCTTTTGCACAGCGTTCAAAATTTGCACAGAAAACATAAGTAGCATATTCCACATCTGTCATCTTTTTAAATTCTTCCAGCGACTTCCTGGTATTTTTCGAATAGCCATAATCATGTCCGACATACATCCAGTCTCCGCCCTGAAGTTCCTGCAGCATAAAGTTGAACTGCACTGTAATATCATTGTTCGGCCATCCAACCCCCTGCTGGTTGCAGAACTGAAGGAATGCAGTTTTTCGGTCAAATGACCACTGACACATACCAATACCTTCTCCATTATCCTCCACCGCATTAAGGGCGATATCGGTAGGTCCTCCTCCGGATTCCCACATGAGATTTCCGATGGCACCGGCAGCTGCCTCTTCTGAGTACCCGGCATTGATAAGTCCAAACCATACTTTTTCAATGTTATTGCTTCCTACAAGGGTACTGGATAACGGATCTAACGCACAGGTCTGTTTTAATGCACAGCTGAAGAGTTTGTCGAAATAATACGTGGTGACCGTAACATCCAGATGACGGTGTCCCGGACAGTAATACTCATCCTCTCCGTCAGCATTTTTACGGCTGGTGCATCCTCCGCAGTATGTAACAGTAACATTTTTCTCCACATCATGGGAACCATTAAAAATTCCCACAAGATAGGATCTGATCAGGTTCTGATATGTGCCGTCATATTCCGATTTGTCGATATCGTAAAGATCCATGAACTCATAAAGCTTCTCACGGTCTGCATACCGGATCTCATCAGTCAGTGGACTGGGGACATATTCTTCCAGATTAAAGTCAAATAACACTGACATCAGGCAGAGACACTCTTTGATATTATTATCCCCGTTTACCATACCAACTTCATTTTCCCAGTCTTTATAGACCGTTTCGTTTTTTTCATCCCTGTAATTGATCGTAACAGTCTCATAGGAAGAATCAGAGCTGAGTTTTTCAAGATAATTCTTGAACTGATTATGACAGGTATCCAGGGCATCCACATACTGCTGTCCTACTAACATCACAGTGTCCGAATCATCGCTTTCCTCCATTTCCCCGCCATTAAACGAGAATATGGCAAGGATGATACCAATGATCACTGCCGCCACCAAGAGTATGATGAGCAGAGGGAATCCTATAGACAGTAATGTGGAAACAATGGAAATAAGAAAGTTGACCACATACATCGCCGCTTTGGTGACGACCACCATTACCTTTGCAACTACCTTTGAAGATACCTTTACTAGATTCGCAGCTGCCTTTGAGGACATCTTTGCAGCCCTGGCAGAGCCCTTAGCAACGATCTTGGCCCCAGCCCTGTCCACGGAACCGATAACCTTTCTGGTAAGTCTCGTACCTCCCCTTATCGCACTCTTCATCTGGTGCTTGTAAGTCTGTTTGATCACCGGGGTAACCACTTTACCGGATGCCCTTGCCATCATGGTTCCGGCTTTGGTCATCTGATGAGCCTGTCTGAGAGAACGCCCCACAACCTTCCCTGCAGCCTTTACGGGCTTGATCGCAGTCCGGGCTACTTTCAGGCTCCTTCTTGCCATAGTATAGGTAAACATCATTCCCTCGATGGTACTGTTTTCCGTTTGGCGCATCATCTGCTTCAGTTTCCGCCGAAAGTCTCGCACCAGCCGTGCCCCGCCTCTTTTCAGGGAATGCGCAGCACCTTTCATTGAAACCCGGTTATACTCGGAAAGCTTATGGATATTGTTGATCCCGAGATAAGCCTGTGCTAACAGTCTGTCTTCTCCAGACAACTTTCCTTTCTTTAATGACTTTTTCAGTTTTCTCGCATTGGGTTCAATCCCTCTTTCCCGAAGGGACTGCTTTACAACGCCATAATAATTATTGATGCCTTTTGCATTGGTCGGGTTTACGATCTTATCCAGCTTCCTCATGTTCCCGCTCATCCGGATATAGGACTGGACTAACGCTTTATCTTTTTCTGCAATGGAACCGCTTTTTAACATTTTCCTAAGATCTTTTATATCCGTACCATAGCCTTTTGCCGTAAGCCTGGAGCCTGTATTTTTAAACTGCTCAAAGGTGACATAATTACGCCCCATCCTCTGCCTCAGGGCCTTTGCCGTTGCATTCCGGAAATCCGGATGTGCGTAGAGGGACTCAAAGAAACCGTCTTTACGGATGTTATGCAGCATTACCCTGCTGACTATAGTCGTCGACACTCCGCTCACCCTGTTGTAGGCAGTCTTTACTCCCGGTATCAGGATATATCTTCCAACAGTATTATATGCGACAGACGTTCCGTACCCGGTATGAGTCTGCTTCATCTGGCTGGTAGGGAGCGCCGAAGTGAAGACTCTTTTTCCACCACGCGTCACCGTTCCAATGGCCATATGTCCTATATTATTTCCTCCCGGAGGAGCATTGAAAATGATCGTAGCCCCGGTTGCCGATGCAGCTGCACTTCTTCCACCGATACTGCCTCCTGATCCGGCAGAAGCAACGACCTTGGAACCTGCATCCGTAGTGGAACTTGCGCGTGATGCGTCGGTCGTACTCCTGATATTTCCGGTATACGACCCTTCCTCTTCCTGTCTTCCACTGTCCCTGAAAAGATTGAACTCATTTGCCGGATCACTGAAAGCATCCGGGGCAGAATCCCTGTTATCCGTCCGCCCGGCCTGTTTTTCCTCCCATGCCCTCTGTGCATCACTTTCTATCTGGTTGGACTCGCTCTGGTAACGGGAATCTGTAACCGGGGAATCCGTATTTCTGAGTCCGTTTACGGGAGGGGAAGCAGCATTCCTTGAGTCCTCTGCATGTGATGCTTCCGTATTCCGGGATATATCTGCCGGATAATCCGTAGCATTCCTTGTCAAATTGGAATACGATGGCTCCACTTTCAAACCGGAAGACGAAGGAGTACTTTTTTCGGTTCCCGGAATCTGGTCCGGGGTGGACGTTAGCCCCGTATAGGAAAAATCTTCTGAAGGATCCTTATCCGGCTTCCTTGAGAACCCTTCATTCCAGCCCTGACTGAAACCGTCCTGTCCAGACGACCCTTTTCGGATAAACGATCCGTTCTGGTCAACCTGTTTTTTCCCTGAAGGAGCTTTAGAACCTTTAGACATCCATATATCTCTCCTTTCTATGTAAAATTGATCCCTGGACCTGACAGCAAAAGCCAGAAAAGGTCGCAACAGGATCAGCAATAATATGATGAACACGGGAAAACATAAAAAAACAAGGCACCGTAAGTGCCTTGCCAGAAATCATTTTTTTGCAAAATTCAAAAGCTTTTCATGGGCGATATTGATGCCCTTCATGATACATTCATCTTCTTTCGTATTGTCGCTGTGGAACCTCTTTGCCAGGTAATGATATCGGAGCTTCAAATCCTCCGCAGTCACTTCCCCTATCTTCTTAAACCCGAACACGTATAAGGCATTCTTAAGGGAGATATGATCTGCCATCAGCATACCCCGGATTTCCTCCTCATCCGTATGGTACTCATTTTTCTGTTCTATCACAAGTTCTTCCTCCGGTTCATTCCACGGCTCCCATTCCTCCTCAGGATCTTCACCCGTCGCATCCTTGTAAAGCCTCCGGTTCATCTTCTTTATATTCCTGGGACATATGGTATAATAAAACGGAAACAGTAAAAACTTGAGCCCCCTGAAGATATAACGGAACCCCTTTCGTATAAGATCGTATAAAAAGAATACCAGGATCTCTGCCACGACCACGACCGGAATGATCCAGTTCCTGTCATTGTTTTCATGTACAGCCCATATGCCTAAAGAGAGGAATACCAGTTCATGAAATACAATATACCTCTTTCTCCTCTTAAACAGGTTCTTGTCTATAGAATCAAGGCATACATACACGATCCACAACGGGATTGATATGATGTAAAAAAGTCCAAATAATCTTTCCAAAATTCTCCCTCCTGACCTGCTATTTAAACCGCCCCCGGATACTGTTAATCGAATACAGAAGTAGCAGCAGGACGGACAGTGATAAAACAAAGTAAAGGATCGTACCGAAACTCAGTATTTCACATAAAACAAAACTTCCAACAAACACAGTAGCCGTAAAAATAAGTCTCCATATCCTTTTCCTTATATGGAACACACGAAATGCCACGCCTGCCAGAAACACACTAATAAGAAGCGCAGCTGCTGCAAACCCCTGTTCATATCCTGTCCTGCCGACATGAAACCCGAATATCCTGACCGTCCTGTCTAACGACCTGTGTATCCCTTCCATATACCAGTTCATATAACCCGTCCCGGTCTCAACTTTTTTCCACTCAGAACCGTTCATGTAATATATGATGCTTTTTACCTTTGACGCATTTTCCGACGTAAGCCCCAACGCCGCAAGAAAAGGGCTGAGACTGTCCTTATAACTCATGATATAATTCACGTTATCTAAGATCTCCCTTAATCTCAGAACATAAGAAGGAAGGTTTCTCATGATGGGTTCAAGGCAGGCAGATACTCCTGTTGCCACAAGGAGAAAAACTGTCTTATACAGCCTTCTCCTAAATATCTTTCCCAGCAGAAAACCAAGCAGTAAACATACAGCCGCCGTAAACACAGACAGAAAGAGCAGGTCTATGCCGACGCTGCGGACATCAAGAAAACTGTTATCCATTGCCTGTGTATACAGATCAAATAATCTACCTATCATCTTCATAATCCAAATCTCCAAAAGAGGGAGGGAAATCTCCCTCCCTGATACTCATACCAGACCGGACATCATATCCACGATCTCTTTAACAGTGTCTCTCATTTTGCCATCTACATAGCCCTGTTTGACAAAATGAGGAAAATAGAATTTTGCAAGCATCTTTACAATCGTATCTACATATGCCATTTCCTGTTCACTGGCACCATTTCTGTCCACCATTTCGGAAAACCATGCCAAGGCGGTCAGCGCAGAATCAGTTGTATCTACATGATAATTAACCGGGGTACAAACAGATCTTTCCTCTTCTACATCATCCTCGTAGTCCGGTTCCTCAGGATCATCATAGCCTGCGTAATCGGCGTTGTCATATCCATCATAAGGATCTTCAATATCATTCTCTCCGAAGAAATTAGAATCGTCATAAAGAGAAACCATATCCTTGATTTCCTGCTTACGTGCAGCAGCCTGGGCTTTCTCTTCCTCATGGCTCTTTTCTAAAACAGTCTGGGTTTTCTCTTCTCCCGGACACTGTTCCGTAGATGACTGATCTTCCTTAGGATACTGTTCTGTCTGTAACGCAGGCCGGGCTACAGGCTCTTCCGTCTGCTGTCCTGCCAGATCAACAGGGACAGATGGTTTTGGCGGTTCCGGCACATGGAATCCTGGAGCAGCAACTGGCTGTTTGGACACTCCTTCCAAAACAGTCATCTGCTGGCTGGATGCTTCCGGGACCGATCCTGAAACCTCCTGGGTATGCATCACAGGTTCAGAAACAGGGATATGCGTCTCAGGCTCAGAAACCGCCGGATGTCCAGGTTCTTCCTCTTTTGACGCCGCCTGAATTTCCTTTGGCTCCTCCATTACTTCCTGTGGTCCACTTTCTGATATATTCTCCTGGCTCGATCCATCATCTGAAGACTCCTGTTTTTTCTGGAATCCCTTACGGTACATATTCAGGATCTCCTTCGGTATCATCTGATGCTCATTGAAGATCTTATGCAGGGCTTTCTGTTTATCATCATCCAGATGAGAGATCATAGCCGCTACATCGATTGGGAGCAACCTGTCCTCAACTGCATTTGTGATCCATGGAGCCGCGGATGTAGCAATGAAAGCTGTCTTATACGCCTGTCTGGTTCCGACATTAAGTTTCTCCGCCAGCCTCCGGATCAAGGCAGAACCTTTAAACGCTTCATCATTACGACTCTTCTCCTGATATAGCATATAAAGGGTTTTCACTCCTTCAAGATAATTGCCGTCCTGATAGTTGCGGCTGCTCAGGTTCTCCTCATACATGACGATCTGTTCATCAATCGTGTTTTCAATCTGGTGTGGCTGGATAACACATGGGACCCCTTTTGAAAACCATCCATATCCTTCCTCTATCCCCTGCTTTATGGCAGCAAACCTTCTGTGACCGCCTATGATCCTGTATGTAGTCCCATTTTTTTCCGGAAGGACATCGATTGGCTGCCTTAATCCGTTTTGGCGAATACTCTCCTTTAAATAATCTATGTTGTTGATGACGGCATTGTTTAACTTGTTTTCAACAATGTTCTCCGGAAGGATGAACGTAAAACGCATCACCGCAAATTCCTTCTCTCCTTTTGACTTTTTTCTGCTCATAATGATCCTCCTTAGATTATTGATATGTGCGTCCAAGACACATGGACTTGATGTCCTGCTGTCCTTTGATATAGTTAATTCTAACACTCCCCTCCTTTCCGTCTTTCTGATACGAAAAAACAGAAACATTTTTTCAGTGTAATATGATAAAAAATATTTTTTTTAATTATCCTGCTGAAAAAAAATAGACAGCCACGTATCCCTGTTATGTGACATGACATTTGAGACGCATATGGAAAGGGAATTTCTGACCGTAAATAACATCACTTTCTTCCTTGCCCTTGATACTGCCGTATTCAGAATATTTCTGGTAAGCAGCACCCTCGGCTTTTCCGGAAGCATGACATAAACATCTTCATATTCCCCACCCTGCGACTTATGTACTGTAATGACATCTGCAGGAAGGATCTCATCCAGATCGTATTCTCCCAGGGAAACCGTTTCATCCCCAAGACTTACCGTCATGCCGTTGTGGATCTCTGTGATCACCCCTACATCTCCGTTGCAGTATCCGGCCTTATAGTTATTGCTCACAAATACAACCTTGTCCCCGGCACGGTATACATAATCATGATAGATCAGACTGTCTGCATCTGCGGGGTCTTCTAACGTCCTGTTAAGCACCTCTGTCCCTACTTTCCCCTGCTTGGTCGTACTTAGAATCTGATGTTTCATACAGTCTTCATCTTTGGGATAGTAATACAACAGGGCTCTCTTTGCAGCCTCATCAGACTCATACCGTCCGATAAAAAACTGTTCATCGGCGATCAGGTCAGGATCCCCTTCCAGGATCTTCTTACAATTCTGTACGATGGAAGACTGGGCATCCTGTCTCATAAACTGGTTCAGCGTCACCGTACAGAAGGTATTGCTGTTTAAAAGGTCTCTGAATACAGAGCCGCAGCCAACGCTTTCGATCTGATCCGGATCTCCGCAGAGAATGATCTGGCATCCGTTTGGGATAGCGCGGAGAAGCAGATAGAAGATCTCCGTGTCCACCATAGACATTTCATCCACGATCAGAAGGTCGCATTCCAACTGGTCATTCTCGTTTTTTCCCAGATAGTCATTCCCATAAGGGATCAGCTTTAAAAGTGAATGGATCGTTGATGCCGGATAACCGGAAGATTCCTTCATGACCTGGGAAGCCCTTGCAGTCGGTGCACACATGCACACCTTGGCTTTCGGATTCTTCTCCTTATACAGACGAATCGCACCGCTGATGGTCGTTGTCTTTCCTGTCCCCGGCTTTCCCGGCATAAGGATCACATTGTTTTTATTCATGGACGAAAACAGGCGTCTCTGCGTGTCAAGGTAACGGAATCCCTTTTCCTTCTCCATCATCATGACATCGTTCAGAGTGATGCCAAGGTCTTTGGGGATATCCTTGATACGGTTCAGATGCTTGTAAATGTCGTATTCCTGCAGATACCTCCTTTTAAAGAACAGATAGCCATCCCTGACCATGATCTCCGGGATCGTGTTGATGACTGCAAACAGATAGACAGACGAAACGGACTTTATCCACGCAGAGTGCCTGATCAGTTCATTAAACGTGCGGATATATCCTTCAATCGTGATCCTGGTATTTCCCTTTGATTCGTTGATACGCAGTACTTCTATTGCAGCTGATTTCATCCTTGTCACAGACAGCCTGGAAAGTCCGTAATGCCTTGCCAGGAAATCCTTCTTGATGAAATCCATGTCTACCTTCTCCCCTGCCGAATACGGATCTTTTTTCAGGGCACCTATGGCATTTCCCTCATAAATTGTCTGAAGCCTGGATATCTGGCTGTATTCCAGTCCGCATGACAGCAGCTCTTCATAAGTTGACTGCGTCAGGTTGATACCCCTGAGCTTTTCCATAAGGCTGTCCCTGTATACCTTGGACCTCTTGATCCCTTTAAAGAAAGCCTCTGTGTCCATGTCAAGCAGCTTCATGATATTCCCATCCAGCCTGTCCAGGAGCATGTTTGCGGTCTTTGGGGAGATCCCTTTAATGTCCTGAAGGAAAAACAGACTGCTCTGCCTGGTGTTGGAATAGACCTTTGCTGTCTGGATGTCGTAAATATATCCGTTTACCTGTATGACTTCCATTTCAAGCGGGATACCGGGAATCGCCATAGGGATGACCCCCCGGCAGAGCACCTGATGTTTATCATTACACTCTATGTCTTCCGTAACGAGGAACCAGAACATGGCATATCCGTTCCCCTCGTCCTGCGGTCTGGTCAGTCGTACCAGTTTTCCATGTATAAGCATTTAAGCCACCTCCTGGAAATTGATTTCACATATACTCTATATGACAAAACAGGTTTTGTTTTATCAGACGAAAAAACAATGCTTTGAACAGACTGAACGATGGAGCAATTCATCCGCAGACACTTTCCATGGAATACATAGAAGACCCCTCTCAGTCCAGCCAGACGCTCATATCCTGCATCCTGAACGAAACCAGTAACGGATGGGTACTCAATCTGTTCGGGATCAATAAAGCAGATACATCACCTCTTCAGACCAAAACATCCGCGAACCTCCCAGCAGTAGGATTTAACTTTTCTGATGGATACCGGCCACAAAGCAATCCTCCAAATTCTGTCCGCAGCAGAAAGACATTCAGGATTTTCCGGCTCCACATCCAGTTGTATGTTTGGACTCGTTCCCACTGTTCAACTAAAGGTCATCTCTCTGCTCAGGAAAACCAGACATGCCTGTGGGATACTGTATCGCCATTGCTTACCTTCATAAAACAACCCGCTCCTATATGCTGACAAACGCAAGAGAGGTCTCATTTCTGCCACACTACAAACGACCTCTATCCATTTTTCAAGGACATCACCCGCAGCGGACTGGATATCCACTCCCATGAGAGAACCGGTTTCCTCTACAGCCATAAACAGAGACATTCCTGACCTTACAAGCAGAAGGAATATCTGGTATGATAAATTCCTTTGTGCATGGAAAAAAGTGAATTCGAATTCACTATTTTGTATTTCAAAGTATATTATTGTGGGTCAGAATCACATAAGCAACCCATCTCATATCACACTCAGATCCATTGTCTGTATAGAGATAATATCCACTCATTCATCAGTAGGACTCCATGGCTCTGTGCATAGCTGGAAGGATAGAACCAGAATAACCCCCCTGACAACCCATCTGCTGCCGGATTCAGAATCACGACTTGCCATTACCATTGAGCCGGCACTCATTATTATGGGTTCTATATTTAAGGACTATCAAGACAGTGAGAGAAACTGTGAACCACAACTGCTGCCATGTCTGTCGCAAGGTGAAAAAAAAGTGAATTCGAATTCACTTTTTTGTATTTCAAAGTATATTATCAAAAGTCAACTCCTCTGGCTATCCTGCTGACCATCGAATTCCTTATCAATATCCGCAGCCAAAACCTTACATACAGCCTATACCTCTCGTTGATGACTTTAAGGACCTCACTGACTTCCGTAGCCAGTAACGTAAAACTTTGCCAAGAACTCCCACTTTGGAGCATACTCCTCTGGGATCTCGAAGAGGTGTAACACTCTGACATTGAGGAAAGTATCCAACCCTGTCCGCCGCTGTTCCTGAGGGATAGTAGGAACATAGTAACCCCTCTGTCTGGACCTTGTGAGGAATCTGCTTTGTTAAGCTGATTGACACATCCAGAGATTTATCAATGCCAGAGTTTACATACATGAAGTTAATATGACAGGATTCCATGGTACAATCCCATGCCTGTCATTTGTCCAGTTCGATAATGTAGAGCCTCTGTTGTAATGAACCGGGAGATAATTGGTTCCGACTGTCCTGTGGTATATGTAATTGTAGTACAGTATATTGCATGATGCTCTGCACATCTATGCTCCTTAGACTCTTCTGTTGTTCCCGCGGATGATTCATCTGTGGGACTTTGCTTCGGATAATCAGGATTACCAGAACGAAAACCACTGTTGCTCAAGAAGCCTGCCCCCGGTGCTTATCGTTTAACCTGGGACTTGCCATATCCGGATGGATCCTGATTTACGGTTTATAGCCAGTTGACTCTATCCACTGTCTTATATTTATCTTGTAATGACGGAACCTCTCCTGTTGTCTGTCTCTATATTTTAATAGATGTAGTACATTGACATCTCCGGAGTTCTTTTAAAACCTCAAGATACTAAAAATAACAACCATATTCTGCAGTTGCATTCGTCTGGCAATTCTGACTTTTCACGCTGTTTTCTGACAGTTCGGCATTACTGCCAGCCCACCTGATTCTCCTGTCTTAGGCTTTCATACTGACAGCAGCTTCTTTGATATCCCGAGTCCATATAAACTATGTACCGTAATACCATAACGTCCCGTCAGGCTTTTAAAGCTTAAGAAACTAAAAATAACAAACATGTTCCGACTTTGCTTTCTTTTGACAACTATTACTGTTTCTCTATTATTTTCAGACTTCTTTTTTAATTATGATATGAGAATAAAGGGGATTTATTGGCCGGACAGACCATTTGATATCATTAAAAACGTATTACTGCCGAAAGAAAGGCAGGTTGAAACAAATAAATTCATAATAACATACAAATCCTGTTGCAAATTACTGCTTTTGGACACGCAAATAAGACCTTTGTGTTTAAGGTCTTCTAAAATAGTATTCAATTACATTTCTTCGTATCAGGCAGTCCAGCAGAGTGACTTCTCAAAGAATTTTCCTCTGAACGGAATCCATCCGAACTTCTTTGCATCGTTTTTCCTGCTGATTACCGTACGCTTGGATATATGCAGCTCTTCTGCAATCTGCGCAACAGTCAATCCTTTATAAAACAGGCTTGTAACTGCCTTTGTCATTGCAGTCTTCTTGTCATCCATTTGTTTTACGTATTCTTCTTTCGGCATTTTTTTCTTTGGCACATGGAAATATTTGTCGCTTTGAAGACCAAAGACATCATTCAGTGTTTCATTTTTGATCTTATAAGTGGAATCCGCCTTAGTTTCTTTTATATACGCCTGAGGCATGATGATCCCCTGTCTGCGGAATGTCTGGTCGATCAGAAATACGATCTCGTCATCTTCATACCCTACGTCCATGGCAAAACACCAGAACCAGTAGAGGATCTTTTTCATCTGCTTCCATTCAAGATCCTTGAGATCCTTCTTCTCCCGGATCATCCTGCGGAGGGAATTTAGTCTGCGGATCGCTATGAACTGTTTTGTGGTGGAAAGGCCTTCCCGATACAGCATGTCATTGTTGATATATACTTTCAGGGCACGTCCTCTTACAGGGAACCTTTTACCAACTTCCTCCCATATCTCTGACAGGGAGTATTTTGTTTCCATATTGTAAAGAAGCTCTGTTTTTTCTTTTAATGTGCGTACGTCCTTAATACCAGGCACTATGATCCCTTTTGTCTTATAGATCGGCTTTGCACCCGGGCACAGATATGCGATTGCTTTCTCCAGCAGATGACAGCTGGACTCCATTTTATGGCACACAGGAAACTTTAATACCCAGACATACTGGTACACTTTCCCTTTTCCGGACTCTTTGTAAAGCATGAATGTCGGCATCATGCATGGGAAGGCAAGGACAGGATCTGTCGTTTCGATCCCTACAGCCTGAATGACCACCCTGCCATCATCATCCCTTGCTTTTTCCGATATATAGGATGCTGCGTTGTCTCTTTTGATCCAGTCCTCAAAGATCTTGAACATATAGACTGCCTTGCCGACCATGACCTTCATATCATACTTGAACATCCTGGATACGGATATCAACGCATCCATGTCCTTTCGGACTCTCTTATTTGCTTTCTGTATTTCCATGAATTTTTCCAGGCTGGAATCCTCATTGTCCTTCCAGCCTTTCTTTCGCATGGAAACTTCCGCTTTCTTTTTTTCCTTATTATAAAGCTCCATCTGTTTCCTCCGTAATTTCCACACTTGTATAAAGGATCTTCCTGATGCGTTTCAGCATTTTTTTCTCTTCCTCATCGATCGGCTCCGGATGATGCATGTCCAGCCACATAAAAAACGATACAAACCTGTCCGACAGTTTCCCGTCTTCCATGACACAGACCAGATCTTCTGATGAAGGGATATAATCAGTTGCATAGGACAGTTCCTTTAATCGTCCTTCAAACTCGTCATAATCCTTTTCCGGTATCTCCATAAAAAAAGCCTCCTTTTACGACGTTTATCTGAAGGATAAAATGAAGAATAGTTATTTTTTTGTGGTACGAAAAAACCGCCTGCCGGTACAACCGACAGACGGTATTTTTAAACAGATTTCTCTCTTTAAATTCCAAGTTCATTAAGAAAATCTTCAAGCTCCGCAGCTGCCCCTGCGCCATTGTCTTTCATCCGCAGGCTTTGGAGGATGGATTCGTAAGACTCAAGTCCGACATCCTTGATACAGTAGATACTGAACTCCTCATCTTCACTGTAAAGATATACTTCTTTTCCTTTTACTGAAGAGGAAAGGACGTTTTTCAGGATGCCGTTTTTATCGATATAATATCCGATCAGGCTCGTATACAGGGACACTGTCAGATCATTTGTGAAGATCAGAACAGGTGCGTTATACTTTTTAAATGCCATCCTGGTAAACATGGGGATATCATTAAAATCCACCTGTGGGACATAGATACAGATCGAAGGTTCCTTTTTTCCGCTTTTTTTCTGAGTAGCAACTTCTATGTTAAGTTTCTTAGTGACCTCATTAAACTGGGCGATCTTATACTGTCTTCCTTCCTGTCTGGAATCCAGATCCATGATGTGTGCCAGTTTTACTTTCGGATCGTCCGGTTCCTCTTTATTTCCCAGTTCCGTATCTCCGATGTTCTTTGGCATGGAAATAGCCTTAAGGGTTTCCTCACCCTCATCCGGAGGGGCAACGGACATATCCGCATAAGTATCTGAAACAGAATTTAAGAAGATGATCTTACCGTTCTCATCTTTCTCTTTTGTGATATCGAACATATTCCTGTTGTCCACATCGCCGGTATATTTATAACGGGGATGCTTCTCCAGCGGATACTTCTTATCATAAAAAGGATTTACGTTTTTAACAAATACCAGACAGCAATCCGGGGGCATGGTACGGATCTCATCCATGGTCATAAGTTCCCTCTTCTGCGGTCCAAAATTCATGCCACCACTGCCCTTTTTCCCCGTGCTGACACTCTCCCCTCTTTTACGGATTGTGGCACATCCAAGCTGTTTGGAATAATACTCCGCAGTTGTCTGCTCCTGAGTTCCCAGAAGGATGTTCGTATCACAGTTACCTATGATGGTTTCATAATCATCCTTGTACATAGCCTTGATCTGGGCAAGGGATTGAAGCACAACTGTACAGGAAATGTTATATTTACGCATGGTAGATATTTTAGTAGGAAACTCCGGTATTTTTCCGATGTTAGCAAACTCATCCATCATGAAACGTACGTGGTATTTCAGACGGAGGAATTCTACATCCGGCTCTTCCTCGGTAGGCTTCGTATGCTCTGCTTTATAATACAGGGTATCAAAAAGCTGGGAATACATCATGCTTACAATGAAGTTATAAGTAGAATATGCCTGCGGGATAATGACAAACAGGATCGTCTTTTTGTCCCCAATGGAGCCAAGGTCTATATTGTCCCTCCCGGTCAGGTTTGCGATTTCCGGGATATTGAACGGGTTAAGGCGTACTGCTGCGGAGATAAGAATGGACTTTAACGTCTTTACTCCGCCAAGGGAGAACGTCTCATAATTCTTCCATGCCTGTGATTTTTTTATCTCTTTTGCCCTGAGTTCAGACTCCTTCGTATTGGCATATTCCTTTAACTCCCCGTTTTTCAGATAAGCCTTTCCGGTAAACAGCTTGCCAAGGTTTGTATCATCCACACTGGACGGTCCCTTTGCACCCGGGTTTTCATCCATCTGTGCCATCTGGATCATCTTTAAGACCATGGGGAAGTTTTGGTCACCCTTGTCGGCAAAATCTCTCAGATAAAAGATACAGGCGTTTAAAAGCGCTTTTTCGGAATTTTCCCAGAACGGCTCCCCTCCGCTCTTCTCCGGGGGCGTGGTATTCGTGATCAGCGTGTCAACAAGGATGCCGACACCTGCATCATCCCTGATATAACAGAACGGGTTATAACAGTTTGAGAATCCCATGTTTACAAGGTTGAATACCCGGACATCATATCCCTGGTTTTTCATCTCTTTTCCAAGGCTTCCAAGCAGTTCTCCTGAGGGATCTGTAAGTATGAAGCTCGCATTTTCTTGGAGCAAATTGGGCTTCATTATGAAACGTGACTTACCGGTACCGGCACCACCGACAATCAAAACATTATTATTGAGCCTTGTTTTCTTATCCTCCAGGGACAGTCGCACATGCTCCGAATGGATCATGTTCATCGGCCCATCACAGGTCTTTTTCCCGATCGGATCCGCATGTTTCCGGTTGTAATCACTGTAGTTGGAAGTCCATTTTGCAGAACCGCCTTCGATACCTGCTGCATCATGCCGGAATTTCTGGTTATCCCCATATATGAGCAGGGCAGCGATCACATACAGGGAAGCGCCTGCCCCGTAATATTTCAGATAGACACTGTCAAACCCGATGTGGAATCTAAACCTCATCATGTCATCAAAAGCCCTCTGTATACCATCCAGACCATACATCTGGTAAAATGCCAGGTTTCCGGCAAGAAGGAGGACCAGGATAAACATCACTCCTCCCAGCACAAGGTAAACAGGCATCATGTCATCTTTTTTTGTCATTTAACTGCAGCCGGGGCTGCACCGGCTGACTCCCTCCTATTCAGGATATGCAGCCTAATCCCTTTCCGGTTCCAGATCCGGGCTCTTGTCTTTATCCAGATCCTGGAATTCATCCAGAATATTGTCTCCGTTCTGGTCAAGATAATCCGGGATGTCAAATGGTTCACGCCAGTCCATAGTGGCACGTATGTCGGAATTGAACTGTTCGGAAAACTGCACGACCTGGTCCCTTGTGATGCTTCCGTCCATATACTGGGAAGCAAATGACCTGAGTTCCTGTGAAGAACTCCTGACACAGTTCCCGACTGCCATCTCCACGCTCATCCTTGCTTCATGCTCTGCATCAAAGGCAACTTTCTCCGACTCTTTCGGCTGTGCCATGTTGACACCTTCCTGTTTGGTGTGCATGATGTCGATGGACCTCTGGATCTTATAAAAAGCCTCTGCTTTTTCCGGATCGTTTAGATCCTCTTTCTTGAACATTTTTGCAAGTTCTTCTTTCCGGAGTCCTTTCAGTTCCTTTACTTTTAAGAGCTCCTGGGCTTCCTGCATGGTCATCGGGTCCTTCTGTCCGCGGTTGATGCGGTCAATCAGTTCCTTTCCAAGGTTCTCCGCCTTCTGGTCACGGAACATCCGCGGACGGTTCATGCGGTCTACCTGTTCACAGACAAACCGTTCAAATCTCGGATCCCTGCGGTCGCAGAATTCCAAAGCCGGGTTTTTGCCAGCCATGCGTTCCATATAGGCACCGTTCTCATTGATCATCATCACATGGGAACCACTGGCATTCGAGATATAGAACTTTGAACCATTTGCAGCGTGGACAAGATTTACGATATCCTCCTTGTTTTTCCGCTGTATGTTCATGTAGTCATACACAGCTTTTCCCGTACCGTTCCTTTCCTGCATCACCCCGGCATGGAACGAATCAAAAATCCGCTTGTCTTCTGTCCTGAGGTAAATGGAATACCTTCCATCCTTTTCCCTTTCCGCGGCAAAGAGCATATAGTTTTTTGCTGCCCGGTCTTTCATGTAACTCATTTCGGCAAAATCAAGCCCGGAGATCTTTTCCGGTTCCTGCTGGGCATTAAATCTGCGGATCGTATCCTGGTCAACCTGGAACAGCTTGTGGTTGGCAACCAGGTAATCCGTCCTTAACTGTTTCATGGCATCTTCGTTTTTATCTGCAAAAATGACACCATAGGACTCCTTTCCATTCCGGTCAAAGACACACTCCTTGTATGCGATCCCCAGCTTGTCACATGATTTCATAAGGGAGCGGAGGGTTTCCTTTTCCTCACACTCCATCATCTTTAACTGGCCACCTTTTTTCATGTAGTTATACAGGGTTTTGGCATTGTTATCCTGCAGGGCCCTTGTCTCGATATAATACCCGATCGCAGAGGCAACCGCCCCTGCTGCCCTGGCGGATGCATCGATAACATTCATGGTGTTCATCATATCCCTCTTAGGATCCTGTACTTCTCTCATGGTGCTTCCTCCTTTCAATATTTTCAGCATTCTGCTGTTTTGATAAAATGGAAAAAATTCGACTGTTTGGGATTCTGCATATTATAGGAAATATCATCAGAAAGGAGATCAAAATGGATGTCATCAATGAATACGAACAGGTCCTGATCGGGAATCTCCCAAAGATACCGCCGCGCCTGTTCCAGAATGAACCGTCAGCCAACGAACATCTGGCTTTGTCCGTATTCAGGTATGCGATTGAAAAACTTCTCAGATGGACGCCCATGGAAGCTTACCGGCTTTTTTCCCCGGCTGTCATAGAGACCATGAAACTGACACAGCTCTTAAATTACATAAATTTTCCAACTGAGCTGACAAAAGACAACACAGAATATATCGTATACCTCATATATCCCAAAGAAGTACCTTATGACTTTGCAAAATATGTGATCAAGGTCTACAGGCAGGTACTAAACGGGGATATTCGTTATCCAAGAGAATATATGTATGGAAACAAGGGCCTTGTAAGAGCAGGGATCTGCCTCCAGTATGCGATCAAGAATAACATGGTATTCCATTCCGTCGAGGAGATGTACCGGTTCTTCTGTTCCCCTGAGGGGCTTACATTTTTACGGGAGAAAAAGCTTTACCAGCTGTATAAGAGCTTTTACAAGACACCTGTGCAGTTCCTGCACTTCAGTCTTCCGGATTCCCTTAAAAGTGAGCTATATTATAATTACTATACGTTTTTGATCAATTACAAAAAAAAGTACGGAGAGCTTCCTCCCTGTACTTCCTGAAAATGCAGGAGAGGATATCCTCTCCTGTTCTTATTTCAAAATCCTGCCAACTGCCTCCATCGTATCATCATGGTTTACACCTGTGATCACAATGTGATCATAAGTGCCTTTCTTCTCTTCCACCAGCTTCAACAAAGCTTCCCAGACTTTGTTATCCAGCATTTCCACTTCATCAAAGAACAGGAGCCGGATACCGGTAAAACTGTTCAACAGATCTAGTAACAGGAAGATCGCTACTGCTTTTTCTCCCGCGGAGCAGGCATCCACATCTACCGGGGTCCTTCCGTTCCTGCCAATACGGACATGCAGTCCGTTCTCCATCTCCATGGAGATAACATAACCTAACTTTATTGCAGATTCGTTCATCTGCTGCTCAAAGAACCCCAGATAAACCTTTGTATTGTTCTCCATTACGGAACCTTTCTTGGAAAAAGCAGAGGTCAAGGCTTCCAGTACGTTTAACTGTTCTTCCTGTTCCGGAAGCGCATTTTTAACTGCAAGCAGGTTTTCCCTTGTGATCGCCCCGTTCAGTTCGCCGTCAAGGGCTGTCTTTTTCTCTTCCAGGTTGCCTTCCGGCATCCGCGGCTCCTCCGGAAGAGGCATAAGACTTTCTTTTAAAGCCCGGAATGCCTGGTATTTGGAGCATTTGTCGGAATATGCCCTGAAGTTAGCCTCATACGCTGCCTTTTCTTCCCGGACAGACAGGAGCTCTTTTTCCGCGGCATCACAGGAAGCCTGGAAACTTGCAATGTTTCCATTCATCTGAGATACATTCGACTCAAACTGGGTGATGACAGGAGTCCAGTCGTGGGTGCATTTAATCCCCTTGACCTGAGGGCATAAGCCTTCTTTTAATGCTGCGACCGTCCTGTTTAAGTTATTGCATGCAGACTGTAATTCCCAGATAGTTTTCTTACATCTGTCAGCCTGCTGCATCAGTTCCGATTCCCGCTTATCCAGATACTCTTTTCTTGCAGGATCCGGTTTCACCGCATGAATCGCATTATACTGTTCCTGCAAAGATTTCAGTCTCGCCAGGGTATTTTCCCTGTTTGTTTTCCTTGTCTGGAAATCCCTGACTGCCCGTATCTTTTCCTCATAGGCTCCCATCTCTTTTAAGACAGAAGCAAGTTCTTCCCGGATCTCACCGGAAGCCCTGACAGGAATGGAAAAATCATATCCGGAGATCTTTGCCCTGTTCAGTTTGACCTCCCTTGCAAGATCTTTTCTGCGCCCGTCAAAAATATTAAACGCATTCTGTATCTGTGCATGGCCGAACTCAGTACCTGCCGGAAACAGTGTCCGGATCTCACTTTCCATCCGGTCTGTAATGTCCGGGATATAGGAGATGATATCTTCCACTGTCATCCGGTTAGGGATATGCTTCATGATAAAATCAGCCAGTACATCCGGCTTCATCTCAAAAAGTTCTCTGGAAGACGCAATCACCTTGATGGATGACATCCCGGTATTGCACATCTTCGCAATCTCTGCATTGACCGCATCCTTGGTACTCTTCTTGGTCTTTTCGTATCCCATGCGGTGGACAATCGTCCTGTCCCCTCTTTTCCTTTTTCTCTCAACGGTAAGACCGTTCTCAAAGAGGATTGAAACAGACATCTCTTTCTCTCCCTGCATGATCTCGCCGGCATGCTTGTCGTCGGTACAGAAGCAGAGATTTTCCGTGCTGCATCCCAGCTTCAAAACGCCGCCGATCAGCGCGTCCACATTCCGCTCGGTGCTGCCCTCGCGCACAAGAACCCGCATGCCGACCCGCAGCCGGCTCAAAAGTTCCTCCGGCGTCACGCACTCGTGATCGTCCGAAATGCCGCTGGAGGCGTATACGTTCAGTTCCTGTCCCAGCCGGCCGATGGCATGGCCGTTGACGATTTTGCGCCGCGAGAGTGTGTCGGCGATTTTTTGCAGATAAAGGTGGCCTCCGCCGTGATATGGTCGGTGTCTGTTTTCTGGTCGTTGACGAAATTGATGTAGGTACAAAGCTGCGCCAGCGTGCAGACGGCGCTGTCACGATGCCAGATCTGCTCCGATGCAAGCCGCAGCTCGTCTTTGGGAAGCTTGTATGTACGGGCAGCGTGCGTCAGAATCGTATCCACCAGCTTTTCCGCCGCCAGCTTTGCACCGCTTCCGGAAATATACGTCTGACGGGAGGCGTAAGCTCCGTTGTCGTAGGGTGTAATGTCCGTATCCTGCGCGGAACAGACGCTCAGCTTCTGCTCCGGAATCGTTGTGATCTGGGAGACAATCTGGCACATGGCCGTATCGGATCCCTGGCCAAGCTCCGCGCAGCCTACCATGATCTGCGCGCTTCCGTCTTCGTTCATCACAATGCGGCACGAGCCGCTTTCCAGTTGGAGTGGATAGACGCCGATTTTGTAGGAAAAAAGCGCCATGCCAAGGCCTTTTTTCAGGTTGGGAGAGGTCTTGTTGAACGCGTCATATTCTTTGCGCTTGCGATCCCAATCACAAAGCCGCCGCCCCTGCTCCACACATTCGCGCAGACCGCAGGTTCGCACCGTAAATTTGTCAAAGGGGTCGACAAAGCCCGCCTCGTTGATATTTTGCAGGCGGAAATCAATCGGGTCCCAGCCGTTTCGCCGCGCGATGTCTTCCATCTGCGACTCCATGGCAAAATTCAGCTGCGGGATTCCATACCCGCGCATCGCCGCCGCAGAGGGCAGGTTGGTATAGGCCGTGGAGGACTCACCGATCTGCACGGCCGAGGCCTTGTAGGTCTGAAAATTGCTGGTGACCGCATAGGCCGCCACCGCATGCATGTGCGCCGCGTAGGAGCCGCCGTTGGAATTGATGCGGATGCCGCGATGGGTCAAATCTCCTGCCTCGTCGGCCGCCGTGGCAATGGTCATGTCAAAGCCGTGCCGGGTGCGGGTATTGACAAACGTCTCTTCGCGGGTCAGCGTGATGGCGACGCAGCGCCCTCCGAGCCTCTGCGAGGCCAGCGCCACCAACGGCTCATACATGGTATCCTGCTTGTTGCCAAAGCCACCGCCCAAAAAAGGCTTTACCACCCGCACATCGCCGAGCGGCATTCCGATGGCCTCAGCGATGTTGCGCCGCAGCGTATGGGGCACCTGATTGCAGGAGTACACCACCATGCGGCGACCGTCCATATACGCAAAACAGGTGTTGTTTTCCAGGTGGCGGGCGTGCACCGCGGGCACCGCGTAATGCTCGCCGCACAGATCCTCCCGACCCGCAATTTTTTCGTCGGTAGAGAATGTACCGGTGTACCATCTGACGTCTCCTTCCGGGGAGATCGAAAAGTCCATGCGGGCAAGCTCGTTGGTCGGACGGAACGCGTGCATCACGTTATGAACAAGGTCTGTAAATCCTGAATGTCTTGGGCGTGTAATACAAATGAGGATATGAGTTTAC
>OOCH01000924.1_pt1 | contig 26052 bp, 21 predicted proteins | sample 1671641 | NCBI WGS metagenome assembly OOCH01 (sample SAMN06348177, study PRJEB24527) | human gut metagenome | biome: human gut; feature: ankylosing spondylitis patient; material: feces | host: Homo sapiens | place: China | collected 2015-10
CTTCTTCCATATAGTGGGTGATGGACACCACCGTGATGCCCATGTTCTTGTTCAGGTGGTGGATGGTCTGCATCACCTGCTCGCGGCCGCGCGGGTCCAGCATGGCGGTGGCTTCGTCCAGAATCAGGCAGTCCGGCCGCATGGCCACAACGCCCGCAATGGCCACGCGCTGTTTCTGGCCGCCGGACAGGTTGTGGGGTGCACGCTCGCGGTATTCGTAGATACCGGCCATCTTCATGGAGTCATCCACACGGCGGCGCATCTCCTCGGGCGGCACACCGAGGTTTTCCAGCGCAAAGGCAACGTCTTCCTCCACCACGGTGGCCACGATCTGGTTGTCCGGGTTCTGGAACACCATGCCCACGGTCTGGCGGATGTCGTAAATTTTGTCATCGTCGGCGGTGTCCATGCCTTCCACATACACCTTGCCGCTTTCCGGCAGCAAAATGGCGTTGAAGTGCTTGGCCAGCGTGGATTTGCCGCAGCCGTTGGCCCCCAGCACCGCCACGAACTCGCCGCGCTTCACCTGCGTGGACACGCCGTCCAGCGCGTAGACCGGCTGGTCGCTGACGTCATAGCGGAACTTTAAATTTTCTGCTGTTAAAATCGTCTCGTTCATTTTTGTTTCTCTTTCCGGTGGTGCGCCCCTCCGAAAGGGGCTGTACCCCATTCTTAAGTCTTCCTGTGAAAATGTGTTTGGAGCGGCCCGCAGGCCGCGACAAACACGACGATAAAATAGAGTTCCGCTATTTATGCCCAGAGCATCGCGGAGGGCATTATAAATAGTGACCCGCCCTTAACTTTCAACAAGGAGACAAAAACAAGTGGAAAACATTGCACCGGCCCTGCTGGACTGGTTTTACAAAAACCACCGCATCCTGCCCTTCCGGGAGGACCCCACGCCCTACCACGTCTGGCTCAGCGAAGTGATGCTGCAGCAGACACGGGTGTCGGCAGCGCTGCCGTATTACGAGCGCTTTCTGGCGGCGCTGCCGGATATCCCGGCGCTGGCCGTCTGCGATGAGGAAAAGCTGCACAAGCTGTGGGAGGGTCTTGGCTACTACAGCCGGGTGCGCAACCTGCAAAAGGCTGCACGCATCGTCTGCGAGCAGTACGGCGGACAGCTGCCCGCCGACTACGATGCCCTGCGGGCCCTGCCCGGCATCGGGGACTACACCGCCGGGGCCATTGCATCCATCAGCTTTGGCATCCCGGTGCCGGCGGTGGACGGCAATGTGCTGCGGGTGTTTTCCCGTCTGTATAATGACCCCGGTGTCATTACAGATCCGAAGGTGAAAAAGGCCTTTACTGCCCGGGTGATGGAACATCAACCGCCGGAAAAGGCCGGGGATTACAATCAGGCCCTGATGGAGCTGGGGGCGCTGGTCTGTGTGCCCAACGGTGCACCCCTGTGCGATGTCTGCCCGCTGGCCGGGCTGTGTCAGGCCCGCGCGGCGGGCACCACCGCCGTGCTGCCCCAGAAGGCAAAGCCGAAGCCCCGCAAGGTGCTGCCGGTGACGGTGGCGCTGGTGGAAAGCCCGGCGGGCTTTCTGGTACAGCAGCGGCCCGCAAAGGGACTGCTGGCCGGGCTGTGGCAGCCGCTGTTGTGGGAGGGCGAACACCTTTTGCAGGCCGAAGTGCTGGCAAGGCTGGCAGCCCTTGGAGTGGACACCGGCACCGCAGTGCCGGAAGCCCTGCCGGCGGCCAAGCACATCTTCAGCCACATCGAATGGCTGCTGTCCGGTGTGGCCCTCACGGTGCCGGAGCAGGCGGCCCCGGCGGGCTGCGTCTGGGCCAGCCGCGCGGAGCTGCGCACCACCTACACCCTGCCCGGTGCCTTTGCCGCCTACAAGGACCGGATGCTGGGATGATTTGGAAATTCTGGCAATCTGCCCAAAGCTTTTTGTACAGAATGGACAGGAAGCGAAAAAGTTGCCCGCAACGGTTGTAATTTTTGACAGGAACGGGTATAATAACCACAAGATAGCGGGGAAGCGGACCGTGCCCGAACCCCCCTGAATGGAGTGGATGCGGATGTTCTTTCTGGTAAAATGCTCCCTTCACATGCTGTCGTTTCTCTGGAAGGCGGCGGACGTGCTGCTGCGGGTCTCTCGCTGGAAAAATAAGCTGAAACACCATCGTTTCGACCGAAAAAAGGAGTGTACTGAACCTATGAAGAAATCTTGCCTGATCGCTGTGATCACTGCCCTGGCCGCTGTTGCCGGAGCACTGGCTGCTGTGGCTGTTTACCTGCACCGCCGCGAAAAGGAACTGGACGAGTACGAGCGTCTGCTCTTTGGCGAGGACGATGCAGAAACGGTCGAGCCGGAAGCTGCCGAAGAGGTACCTGCCGAGGATGCTGCAGAATAAACCAAACACCGGACACAAAGGAGGCGCACCGGCAGTCTGACCACAGGCTGCGCGGGTGCGCCTTTTTGCTACATAAAAGGAGAAGGACATGAAGCGTTTTCTGCTGTGGATCATCAGCGTTGCACTGGGCGTGGCCCTGCTGCTGGCGGCTGTGATGGGGGTAAGCTATGCCTTTACCACGCAGGGCGGCTGCCCGGATGCTGCCGCGCAGTTCGGCGGCCAGGAGCTGGAGACCAACGGCTTCTGCTGGCAGGTGCCGCTGCTGGGCGGCCGGCTGGACAAGGTGTTTGCCAGCCCTGCCACCCTCACGGTGCAGAAGCTGGGCACCCTGTACACGGCGCACCCGGACATTACTCTGCCGGACTGGGCCAGCTACACCACTCTGACCATCCAGACCGCGGTCGGCAGTGTGGTGTTTGCCGGCAGCGTGAGCGAATACCAGAGCTTCCTCTTCCCGGCCAACGGCGAATACAAGGCCGAAATGACCCTCTGGCGCGTGCCCAAGGGCGGTATGGCCACCCAGTTCGAGGGCGGCAGCACCGGTGCCCTGCGCAAAAATCTGGGGCTGGAGCGCCCCGCAAAGCCCACGGGGTGGTACCGGTATTCCTTCCGGTTCACCCTGCAGGCCAGCGCGGACATCGCGTTCTCGGCCGAGCGGGTGGAGCAGGGCGGCATCGTGGGCGTGCGCATCTCCGGCATGACCGGCGACACCGCCCCCGCCGTGGAGACCGACCTTGGCAGCGTGCAGTGCGTGCGCGCCGCCGACGGCTGGCGCGCCTACATCCCGGCGGCCTATAATGCGTCCTCCGGCGGACATGCGGTGAATGTTGCCGTGAACGGCGAGCCGATGAAGGGTGTCAAGGCGATCAACAAGATCGAGGCCATAGGTTCGGCATGGGCCATAGGCCGCGATACACACGTGGGAGATACGCTGGTCGGCATCAAGGGCCGTGTAGGTTTCGAGGCTGCGGCGCCGATGCTTATCATCAAGTCGCACGAGCTGCTTGAGAAACACACGCTGACCAAGTGGCAGCAGTACTGGAAGGATCAGCTCGGTACGTGGTACGGAATGTTCATGCACGAGGCTATGTATTCGGAGCCCGTCATGCGCGACATCGAGAAGTTCCTCGACAACAGCCAGCGCTACGTTACGGGTAAGGTATTCTTGACGCTGCGTCCCTATACCTTCTCGCTTGTGGGCATCGAGTCGAAGCACGATCTGATGAATGCCAAGTTTGCCGAGTATGGCGAGATCAACAACGCATGGACGGCCGATGACGTGAAGGGCTTCACGAAGATACTGTCGATGCCGTTGAAGATATACCACGCCGTAAACGACGAGGAGTAGTGTGATCGCGCAGATTGCGCATTGATTTTCGGCACGACGTCCTTCGCATGTGACATGTAAGGCGTCGTGCCTGTTGTTCCGCCTCCCGGGCCGCAATATGGAGAGAGGGGTGTAAGTGGGGAGGGATAGGCAATACGGAATAACGGAATAAAGGCACGGGACAAGCAACCCAAAAGAATTTTCAGCGATGATAAGAGTAGGCATAGCAGGCGGTGCGGGATATACGGCGGGCGAATTGATCCGTCTGTTGGTGAATCATCCGCACGCCGAACTTAAATACATACAGAGCGAGTCGCACAAGGGCGAGCCGATCGGGTCGGTACACAGCGATCTGATATATTCGCCGCTGCGCTTTGCGGATATAGACTTCAATGACATCGACGTGCTGTTCATCTGCATGGGACATGGCAATTCGGCCAAGTTCCTGAGCGAGAATCCTGTTCCGTCGGGTGTCAAAATCATAGACCTGAGCAACGACTTCCGTTTGAAGGCCGATGCCGGCGAATTTGTATACGGGGCGCCCGAACTCAACCGCGACCGTATCCGCACGAGCCGCTGCGTGGCCAACCCGGGGTGTTTCGCAACGTCGATCAATCTGGCGCTGCTGCCGCTTGCGGCGGCGGGGATGCTGCCCGAGGAGGTGACCGTTGTGGGCATTACGGGCTCGACGGGTGCGGGACAGAAACCCACGCCCGACACCCACTTCAGCAATCGCAGTTCGAACCTGTCGAACTACAAGGTCTTCACGCACCAGCATCTGGGCGAGATAGGCGAGACGGTGGCGGCAGCCGGAGGCTCGCCTGCGACCGACATAGCCTTCGTCCCCGTTCGCGGATGCCATACGCGCGGTATCCTGAGCGATGTGGTGGTGCGTCTGGATGCCTCGCCGGAGCAGGTGGCGGAGATCTACAAGAGCTATTACGCGCCGCATCCCTTTGTCTGCGTAAGCGACAAGCCCGTCTACATGAAGCAGGTGGTCAATACGAACTACTGTTTCCTGTCGTTGCAGATGTCGGGCCGAAAACTGCTTATAACTTCCGTCATAGACAACCTGCTGAAGGGTGCGTCGGGACAGGCCGTGCAGAACATGAATCTCATGTTCGGTCTGGACGAGTGTGAGGGGCTGCACCTGAAGGCCAATTTCTTCTAAAAAAAGCGAAAGATTATGGAACTGTTTAAAGTATATTCACTGCTCGACATGGAGCCGGTAAAGGCCCATGGGGCATATCTGTGGGATCGCAACGGTGTCGAGTATCTCGATTTCTACGGCGGCCATGCCGTCATCTCGATAGGCCACACCCATCCGCACTATGTGGAGATGATCTCGTCGCAGCTCTCGAAGATCGGGTTCTATTCGAATGCCGTGATCAACACCTTGCAGGAGGAGCTGGCGCACAAGCTGGGCGAACTGTCGGGATATGACGACTATACGCTCTTCCTCTGCAACAGCGGCGCCGAGGCCAACGAGAACGCCTTGAAGCTCGCTTCGTTCACGACGGGCCGCGAGCGTGTGCTGGCCATGCACGGAGCCTTCCACGGACGTACGAGTCTGGCCGTGGCCGTTACGGACAACCCCGCGATACAGGCTCCCGTGAACCGTACCGATAAGGTGACCTTCACGCCTCTGAACGATATCGAGGCGATGCGTACGGAGCTTCGCAGCGGCGCCTATGCTGCCGTCATCATTGAGGGTATACAGGGTGTGAGCGGCATACGTGTGGCATCGGACGACTTCCTGCGTGCCGTGCGCGAGGAGTGCGACGCCACGGGTACGATGATGATCCTCGACGAGGTTCAGTCGGGTTACGGCCGCAGCGGCCGGTTCTTCTCGCACCAGTGGGCCGGCGTGCGTCCCGACATCATATCCATGGCCAAGGGCATAGGCAATGGCTTCCCCGTGGGTGCTATAATGATCTCTCCCGTGATTCCGGCCCGTACGGGCATGCTCGGCACCACATTCGGCGGCAGCCATCTGGCGTGCGCTGCAGCCATCGCCGTGGCCGACGTCATGAAGAGCGAGAATCTTGTGGAGAATGCCCGCGTAATGGGTGAGAAGATCGTCGCGGCGATAAAGGATGTGAGCGGCGTGACGGATATCCGCGGCCGCGGCCTTATGATCGGTGTCGATCTGGCGGTGCCGCAGGCCGAGTTCCGCAAGGTGCTCATGTCGCACCACCACATAATGACGGGATACAGCGGCAAGAATACGCTGCGTCTGCTGCCGCCGTTGATGATCGGCGACCGCGAGGTCGAGCGTTTCGTCAAGGCGTTCCGCGCTACGGCTGCCGAGATGGGTATGTGAGGCCGCGGCTGCCGATGGGCGGCGCAGGCTGAATCTTAAACTGGAGATATTCGGATGAAGAGTATAAAGGTCATAAAGATCGGCGGCAAGCTGATCGAAAATGAAGAGGTGCTCGCTTCGCTGTGTGACGAACTGTCGTCGCTCGGCGAAGCGTTCGTATTGGTACACGGCGGCGGCGTCATGGGCTCGCATCTGGCCGGGAAGCTGGGCGTCGAGGTGAAGATGCACGAGGGCCGCCGCATAACCGACGCCGCGACGCTCGACATAGCGGTTATGGCGTATGCCGGTCTGGCAAATAAACGTGTCGTGGCGGCGTTGCAGGCGCGCGGCGTCGATGCCTGCGGCCTTTCGGGTTGTGATATGGGTGTCGTGGTGTCGCACCGCCGCCCTGTCGGCGAGATCGACTGGGGATATGTAGGCGACGTGGATCGTGTGCGGGCCGATGTGCTGGCCATGCTGCTCGATGCGGGTGTGACGCCCGTAATATCGCCCATAACCTGCTCGACGGCCGGCGAACTGCTCAATACGAATGCCGACAGCGTGGCTTCGGCCGTAGCGACGGCGCTGGCTGCGAAATATGACGTCGAGCTGGTCTTCACGCTCGACAAGGCGGGCGTGTTGCTCGATGTCGACGATGACAGTTCGCTTATCGCCCGCATCACGCCCGAGAGCTATGCCGCGCTGCGTGCCGAGCAGAAGATACATTCGGGCATGATTCCCAAGATCGACAATGCCTACAAGACCATCGGGGCGGGTGTACGTTCGGTGCGTATAACCTCGCCGCACGATCTTTCGGGCGGTACTGTTGTGACAAAATAAACTTTCGGAGATATGTCGCGCATGGATTTCGACTCTGCCGTGGCGTTGCTTCGACGCCTTATAGCAACCCCCTCGCCAAGCCGTGAGGAGGGTGCGGCCGCCGACATCATGGAGGCGGAGTTGAGGAGTATGGGGTACACGCCGCACCGCAAGGGTAATAACGTGTGGGCGGAGGCGTCCGCGCGTGATGACTCCAAGCCGACGATATTGCTCGATGCACATATCGACACGGTGCGTCCATCGGCGGCATGGAGCCGAGATCCGTATGATGCGTGTATCGAGGATGGGCGTCTTTACGGTCTGGGAAGCAACGATACGGGCGGAAGTGTCGTGTCGCTGCTGGCGGCATTCGATTTTTTGGCGCAGCGGCCGCAGCCGTACAACCTGATATACCTCGCCTCGGCGGAGGAGGAGGTGACGGGCGAGGGCGGTGTGCGTGCCGTGCTGGGTGAATTGGGACATATCGACTTCGGCGTTGTGGGCGAGCCTACGGGGATGAATCCCGCCGTGGCGGAGAAGGGCCTTATGGTTCTGGACTGCACGGCGCACGGCCGCGCGGGACATGCCGCGCGCAACGAGGGCGTGAATGCCATATACGAGGCTCTGCCGGATATCGAGTGGTTCCGTACGCACCGTTTCGAGCGTGTGTCGCCGCTGTTGGGGCCTGTGAAGATGACCGTTACGGGGGTGCAGGCGGGAACGCAGCACAACGTCGTTCCGGCCGAGTGCCGGTTTATGGTCGACGTACGTGTGAATGAGCTTTATACCAACGGGGAGCTCCTCGCCGAGATACGCAGCAGCGTCGGGTGCGACGTGGTGCCGCGGTCGACGCATCTCTGTTCTTCGTCTATTGATGTGTCACATCCGGCCGTGCGGCGGCTTGTGGCATCGGGACGCAAACCTTTCGGGTCGCCTACGATGTCCAATCAGGCTGTGATGCCGTTCCGCACGGTGAAGGTGGGGCCGGGCGACAGCGCCCGCTCGCATACGGCCGACGAGTATATATGTCTGGATGAGATCCGGGAGGCGACAGGAATCTATACGTCGATGCTGGACGGACTTGTACTGTCGGAATAATTTGATTAATTTTAACGCCGCGGGCCGCTCCTGCGGCGTCGCCGCATTTTCAGAAATAGAGATAAAACGATTATACGGATTATGAAACTTTGGGATAAGGGATACGATATCGACTCTTTTGTCGAGCGGTTCACCGTGGGGCGTGACCGCGAGTTGGACATATATCTGGCCGAGGCCGATGTTCTGGGCAATATGGCCCACATGAAGATGCTCAACTCGATAGGCCTCATATCGGATGCCGACCGTAAGGCGTTGGCGAAGGCCCTGCGGCAGATATACGACAAGGTACGCTGCGGTGAGTTCCGCATCGAGGAGGGTGTGGAGGATGTCCACTCGCAGGTGGAGTTCCTGCTGACGGAGATGTGCGGCGATGCCGGAAAGAGAATACATACGGGCCGCTCGCGCAACGATCAGGTGATGGTCGACATAAAGCTCTTCTCGCGTGCGGCGCTGGCGGCGTTGCAGCGTGAGGTCGAGTCGCTCTTTACGACGTTGATAGCCAAGGCCGAGGAGTATAAGGATGTGCTCATGCCCGGATATACGCACATGCAGATAGCCATGCCTTCGTCGTTCGGGTTGTGGCTGAGTGCCTATGCCGAGTCTCTGGCGGATGATCTGCTGCAGCTCAAGGCTGCGTATGCGCTGGTGAATACCAATCCGCTGGGTTCGGGTGCCGGCTACGGGTCGTCGGTACCGCTCGACCGCAAGATGACGACGCGTCTTCTTGGGTTCGACGATCTTGCGTATAACTCGATCTACGCGCAGATGCAGCGCGGCAAGACCGAGCGCACGGTGCTTACGGCCATTGCGGCCGTGGCGGCCACGGTCGGACGCCTCGCGCAGGACGTGTGCCTCTATTCGTGTGCCAATTTCGGGTTCGTGCGTCTGCCCGATGCCTTCACTACGGGGTCGAGCATCATGCCACACAAGAAGAATCCCGATATCTTCGAACTGATCCGTGCCCGCTGCAACCGCATGCAGGCCCAGCCGTTGGAGGTTACGCTCATATCGACAAACCTGCCGTCGGGATATTTCCGCGACATGCAGCTCACAAAGGAGATATACGTTCCCGCCTTCGGGGAGATAGCCGACTGCCTGAAGATGGCGCGTATGGGTATCGAGCAGATGCAGATAAACCGCGACATACTGAGCGACGGGAAGTACAAGTATCTATTTACGGTAGAGGATGTGAACGATGCCGTGGCGCGCGGCGTTCCCTTCCGCGACGCCTATCGAGAGGTGGGCATGCGCGTGCAGGCGGGTACATACGAACACGACGGACGCGAGTTGCACCATACGCACGAGGGCAGTATAGGCAACCTCTGTCTGGATGCCATCGAACGCAAGTTCGTGCGCAACAAGTTCGACACCGCGGCGGCCGACGAGGCCGAGCGACGTCTTATGGCGGAGGATTGATCTTGAGGAGGCATGACGGAGTTCGGACTCATAGATTTTGCGGCGCGGCTCTTCTCCGATGTCGACCGTCACGGCTGGGAGGCCATAGGCGACGACTGTACGGTGATGCCGGTGGGTGACGGGGATGTCGTCGCCCTTACGACCGACATGCTGGTCGAGGGCGTGCATTTCCTTCGTGATGCCGTGACGCCACGCGAGTTGGGGCGCAAGGCCCTTGCCGTAAACCTGAGCGATGTCGCGGCGATGGGTTTGCGCCCCGTGGCGACGCTCTTGTCTGTGGCTCTGCCGCACGGTACGGAGGAGCGGTGGGCGAGGGAGTTTATCGAGGGTTACTCGGATCTGTCTCACAGTGAAGGTGTGGCGCTTGTGGGTGGCGATACGACATCGTCAAAGCGCGACATTGCGATAAATGTCGTAGCCATCGGCCGCGGCGCCGCCTCGCATGTCAAACGCCGTTCGGCGGCTCGCATCGGTGACGAGATATTCGTTGCGGGTGAGTTGGGCGGCTCGGCTCTGGGCCTTGAAGATATACTTGCGGGACGTCCTGATACACCGTTGGCAGACCTCCACCGTAATCCTACGGCCCAGACGGCAGAGGGAGAGTGGCTTGGCGGCCGCAGCGAGGTGCATGCCATGATGGATCTCTCGGACGGTCTGGCGTCGGATCTGTGCCATATATTGCGTGCATCGTCTTGCGGCGCCGAGATAGACGTCGAGGCGATTCCTGCCGTCCGTGGCGATGTGCGTGCCGCCGTGTGTGGCGGCGAGGACTATAAACTGCTGCTTACGGCTGACGCGGCATCGGGCGGGCAGTTGCGGCAGGCCTTTGGCGAGCGCTTCGGACACGAACTTTACCGTATCGGGCGTATCACCGCGTCGGGCCCGCGTATCGTATGGCGGGAAGGCGGTGTGGAGATAAATCCCGACTGGCACGGGTTTGTACACTTTTAGTGTGGGGCTTTGTAAGGAAGAATCAGGGGGAAACTGAAAGTTTCCTCCTTTTTTGTCACTTGCGGTGTAGAAGGTCTCGCGCGATCTTCATCACCTCGCGCATGGCCTCCATGCGTGTCGCAGCCGCGACAGCTGCATATACGGCTATGCCTGCCACGATCTTCGCCGCAAGGCGCAAAGCTACGTGCCACCCTTCGGTCCATTCACCGAGGAGCATCACCGCACCGTACATTACGGCTGTGAGGGCTGCTGCGGGCAGCAGCGCACGCATAAGCCGCAGGAGCGTGAGCGACGTATATCTGCGCGCCGCCAGAGCGTTCGCCGCAAGGTCGCACGCCGAGGATAGGGCCATGCCCCATGCTACGGCGCGTACGCTTATGGGGATCGTAACGGCGAGTATGATGGTCATGATGATCTTCTTGAGGATCTCCAGCCGCAGGATTATGGCTCCGTCGCTGCCTACCTTCATTACGTTGTATGCGACGGCCGCGACGGGATAGAAGAACCCTGCCACGCATAGTATGCGGAAATAAGGTACGGCCGGATGCCATGCGGGCTTGAGCAGAAGTGTGTAGATGTCCTCTGCGGTTGCGATTAGCCCCGCCATGACAGGGAAGATGACAAATGCCGTCACCATCGCCACGCGTCGGTAACCCTCGGCGAACTTGCCCTCGTCGCCAGCGATCTTCGACATGGCGGGGAAGGTGACGCTCTGTATCGACTGCATGGTCGAGGTTACGGGCATATCCTTGAGTTTCTGGGCCTGATTATAGTATCCGAGGGCGTCGCCCGAATATATCTTGCCGATGAAGAGCTGCGCCACATTGTTGTAGAGCGATGTGACCAGATCGGTCGACATGAGGCGCAGACTGTATGGAGCCATCTCGCGCAGAGATGCGGCACGCACACCTTGCGGACGCCACGGACTGCGCCACCACAGCATTGCCGCCTTGGCGGCCATCATCACCACGCGCTGTGCCGCGAGGCTCCAGACGCCGCAGCCGGCCAGAGCCATGACGATGGCTGCGATACCGCTTATGAGCGACGAGAGGAAGGTTATGGTCGAGAGCTGCGCAAAGCGGAACTCGCGTACCATGATCGTATTCTGTATGACGCATAAGGCGTTTAGCGGCAGCAGCAGGTAGAGTACGGGTGCTACGGCTGCGATCTCCGGCCAGCCGTAATAGCGTGCCATGGCGGGCGCTGCGGCCGTGAGCAGAGCATATAGGGCCAGCGAGGTGAGGATGTTGAAGCGGAAGACGGCCTTGTATTCGCCGTCGGAGGGGGCGGCCTTGCGTATGAGTGTCTGCGAGAATCCGCTGTCGACGACAACCTGTGCCAGCGCCGTGAATACCGTCAGTACGGCCATCACGGCGAAGTCCATGGGTGCGAGCTGGTTGGCCACGACGATGCTCACCACCATCTGCAACAACATGGAGCCTATCTTCTCCGAGAGGCTCCATGCTACGCCCGAGGCGACGCGCTCGCTCAGTTGTCGGTTGGCATCCATCGCGCGGCCTGTTGTCAGCCCAGAAGGGCCTCAACGCCCAGACGGTACGAGTCCAGACCGAATCCCATGATCGAACCCTTGGCTACGGGTGCTATCATCGAGATGTGGCGGAACTCCTCGCGTGCGAGTATCGACGATATGTGTACCTCCACAACGGGTGTGGTGACGGCCGAGATGGCGTCGCGCAGCGCGACCGAGGTGTGGGTGTATCCGCCCGCATTCAGGACGATGCCGTCATAACGGCCTACACTGTGGTGGATGGCATTGATGAGTTCGCCCTCGATGTTCGACTGGTAGTAGTCGAACTCGACGCGGCCTTCGTAACGGTGTCGCAGCTGCGACATGTAGTCGTCGAAGGTTGTGGTACCGTAGGTGCCTACGTCGCGCGTACCCTGAAGGTTGAGGTTCGGGCCGTTGAGTATGAGTATCTTTTTCATTGTCATTCGTATATTTTTGCTACGGTCTGGTTTTGCAGCACCCGCAGCGCATTGTGTGCCAGCGCCTGCAGTTCGTTCTCCCCCGGGAAGATCTCTATCGGGGCGATGAAACGACAGTAGCGCGTTATGTAGTCCGTAACGCGGCTGCAATATGCTATGCCGCCAGTGAGTATCACGGCGTCGACCTCGCCCCGCAGCACCGCGGCCATCTGCCCGATGCTCTTGACGATGGTGAAACTCATAAGTTCGAGAGCCTTTGCCGCCTCGCTGTCGCCGGTTGCGGCGCGGTTGTCCAGCTCGCGTACGGAGTTGGTACCCGTGAGCGATACCAGACCCGCATGTCCGACGATGAGATGCCGTGCCTGTTCGTGCGTGTATCGTCCCGAGTAGCAGAGGTCGACCAAATCGCCCGCAGGTACAGTCCCCGCACGCTCCGGTGCGACGGGACCCTCACCGTCGAGGGCGTTGTTCACGTCGATGACGCGCCCCTTGCGGTGCGCCGCCACCGAGATGCCGCCACCCATGTGTGCCACGACGAGGTTCAGCTCCTCGTAGGGGCGACCCACGCGCTCGGCGTAGATGCGTGCCGTGGCTTTCTGGTTGAGCGCATGAAAGACCGAACGTCGGCGGATCTGTGCCACGCCGCACATCTTGGCCACATCGATGCGCTCATCCACGACGACAGGGTCGGCAATGTAGGCCTTTACGCCGCACTGCTGTGCGATCTCGTCTGCGATTATGGCGCTCAGATTCGAGGCGTGCTGCGGCGTGCAGTGGCGCAGCTCGTCGATCATCAGTTCGTTGACTTCGTATACGCCGCTCTCTATTGGACGCAACAATCCTCCCCGGCCGATTACGGCCGAGAAGGATGTCGGGTCGATGTCGTTGTCGGCAAGTGTCGAGAGGATGATGCCCTTTCGCCACTCGACTTGGTCGGTGAGTGTTTCGAACCGCTCGATCTCGTCGGTACGGTGTGTGACGCAAAGCTCCACCACGGGCGTGCGATTGCGGTAGACGGCCATCTTGGTGGAGGTCGAACCCGTATTTATCGCCAATATGGTGAACGTGTGCAGGAGTTCGGTGCTGAAGATCAGGGCATCCTTGTCCTGCATCGGGTCCTTCGTTACTCGCGTGAAGTTTATCGCCATACGTCGTCGCTGTGTCGGTCGGTTAACGTGCGGCCAGACAGGCGAGCGCTATCGAATACTTCTTTGTGAGGGCCGTGTCACCGCGTGAGGTGAGTACGCACGGTACCTTCGTTCCCATGACCATAGCGGCCAGTTCAGCTCCGGCGAAGTGCGACGCAGCCTTGAAGAAGACGTTCGCCGACTCGATGTTGGGGAAGAGCAGGCAGTCGGGGTCGCCAGCGACGCTCGAACCCTTCACCTTCTTGTGTTCGGCAACCTCCTTGTAAAGGGCTACGTCAAGCGACAGGGGGCCGTCGACGATGACATTTCCCAACTGTCCGCGGTCGCCCATCTTGGCCAGAATGGCTCCTTCGGTAGATGAAGGTACCGACGGCAGCACCTGCTCCGAGGGAGCTATGCAGGCGATCTTCGGGCAGTCGATGCCCAGCAGTTTGGCCGTTTTGGCCAGATAGCCTATGAGGATGGTCTTCTGCTTGAAGTCGGGCAGCGGAATCACGGCCACGTCCGATACCGAGAGCAGGCGCTCGCGGCCCGGCATCTCGATCACGGCCACATGGCTCAGCACACCCTTGGGCGGGAAGAGGCCCGCATCCTTGTTGAGGATGCCGCGCATGTACTTGTCGGTCGAAACCAGACCCTTCATCAACACGTCGGCACGGCCGTTGACCACAGCCTGCACGGCGAGGTTGACACATGCCACATCGCTCGGCTCGTCGATGATGCGGAAGATGTTGATGTCGATCTGCAACTCGCGGCAGGCCTGCTCGATCGTGGCCTTGTCGCCAAAGAGCGTCGCCTCGACCAGACCGTCCTTCCATGCGTTGTAGACAGCCTCGATCGTGTGCGTATCCTGACCGTATGCTACGGCGAGACGCTTGCGTCCCCGTGCCGCTGCGGCCGTTACCAGTTCTTCAAGATGCTTTATCATGACGTTTGTGTTTTTGGGTTTCGTGTGGTTGTTATTTGAGATCCTTTGTAAGCTCGTAGGTGTCGGTGGCGATTACCTGCTCCTCGTTTGTGGCTATCGTGGCCACCTTCACGCGCGATTCGGGTGTCGAGAGTATGGCGTCGACGCCGCGCGAGGCGCGGTTGACAGCCTCGTCGATGCGTATGCCCATGAACTCCATGCCGGAACATACCCAGCTGCGCAGCTCGAACGAGTTCTCGCCCACGCCGCCCGTGAAGATCAGCAGGTCGACACCGCCCATCTCGGCGGCATACGCGCCTACGAACTTCTTGACACGCGTGTAGTACATGTCGCGGGCGATGATGGCATTGCGGTTGCCGGCCTCGTATGCGGCGTCGATATCGCGCATGTCGCTCGATATGCCTGACAGGCCCAGCACGCCCGAACGCTTGTTCATCATGGCGTTGATCTCCGAGAAACTCATACCCTCCTTCTCGCCGATGAATGTGATGGCACTGGCGTCGACATTACCGCAGCGCGTACCCATCACCAGACCGTCCAGAGGCGAGAAGCCCATCGACGTGTCGTATGACTTGCCGTTGAGGATTGCCGTCACCGAGCCGCCGTTGCCTATGTGGCATGTGATGATCTTCGAGTTGTTGAAGTCGATGCCGGCCAGCTGTGCGCCTATCTTGGCCACATACTTGTGGCTTGTGCCGTGGAAGCCGTACTTGCGTACGCGGTACTTCTCGTAGTACTCCATCGGAAGGGCATAGAGGTAGTTGGTGGCGGGTATGGTCTGGTGGAACGAGGTGTCGAATACGGTCACCTGAGGCACTCCCGGCAGAACCTTCTCGATCGAGAGCACGCCCTCCAGATTGGCGGGGTTGTGCAGCGGCGCGATGTCGAAGAGCGAGCGTATGTGCTCCTTGGCCTGCTCGTCGACGATGCAGCTGCCCTTGAAGTACTCGCCTCCGTGCGCCACGCGGTGGCCTACGGCGCGGATCTGCGACAGGTTGTCGATTACGCCGTGCTGCGGGTCCGTCAGGGCCTTCAGCACGAGGCTTATGCCCGTGGTGTGGTCGGGGATGGGCATGTGCAACTCATACTTATCCTTGCCCGTGGGCTTGTGTGTAAGGTCGCCTTCGGGCAGACCTATGCGCTCGACCAGACCTTTGGCCATCAGCTTGCTGCTGTTGCTGTCGATGTCGATCAGCTGATACTTGATCGACGAGCTTCCGCAATTGAGTACAAGTACAATCATCTCTATTTTCGTTTTTTTTGGTTATTTCCGTTTTTTTTCGTATCCGCCAGTTTCTTCTGGTTCCTTCAGCCGCTTCAATACGGTCTTCGCCATCGTGGGGGCAGTGTCTGCCGCATTTTTATCGGCCGAGGGTCGTGGCTATCTTTGCTCCTGCGAGTGTGCCCAGTGCGCATATTGCCACCGTGACGATGACATAGAGCAGGGCCGCTGTATGATTCCCCGCCCTGACGAGCCGTATGAAGTCGGCCGAGAAGGTGGAGAATGTGGTGAAGCCGCCGCAGAAACCTACGCAGAGCAACCATACGGCCATCGACGAGTTGAGGGCCTCGGCCAGAAAACCGATAAGCATCGACCCGACGACGTTAACCGTGAAGGTGCCTGCGGGCAAGCCGCCGACGGTAAGACCCGCAAGCCATGAATATGAGATCAAATATCGCGCCGCGGAGCCTAAAGCTCCGCCTGCGGCTACGGCTATCAATTCCTTAATCATTGCAGGTCGTATCGTGTTTGCACAAACGGTTTAACAAAGATAAGAAGAAATCGATAAAAAACTATAATCACGATGAATAAAGTTTTGGCGCGGAGCCGTGTCCTCGGCAAATGGACGCGCCGCGGCCTAAATGCGGCCTGCGGTTGCCGTATTTGCGTTATATTGCGTATATTTGCATGATATGCGGACGACGGTTGCCTGCCGTCGGAGCGCATGCAATATCTGAATCGAAATATCAAACATAACATGAACAACTGTTTATACAACACCCTGCGGTCTCTTGCGGCCGGGCTATCGGTTGCGGCCTTCGTGGCATGCGGATCTGCCGGCCCTGCGATGGAGGCGGATGTGGCGCAATACGTAAACCCGTTCATCGGTGCGAGTACGAGCACCAGTGCGGCGGGGGTATATCACGGTCTGGGCAAGACCTTCCCGGGCGCGGCTACACCTTTCGGCATGGTGCAGGTGAGCCCCAATACCATTACGGGCGGTGACAACGGCTCGGGGTACAGCTATGAGCACACTACGATCGAGGGCTTTGCCTTTACGCAGATGAGCGGCGTGGGGTGGTACGGCGATCTGGGCAACCTGCTTGTAATGCCGACGACGGGCCCTCTGCACAAGATCGCGGGGCGTGAGGACGGTTCCTTGGATGGTTACCGTTCACATTACGACGAGGCGTCGGAGCGTGCGCGTGCGGGATATTACGGTGTGCATCTGACGGACTATGACATCGAGGCCGAGAGCTCTGCAACGCCCCGTTGCGGCATCTTGCGTTTCACATTTCCAGAGAGCGACGCGGCGCGCATACAGATCGACCTTGCGCGGCGTGTTGGCGGTACGGCCGAGCGTGAGTATGTGGAGGTTGTGGACGACCGTACCATCGAGGGATGGATGCACTGCACGCCGCAGACGGGCGGCTGGGGCAACGGCGACGGCAAGGTCGACTATACGGTATATTTCCATGCGGAGCTGAGCCGTGCGATGGATCGCTACGGTGTCTGGAGTGCTGATATTCCGGACGATTGGGTTCGCAAGCGCGACGAGGTCGTGAGTGACCGCTATCTGGAGCGTGTTGCCGCGGCTCCCGTTATCGAGGGGTGCCGCCGCATGGAGGGCAAGCATCTGGGATTCTATGCCGAGTTCGATACCGAGGCTGACGAACAGGTGACGCTCAAGGTCGGCGTATCGTTTGTCGATATGGATGGTGCGCGCCGCAACTTCGAGGCCGAGATCGCCGACAAGGATTTCGACAGAGTGGCGCGTGAGGCATACGGTTCGTGGAACGATGCTTTGGGCCGGGCACGTGTCGAGGGTGGCAGCGACGAGGATAAGGCCGTATTCTATACGGCTCTTTACCATTCGATGATCGATCCGCGTCTCTATACCGATGTCGACGGCCGGTATGTGGGCGGTGACGGCGCGGTGCACGATGCCGACGGAGAGTTCACCAAACGCACGATATTCAGCGGCTGGGATGTATTCCGCAGCCAGATGCCGCTGCAGACGATCATCAATCCGCGTGTCGTGGACGACCTCCTCTCGTCGCTTGTGACGCTTGCCGACCAGAGCGGCCGCGAATATTTCGAACGATGGGAGATCATGAACGCCTATTCGGGGTGCATGTTCGGCAATCCGGCGCTGTCGGTGCTTGCGGATGCCTATGCAAAGGGTATCCGCGGATATGATGTCGATAAGGCATACCGTTATGCCGTCAACACGTCGCAACGCTTCGGTAACGGCGATCTGGGATATACGCCCTCCGACCAGTGTATCTCATATACGTTGGAGTACGGCTATGCCGACTGGTGCGTCTCGCGTCTTGCGTCGGCATTGGGCAAGGACGATGACGAACGCGCGTTTACCATGAAGGGGCAGGCATACCGCAACATATTCGACAAGGAGAAGGGGTGGTTCCGTCCGCGCCGCGCCGACGGCAGCTGGGCCCCGTGGCCCGAAAATGCCCGCACTACCGAGTGGTACGGATGTGTCGAGTGCAACCCCTATCAGCAGGGATGGTTCGTGCCGCACGATGTCGAGGGTATGGTCGAGCTTATGGGCGGCCGCGAGGCGGTGCTTGCCGATCTGAAGGAGTTCTTCGAGAAGACGCCCGAGAATATGCTCTGGAATCAATACTACAACCATGCCAACGAACCGGTGCATCTGGTTCCTTTCCTATTCAACCGCTTGGGTGAGCCGTGGATGACGCAGAAGTGGACGCGGACGATATGCCGCAACGCCTATGCCGACCGTGTCGAGGGTATTGTGGGCAATGAGGATGCGGGTCAGATGTCGGCGTGGTATGTTCTTGCCGCGGCTGGAATACACCCTGCCTGCCCGGGCGATACGCGCATGGAGATCACGAGTCCGGTGTTCGACCGTGTGGAGTTCAGTCTCGATCCGACGTACTATTCGGGAGGTGCGTTCACGGTCGTGGCGCATGACAATTCGCCCGAGAACATATACATACAGCGGGCCGAACTGAACGGGCAGCCTTTGACGGCGTCGCATATCGATTTTGCCGACATAGCGGCGGGTGGCACGCTCGATCTGTATATGGGGCCCGAGCCCGACACGGAGTGGGGCGTGGAGGATTGACGACCTCGACTTAAAGAGACGGCATCGGGCGGAAGGTCACTTCCGCCCGATGCCGTCTCTGTTATCTGGGTCGGGTCTGCCCGTCGCCATCGATGATGTATTTGTAGGTTGTCAGCTCCGCAAGGCCCATGGGCCCGCGTGCGTGGAGTTTCTGTGTCGATATCCCGATCTCGGCGCCGAAGCCGAACTCGCCGCCGTCGGTGAACGACGTGGGCAGGTTGACATAGACGCAGGCGGCATCCACGCCGCGCGTGAAGCGGCGGGCGGCATCCTTGTCCTCGGTGATGATGGCCTCGCTGTGTCGTGACGTATATCGTTCGATATGCTGCATGGCCTCATCGATCGCCCCGACCGTGCGCAGGGCCATGCGGTAGTCGAGAAACTCGGTGCCGTATGCCTCATCGGCGGCATGTTTTAGCAGGCGTGCGGGGTATGATCCTTCAAGAGCAGCATAGGCCTCCCCGTCGGCCAGAATCTCGACATTCTCGGCCGCAAGCGGCGCGCACAGATCGGCCAAATCGGCCAGACGGTCACGGTGTACGATGAGACAGTCCAGAGCGTTGCATACGCTCACGCGGCGAGTCTTGGCGTTGAGAATAATGTCGCGTCCCTTCGCCGCGTCGCCTGCGCGGTCGAAGTATATGTGGACGACGCCGGCACCCGTCTCGATGACCGGCACACGGGCGTTCTCGCGGACGAAGCGTATGAGTCCGCGGCCGCCGCGCGGGATGACTACATCTACCATACCTTCGGCGTGCAGCAGTGCGTCGGCCGCCTCGCGGGTCGAAGGCAGCAGCGTAAAGGATGCCTCGTCGAGCCCCTCGGCGCGGAGCGTGTCGCGTATTATTGCGGCGGCCGCCTCGTTCGTACGGGCGGCGTCGGCGCCGCCCTTGACAATGGAGGCATTGGCCGTCTTGAGGCAGAGGGCAAAGACGTCGAGCGTGACGTTGGGGCGAGCCTCGCATATTACGCCCACGACCCCGAAAGGTACTCGTACCTTGCTTATCGTTATACCGTTAGGACGGCTCCAGCTGCTCATCGTCTCACCCTGCGGAGAGCCAAGTGCGGCGACATGTTCCATGCCGGCGGCGATATCCTCTATGCGGCGCGGCGTGAGCCGCAGGCGGTCGTACATAGGCTCCTCGGGAGACATGGCGGCAAGGTCCACGGCATTGGCCTCCATAAGGCGTTTGGAGTCTCTTCTGAGGGCGTCGGCGCAACGGCGCAGCGTGCGGTCTAAAGTGTCGGTGTCGGTCGCGGCCAACGAGGCAGCGGCACGGCGTGCGGCGCGGAATATGGCCTCGTATGACGTTTCGGATGCAGTGTTCATTCTATGTAGAGATAATCGTAATGTATTACGGGTTTGAGTCCGCGGCTCCCCTTGTTGCGCTCGGCGGCGGCGCTGTCGCATGCCGCGCGGCCGAGACCTATGCGTCTGCCGTCGGCGGTGACTATGCGCACTATATCGTCCTTCTCGAAGGCTCCTTCAACGGCGACAACCCCTACGGGAAGTATGCTGACGCCCTTGTTGCGGGCTACGGCCTCGGCAGCGCCCTCGTTTATGACGATGGCACCCTTGGCGAAGCCCTCGCTGCTGGCGATCCAGCGCTTTATGGTCGAGGATGGGGTAGCCGAGGGTACGAACCGCGTACACGGTGCCTCGTCGGCAGAGGTGACTATGGCCGTAAGGATGCCGTCGCGGCGGCCGTTTGCGATGAATGTCTCGATACCCTCGGCCGCCGTGCGTGCCGCTACGCGGTTCTTGGTTATCATGCCGCCGCGCCCCGCCGACGAACGTTTCGTGTCGATATATCGCGTGAGGTCGGTGTGAGGCTCCACGCGGCGTATGATGCGTGAGGTGGGGTCGGCGGGCGAGCCGTCGTAGATGCCGTCGATATTGCTCAGAATGATGAGCAGGTCTGCATCCATCATGGCCGCAACGAGCCCCGACAGCTCGTCGTTGTCGGTGAACATCAGCTCGGTGACCGAGATGGCGTCGTTCTCGTTGACGATAGGTATGACGCGGCACGAGAGCATCGTCTCCATGCAGTTGCGCTGGTTGAGGTAGTCGCGGCGTGTGGAGAGGCTCTCCTTCGTGGTGAGGATCTGTCCGCAGACGATGCCGTACTCGCCGAACAGGTCGTAATAGCGGTCTATGAGCCGCACCTGTCCCACGGCCGAGTATATCTGCCGCGCCGATACCTCGTCCAGCTTGCGCCCCAGATTACGCAGCAGGCCGCGCCCCGAGGCGACGGCCCCCGACGAGACCATTATTATCTCGGCGCCCGCGGCGTGCAGTGCGGCGATCTGGTCGACAAGGGCCGATATGCGGGTGGTGTCGGGTGTGCCGTTGTCGCGCGTGAGCACGTTGCTGCCGATCTTTACCACGATGCGTTTGTAGCGGAGGGTGTTGTGCATGATGTTGTTTCTTGTGTTGATTGACAATCGGCGCGGCCGCCCTCCTCGGACAGCCGCGCCGCTATGTGTTATTCGGCCGGTTCGAACTTGTATCCCACGCCCTTGACCGTGACGATATGCTGTTCGCCGATCTTCTGGCGCAGCTTGCGTATGTGTACGTCGATCGTGCGGTCGCCCACGACGACCTTGTCGCCCCAGATGCGGGAATAGATCTCCTCGCGCGTGAAGAGCTTGCCGGGCTGCGAGTGCAGCAGCTCCAGAAGGGCGAACTCCTTGCGCGGCAGCACGAGCGTCTGGTCGCCTATGCGAACCTGATAGTGCTCCTTGTCGATGACGATCGGCGTCTCGCTCTCCGTGGGGGTGATGCGTTTGAGTATGGCCCCCACGCGGCTGCGCAGGATGTTCATCTTGATGGGTTTGTTGATGAAGTCGTCGGCCCCGACGCCGTAGCTCTGCAGTTGGGTCTCCTCGCTGCCCACGGCCGAGAGAAACACGACCATGACATTCTTGAGCGAGGGGGCGCTGCGTATGGCGCGGCAGGTGTCGATGCCGTCGAGCACGGGCATGAGCATATCGAGCAGAATCAGGTGGGGTTTGATCTTGAGGGCCGTTTCGAGACCCTCGGCACCGTTCTGTGCCGTGTAGACTTCGTAGCCGTCACGTTCGAGGTTGTATTTCACGAACTCGAGGATATCGGTTTCGTCGTCGATGAGCAGTATGCGGTATCCCATAGCGAATCGAATTTTCTACAAATATATGAATTTCCGCCCGAAAAAGCGGCTGCCGATCGGATAAATTGTGTATATTTGCACGATTATGTACTACGACGCGTAGTAATCATTAAATTGAGAAGCGATGGCTATTGAAAATTCCAACCGTGAGATTCGCATGGAATCGCTCAGCGAGGCTGAAGAGACGCGGAACACTGCAGCCGAAGAGATCGGCGCGAAGCAGACAGAAGTCGAGGAGAATGTGACGCCGGCAACAGCCGCGTCGATGCAGACGCCGGCCGAAGATGGTGCGTCGGCACCGTCGCAGACGTGTGCTGCGCAGGAGCCTGCCGCGGCGAGTGATGCCGCAGCCGGAGGTGCCGTCGCCGAAGAGCCCGCGTCGGGTGTGGCTGAAACCGACGCAATGGAGGATGGTGATGCCGAGCCCGAATCAGCCGAGGCCGCGGAACCGGATACGGAGGAGGTTGACGAGGAGTCGTCGGATGCCGTATCGGAGGACGACCTCAGCGGCAAGAGCAAGGAGGAGCTGGTCGATATGTTTGCCCGCATGTTGGAGACCGAACCCGTGCAGACGCTGCGCAAGAGCATGGAGGCCATAAAGGTGGCATTCTACAAACTCCATCGTGCCGAGGTGGAGGCTGCGCGCAAGGCCTTCGAGGCAACGGCGGCCGAGGGCGAGGAGTTCGTGCCCGCGGTGGATGCGCTGGAGGTACGGCTGAAGGATCTCTTCAAGGAGTATCGCCGTCGCCGTGACGAGTATATGGCCAATCTCGACTCGATCAAGGAGGAGAACCTCAAGGCCAAGCTTGCCATCATCGATGAGTTGAAGGAGCTGGTCAATTCGGACGAGACGCTGAACCACACCTTTGCCAAGTTCCGCGAGCTGCAGCAGCGCTGGAAGGAGATCGGCGTGGTGCCGCAGCAGAATGTCAAGGATCTGTGGGAGACCTACAACCTGCATGTGGAGAACTTCTACAACTTCATCAAGATAAACAAGGAGCTGCGCGATCTGGACCTGAAGAAGAACTACGAGCAGAAACTCCAGCTGTGCGAGCAGGCCGAGGCGCTCATAACCGAGCCGTCGACGGTGGAGGCGTTCCACAAGCTGCAGAAACTGCATGACGAGTGGCGCGAGACGGGTCCCGTGGCCAATGAATACAAGGATGCGCTGTGGGAGCGGTTCAAGGCTGCCTCGACGCGCATAAACAAACAGCATCAGGAGTATTTCGAGCGCATCAAGCAGGAGCAGATGAAGAACCTCGAGCTGAAGACCGATCTGTGCGAGAAGACGGAAGCTCTGGTCGAGCAGCCATATTCTACGCGCAAGGAGTGGAACAAGGCGAGCGAGCGTCTGCTTGAGATACAGAAGATATGGCGTACGATAGGCTTCGCCCCCAAGAAGGACAATACGCGCATCTACGAGCGTTTCCGCGCCGCGTGCGACAAGTTCTTCGAGGCCAAGCGAGAGTTCTATGCCGGCGTTAAGAACGACATGGAGCACAACCTGCAGCTCAAGACCGAACTTTGCGAGGCGGCCGAGGCGTTGCAGGAGAGCAGCGAGTGGAAGCAGGCTACCGAGGAGCTCATCGCACTTCAGGGCAAGTGGAGCAAGATCGGCCCCGTGCCGCGCCGCTATTCGGATCAGATATGGAAGCGTTTCCGTGCGGCGTGCGACCACTTCTTCGAGCGCAAGTCGCAGCACTTCTCGCAGGTCGAGGGCGAGCATGAGGAGAACCTCCGCCGCAAATTGGCCCTTATCGAGGAGATGCGTACGGCCGACGTTAAGGCCGGCGGCTACGATGTGATCAAGGATTTCCAGCGCCGTTGGAGCGAGATAGGATTCGTGCCCATAAAGCAGAAGGATGCCGTGCAGAAGAGCTACAAGGAGGTTGTGGATGCCATGTTCGATGCCCTGCGCGGCTCGGAGCGCGACCGTTCGATGTCGCGGTTCCGCGATCGGCTGCAGTCGATGAAGTCTTCGGGTGACAAGCGTTTGCGCAGCGAGCGTGAGCGCCTCTATAATAAGGTGCGTCAGCTGGAGCAGGACATAGCCCTGTTGGAGAACAACGTGGGATTCTTCTCCAAGTCGAAGAACGCCGAGGCTGTCGTGGCCGACATACGCGAGAAGATCGCCGCCTCGAAGCAGCAGCTGCAGGATATGATCGAGAAGGTGCGCCTGATCGACAGCCGTGCCGCCGAGGAGGCCAAGACGGATGCCGCCGACCCGAAAGAGGAGAAGCCGGCAAAGGAGAACAAGGATTAGATGCGGCAATATGCCGGGCGTATGGTCGGGTTCGTTGTGACGGGCCCGACCGTGCGGTGAATATGGATTTTGAATATTTGAATGTTGTAAGTATAAATTAGTAACTCTGATGAAATTAGACAAGCCAAAGTACATCTTCGTCACGGGAGGTGTCGCATCGTCGCTGGGAAAGGGTATCATCTCGGCGTCGGTGGCGCGGTTGCTTCAGGCCCGCGGTTATTCGGTCACGATCCAGAAACTCGACCCGTATATCAACGTTGACCCCGGAACGCTCAACCCCTATGAGCACGGCGAGTGCTACGTTACCGAGGATGGAACCGAGACCGACCTCGATCTGGGACACTACGAGCGCTTCACGTCGATAACCACCACCCATGACAACAATGTCACTACGGGCAAGATCTATCAGTGTGTCATCGAGAAGGAGCGTCGCGGCGAGTTTCTGGGCAAGACGGTGCAGGTGATCCCCCACATCACGGACGAGATCAAGCGCCGCATCCAGCTGCTCGGCACAACGAAGAAGTATGACGTCATCATCACCGAGATAGGCGGTACGGTGGGCGATATCGAGTCTCTGCCCTTCATCGAGTCGGTCCGTCAGCTTCGCAACCAGCTCGGATACCGCAATTCGGTACTCATACACCTTACGCTTATACCCTATATGGCCGCTTCGGGCGAGTTGAAGACCAAGCCTACGCAGCACTCGGTCAAGGAGCTGCAGTCGGCGGGTTTGCAGCCCGACGTACTGGTTCTGCGCACGGAGCATCCCCTTTCGGACGAGGTGCGTCGCAAGGTGGCTCTGTTCTGTAACGTTACGCCCGACGCCGTTGTGGAGTCGATCGACGTGCCGACGATATACGAGGTGCCGCTGCGCATGCATGCACAGCATCTGGACGAGGTGTTGCTCGCGAAGCTCGGCGTCGAGAGCCACGAGGAGCCCGACATGACCTCATGGCGCGAGTTTGTGGATAAGATCAAGCATCCGAAATACAAGGTCGAGATCGCTCTGGTGGGCAAGTACACCGAGCTGCCCGACGCCTACAAGTCGATCTGCGAGTCGTTCATACATGCGGGTGCGGCGAACAACTGCAAGGTGAAGCTCACGTATGTCAATTCGGAGAAGATAACTCCCGAGAACGTTGCCGACACGTTGGGCCGCATGGCAGGTATCGTGGTGGCTCCGGGCTTCGGCAACCGCGGCATCGAGGGCAAGATCGAGGCCGTGCGTTATGCACGCGAGAACAAGATCCCGTTCTTCGGAATATGTCTGGGTATGCAGAGCGCCGTCATAGAGTTCGCACGCAATGTTCTGGGCCTGCCCGATGCGCATTCGAGCGAGATGGAGCAGGGCACGAAGAACCCCGTCATCGACCTTATGGAGGAGCAGAAGGGCATCACTGCCAAGGGCGGCACGATGCGTCTGGGCGGGTATCCGTGTGCACTGAAGCATGGTACGCGCGTTTATGAGGCATACGGCAAGGACCTGATCGTGGAGCGTCACCGCCACCGTTACGAGTTCAACGGGGCTTATCTGCCGCAGTTTGAGGCCGCGGGCATGATCGCCGCCGGTACGAATCCCGAGACGGGCCTTGTAGAGGTTATCGAACTGAAGGATCATCCGTGGTTCGTGGGTACGCAGTACCACCCCGAGTATAAGAGTACGGTAGCCACGCCGGCGCCGCTGTTCGTATCGTTCGTACGCGCGGCGATGGAGTATGGCGCGGCGCACGGACTCGAGGAGAAGGTGGCTCAGAATCAATAGCAGGAGGCCGAGGCGGGGAAGGCAGCTGCGGTTTGGGGCATCGGACGATGATGTCGTGCAGTGGGTGTATCTCCGCGGTGACTGTATGTAACCTTCGGCGGCGTGGCCGCCAGACTAAAATATCGAATAAAACGACAGATGGATAAGAAAACTATCGTAGGAGTGTTGCTCATGTCCCTGATATTTGTGGGATATGTGATATACAGCTCCAGACAACAGGCAAAATATCAGGAGTATCTGG
>OOCH01000936.1_pt1 | contig 25733 bp, 22 predicted proteins | sample 1671641 | NCBI WGS metagenome assembly OOCH01 (sample SAMN06348177, study PRJEB24527) | human gut metagenome | biome: human gut; feature: ankylosing spondylitis patient; material: feces | host: Homo sapiens | place: China | collected 2015-10
GCTAACACAATTATTATTATATTCATTTTGTGGAAAAAATCAACCCCTAAAATGATAAAAAATATATTAAATGGACAAGGTCTCTTACATTATATGAAATATACCCTGAATTCAGAACGAAAACAGGCGATTTTGATTTGTAAATTCAGGTGCTACATGATATGCTTCTAATACAGGAATCGAACCGATGATTTCTGACATGATACAGGATAACGCCTGTTCAAAGACTGCTATCCAAATGATACATAGAAATGGAGAATACTATGGCTGAACAATTATACACAATACCTGTCAACGATGCCTTTCATGCAGACTGTGAATGTCCTCTCTGTCAGATGCAGAAAACGCTGGAGGAACATGCCATCGAATATACGATGGGACCAAGCTATATGGAAGACGATAACCGTGCTATGACAGATAAAATGGGCTTCTGCTCCCATCACATCAGCATGTTATATAAGGAGAAGAATCGTCTGGGGCTTGCCCTGATGTTAAAGACACACACAGATAAAACAATCCGGGATCTGAAAGCTTTATCAGAAAAAGGAACTCCTGCAAAACCGGGACTTTTTTCCAAGCAGTCAAATCTTTCCGGTGTAGGTGCCTATATCAAAGAACTGGAAAGCTCCTGCTTTATCTGTGACCGTATGAACCGTACCTTTGACCGCTATGTCGATACGATCTTTCATATGTGGAAAAAAGATCCTGAATTCAAGGATACCTTCAAAAGCAGCAAGGGCTTCTGTACTTACCACTACGGCATCCTCTACGATACCGCTGTCACAAAGCTGTCAAAAAACCAATGTGAAGAATTCATCGAAGCCTTGAATCACTTATATTTTGAAAACATGGAACGTGTCAACGGAGATATCGGCTGGTTCATCGATAAATTCGACTATCGATTCAAGAATGAACCATGGAAGAACTCAAAGGATGCCCTCCCCCGCGGCATAATCAAGGCTAATCATACATTTGTAGAATAAAAAGCAACAATATTCCTGCCTGATAAACATAGGATACACACAAAAATACTGTGTACATTGCACTTCACATATTATTCCGCAAAACGCTTTCGCTCTACCCTCAACGCAGCAGTACTAAGTTCGCCGTATTATACGGCTCACTAAGGACTGGCGTTCGGGCAGGTTTGCTTCATAATAGTGAGTGTAATGTACACAGTATTTTTTATATAGTATAAAATTCACAGCAATATTGTCAATTTTTTACATTGCCTGTTTGGTTACATGACTGCCAAATGCTTGTGCCAGATCATGTGTCCACAGGTATTCACGATATCTTCTGAGCAGGCCTTTATAAATCACCTTTACATTACTGCTCTTCCGAAAATCATCCGGCCTAACAAGCCCCGGTTGTTTATCGAGAATATGTATACCAGAACGTTCTAACACACTTGCCACGAACTGGGAACAGAAATAATTATATTTCCTCTCAATCGCCTTATTTCGTATAACACCATAAAGTCCCCAGAAATTATACCGATAGCGATCAGCATTTGCTTTAAATGCCGCAAGCTCCTGCAGTACATGTCTGTACTGCTTATCTGTCACGGTCAGTTCCAGAACAACACAGCTTGTTTCAACATCTCTGCCAAATATTCCGGTATCAATATCTTCTATAATGAATCCACAGTTGAATGGATTATAGATTCCCTTTCTGGCGAAGCTGTACATCTCCCGAAGCTCCAGATCCAATGCAATGGATGCATGTGCATATGGCTCTTTTGTCCAGAATTTGATGATTCTTGCAGGAACTGTATGTGTCTTGGAGATCAGGATATATAATTTTCTGTTTTCTAATTCTGATATATCATTTTTCATACTTTTAATAGACTAAATATTATTTTCCCGGCTTATAGGAACTCTTTAATGAAACAATACGGTTATATACAGGATGCTCTTTAGTAGAGTCTTTGGAATCTACACAGAAGAATCCATTACGAAGGAACTGGAATGCTTCACCGGGTTTTGCATCTTCAAATGCTTTCTCGAGCTTACATCCCTGTAATACGGTCAATGAATTCGGGTTCAGATTCAAAGTACCATCCTCATTCAGCTTACCTTTTTCTTCATCCACGATATTCTCATATAAACGAACCTCAGCATCAATTGCACTTTCTGCTGATACCCAGTGAATCGTTCCTTTTACCTTTCTTCCTTCGAATCCTGAACCACTCTTGGTCGCAGGATCATAAGTACAATGAACAACTGTTACATTTCCATCTTCATCCTTCTCATATCCTGTACAGGTTACAAAATATGCATTCTTCAGACGTACCTCATTGCCAGGGAACAGACGGAAATATTTCTTAGGCGGTTCTTCCATGAAATCATCTCTTTCAATATAGAGATATTTGCTGAATGCAACTTCTCTGGAGCCTGCTTCCTCATTTTCCTGATTATTTTCAACCGGCAGATATTCTACCTGATCCTCCGGATAATTATCGATCACCAGCTTGATCGGATTCAGGACTGCCATATAACGGTTTGCTGTAAGCTTCAGATCATCACGCAGACAATACTCAAGCATCGCATAATCAACAGAGCTCTGGCTCTTTGAGATACCAACCAACTCCATAAACTTCTTAATAGAAGAAGCAGTGAATCCTCGTCTTCTGAGTGCTGCGATCGATACAAGTCTTGGATCATCCCAGCCATCTACGATACCATCCTCTACCAACTTCTTAATATATCTCTTACCTGTAACTACATTTGTCAGATATAACTTTGCAAATTCGATCTGCTTTGGTGGGTTCTCATATTCCAGTTCCCGTACGACCCAGTCATATAAAGGTCTGTGATCCTCAAATTCCAGTGTACAGATAGAATGCGTTACACCTTCAATCGCATCCTCAATCGGATGAGCGAAATCATACATTGGATAAATACACCATTTATCCCCTGTATTATGATGTGTCATACGGGCAACACGATAGATAACAGGATCGCGCATATTAATATTCGGTGATGCCATATCGATCTTTGCGCGAAGCACCTTGCTTCCATCCGGGAACTCCCCGTTCTTCATTGCTTCAAATAATGCAAGATTTTCTTCAATACTTCTGTCTCTGTATGGACTGTTTTTACCCGGCTCTGTCAGAGTTCCTCGGTATTCACGGATCTCATCTGCCGTCAGATCACATACAAATGCCTTGCCTTTCTTGATCAACTTGACTGCTGCTTCATACATCTGGTCAAAATAATTGGATGCAAAGAATACTCTGTCTCCGAAATCGGCACCCAGCCATCTTACATCATCTAATATGGATTCTACAAATTCTGTCTTTTCCTTTGTTGGATTCGTATCGTCAAATCTCAGATTAAACTGTCCGCCATATTCCTGTGCAAGACCATAGTTCAATAATATGGATTTGGCATGTCCTATATGCAAATATCCATTCGGTTCCGGAGGAAATCTTGTGACTACCTTCGTTACCTTGCCCTCCGCTATATCTTTATCAATAATCTGTTCAATAAAATTTTTCCCGATTGATTCTTCTGCCATCATTAATGCCTCCTTCATATAATTAGCATGACTTTTTTAAGTCTATCACATTTTACATAAAGCCTCAACTGCAAATTCTAAAACTCAGCAAAACTCAGTAATTTTCAATAACTTTCAGTAAATCTCTTATTGACAAATACATCATTTTACTATATATTAACTAATGTTGTTGCTACTATAGCTCAGGTGGTAGAGCGCCACATTGGTAATGTGGAGGTCACGGGTCCGACTCCCGTTAGTAGCTCTTTTTTAATGTCCGGATTTATTTATACAGTATTCACATCCAACGGACTGTCCGATACAGTTCTCACAATCATTCCAGTTCTGTATCAGTGGTTCTTCACTGATCAGATAAATTCCTGCCAGACTCATCATCGGCTCCATTCGTTCTTTATGCCAACTGATTCCAACCTGTTCCGTATCCATCAGGCTGCAAAGAATTCCGGCAGCTTCCAATGGCATTCCATAATAACCGGGTCCAAAAGAAGGACTACAGTAATGCACCAACTCTACACTGTGCTTTCGTTCCAGGTATTTTCTTATCCATTTTCTTACAATATCCATACATGCAATCTGAAAGGTTTCCAGATAATAAGTTCCAAGTAATGAATCCATCTCCTCGATTTGGATCTCCGGGGCATGAAATGCATACAGATATCCCTGTGTAATCTTTGACGGATCTATTCGTTCCAGTATCCGGCATGAAATATTCTTTTTGCCGAGCATAAATCCATCAGACTTAATACAGTCTCTGGAAAATGGCTGCAAAAGTACAGGTACCAGATACCGGTTTCGATTATTGTATCTGGATAAAAAACGCATAACCGTTTTCTCGGCTTCATCCTTATGCTCTTTTCTGCTCTCCGGCTCCATCTGTTCCCATGAAGCAATCTCTGCAATCCGTGCCATGATTTCATCCTTCAGATCCCAAATACTGACGAATACCACACAGTCCTGCTTTTGAAACTGTGCAATCACTGTTTCATACATCTCCGGGCGATGTACGATCGTACAGTTACTGCAATCCCGGATTTTCTGTCCTTTCCCATTTAAGATATAATCAGGACTTCCAAGGCAGTTTTCCTTCAGATACAAGGGGCAATAACAGAACAGACAATTAAAGGAATCTTCATTTTCTATTTTATGGCATGGAAAAAATTCACAATCCCGATTCTGAAAAAATTTGTAATTGTTTTTCATATCCGTTTATCCTCCCATTCTTAACATACCCTATGGATTACAGATCTTACATGGCTCATACCCCTGCGTGATCAGATCATCCCGGCTTCCGATATATTCTTTCTTATTGCTGTCATTCATGCGCTTTACTGAACGGCAGGACAGCTCATGAAACTTTCCTGTATTTGTATTAATAATATAAGTATGCTCTGCTGCCTTTTCTGATCCTGCTTCTATTTCCGTCTGAACTTTCTCTGTCGTACTCTCTCTTGTTACATTATCTGTCTTCGTTGTATCATCCGACAGATTCTGATTTTCTCCCACCCCTGACATATCTGATTGCCGTTCCGGTATAAAAGTAATTGTTTTTCCATCACTGTACGCCTGAATCGTACCATTCAGATCCGTACGATACACCGTGCATCCTGCATTTGCCAGACGATCAAGCACTTCTTCGGTCGGATGTCCATATGAATTATCTGCCCCAACGCTGATTACCGCATAACTGGGCTTAACAGCCTCTAATATCTCTTTTGTTGTGGCATTTCTGCTGCCGTGATGACTGACCATCAGAACGTCACTGGAAAGTTTCTCTCCGGATGCGATCATTGCCTGCTCACCGGCTTCCTCTCCATCCCCATAGATCAGGAATGAAGTATCCCCATATGTCATACGAATTCCGACAGAATTATCATTTTCATTATCATCACTATAAGTAATCGGTGCTACTATTGTAAATACCGCATCACCAAAGGTATAAGAATCCCCTGTCTTTGGAAATGTAATAGTCAGGTTCTGCGCCGCAAGCTTATCCATCAACGAATCATAGATCTTTGTATCTGCAACATAATCCGGGCCGATAAAAGTCTCTGTGTCAAATACATTCAACACACCCACCAGACCATTTATATGATCGGAATCATAATGGCTCGCGATCACGTAATCAAGTGACTCTATATTCTGTTTTTTCAGGTATGCCACGACAAATGAAGACGCTGACGACGGGCCTCCATCCATCATCATGTAATGGTCATCACAGGAAAATAACACCGCATTCCCCTGACCGACATCTAAGAAAGTAACTGTAAGTCCAGCAAGATCGTCTGTTGTACCCCCGATATTCGCTTCCGAAGTTATTTGTTCATCTGACGTAGCTTCCGTACTGTCAATCGATTCTGTTATATTCTCTGTTGTATTTCCTGTCTGATTTTCGTTCGTTTCATCCGATAAATCCAGACATCCTGAAAAAAGCCCAAGGACAAAGCACATGCCGACAATGATCATCACTTTCCTCAGGCCATTCTTTTTATTTATAGAATTTATCATAAGCTGCTCCCCCAGAATTATATCTTTAATCCTGTTCTATATCCCGTAATTTCTTTCGTATTCGTTGGATCGCATTATCGATAGATTTATACGGCTTTCCAAATGCTTCTGCTAGCTCATCATAGCTTTTTCCGGCAAGATATCCTTCTAACACCTGTCTTTCAAATTTGCTGAGTTTTTTATCAATCGTCTCCGCAAGCTTCTGGGATTCCAGCTGCCCAAGCATCTGATTCTCCGGTTCAAATGCCTGATCTGCCTGCAGCTCATCCACAAGCGCAACATCATCGTCATTTTCCGTATAAAATGATACATAATAATTAAGCGGAGAATGCTTCTTCCTGTTCGACAGCTTCACCGCAGTGATCAACTGTCGCTTGATACACAGATTTGCAAATGTAGAAAAAGATGCCCCTTTGCTTCCGTCAAAGCTTCGGATAGCTTTAATGAGCCCTATCATTCCTTCCTGAATGATGTCCTCATTTTCTGCACCGATAATATACAGGGCACGACTCTCTTTCTTTACAATCCCCATGTACTTTTTGATCAGATATTCAAAAGCGGCATTATCATTTTCTTCCCGGATCAACCGGATATTTTCTTCATCGGTATTTCTTTCATACACACACACGGCGTTGGTACTCCCCTATTTTACACCCATTCTCTGACGGACAACCTCATATCCCAATACTCCGGCCGCAACCGAAGCATTTAATGAATCGATATCACCACTCATCGGTATAGATACAACATAATCACATTTTTCTTTTACCAGACGACTGACACCTGTACCCTCATTTCCGATCACAAGTCCCATCGGTCCGGTCAGATTGCAGCGGTACATCAGTTCTCCATCCATATCGGCACAGGCAAACCACATACCACGTTTTTTCAATTCATCAATCGTCTTCGCCAGATTTGTTACCTTAACCACCGGTGTATATGCGATTGCACCGGCAGAAGCCTTAACAACTGTTGCTGTGATTCCGACCGCTCTTCGTTTCGGAATAATAACGCCATGTGCACCGCACAGATTCGCTGTACGAACGATCGCGCCAAAATTATGCGGATCTTCAATCTCATCCAAAATAAAGATAAATGGCGGCTGTCCTTTTTCCTCAGCCTTTGCAAAGATCTCATCGATTGCTGAATATTCATAGGCTGCCACATGAGCGATCACACCCTGATGTTTCCCGGTCGAAGACATCTGGTTCAGCTTCTCTTTCGAAACATAATTAATAATCGTCTCCTGCTTCTTTGCTTCACGCACGATTGAATTGATACTGCCATCATGACAGCCATCCTGCAGATATAACTTGTCAACTGTTTTACCGGAACGAAATGCTTCCATAACTGCATTTCTACCCTCTATCTCAAACTTTTCATTTCTGTTTTCTTCCATGCTTATGCTCCATTTCTAATCCACATCATCAGATTGTAAATGCTCAATCAGTTGTTTTGATTCCAGGCAGTCTCTTGTCAACTCAAATAAACGGTCATATTCTTTATTCAGATAAAGATAGCCGATCAGCGCTTCAAAACCGGTAGCTTTCCTGTACTGTCCTACCGATGCATTCTTTGCCTTGGAATGTGTCTTTGTATTCCTTCCACGCTTATATATCGCCATTTCCTGCTCGGTCAGTTTCTCTTCCAACAGATCGATATAACCTGCCTGTGACTCTGCATTTACGATATGAATAGCTTCTTTATGATATTTGAATGCCTGCTTGTTATCCTTTGATACCAGAACGGTCTTTACTAAAAGGTCAAATACACTGTCCCCTATATAAGCAAGCGCCAGCCCGGAATATTCTGCCGGATTGGAATCTTCTACACCCAATATCGCAGTAAAATACTGATCTAAGCTCTTTTCCATTTTACTCCTTCTCTTGTATCCTCAAGAATAATGCCCTTATCACTGAGCATGTTACGGATCTCATCTGCTCTTGCAAAATTCTTTGCTTTTCTTGCTTCCTGACGTTCATTGATCAAAGCCTCGATATCAGAATCTAACAGTTCTTCTTCCCGCTCTGTAATGATACCAAGAATATCACACAGCTTCTCAATCGTCCGGATTGACAGATCTACTGTTTTCTTTGGTGTATCATTTGAAATATTGATATTTGTATATTTTACTAATTCAAAGATAACTGAGATCGCATCTGCTGTATTTAGATCATCGTCCATAGCTGCTTCAAATCGTTTCGTATATCCATCTAATTCTGCCTCGACAGAAACATCGGAACCCTCCACATCTGCCGGTGCAAGTGACTTTAACTTGTCAACAGCAGTCAGGATACGTTCCAGACCATTCTTGGATGCCTCTACCAGATCAGCCGAAAAGTTCAATGGACTTCTGTAGTGAGCAGACAGCATAAAGAAACGGATAACCTGAAGTGGATATTTGTCTGCGATCTCTCTTACTGTAAAGAAGTTGCCAAGTGACTTGGACATCTTCTCGTTGTTGATCTTTAAGAAACCGTTATGCATCCAGTATCTTGCAAATTCCTTATCATTTGCTGCTTCACTCTGTGCAATCTCATTTTCGTGGTGTGGGAAGATCAGATCCTCACCACCTGCATGGATATCAATGATATCACCGATATATTTCTTAGACATAACAGAACATTCCAGATGCCAGCCCGGTCTTCCTTCACCCCATGGTGACTCCCAGAACGGTTCTCCCTCTTTCTTTGGCTTCCAGAGAACGAAATCCAACGGATCTTCCTTCTCATCCTGACCGGAAACCTTAAGCTGATGATTCTCTGCTCTGTGTCCGGATTCCAGATCATCAATATTCTTATGAGATAATTTACCATAATCTGCAAAGCTTCTGGTACGGAAATATACAGTGCCATTTACTTCATATGCATGTCCTTTTTCAATCAGTGTCTTGATCATCTCGATCATATCCGGGATCTCTTCGGTAGCCTTTGGATGTGTCGTAGCTTCCTGTACATTCATCGCTGCCATATCCTTCTTTGTCTCTGCAATGAAACGCTCAGAGATCACCTTAGAATCAACACCTTCTTCATTTGCACGTTTGATGATCTTATCATCAACATCTGTAAAATTGGATACATAATTTACATCGTATCCCTTATATGTGAGATACCGTCTCAATGTGTCAAATACGATCATTGGTCTTGCGTTTCCGATGTGGATATAATCATATACGGTAGGTCCGCAGACATAGATTCCTACTTTACCTTCATTGATCGGTACAAATTCTTCTTTTGTTCTTGTAAGAGTATTAAAAATCTTCATGGGAATCCTCCAATAAATATAGTTTTTATTTTCGCCTGTCTTTCATTCAAAGCAGTTTTATCATGCGTTATAGATTATGCATAAAAAAGAAAAAACCTGGAAAAAACTTCCAGGTTATCAAATAGCAGTTCATAGGGGAATCGAACCCCTGTTTTCGCCGTGAGAGGGCGACGTCTTAACCGCTTGACCAATGAACCATATATCTTAGCGACTTGTTTAATATACCAGAAGCTACGATAAAATGCAAGCTTTTTTTTCAGTAAATTTACATTTTTTTATACTGACCATATTTTAGCTTGTAATAAGGGCATTGTCAATCAAATACGCAAGTGTTTTGGTAATGAAAGGGATACAGGGCTGCTGCATAGATCTTCCTTATATCTAAATACACCTTAGCATATTTTTGCATTAATTTTATCATAGACAGAAACAATACCTTTTATCTGCCAAGTCCTGATTCTGTATTCTTTCATGCAGCAAACCTTTTTTCACGTCGGTACTTGGCAAACTGCTGTAAGCAGTGAGCTTAGTACCGCTACGTGAAAAACAGAACGTAAGTGTTTTGCGTAATGAAAGGGATACAGTGTCAGGGCTTACAGAATAAAGGTATTGTTTCGTCCGTTTATACAAAGTCAAAGGTAAGCTGGTTGGTATCCGGCATACCGTCTAAGATGCCAAGCTCTGACAGCTTGTCGATCGCACTCTTTCCAATCTTAGAATGAGCCTGCAGATCTTCCTTTGAGATAAATTTGCCTTTGCCGGCTGCATCCTTCAACTGCTTTGCAGCCTTCTCTCCCATTCCTTCAATGGAAGCCAGTGACGGCATGATCTTACCGTCTATTACCTGAAAACGGATATCATCCGCCACATAGATATCGATCGGCATGAACTCAAAACCTCTCGCATACATCTCAAGAACCAGCTTCAGATCCTTTAACTTATCTTCATCCTTTGCAGTTCGTTTATTCTTATCAATACTCTGTATCATATTGATATGATACAGTACCTTTTCTTTTCCAAAGCACATCATCTCATAACTGAAGGCTGATGCACGAATACTGAAAAACGCTGCATAATACTGAAGCGGATAATTCACCTTAAAATATGCAATTCTCCACGCCATCATAACGTAAGCCGCCGCATGGGCTTTCGGGAACATGTACTTGATCTTCTGGCACGACCAGATATACCAGTCCGGTACACCATGTGCCTTCATATCCTCTTTCCATTCTTCCCATTTTGCACATTTGCCTTTAGCTACGTTACCTTTTCGGACATTCTCCATGATCTGGAACGCTGTACCGGATTCCAGGCCCATATGGATCAGATATACCATGATATCATCTCGACAACAGATTGCGGTCGAGATCGTACACTGACCGGATTTGATCAGCTCCTGTGCATTTCCAAGCCATACATCCGTACCATGCGCCAGACCTGCGATTCGCACCAGATCCGAGAAGTTCTGTGGATTTGCATCAATTAACATCTGCATGGCGAAATCCGTACCGAACTCCGGCACACCCAGACTGCCAAGCGGAATGCCATTGATATCCTCTGGTGTAATATGAAGACTTTCTGTTCCATGGAACAACGCCATAACATCAGGATCATCTAACCGGATCGTGGTTGCATCAAGACCGGTCAGATCCTCCAGTCTTCGGATCATCGTAGGATCATCATGACCGAGAATATCAAGCTTCAACAGGTTATGATCGATCGAATGGTACTCGAAATGAGATGTTACGACATCCGTCGTCATATCATTTGCCGGCTTCTGGATCGGTGTGAAGGAATAGATCTCCTCATGCCTTGGAAGAACGATCATACCACCCGGATGCTGTCCGGTCGAACGCTTAACGCCGGTACAGCCGATTGCCAGACGTTCCATCTCACAGCTTCGTTTCGTGACGATAGCCTTTTCATCGACATATTTCTCGATCTCCTTCTGGGTCAGATCTCCCATTGCCGTAGCCTCTGCTCTCGCTTCATCCTTTGCAAGATCTTTGAAGTAATTATATACATAACCATACGCTGTCTTATCTGCTACCGTTGTTACAGTTCCTGCACGGAATGCCTTACCCTTACCGAATAATACTTCTGTGTAAGCATGTGCACATGACTGATATTCACCGGAGAAGTTCAGATCGATATCCGGCTCCTTATCTCCTTTGAATCCAAGGAAGGTTTCAAATGGGATATCGTGTCCCTCTTTGATCAGTGGATGACCGCATCGAGGGCAGTCACGATCCGGCATATCACATCCCGACATACCGGAATATGATTTTACAAGCTCGGAATCAAAATCAACAAAATGACACTCCGGACAAATATAATGTGCCGACAACGGATTTACCTCTGTGATACCTGCCATCGTTGCTACGAAGGAAGAACCTACAGATCCTCTGGAACCAACCAGATAGCCATGATCGTTGGAGTCCCACACAAGCTTCTGTGCAATGATATACATAACGGCAAATCCATTTGATATAATGGAATGTAACTCACGTTCCAGTCGTTCTACAACGACCTCCGGCAGATCCGGTCCATAGATCTTATGAGCCTTTTCATAACAGATATTCGTAAGTGTCTCATCTGAATTCTCGATGATAGGCGGTGCTTTATCCGGTCGAACCGGGTCCATATATTCCACCATATCCGCGATCAGATTTGTATTTGTGATAACAACCTCTCTGGCTTTCTCACTTCCCAGATATTCGAATTCCGCTAACATTTCTTCCGTCGTTCTGAAATAAAGCGGAGGCTGATTAACTGCATCCTCAAAACCTTTACTTTTCATGATGATCGCACGATAGATACTGTCTTCCGGATCAAGGAAATGGACATCACAGGTTGCAACAACCGGCTTATTAAATAATCGTCCAAGCTCCACAATACGCTTATTATAATTCTGAAGATCCTCGATCGTACAAGGATTCTCCTTCTTTCTGGTCATAAACTCGTTATTTCCGATCGGCTGTATCTCCAGATAATCAAAGAAATTAACAAGTCTTGCAATTTCTTCATCCGGTGCATCATCTACGACCGCACGGAACAGCTCACCTGCTTCACAGGCAGAACCTAAGATCAGGCCTTCTCTGTATTTATTGATCATGCTCATAGGCATACGCGGTCTGCGGTTGAAGTATCTGACATGCGCTTCAGAAATCAGACGATACAGATTCACACGGCCGATCTCATTTTTTGCCAGAATGATGCCATGATATGTTCTGCCTTTTTTGATCGTATCATCCGATGCAGAACCTAATTCATTTACATCCTCCACCGTCTTTACGCCACGTTCCACTAACATCTCATATAATTTTACGAAAATTTTTGCGGTTGCATTTGCATCATCAACAGCACGGTGATGATGTTCATTTTTTACATTTAACGCCTTACAGACACGATCCAGTGTAAACTTACCAAGCTCCGGCAATAACACATGGCTGAGTGTCATGGTATCCATGATCGTATTATCGAATTTTATTCCAAGATCTTTGGCATTTTTCTTGATGAATCCGGTATCAAATGCTGCATTATGTGCAACAACGATATCATCACCACAGAATTCCAAAAACTTCGGCAGGATCACGTCGACGGTCGGTGCATGCATAACCATCTCATCTGTAATGGAAGTCAACTGCTCTATACTATAAGGGATCGGTTCTTCCGGATTGATAAATTCCGAGAAACGATCGATCTCCTCTCCATCTTTTACCTTTACAGCTCCGATCTCTATGATCTTATTCTTCTTCTGACTAAGACCGGTCGTCTCGATATCAAATACGATATATTCTGTATTCAGATCCTGTCCTTTGGGATTGATAACCAGATTCTTCAGGTCATCGACAAAATATCCCTCACAGCCAAAGATCAGTTTAAAGCCATCCTTCATACCCTTTGCATGTGCTGCGATCGGGAATGCCTGTGCAACGCCGTGATCCGTGATTGCAATCGCCGGGTGTCCCCAGTCATTTGCACGTTTCACGATCTTCTCGATATCAACAACACTGTCCATCTCGCTCATAACCGTATGCATATGTAATTCCACACGTTTTTCAAGCGATGTGTCAACTCTTGGCACACGGAAATCCGGTATATGCTTGATACCACGCACAGATGCAATATTTAACTCCTTGGAAAAAGTATCGTATAACGGCACACCCTTTAACCGATAGAAGCTTCCTTCTTTTAACTCATCCTTATAAACCGGCGCATCATCCTCTGATGCAAATATCTTAAATGCGATCGTATCTTCAAAATCCGTAATATTGCAGATGAATAAAGTCTTACCGTTTCGGAGAACCTTTTCTTCCATCTTGATCAACTGGCCATGAATACAGACTTCGCCGATACCATCTACTAATGTAGAAATCTTTACCAGTTCCCCTTCGCAGTCTCTGCCATAGAATACATCCGGATCATTCGAGGTATATTTCTTCCTTCTGGCGGCAAATGTCTCCTTCGGCTTTTCGTCCTGTGCAGGTGCTTTCTTTTCAGCCGGAACATCCTTCTTGCCTTCTCCGACCAGCTTCTTTTTATCTACTGATTTACCATCCAAGGTCAGATCCGCATCCTCATGTACATTACTTAAGATTGCCTCAATCTCAAGCTTCATCTTCTGTTCATTTGCACGGCGGAGCATCTCTTTATCAGATTCCGTATAATCAAAACCGACCTTGATATCCATACCGAACCGTTTCTTATAGGTCTCCTCCAGATATTTTTTGATCCCGATCGAATGGCTCTTTGAAAGCTTACTGTCTTCCATCGCAAGCGTGATAATATCATCTGCATAATACCATTCTGCCCGCTTTAATAAACGATATCCAACATGACTGATCTTCTCGACATCATACAAGATACTGTCCTTATATACCTCTGTTAAGGTTCTGGTATTGTACTGGGAAGACAGCTCATAACGGTCATCAATGATGACCTTATAACCACGTCCACGAAATAAATGTCCGCAAATGATATCTTCCACCTGTACAATCTTCGGACGGCTGATCAGGTGCTTCGACAGCAGGCTGATAATAAGCTGGCGTTCTGCCTGCTTCATTACCACCTTTTCGATCATCGTATCCTCAAACAGGGAAGACAGCTCTTTATCCATATTCAGTTCAGGAAATACTTCAAAAAATAATTTTGCTTCTACCGGCACGTTCTATTCACTCCAGTTATCTAACTCGTACTTTAATGTTGATAATATATCTTTCTCGTCGATCTTCTTTATGATCTGGCCTTTTTTGATCAGGATACCGCAGCCTTTTCCGCCCGCAATTCCAAGATCTGCTTCCTTGGCTTCGCCCGGTCCGTTTACAACACAGCCCATAACAGCAACCTTGATATTCAGATGATCATAATCGGCAACCAGCTTTTCTACCTGTTCTGCCAGTCCGATCAGATCAATCTCCGTTCTTCCACATGTTGGACAGGACACAAGTTCGATTCCACCTGTACGGAGTCCAAGCGTCTTTAAGATCATCTTTGCTGTCATGATCTCATTGACCGGATCCCCTGTTAAAGATACACGGATCGTATCTCCGATTCCCTCATGCAGGATAATACCAAGTCCTACAGAGGATTTGATATTACCGCTCATAACCGTACCGGATTCCGTGATACCCACATGCAGCGGATAATTCGTCTGATCTGCAATCAGCTCATGTGCTTTTACACACATCATAACATCGGAAGATTTAATACTGATGACCATATTGTCATATCCGCAGTCTTCGATCATATGAACCTTATCCAACGCACTCTCAACGATTCCTTCTGCTGTCACGCCATGGTATTTTTCAACTAATTCTTTTTCAAGGGAACCGCTGTTTACACCAACACGGATCGGTATATTTCGTTCCTTACATACCGCTACTACCTGTGCCAGCTTATCCTTACCACCGATATTACCCGGATTGATACGGATCTTATCTGCTCCCGCCTCAGCCGCTGCGATCGCCAGACGGTAATCAAAATGAATGTCTGCAACCAGCGGAATATGGATCTGTTTCTTGATCGCAGGGATTGCCGCCGCTGCCGCATCATCATTTACGGTGCTTCTGATGATGTCACAGCCTGCCTTTTCAAGTTTTAAGATCTGTGCAACTGTAGCATCTATATCACTGGTTTTTGTATTTGTCATCGACTGGATCAGGATCGGATTTCCACCACCGATCACCCGGTCTCCTATCTTTATAACTTTTGTATGATCTCTGTACATATTAACTCCTGTTCATCTAATGAAAGAATACATTCTTGATATCGTTAAATAATATCACAACCATCAACAGCATAACCAGAACAAATCCGATCAGCGTCACGATATTCTCCTTATCCTTCGGAACCTTCTTTCTCGTTACTGCTTCAATTAACAGGAAGATAAATCGTCCTCCATCCAAGCCCGGTATCGGCAGCAGGTTCATAACGCCAAGGTTTGCCGACAGCAGTACGATATAATTCATCCAGTTTAAGAACAGATCAAGCACACTGCTCTTTGCTGCCTCATTGAAGGTATCGTTCATGTTCTTCGCTACTCCGACCGGACCGGATACTTCATCCGAACTTACCTGACGGGTAACGATCAGCTTCAGGCTTAAGAAGGTTGCTTTTACCCAGTATCTGGTCTCATAAGCAGAATATTTACAAAGCTCTCCGAAGTTCTTCGGGAGCTGATAACCGACACTCATTATTCCGATCTTATAGCCATCCGGTGTCTTTGCCGGATGTACCGTCGTATCATAGACCGTTCCGTCTTCTTTCTCAAGTGTCAGATCAATCGGTGAACCATCTCCATAGATCTGAAGATAGATCTGTAACTCACGGAAATTTTTAACTGTACTTCCCTCAATCTTTAATACCCGATCGCCATCTGATATCCCGGCTTCTTCCGCCGGATATACACCATTAAAATATTCCTCGGCATTTTCGATCTGGTATTTTTCAATATTATCTTTATTGTATACTGCTCCTATGATCGCAGGATCACTTCCACAGAAATGAATGATCACCATGGAAAATAAAAATGCGATCACAAAGTTCATGGCAGGTCCTGCAAGTACAACCGCCATTCTCGCCCAGATGGATTTCTTCTCAAAGGAATTCTCATCATTTTCGTTTTCTTCATCATCTTCGCTGAGCATCATACAATAGCCGCCAAGCGGAATCAGCCGCAGCGTATACTGTGTTTCTTTCTTATGAAACTGAAACAGCTTCGGTCCGAATCCCATCGAAAACTCTTTTACTGTGATATGATTGATCTTTGCTACGATAAAATGTCCCAGCTCATGAAAGAAAATGATGACACCAAAAACAAGTATGATCAATATGATATTCAAAAACTAACACCCACTTTCAATAAATTCATATACTTCCTGCTCGGTTGCAAGAATCTCATCTATATCAGGATTTTCAATCAATTTATGATGATCCATGGATGCACGGATGATATCATAGATATCAAGAAAATCGATTTTTCTGTCTAAGAACTGCTTTACTGCATATTCATTTGCCGCATTGAATACTGTAGGCATCGAACCACCGATCCCGATTGCCTCATATGCATATCGTAACCCAAGAAAGGTATCCATATCCGGTGTCTCGATCACAATCGATGAAAGCTTCGTAAAGTCAAGACGATCTCCCGGCATGTATCTTCGTTCCGGATAGAACAGCGCATACTCGATCGGCAGCTTCATATCTGGCGTACCGAGCTGTGCGATCACTGCTCCATCTTTATATTCTACCATAGAATGAATGATACTCTGCGGCTGGATCACAACCTGAATATTTTCCGGTGCTACATCAAATAACCATTTTGCTTCAATAACTTCCAGACCTTTATTTACCATCGTTGCTGAATCAATGGTGATCTTTCTTCCCATGCTCCAGTTTGGATGTTTTAATGCGTCCTCTAATTTCACATGCTTTAAAAGCTCTCTGTTCTTGCCACGAAATGGTCCACCGGATGCTGTCAACAGAATTTTTTCAATGGAATCATGTGTATTTCCCTGCAATGACTGGAAGATTGCCGAATGTTCACTGTCAACCGGAAGGATCGATACTCCTTTTTCCTTTGCAAGCGGCATAATGATATGTCCCGCTGTAACCAGAGTTTCTTTATTTGCAAGGGCAATGTCTTTTCCCGCTTTAATCGCTGCCACAGTCGGGCGGATACCGATCATTCCTACAATAGCGGTAACTAATACATCCGATGTCTTGTATTCTGCAATCTCGATCAGCCCATCCATGCCTGATACGACACGGATATCCATATCCTTCAGACGATCTTTTAATTCATCTGCCAGCTTCTCATCCCACAGACCAACGATCTCCGGTCGGAACTCTCTCGCCTGCTTCTCTAATAAGTCTATGTTTCTTCCTGCTGATAAAGCACAGATTTTTATATCCTGATTCCATCTTGCGATCTCAAGTGTCTGTGTTCCTATAGATCCTGTGGATCCAATGATAGCTACATGTTTCATATTTGTTCTCCTTTACCCATTTCAAACATCTGTATCTAACATTTTTTATCTGTCTGCACTATTTCCAATGCGACATAAAGGAAAAGCAGCGTAATTATGAGCACAGTTCATCTGTACGCTCTCCCACACTGCTTTTTCTGATTACAACAAATATAATATAAGATAATACATAATTGGTGCTGTAAATATAATACTGTCAAACCGGTCAAGGATTCCGCCATGCCCCGGTATCAGCTTGCCATAATCTTTGATATCATTATTTCTCTTGATTGCAGAAGCCGCCAGATCCCCGATAACTGCAGGCAGCGCACATACAGCTCCGATTAATGCAAATATCCATACAGAATGTGCAACCTGCATGAAATGATTATAAATCAAACCAAATACAACACCTAATATTCCTGCTCCAACAATTCCGCCGATCAGACCCTCGATACTCTTCTTCGGACTTAAAATCGGTGACATCTTGTGCTTACCGATCGCGCGTCCGACCAGATAGGCACAGGTATCATTACCCCATGAGCTGACAAAGATCAGCAGAACAAGAATCAGTCCATGTTGCATATCTCGTATGAGATACACATACGACAACATTACACCTACATATACAAATGCAAAAAATGCCGCCATGATCTCTTTATCTTTGTAATTCGGATATGTGAGCACATAGATTGCAAGGATGACCAGCATATAGACCGCGATCAACGGTAATATAAACTGATGCAGGTCAAAATACAACAATGCATAATAAAAAACCGTTGCACCGTAAGCTGCATATCCAAGCCCCTTCTTATTCAGCCCATATATACGAAGTAACTCCATCACACCGATCAGCGAAACCGCACACATTACCAGACATGTAAGTGCTCCGCCAAAATAAAGTGTGATTGCTGCAATGATCACCAGGATCACTGCACTGATTGCCCGTTGTTTAAACATATTATTTCCTCTTTATTTTACCCCGCCATACCGACGGTCTCTATGACTGTAATACCGACATGCATTAACCAGCTCGTCCATATCAAAGTCCGGCCATAACACATCCGTAAAATAAAATTCTGAATATGCGATCTGCCATGGAAGAAAATTCGATGTCCGAAGCTCTCCGCTGGTACGAATCAACAGATCCGGATCCGTCAGTTCCTTTGTATCAAGGTAGGCACTGACTGTATCCTCTGTAACCGCATCCGGTGATAACTTTCCAGCCATACAGTCGGATGCAATCTGTCTGACCGCTCTTGTGATCTCATCCCGTCCGCCATAGTTAATCGCTACAGAAAACTGAAGTCCTGTATTATTTGCTGTAGCTTCCTCCAGATTATCCATCTTCTCTACGATATCCTTCGGAAGGTCCTCACGCTTACCAATGATCCTTACGCGCATGTTATTCCGGTTGGATCGCTCGATGCTGTCAACCAGATACTTACGGAAAATATTCATGATCGTAGATACTTCCTCTACTGAACGTTTCCAGTTCTCGGTAGAAAATGCGTATACAGTCAGGTATTTAATACCAAGTTCATCTGCATTCTCGCATGTTCGCTCGATTGCCTTTGCGCCCTCTGAATGTCCATAGGTTCTTGGCATCAGTCGTTTCTTCGCCCATCTTCCGTTTCCATCCATGATGATCGCAACATGCTCCGGAATATTGATCATTTCTCCATTTATTTCTTTATTCATACTTACTCCAAATTAAACAGTTAAGATCTCTGTTGATTTCTTCTCAATAGCCTTATCGATCAGACCAACATATTTGTCTGTCATCTTCTGGATCTTATCCTCGTTTGTCTTTAATTCATCCTCTGATATATCTCCGGCTTTCTCCATCTTCTTGATTGCGTCATTTGCATCTCTTCTGATATTACGGATAGCAACTTTTGCATTCTCACCTTTTTTCTTAATATCCTTAACGATTTCTTTTCTTCTTTCCTCTGTCAGTTCAGGGAAATTCAGGATGATATTCTTACCGTCATTGTTTGGTGTCAGGCCCAGATCTGAATTCAGGATTGCCTTCTCGATCGCCTTTACCAGTGATGGCTCCCATGGTGCGATCATCAGCGTTCTTGCTTCCGGTACGGTGATATTTGCAAGCTGCTGCATCGGTGTTGGCACGCCATAATATTCCACCTTGATCTTATTTAAAATGTTAGGGTTGGCACGTCCTGCACGGATCGTAGCATATTCCCCTTCCAGGTTTTCAACTGTCTTCGTCATTTTCTCTTCGTACTGTGTCAACATATCTTTGTTCCTCCTGTTTATTTATACGTTCACATATGTTCCTGTAAAGCCACCGGTAACGGCCTTTACAATACTGTCTTCACCATTTAAGCCGAATAACATCATCGGCATTTTGTTTTCCATAGCAAGAACTGCAGATGCAAGATCGATAACTCCAAGCTTATTATCAACAATATCTTTCATCTGCATGCTGTCATATTTCTTTGCATTTGGATTTGTCTTAGGATCACTGTCATATACGCCGTCAATTGCTTTTGCAGATAAGACTACATCTGCCTTTACTTCAACCGCCATAAGAACAGTTGCCATATCTGTTGAGAAATACGGATGTCCGATTCCTCCGGCAAAGAAAACAACTTCTCCCTGCTCCATATATTCTACAGCTTTATCACGGTTGAACAGCTCTGTCATTGTTCCGCATGCAAATGGTGTCATGATATGTGATTTGATTCCAAATACACGAAAAGCATCTGCGGTATAGATACAGTTCATAACAGTTGCAAGCATGCCGATCGAATCTGCTTTTACACGATCCATATTTTCTGAGGTTCTGCCACGCCAGAAATTACCACCACCGATTACTACACAAAGCTGGATTCCTTTATCCAGGATCTTCTTTACCTGTCCGGCAACATCATATACAGTCTTTTCATCAAAGCCCTGCTTTTTTTCTCCGGCAAGTGCTTCTCCACTAAGTTTCAATAACACTCTGTTCATTTCCATAATTGTAACCTCTTATGTTTTCTCAAAATTTTTCTATCCTAGTATAGCACAATATAACTATATTTCAAACAGGAAGTTGGAAAGATTTTATTCAAATTATCGAAGCTCCGGATCTGTTCTCCATAACAAAAAGAACACCACAAAATCTGACTGGTTTCATGATGTTCTTTCGTTTCTGGTATGTTTCTATATACTATTTATTAACGATTGAATCCGGATCATCATCTACTGTAAACGTATCCAGATCGATCTGGTTATAATATCCTGTATCGTTGATAATATTTGCACTGATATTTTTAACTGTCTGGGATGGAACATAATCATAATCGTTAAACAGATATCTGTGAAGAACGACTACATTGTTCTCCAGATCTCCTGCTACAACCAGACTTCCCTTACTTCCAAGTGTTGGTGTTGACCATGTAAATGGGAAACCGGTTGAGGATTCCAGTTTGTAATTGAAGCAGTTCGTTGCAAGATCCATAATCTCTTTCTTTGTAAGGCTGGAGCTGATATCATCTACAACTGCATTCAGGCAGTCATTTAACTTGGAGATTCCGGCACTCTTTGCCTTTTCGATCATAAGGCTGATAACCTTTCTCTGTCTCCATGCTCTGGTGATATCACCCTGGTCTGTACTTCGGATTCTTGCATATGCGGTAGCCTGAACACCATCAAGATGTACAACACCTGTATCATATACATACGTAGACTGGATGCCATTGACTCTCTGCTGTTCATCGATACACTGATTCAGCTTGTCAAGCTCGCTGGACTTCAATTCGATATCAAGACCGCCAAGTGCATCGATTGCTTCTGTCAATGCCTTGAAGTTTACAGTTACATAAGCTGTAATATTCAGGTCAAGGTTCTTGTTCAATGTATTGATCGCCTCTGAAGCTCCGCCATAAGCATAAGCATGTGTGGCCTTCTCATAGCTCTTGGAATCATTTGCAAGCTCCAGATATGTGTCACGATATACGGAAGACATCTTAACCTCCTGTGTATCATTGTTAATGCTTACAATGATGATTGCATCGGATCGTGCTCCGCTTTCTACCATATCAATATCACGGCTATCTACACCGAATAATGCGATCGTTGTATAACCGGTCATCTTCTTTACGGTTTCTTCTGCAAGGTCATCATTCACCTTAACGTCTTTTAACTCTTCAAAATTCATTTTATTAAATGCTGAATTGATATAAGCATTTACAAAAAGGACACCTCCAAGAATGATCACCAGTATTTCTGCTATAAGTGCAATGATCCATGGTTTGTTTTTGCTCTTTTTCTTCTTTTTTCCGGAAGATCTGCGCTCAGCAGATTTTTTCTGTGCCCGCTTTGCTGCTGTATCTTCCATATCATCATAATCGTCGAAATCTTCATCGCTAAAAATATTATCGCTCATTATTCATTCTCCTATACGTTTGTGTATATGTTTCATCTCAACAGAACTATTTTTCGTACAAAATGTCAATTTTCCACGAACAAACAAGGTGTATTCTACTACAAATAATATTCAAATTCAACCTGTTCATAAAAATATAACATTTACGCCGGACTGTCTTCTTTATTCGCCCAGGATAAATTTGTCAATAACCGGGACCAGACCATCTTCATCATTTGAGAGTGTTACATAATCTGCATGTTCCTTTACGATCTCCTGTGCATTTGCCATCGCCACACCGACACCCGCATATTCGATCATCGTCAGGTCGTTATATCCATCTCCGCAGGCAACCAGATCCTTTACATCCATGTGCAGATATTCCAGAAGCTTTTCAAGAGATGTTGCCTTATGCACACCCTTTGGCATGATCTCGACAAAGAAAGGCTCGGAACGGAAAACAGTAACCGAATCTCCATACAGGGCTGCCAGCTCCTGCTCCACCTGCTCTGCAACATCAGGTTCTGCTGTCAGCAGGCACTTATTGATCGGGAAGTCAATAAAGGAACGAAAATCCTCCACCTGTACGATCTCCATACGATTGATCCTTGCCTCAAGACTCATATAATCATCAACCGGGGTTCCTGTTACAACGATGTCATCCTTATAAGTCACCATCCCAATCTTTTTCTCAACACAGTAATCATATATTTTTCTTGCAATCTCATTATCTACACATGCCTGATATGCGATCTCACCTGTTTTATAATTCACGATACGTCCGCCATTGAATGCCAGCACATATCCACCATACTGATTCAGTTCCAGTTCATCCGCAATCTTCCGGATTCCAGGCAGCGGCCGTCCGGATGCAATTGCCACAACATGTCCTTTTTTCTGGATCTCCATGATCTTATCCAGTGTAGGCTTTGTGATCTCTTTTTTCGAATTAGTCAATGTACCATCAATATCAAGTGCTATTATCTTCTTCATCTTGTTATCTCCACGTTTATCTTCAATTTGTAATGATCAAGTTGATAATATATAGTAGTTTCACCTCTTTGTCCAGTAGTTTACCCGAAAAAATGCGATTCTATTGTAATTGACGGTGCGATTGTATTATAATAATCAATCATAAATGCATCTTTTTTATTAAATTTCGGAGTTTTGGCATGAATTATACGATCTATATAAAAGAAAAGAATCTGACAACAAATATAAAAGCGGCTGTTCATGAATATATCAAGCGGCTGTCACCTTTCTGTAAAGCTACAGTCTGCTGTGCAGGCAAAAAAAAAGCTGCCTTTGCAGGCAGCGATATCAATATCCTGATCACCCCTGACCAGACAGGCAAGCACACGATCTCTTCCGAAGCCTTTGCCCGAATGATCTCTGACTATGCTCTGGGCGGATATTCAAAAATCAGTTATTTTATTGGATTTTCTCCGGATGATCTGCCGATTTTATCCAATCAGATCTTTTCCGTTTCCAGTATGACATTATCTAACGAGATCTGCTTGATTGCCTTTACGGAACAGCTCTATCGTGCCTATACCATCAATAACAACATTACTTATCACAAATAATACGAATCTGGTCAAGCAACATGACACGCATCAACTGATGTGGGAATGTCATATCCGAAAAACTCATTTTCACATCTGCACATCTGACCAGTTCGTTTGAAGTTCCCAGAGAACCACCGATCAGAAAGGATACTGCTTCATATTCCCGCTCTTCTGCCTGACGGATAATTGCCGCGAACTGTTCGGTTGTATATTTTTTACCTTCTATGCAAAGAGCGATCACAAAATCATTTTTACCGATACTTGCAAGACTGTTTCTGCTTTCTGTTTCAATAATCTTCTGCTTTACAGCATCGGATGCATTCTTCGGTATTTTTTCATCCTCACTCTGAATGATCTCTACCCGGTTCTTTTTATTGATCTGTTTACAGAGTTCCTGTATCTGACTGCTATAATATTCTTCTTTTATCTTTCCAACACATATGATCTTGAACAGCATCATGCATCTCCATTTTCTATCTCTGATCCAGCTTTATCTGGTCAAACAATTTCTTTTCCGCTTCATTTTTCTTATGCGTAAACATACTGACAATGATCGTTACCGCCAAAGCAAATACAAAGGATGCAGTTCCCGCACTCAGTTCTGTTGATACCGCCAGTGTATTTCCTTCTATCATCGGTACAAAATACCAGACAGAACAAACCGCAAGCCCTGTAAACAGTCCTGCAAAAATTCCCGGTCTGCTTGCTGCTCGCCAGACAACTGCCAATATACATGGAGCTGCCATTGCAGATGCATACTCCCATGAAACCGTGATCAGTTTCTGATACTCCGGCTTCCATATACCGACGATCACCAGTAATGCGCCTGAAAGAATAACCAGCAGGCCTATATCTGCCACATTCTGCTGTTTTTCATTCCTGATCCATTTCATTTTTGGCAGAAGTCCCCGGGCTACTTCCATACTCATTGCAAATATACGCTCGGTCAGACACAACAACGTAATAACCAAAACTCCAAGTATAACATATCGGATCTCTGTCGGAACTTCCAGCTTATGACATAAGGCTGCAATATAAGTCCGGAGCAGTTCGTCAATTCCAGAATCAAGCGTCACCTTTAACGGATAGATACATACTGCATTTAACAATGACCAGACACTGATCACAACAATCATCACGCCTGTATACAGGATTGACAACACCCGTCCACGATCCAGCTCATGACTGTCCTTTGCTTCAAATGCTCCATTAAATAAAAATGGAAGTCCAAGACAGCCAAGTCCCATACCGACCATGGATATAATATATGTAACACCGGTCTGTGTGCCGTTATAATACAGAATATTCAGATATACACTGGTTCCGCCCTTCATATGCAGCTTTCCATAAATATCGAGAAGCTCCGATGGTTTATTTACCATAAACAAACTGATGACCAGCACAAAGAATACAAACAGCAATATTATATAGAAGATACTCCTTATTACACTTCTTACTTTATTTCCAAGTATGCACATATAAATGCTTAAGATCACCACGATCCCTACGGCAACCCAGTGATATTCCATGCCAACCGTCTTGCTGATCACCTTACTCCCATATTCCAACAATGCTGCAGTCATAGACAGAAGGATCAGCAGCCATACAACAAGAAAGCTGTCCTTTAATATAACCGACCGGTATCTGTCATATAAAAATTCCCACATACTTCCGATGGTCTTCCGGGAAAGATCCCGATAAGAACGGAGCCGCTTTACCAGAAACAACCAGGCAAATGTTGTACCGACAAACAGACCAATATTGATAACCGGCTCCATATACTCCGATCACCGGCGGCAGCAGGACCAATGACCAGAGCAGCATCTCTGCCATTGAATTATTTCCAGCCAGCAGTGCCCCGTTTAATGTATTTTGATCATTCTGAAATAAATATTTTCTTTTGCTTCTGCTCATATCAAAGACTCCTTCAAACCCACCCGGGTTCCGATCATTTTTTACTGCTTTATGTTCTCACTATCCGCTTCTTCATGTCAAGTCTCTTTTTATATAATTTTTCTATATTTCTTTTTTATT